>Ga0155250_140_pt1 | contig 86578 bp, 110 predicted proteins | sample RifCSPhighO2_02_FD_106218 | JGI IMG/M metagenome (GOLD analysis project Ga0155250, IMG submission 106218) | Candidatus Kaiserbacteria bacterium RIFCSPHIGHO2_02_FULL_59_21
TCGCATACGAACATTAGGCGGTGCCGGATAAGTCCGGGAGAATTACATGAGACATGAACGTTGCCCGTCGCTCCCGACTTGAATTTCAGCAACATATCCACGCCGACTTCGCCTCCGTTCAAGCTAAGGGGGGAATGGGAAAGAATGGCTTGCGTCCGCTGTATTTTTCCCGCGAAGTGTTCGAGGTAGTAGAGGCCGTGGGAAAAATAGAAAGCGAGCGCTCCGCCGCCTTCTTTCACGTTGGTTTTCCACGTTTTTCTGCCGTACTTCAGATCGCCGCTCTGCCAATCCCAATCGACGGATACATGTTTCAGTGCACCAAATTTTTTACGTTCCAGCAGTTCTTTCACTTTCTGCCATTCCGCTATCTCCGGAAACTCAAAATCAATCCCGGTCACAACTTTCTTTTTCTTCGCGAGAGCATCGAGTTCTTTCGCCTGTGCAAGATTTGCCGCCAAAGGTTTTTCCGCGAACACGTGCAACCCTTTCTGCATCGCCGCCTTTGCTATTTCGTACTGCGCTTTCGGCGGTACAGCAAGTGCGACCGCGTCGATGTCGTTTCTCTGCAAGAACGTCCGCCAATCCTCTCTTCCGCCGCACACGCCGATGACCTTGCATCCACGTATAGAGTCAAAGGCGGGCTTCAAGCCGATTATTCCGAAACCGGAGCCGACAATGCCGACTTTCAACATGCTCTAGACTTTTGAATTTTTAACGATGCGGAGGTCGGGAAGGGGAATAACGAAGTCCGACTTCAGTCCTGCCGCCTTGAGCCGCTTAATAATGACCTCGGCGTAGTGCCAGGAAAGGAGAACGACAGATGGCCTAATGCCGATCGCCGCGGCGCTCATCGTGCTTTTCTCCGCGATATGGATGCCGGAGACGATGCTTCTCGTTTCGCTCGGCGTCCTCATGCTCCTTTCGCTCTATTACTTTCTAAGACCATAGTGCGCAAAACCGCCATTGCGCGGGAAGAGAGAATGGTGCATACTCTGCGGGTTCTATGACAGCGGAGAAGACGGTAAAGAAGGTGCGGGCTACACGGACAGTGAAGCCACGCACGCGGACTGTTAAACTTGCTGCTAAACCTGCAGTCGATTCTTCCGTTGCCTCCGCTCCCACTCCTGCACGCGCACCAAAAAAGGCTGAAACATCGCACCGTCTCCGCATCAAGGTACGTGCGTACGAGCACGGCATCCTCGACAAATCCGTGAAGCAGATAATCGACACGGCGGCCCGCCACAATGCCACGATCATCGGCCCGGTGCCCTTGCCCATCGACATACGGAAATACACCGTCAATCGCGCCGCATTCATCGACAAAGACTCCCGCGAGCAGTTCGAGATGCGCATTCACAAACGCATGATAGACATCCTGAACCCCGCGCCGAAGGTCATCGAGGCGCTGACGAACATAGACCTGCCGTCCGGCGTCAGTATTGATGTAAAAATGATGTAGAAAACGGCGTCTGCCTGTCTGCACAAAGCGTTCCGGTACCAAGGCCCAAGAGTGATGTTTGACCATACATGTTGGGCTAAGCATAGCAAGTAGTTGTAAAAATCGTATCAAAATGATACGATTTTAGCTATAAGATGATACGATATGTCTATGCCGCTTAGCCCTCGACAGCAAAGGGTAGCCCTCATTATCCATGCCAGGCCGGGTATTTCGTCTTCCCGCGTTCTCGAGCAACTTGCAGAGAAAGTGTCGCTCGTTACCGTAAAGCGCGACATCGCTCTTCTGCTCAAAGAAGGGTATCTGATCTCCACCGGAAGCGGTCCGTCCGTCGCGTATGAACTTTCTCTGCGCGGCAGATTGTTCCTGCCGCTTGACGCGCATGCGTATTGCGCCGTCGAGCCGGATAAGCGCCTCGCTTCCGCGCACTTCAATTTCGACCTTTTCCCGAATATGCCCGAGACGGTTTTTACCGAAGACGAGCGCGCGCTACTGGAAAAAGCGACGATCGCATATCGCGCTCGTTCCGGGAATATGTCGAAAGCGTTGCATGAAAAAGAACTCGAGCGGTTTGTCATCGAGCTCTCCTGGAAGTCCTCGAGGATCGAAGGCAACACCTATACGCTTCTCGACACAGAACGCCTGATCCGCGAAGGCATCGAAGCGCCCGATCACAGTCGCGCCGAGGCGACTATGATAGTGAATCACAAACGCGCTTTTGATTTCGTTCGTGTGCAGAGAGACTCGTTCGCGCGCGGTCTCGATCGCGCGCTCGTCGAGGAAGTGCACCGACTGCTTGTCGAAGGTCTCGGAGTGTCGCACGGTGTGCGGACTCGCGTTGTCGGCATTACTGGCACCGCATACCGTCCGCTTGGTAATCCGTACCAGATCCGGGAAGCGCTCAAGCGACTCTATGCCCGTATCAACAGCATCTTCGATCCGTACAGCAAGGCGCTCGTCGCCCTCGCGGGTCTCAGCTACGTTCAACCCTTTGAAGACGGCAATAAGCGCGCGGCACGCCTCATCGGTAACGCGCTCCTCCTTGGCGCCGATCGCGCGCCTCTCTCATACCGAAGCGTCGACGAGGTGGCGTATCGCGAGGCAATCGTCGTGTTCTACGAGGTCCAATCGATCGAACCGCTTAAAAAAATATTCATCGAACAGTATCTTTTCTCAGCCGCGCAGTACGCCGGCGCATGATAGGTATTCTGAACCCCGCGCCGAAGGTCATCGAGGCGCTCACCAATATCGATCTTCCCTCTGGAGTAAGCATTGATGTAAAAATGATGTAGACGCCTGCCCCGTTAGAAACTGTTGAAAAAGTCCATATGCGTCGTTGTCATTGTCGCCCGAACGCTCACCGTACGTTCAGTACGGCTCGCGTTCTCGCTCCTCGACGCCTCGCCTCTGGAGCTTTTTCAACAGTTTCTTAGAGGCGGAGCTCTCTAATGGGGTCAAGATGATGTGATTGACGCTCGTAGGGTGCTTGACGGCCATTATAATGGCATTATAATTGCCGCATGATCCAGAAAATCCTAAAAATCGGTTCTTCCATTGGCATTACGATCCCCAAGAATACAGCCGAAGAGCTCGGCCTTTCGGCCGGCGACACCGTTGAATTCACGGTCAATAAGCGTCAGAAGCAGATTCTGGTGCAACCGATCGCGTCTTTTGATGCTGAACTCGTCTCGTGGACGAAACAATTCATTGAGCGTTACCGGCCGGCGCTTGAGGCACTCGCAAAAAAATAACTCATGCGGTATCTCACCGCGGAGGAGATTTTAGTACTGCATGCACTTATCATCGATGAGACGGGTGGCTCCCACGGCGTGCGGGACACGCATCTTCTCGCATCGATAGCGCATAAGCCGAGATTCCAGTTTGGCGGGAGAGAACTGTATCCCGGGATCTTTCTGAAAGCGGCGGTTCTTCTCGAGTCAATTGCAAACTACCACATATTTGTTGATGGCAACAAACGAACAGCGCTTGTCGCTACGAGCCGTTTCCTCCATCTGAATGGGTACGATCTTCTTGCCTCCGATCAGGCGGCAGAACAGATGGTACTTTCGGTAGCAACAAAAGATATGGATATTAAAAAGGTTGCTTCATGGCTCAAAAAGAACAGCAAAAGGATCGGCAAGAAGAGAAAATGAAGCTCCTCGCAACAAAGCTACGAGGTATCTGCGGAATTCTCCGAAGCCCACCCTGCTTCGCCAAGGCTACGCAGGGTTCTCCTCTCGCCTTCATCCCCGTAGCAAGCTACGGGGTATTCGGCGAAGGAGAATAAGGCGCCGAAGGTCATCGAGGCGCTGACGAACATAGACCTGCCGTCCGGCGTCAGTATTGATGTAAAAATGATGTCAGAGTAGGCATCAGGACCGCTTCGCTTCGTATTCACGCACGCGGTTCGTCAACTCTCTTTTGATCGCTATGAGTGAAACTGGATCCATTTTGAAGACGATCTTTTCTTCTTGGAGGTCATCGAAATAAACGAGCGATTTCAGAACCAAGAGGGGATCCAGCGCCGGCATTTTCTTTTTGAGTGATCCGATTAATTCCTCAAGAGTCCTCATCTTGAGAATGAAGAATAGGTCGACGTAATCTTTGAATGCTCCGCGCCCGGTGATAGCGGAGAGTTTCATGCACGCGATGTCCTCTATCGAAGCGATTGGAAAATATTCGGTATTGATCGATCGATTGATGAGCGGATAGGGAAAGCTGAAGAAGCTAACGCGAACATCCTTGTCTATAACAACCGAGAGCGTATCCTTTTCTTCCTGCGTCTTCACGACCCGATGTCCCTCGAACGCCTTGCGGGCGTTCTCGAACAAGCCTCCCGTATCGAAGCTTTCGCTTTTGAAGAAATCGAAGTCGATGCTGTCGCGATGGCCGAGGTAGAGCGCGAGCGCCGTGCCGCCGGCCAAGTAGAACCCTTCCGGCTTCAAGAGCGCGAACTGCGGCAGGAGCTCCGTGCGTTTTTCATCGAGAACATCCCAGTGCAAGTCCATGATTTACGCCGGCGCGCTTAGGCGAGATTCCCGCTCTGGCTTCGCCTTGAGAACAAGGCTCCAGAAATTAAGCGATTTTTTGGACCATTCGCTTCTCGGCGTCCGCCTAATGACATTGGCGATATCGGTACGCGAATACGTCTTGAATAGCCACCGTACCGCTTCATCAGCGCCGTAGTTCAAGACGTTGAAAATGATCCGGTTTTTGTCCCGCGCAAGATCGAGAGAGGCAATATCGTACGACCACAAAGATGCCCGAACGGCAGAGGGTACCGTTGCCATTGGGGAATTATACCATATTTTCAGCCGTTTTGGCGGGCCGCGAGTTCTCTCATCGGGTTAAAGCGGCGCAATCCGGGCTCCCGTGGCTCTTTTCGCGAGAATCTCGCGTACTCTCGCGAGGTCCGGAAGTGCGGCTCTTGCCAATCGAAACACACTTCGCGCTCCTCAAGCGCTTTGAACGCATCTCTGTACGGATCGATCTCCACGGAGTCTCGCTAGACGTAAAAATGATGTAGCACCGAAATTGTTTGACTTTTCGTGGGGAAGGGGGTCTAATCACTTTGGTCGAAGGCGTGGAGCGGTTCCACGCCAGCCATTTTTGCATGGAGGAAAACATGCAAAGGTTTCTTATTGCGGCCATTGCGATGTCCGCGATCGCCTTGGTGGCCGCGCCGGCCAGCGGCGTTTCCTTCGCCGGGACGGCCTTCGCCGCCCAGAAGGCGGCGAAAGGCACCCTTTCTGCCGAAGAAAAAAGATACAGGAAAGCAATCGCAAAAGGCCGCAGCGAGTGCTTTGCACGGCTGAAGGCAGCCGGCGTCAAGAAAAAAATTCGCGCCCAGCGGTGCTGAAGCTACTGGGTGGAAGAAAATGGGCTTGCGGACTCGCGCCGCAAGCCTTTTTATTTTCATGACACTTTTTACACGCGCACGTTTCCGGAACAGACATCAGGCACACATTCCTTGAGTTTGCGGACACTCTGGCGCATTTTTTCGAGATCGGATGGCACGTCGAGTTCGCACCAGTCGTCCTCCTCACACTCTGAATAGTGGACCGTATGCCCGCGCGCAATTACCTCGCGGATAGCTTCGAGATAGTATGCATTTTTATTCGCTCGCTTCTGCGCAATTTCCTCAAGTACGTTCCGATAGAGGGTCGCGCCCGCTTTCGAGAATTTGATGATGCCGGCCGACTCCGCGGTCGCGTTCGCCGGATTTATAGTTTTGCTGACCTCGCGAACACCGTTTACGTCGTGAATGACCTTCATATCATCGGCGTCGTACGATGCCTTTGTGTCGATGACCATAGCCGTATTGCCGGGATGCTGTAGCAGCCGCTGTACGACTGCAGGAGTGAATATGTTGTCTCCGTTCACGCTAATGAATTCATTGTCCATCAAGTGTCGCGCCGACCACACCGACACCAGATTGTCTGCAACGTCGAAATACGGGTTATAAACGAGGGTGATGTTGCAGAGGTTCTTATGTTTCTCGAGCGCCGCATCTATCTGTTCTGCGCCGTGGCCGACGACGATGGCGATCTCATTGATGCCGCATGCAGTGAGGGCTTCTATCTGCATTTCGAGTATCGTCGTGCCGCCGATATCGAGCAAGTTTTTTGGCACATGATCGGTCAGCGGTGAAAGCCGTCTTCCTTTGCCAGCTGCAATAATGATAGCTTTCATAGTTATCGTCCAATTTTTTCTTTCTTCAATAACCGGTAGTAGCGATTCCGCACGACAATGATCAGTCGCCGCCACTTATGCACTGCGAATGTCGTGATCATGAGCCAGACGTAGGGGACGTGCTCGTACCGCTCGTAAAAATCGGTGATGGCCCGCGCTTGCCGCTCCGTCGCGCGGCCGTCCGGCTGGAACACGGCATAGCGGAATATCCTATTGCGGATCTCCCGATACTCGTCGCGCGCGAGATTTTTCCGGACGAACTTCAGGATGTCCTCTTTCGCATTGATCACATCGCCCGCCTGCCATGCGTAGGTATTGGAGCTGATGTCGTCGCTTCTCTTGTAGTGTTCTGGAGATGGATTGGCGAAGACGATGGGCCGGTCGAAATGGAACCACTCGTAACACGCGGTGGACATGTCGGAGATCATGAGATTGGCCCTAGCCATATACGGCAAAATATTATCATCCCGCGCTACTTTGACGTACTCGCTGACGTCGAGCTCTTTTATCAATGCATCTACCTGGTCATAGATATCTCCCGGCTCTCGATATATCCTACTATGGTATTTTATGCATACATTGAAACGTCGCGACAACTCTCGAATGATGTCGAGCGCCCATAGTTCTAGGGAACTTTCCCCATATGACGAGAAACTGACGACCTTAGATACGTAGGGTCGCTTCTGACTTAACCATGTCGGGGCGTACAATATTGTTTTCCGAGTGTTCTGGAACAGTGGCGCAGCATACAGGCTACCGTTGATAAGGGGATCAAATTTTGGATACCCGACTATTTTCCACTCCGGAATTCTCTTCAGGTAGTCGGACCGTGCCACTTTATCCCTTGTCTTTTCTCCTGGGAAAAGGACGAGATCGTAAAGTAGAATTAAGAGCGATTCGACGTAAGTTTTATCTGAGAGACCACCGTGAAAGATCTGTACGGCTTTCCCGAAATAGAGCGTATGGTAGCTCGGGTAAAGCATGACCCGAATTCGTTGTCGGAGAATCTCCCTTTGCAGTTGCCGCCTCATTGTTTTATACACGACCGGAATGTTCAACTCCGCGTATTTCGTTACAAGATGCTTGTACACCCACCTGTTGTCAGTAAAAACCACGCCGCCAATGTACGGATACAGCGCGATGACCGGCGGAATATGCTGGATATTGTTGGTAACAAAGTAACCGATCTTGTAGGAACGTTGCATGGATCAGGTATCAGCTCCTTCTACATTTAGAGGCATTTCAGATACTGAAGGGATATTCGCTCTTTCCATACAGTAGATCTCGTTTGCATACGTGGGCACGAAGAACCTTTGCGTTTTTTGATTTTTTACCGGCTTATTCGTAATGCGTTCGGTCAATGTAAGAAACGAGCGTTCTTCCCCGGTCGCTGGATCTATTTCTGTAAGTCTGCCGGAGTTTGAACCGATATAGATGCTCCCATCGATCAGGGTGGGGGAAGCGAAGATGCGAGCTCCACTAAGCCAGCGCCACTTCTCTTGGAATGTGTCGAGATCGATACAGTAAAGATGTTTGTCGAGAGATGAGACGAAGACGCTGTTTTCATATACAAGTGGCGTTGAGTAAAATCCGAATTCCGCGGCGAACATTCCGCGCTCTTTGCCGCTTGTGCGGTCGACGAAAAAAACGAACCCCTTCGCGTTCGCGAATACGACTAGATCGCGCTTCGCGTCGTACGCAAATGATTCTTTGATGTCGTGCGCACTGAAGCCGGAATCCAATTCCTTTTCTGTCGGTAACCTCGTTTCGAATTTCCACAGGAGCGTTCCATTATTAGCGTCGAACAGATATGCGGCTCCGTCGTTCGAGCCGATGACGACTTGCCAATGCTTCTCTATATAGAGAGGAGAGGAGTGCGTATAGGTGGGCATATCGCGGTAGGCCCACACGGTCTTCCCTGTCTTCATGTCGAGTGCCGCTATGCCACCACGCTTTCTCCAAAGTCCGTATTCCAGCCCGATGAAAAGGAGGCCGAGCTCCGGCGCGAGCGCGGGCGAGGAGCCGATCCAATCCGCCTCGAACGACACCCATTTCTTTTTCCCCGTCTCCGCGTCGAGCGCGTAGACGTTGCCGTCGTATGCTCCGAAATAGACGATTCCCTCGTGCAGGACCGGGGAAGAAAAAATGCCTTTTCCCTTCGGGTGGAGCCCGACTTTGTACGACCACGCAATGGAGCCGTCGGACTGTTCGAGAGCCCAGAACACTCCGGCGTCGGAGCCCATGTACACGCGCTTTTCGTCGAGCGCGGGGTCGGATTTGGGCACGACGTGCTGGTAGCTCGGCTTTTCGCTCGCGAATTTCCACACGGGATAAAACGCCTGGCGCGGCGGGGGAGGCGGCTCTTTCTTCGCGAGGTTCTTCGTGCCGAGCGTGTCCTTAAAATCGTCGAGCTCGAATACGGAATGGATGGGGATGCCTTTTTCCCGGAAGTATTCGTAGTATGCCGTATCGCGGAAGCGTACGAGCATCCAGACGGCCTCGGGCTTGCGTCCGAGACTCTCGAGCACTTCGATCTGTCGCATGAAGCTCTTGCCGCTGTTGATGACGTCGTCCACGAGCACGATCTTTTTGCGCGGATCGATATCTCCCTCGACCATTTTGAGGAGTCCGTCCTTTTTTCGCGATTTGCGGATGTAGAAGCCCGAAGCGCCGGGCTCGCCACGGTGCGCGGCGTGCGCGACGAGGCCGCTCACGAGGGCGATCCCCGCGCTCTCAATGCTCCCGATCTGTACGTTCTTTCCACCGAATGTCTCCCAAAAGAGCGCCGCGCTGTCGTCGAGCGCCTCGGAGCGGAGAATGACGTTTCTGATGTCGAAGAGCCATCCGGATTCCCGGAATTTTCCGCTACGGCTCACGTGCGGCGCCTCATCTCCCCGCACGAATGCCAAGGTCTCGATCGCGCGCTTGAGTCGCGCACGCCGCTCTTCGCGCTCCGCAGGCTTCATCATTGCGACAGTATACCTTCCGCTATCCCCAGAGGCGATTTCAGCCGGACGCCGCGCGGGAATATACTGAACGCATGAGTTCGCTTCTGCGAAAGACTCGTCGAGTAGGAGGGTATGCGCTGATCGCCGCCGCCGCGGCGGTCGTCGCGTTGCTTGTAGGAAGAGGGGGAGGCGGACACACCATAACGTTCGGCACCCCGCGCGCCGAGGCCGACGCGCCGCTGGTCCAGCGCAATGATCTTTGCCCCGGCGGGCAAAACGGATGGTATCGCGCAGTCTACTATATGGATTATGAGAATATCTCCCCACCTCCAGAAACATATGAGGAGTGGGCAAGTCGAAACCTCAACGGAAACTGCCATGAAGACTCGGGAGACGGTGGCGCTGCCGACGGCGGCTCCGACGACGATGATGGTAGCTAACATCATGTCTAGTGAAGCGATCGAAAACACACAATGAACGTATCGAACGGCTTTTCGAAGATAGCGCTTTCACTGGGTATACTCGCGATCGCGGGCGGCCTTGCCGCATGGTTGTGGTTCGGCTCAAGCGCATCTTCTCATTATCCGCGACTTGTAGTTATATCCGACAATCTTCACCAGGGAGATTCTCGCGCCGCGCTTGACGTCGCGCGCGAGGTCATCGGCTCTCCTACCGTCGCGCCTGAAGCCAAAGCGGCCGCCGCGATCAATACGGCGACCGTTCCATACGATCTTTCGGGAAGCGTCGAAGATGCGCGCACGAGCATACGCGAATTGAAGCACATCGCCGCAGATGAGTCTCTGTCGCGCGCGACGCGCGCCTCGGCGATGAACATGCTCGCGCTGTGGTATGCGTACTCCGGCAATGACCGCACCGTGTTTAAAGAAATCTTTGGCGACGAGCCCTACGCATCACAGCGCGTTCCCGGTAGCCGCACCGCCTCTATCCGCAACATCTTTCTGGCCTCATACGACGTATGGCCGACGTCGCGCGCGGGGATAGGCATCGCGAGCTCGTACATAAGCCAGCTCTTCGGCGACGAGACACTCTCCACCGACGTGCGCGCGCAGTACCTTGCGGAAACCGAGCGCTACCTGCGCGAAGCCGAGGCGCTCACGGCGGACGAACGCGCGTTCTACCGCGCATATGAAGAGACCAACCTGTACGCCGCCTTTCTCTACTGGAAGGCGTATGCGCTCGGCGGTCTCGCATATTTCCAGCATGGCGGCTACGGGGAAGCGTACCGGCAGGCCTACGACGAGCTGATCGCATTCCTCTCGGAGCAAGGGACGCCGGTGCAGAAGCGGCGTCTCGCTTTGGTTGAATGGCGGTACGCGACGTACCTCCTCCTCGTCGACAACGACGCCGCATCGGCGCGCGCCCAGCTTGAGGCCGCCGTATCGGCCGTTTCGCAAAGCCCGGACCCGGAAGCGGACAGTCTCACGCGGCTCGTAAGGAGCATCCTCGCCGACGCAAAGGGTGCTCCGAACGCCCCGCTCGTCGAGAAATTGAACCAGACGATGGCGGCGTCGCCGGAGTTCAAGGCGTGGGTCGAGAGCCTCTAGAGCATGGGGCGGGAGGCAGGCAGGAGAAGCCGTATCGCTTTTGCGGCGTTCGGCGCGATAGTCCTGCTCATTTTTCTGGGGAATTTTGACCGTGCAATTTTTCTCTACGAGCGTGCCGCGCTCGCGCTCGCTCCCTCCTCCGAGCGCGCATCCGCCTACGGCGAGCGGCATTTCGACGCGGAACGACCCGCGTTCTACGACATCGCCCGCGCCGAATATTTCTATGAGAAGGCCGTCGAACTCGACGACCAATACCCGTACGCGCACCATCAGCTCGCGCGCATCTCCTTCTTGCGAGGGCTCCGGGTATTTTTGCATGATACGATTGCGGGTAATGAAAAAAGATTTCCAGAAATGGCACGATAAAAAGGAAAAAATCCACACAGGCCGTCCATATGTGTTCTTTCAGGAGCGCGAGGTATGGTTCTGTTCGCTTGGTGCGAACGTCGGCTACGAGCAAGACGGGAGCGGTGATGAATTTTTGCGGCCGGTTGTAATCGTAAAGAAATTCAATACGGAGATTTGTTTTGCCGTTCCGCTTACGAAGGGCAAGAAGAAGGAAAAACCGTACTACTTTACGTTCTCTTTCAGACCCCGCGTACAAAGCACGGGTATCTTGTCTCAAATGCGGCTGATCGATGCGAAGCGCCTGCGTTACAAGGTCGGGACGATCTCCGAAAAGGCGTTTGGAGTCCTCAAAGCAAAAATCAGGCGGTTGCTTGCCTGATCTTGCTTGTTACCCCTTGCGGGGAGGGCCGAAGCCGTTTGTAGTTACAATGGTATATGAACAGAGGTGAAAGTCAAGTGAAGAGGGGAAGAGACCCTAGCATTCTCCTTTTTGCGAGGAGGGGCTGGATCGCTCTCCTTATTCTGGTCGCTCTTTACGGCATCGGCGGATTCTCTTTTTTCCGCACTATGTATGAAAATGCCGCCTTCGCGCTCGCTCCCTCCGCCGAGCGCGCATCCGCCTACGGCGAGCGGCATTTCGACGCGGAACGACCCGCGTTCTACGACATCGCCCGCGCCGAATATTTTTATGAGAAGGCCGTCGCACTCGACGACCAATACCCGTATGTCCACCATCAGCTCGCGCGCATCGCCTTCTTGCGGGGGCGCTTTGGCGCGGCGCTTGCGGAAATAGACAAGGAGATAGCTCTCTACGGCGACGAACATCTGAATTCATATTACGTGCGCGGGCTCATCGAAGGATATATGGGTCGCTACGACGAGGCCGCGCGGGATTATGAACGCTTTCTCGAATCTCATCCGAACAGCTGGGCCGCACTCAACGATTACGCGTGGGTGCTTCTTAAGGCGGAGAGATACGCCGACGCGCTTTCGGCGGCGGATCGAGGTCTCGCGAATTTTCCGGACAATCCCTGGCTTCTGAACTCGAGCGCAATCGCGCTCTACGAACTCGACCGCTGGGCGGAGGCGCTGGAAGCCGCGCGGAGGGCGTCCCGCGCGGCGGAGGAGTTGACGGAAGGAGAGTGGCTCACCGCCTATCCCGGGAACGACCCGAAGATCGCGGGAGAGGGAATGGCCGCCCTGCGCGCCTCGATCGCGGACAATATGCACAGAATTGAAACCGCGACTATTTCACCTCCAGCGCGGTGAATGCTGATACCCCGGGATATTTATAGATATTTGGTTTTCCACTCCTGATATTTGACAAAATATAGGGTTTTGTATACCATATTTCTATGAATTTTAAGAGAACGCAGACAATCGAGACATGCCTTGCGCCGCGACGGGCGCTTGTGATCTATGGTCCGCGGCGAATTGGAAAGACGACTCTTCTTAATTCGTTTCTCTCGCGGCAGTCCGGTAAGCGAATTTTTTCCGCCGTCGGCGACGACATAAAAATCCGCACGCTTTTCCGCTCCGAAGATCGGGACGAAATCCTGGCATTCGCGCGTCCGTACGAGATCGTCGCAATCGACGAGGCGCAAAGCGTGCCGAACATCGGGCTCGGCGCGAAGATGATCATTGATGCGTTTCCCGGGAAAACTCTCATTCTTACGGGCTCGTCGTCCTTCGATCTTTCGCGGCAGGTCGGAGAGCCCCTGACGGGCCGCCACTTCACAATGACGCTTCTTCCGATCGCCCAGCGTGAGATCGCGGCCAGCCGATTCGAGATTAGGAACGCGCTTGACGACTTTTTGATCTACGGATCCTATCCCGAAGTGCTTGCCGCCGACGATCGGGAGCACAAAGAGCGAATACTGCGCGAACTCGTTTCCTCGTATCTTTTCAAGGACGTTCTCGCGCTCGATCGCATCAAGTCCCCGGACCTTCTTCTGGATATCGTGCGATGTCTCGCGTTCCAGGTGGGGGCCGAGGCGTCGCACAACGAGATCGCGCAGACGGTCAAGACCGATCCGAAGACGGTCGCGCGCTATCTCGACGTGCTCGAGAAGATGTTCGTGATCAAGAAGGTCCGGGGTTTCAGCAGGAATCTGCGGAACGAGATCTCGAAGAAATCGAAATATTACTTTCTCGATAACGGCATCCGCAACGCCGCGATAGGGAGATTTAATCCTCTCTCGGAGCGCGATGACGCCGGGGCGCTCTGGGAAAACTTCGTTTTCATGGAGCTCTCCAAGCAAAGCGCCATTGCGGGAGACGGCGCGGCGTTCTACTTCTGGCGCACGCACGCTGGGCATGAGATCGACATCATCATGGAATCCGGCGGAAAGATACGGGCAATAGAATGCAAGTGGTCGGGGGACGCTCGCGCGCCGGCGCTCTGGGGGGCGACGTATCCCGGCGCGCGGTTTTGCGTGGTAAACCGCGACAACTACCTCGATGAGTTTTAGAATGACCCCGCCCTGCGAGCCTCGATCGCGGACAATATGCACAGGATAGAGCTCGCACGGGCAGAAAGCACAGTCAGGTAGTAACAGGAATCGGATTCTCCACTCCCCATACTTGACTGATTTTGGTGAGTCTGTATCATAATAATCATGAAGATAAAGAGATTTTATGGGAATCTTGGGAAATGGATCAAAGAAGGGAAAGTCCTCGTTATTTTCGGACCTCGGCGTGCAGGAAAGACAACCCTCCTTACGGACTATCTCGAAAGTTGCGGCTTTAAGCACCGTCTCGGCTCCGGAGACAGTATCGCCGTAGGGGAAGTCTTTTCTTCCAGAGACCCGCGCATCATTCTCGAGTACGCCGGAGGATACGACTTGATTGCCCTCGATGAGGCTCAACGGATCCCGGGGGTCGGACTGGGACTCAAGATTCTCGCGGATCACAATCGGACAGTTCGCATTATCGCCACAGGATCATCTTCTTTTGAACTTGCCGGACAGATTGGCGAGCCTCTTACCGGACGAAAGACGACGATCACGTTGTTTCCCGTCGCGCAGTGTGAGCTTCTCGCCATGCATAATAGGCAGGAGTTGCGCGAGCGTCTCGGGTCGTTTCTTACATACGGATCGTATCCCGAGGTGCTGACCGAACACACTGATATCGAGCGACGCCGGATCCTGGAAGAAATCGCGAACTCATATCTTCTGAAAGACATCCTGGAATTGGATCGGGTCAAAAACCCGAAGGCGCTGAATGATCTTCTGCGTCTCATAGCGTTCCAAATCGGAAATGAGGTCTCGCTTAACGAACTTGCCGCACAGGTCGGACTGGATCGAAACACCGTCTCACGGTACCTCGATCTGCTTGAAAAGTCGTTTGTGCTCTACAACCTGCGAGGATACAGCCGTAATTTGCGCAAGGAAGTAACAAAAAAGAGCAAGTACTATTTCTACGACACTGGCGTCAGGAATGCAGTAATCGCCAATTTTAATGGGATCGCGATGCGCAATGACGTTGGACAGCTGTGGGAGAATTTCCTTATGATCGAACGGCTTAAGATACGCTCGTATAAAGAAATCTGGGCCAATCCCTATTTTTGGCGCACGTGGGATCAGCAAGAGATCGATCTCGTTGAGGAACGGGAAGGAAAGCTTTTTGGGTACGAATTTGCATGGGGCGGGAAAAAAAAGAGGGAACCGCGCGGCTGGCGAGGCACGTACGCCGAGGCAAGTTACGAGGTCATCACGCCGGAGAATTATCTCGATTTCATTCTTTGAACACACAGGCATCTTGATGTGTTTTGGTGGGGAGTGGCCGGCACTATGCACAGGATAGGGTTCGCGGCGGCTGAGGGTACGCTACAATGATGTCAACGCTATGGGACATGCGCATGCGCGGAATCTTTGGGACGAAGTGCGGGGGCCGCTCGCGCTCGCGCTTATACTCTTCGGCTTTCTGCTGATTGCCTCCTTTGCCGGAGCTTCGGGGCGGGATGTCTTCACCTCGAGCGAAGTGCGCTTCGCCGACGCCTCGCCGGGCGGCCTTTCAATCGTTCCCGCGTCGTGCCCTTCGAGTCCGCATTCTCCGGGCAAATGCGACGAGCCGCCGCAATCGGAGACCTTCGATTGCAATATCACCGCCTCTCCCTACCGGATATCGCAGGGGCAGAGTTCCACGCTCTCATGGCAAGGAGGGCCGGGTTCCTCAAGCGGCACTATCATTTCGCGCATCGTGTATGTGGACGGCCATATAGAGCCCGGCATCGGGAGCGTTCCGGAAAGCGGCTCGGTATCCGTATCTCCGCAAACGACTACGAATTATAGGTATACGGCCACGCAACAATACGTAGTTCTCGGCATTCCCGGCAGTTCTGCGACAGTACATTGTGATGCAACCGTTACCGTCGAACAATGTCCCGCCGGTCAGTTTGCCTACAACGGCCAGTGCGTCTCGCAGTGTCCCTCCGGCTGGACGCTCCAAAACGGGCAGTGTGTTGCTACGAGTTGCCCCGCGGGCTACACGCTCCAGAACGGCGCATGCGTTTTCACGAATTGCCCCTCCGGATATATACGGCAGGGGAATCAGTGCGTCCTGTCCGAGTGTCCCGCGGGCTACACGCTCCGGAACGGCGCATGCGTTTTCACGAATTGCCCCTCCGGCCACGAGCGCCGCAACGACCAGTGCGTGATCGAGCAAGACACGTGCCAGCTCGTGTGTTCGGGGAAGAACCTCGTGAACAGCTGTACGGGACAGGTCGTGCGGGCGTGCGCGTACCAGTGTTCGGCGGGAGCCTGCGTCGCCGCGCCGCCTCCCTCAGCGGCGCTCACGGCCCATCCGCTTCTGGTGAGGAGCGGCGACGCGACGACCATACGCTGGAGCGCGCAAAACGTGGACTCCTGCACCGTAACGGGCAGTAACGGCGATTCGTGGACGAGCGAGGGCGATGGCGCGTTCAGCCAGACCTCCAGCCCTCTCGTATCCGAGACGATCTACACGCTCTCCTGCATGGCCCTCGACGGCTCGGACATCGCGCGGAGCCTGCGGATCGTCATTGTCCCGACGTTCGAAGAGCAGTAGGATTTTCACGCTATACTTGCACCTATGCGAACGACCCCGCTATTCCGGAGACACATGCTGATCGCCGCGCTCGCGCTGTGCAGTCTCGCGCTGACGTATGCCGCGCATGCGCAGGCAAGTTCCGATTCGGAGTTGCGCGAGACCGTGCGCGCGGCGATACTCGCCGACCCGCGTAGCGCGCAGATGTCAGAGGCGGACGTAGATTCGATGGTCGCCGCGCTCGCGGGCGAGGCGGAGGCGCAGGGCGTTACTTCCGAGGACATCGCGTGGCGGCCGCAGGACACGCCCGGCGAACCGGCCTCCACGTGCGGCTTCCTGTGCGCGCTGAACGAGGCGTTCGGCTTCGACGGCTCCGACCTCGCGATACCCGTCGGACTCGGCGTTTCTTCCGCGCTTCTCCTATTCCTCATCGGCTCCATCCTTTTGCACCGGCACGGGCACCACCCGATGGCGGGGCCGATCGGGACGCCTGTTTCTAAATCTTCTTCCGAAATGACCTACGGTCCGTAGATAGATTTGCAATTTCAGCGCACGTGCGTATAGTGTGTCCACTCCTCCTAGGGTTCGCTGTCGCGAACTTCGGAGGACAAGCCACGTCCCTCATATGCCTGCCCGCCGAAGCCTCGGCGAAGGCGGGGACCAATGGTGGAGCCAATCGAGCCCGCCGTTGCGGGCATTTGTTTTTATCTACTATCTACTGACTACTTTCTACGAACTAGTCTTATGAAATTTATGTTGGGAACCAAGGGTCGAATGACCCAGATCTTTGATGAAGACGGCAGTGCACATGCTGCGACTGTCGTTATGGCGGGGCCCCTCACCGTGACGCAAGTCAAAGAAAATGAAAAAGACGGCTACTCGGCGGCGCAGGTAGGCTTTGACGCGATGAAAGGATCGCGCGTCAAAAAGCCGCAAGCCGGCAAGCCCTTTCGATACTTCAGGGAGTTTCCTCTAGAAGCGGGAAGCTCGCAGCTTGCAGCTTCCAGCTCGATTGATGCTTCCATTTTCGCGCCGGGAGACATCGTCGCCGTCTCCGCGATCTCGAAGGGGAAGGGATTCCAGGGCGTCGTGAAGCACCACGGATTCCACGGAGGCCCGCGCTCACACGGCCAGAAGAACAAAGAGCGCGCCCCTGGCTCTATCGGCGGCGGCGGCCGCGCGGGCGGGCGCGTCATCAAGGGCATGCGCATGGCGGGCCGCATGGGCGGAGACCGCGTAACGGTGAAGAACCTGAAAGTCCTGCAGGTAGACCAGTCGAGCAACACGCTCGTTATCTCCGGAGCGATCCCGGGGCGCCCGGGCACGCTGGTGGAAATCAGAGGCAGGTAATTTGCAAAAACCAATTTGCAATTTGCAAAGTAATATCCAAAAAACAAATTTGAAAATTAGAAATTGAAATTTTGTTTGCAAATTGAGAACTGCAAATTGAAAATTATGAAATCCGACGTCTACAATGCACAAGGAAAGAAAAGCGGCTCGGTCGCCTTGCCCGAGAGCGTGTTCGGCGTGAAGTGGAATGACTCCCTCATGCATCAGGTCGTTGTCTCCATGCAGGGGAACGCGCGGCCCCGCGTCGCGCACACGAAGGGCCGGGGCGACGTGCGAGGCGGCGGCAGGAAGCCCTGGCGGCAGAAGGGAACCGGCCGCGCCCGCCACGGCTCGATCCGCTCTCCCATCTGGCGCGGCGGTGGCGTTACCCACGGGCCCCGGAGCGAGAAGAACTACGCGCGCGCCATTCCCAAAAAGATGCGCGGGAAAGCGCTCTTCATGGCGCTTTCCCGCAAGTTCAGGGACGGCGAGCTCGTGTTCGTCGACTCCTTCGGCATGGCAGAGCCGAAGACGGCCCTCGCCAAGAAGGCTTTAGACGCGCTTGCTTCGGGCTCCGGCCTCGCGAAGATGGCGGCAAAGCCGAAGAACGCCGTGCTCATCGCGCTCTCGGAACCGACCGAGGCCACAAAGAAGAGCTTCCGCAACATCGGCAGTGTCGCGTGCATGCCGGTGCGCGATCTGAATCCGGTCGCCGTGCTCGGAAGCTCCTGCCTCGTCATCGAGAACCCCACAGCGGGCCTCAAAATCCTCGAATCCCGCGCCTCCAAGAAGTCTTCTACCAGCCACAAGCCACAAGCTACAAGCTAACTCGCGTATGGCACTCTTCGGACTCAAAAAAGACAAGAAGGTTCCCGGCGTCTCTCCCCCGCGGAAGGAGTCCGACGCCCAAGCGGCCACAAGGGCCGCATCCATTCCCGCCGCCGCGCATGGAGGGGGCGACGTTGCCCATGTCCTCCGGAGTCCCCGCATCACGGAGAAAGCGTCCGCGCACATGAGCGAGGGCGTGTATACGTTCGACGTCGCTCTCGACGCGACGAAGCGGAGCGTCTCGCAGGCAATCGCCGCCGCGTATGGCGTGAGGCCGCGCATGGTGCGCATCGTCGCCGTCCGCAGGAAAACGCGCCGCAGTTCGCGCACCGGGCAATACGGCATGTCGCGCGGAGGCAAGAAAGCGTACGTGTATCTCAAGCGAGGCGACTCGATCACCATCGGTTAACAGCGAACATGGAACAGTGAACAGCATGAAAACATATAAACCAGTCACTAAAAGCACCCGCCAGTTGGCGACCGTCGAGTACCGAAAACTTCTCTCCGGGCATCGGCCGGAAAAATCGCTCGTGCGCGGAAAGCGGAATACGGGCGGGAGAAACGCTTTCGGCCGCATCACGATGCGGCACCGCGGCGGCGGGCACAAGAAGAAATACCGCCTCGTCGATTTCCGCTTCGACAAGAAGGATGTTCCGGCGCGCGTCGCGAGCATCGAGTACGACCCTCTCCGGAGCGCCTTCATCGGCCTCGCGGTCTACGCCGACGGCGAGAAGCGCTACGTCGTCCTTCCACAGCGCGTGCGGGTCGGCGACACGTTCCTCGTGTCCGAGACCGCGCCGGTGAAGCCCGGGAACCGCTTGCCGCTTTCGAAGATGCCCGTCGGCACATTTGTGTACAACATCGCATTGAGGCCGGGCGCGAAAGCCGCCCTCGCGCGTTCGGCGGGAAACTACGCCGAGATCGTCGCGCAAGACGCGGGCTACACGCACGTGAAGCTCCCCTCGACCGAGGTGCGCAAGATAATCGGAACGGCATGGGCGTCGGTGGGCGAGGTCTCGAACGAGGAATACCGCCTGCAGGTGCTCGGCAAAGCGGGCAGGAGCCGCTGGATGGGCATCCGCCCCACCGTGCGCGGAAGCGCCATGAATCCTGTGGACCATCCCCACGGCGGCGGCGAAGGCCGCGCCGGCCGGGGCAGTCGCAGGCAGAAAACGATGTGGGGAAAGCCCGCCGGCAAGAGGCAGAAAACCCGACGTCCGAAAAAGTATTCGAATGTTTTTATCGTATCGCGCCGCCGCGTCGGTAAAAGAAAATAATTGACTATGAGCCTTTTTTCTTATACATTATCGGAACCCGCTGAGGCGGGATTTTAATTGGATTCACTACAGACTACGTTCTACAGACTACAAGACTATCCCTATGTCTCGATCAGTCAAGAAAGGTCCATACGTGGACGAAAAATTGATGAAAAAGGTCTCGAACCGCAAGAGCGGCGCGGGCGCCATCAAGACGTGGGCGCGCGCCTCGCAGATAGCGCCGGAATTCGTCGGGTACACCTTCGCGGTGCACACGGGGAAGAACTTCGAGGACGTGTTCGTGACGGAAGACATGGTGGGGCACCGGCTCGGAGAATTCGCGCCGACGACCAAGTTCATCAAGCACGGCGGCCGCATGCAGAAGGAGGCCGAGATGGCGGCGAAAGCCGCCGAGGTCGCCTCCGCGCAGGCCGCAAAGGCAACCACGGAAACAGCAGGCAAAAAGTAATTTCTACTTGCTACTAACTACTTTCTACTAACTGCCCACCATGAAAGCGCTTCTCAAAAACTATCACCAATCTCCGCGCAAGGTCAGGCTCGTCGCCGACCTCATCCGCGGCAAGTCGGTGGCGGATGCACGGCGCGCGCTCGCCTTTCTGCCGAAGAAGTCGTCTCCCGCGATCGGGAAGCTTCTCGATTCGGCGGTCGCAAACGCGCGCGACCGCGGCGTCCAGCCGGGCGGCTTGTACGTGAAGAAGATAACCGTCGACAAGGGCGCGGTGATGCGCAGAGCGCGTCCCTTTGCGCGGGGAAGGGCGGGAAGCGTCCGGAAGACGATGTCGATAGTTGTTCTCGAACTCGGCACCAAGCAGGTTTCAGGTGCCAGGGATCAGGTTTCAGGAATGAATGCTTCGCAGAAGTCTGTGTCGGAACCTAGAACCTAGTCCCTTAGAACCTTGCCCCTAATCTTATGACCCACACTGTTCATCCCTACGCGCATCGCCTCGGCGTCATCCGCGATTGGAAGAGCCGCTGGTTCGCGAAAACCCCCGCCCAGTACCGGGAGAACGTCATGGTGGATTCCGCGATACGCCGCTTTCTAAAGAAGCGCCTGCGCGGCCACTACGTCACCTCCGTCGAGATCGAGCGCAACGAGAAACACATCAGGGTCCTCATCAAGACGTCGCGCCCGGGCCTCGTCATCGGCCGCGGCGGCGAAGGCTCGACGAAGCTCACGAAAGAAATCGAGCAGGTCGCGCGCAAGGTTCCCAAGGCTCCGAAGCTCTCCGTGCGGCTCGATATCGAAGAGGTCCGTTCCCCGGAATCTCAATCTCCGGTCGTTGCCTACATGGTCGCCGAGGGCTTGGAGAAGCGGCAGACCTTCCGCCGCGTCCTGAAGCAGACGGTCGAGAAGGTGATGGCGAATCGCGACGTGCAGGGCGTGCGCATTGCGATCGCGGGCAGGCTCGGAGGCGCGGAGATGAGCCGGCAGGAAGAGATCAAGCGCGGACGCGTGCCCCTGCAAACCCTGCGCGCCGACATCGATTTCGCGCGCGAGGAAGCGTACCTTCCCTACGGCGTCATCGGCATCAAGGTGTGGATCTATCGCGGCGAGATATTCGACAAAGACGCAAAAAAGTAATGTATTTTGCATTTTCACTACTAACTACTTTCTACTAACTACTGACTATCCCTATGCTTGCACCAAAAAAAGCGAAATTCCGCAAGTGGCAGAGCGGCCGCAGGCGGGGAGAGAGGCTCGTGAAGCCCGAAACCCGCGGCGTCACGGTCGCCTTCGGCAGTTTCGGATTGAAGGCGCTGACGCAGGCGCGCGTTACCTCCAACCAGCTCGAGGCCGCGCGCCGCGCGCTCACGCGTGCGGGGGGAAAAAGCGCCAAGATATGGACGCGCGTGTTCCCCGATCGGCCTGTAACGCAGAAGGCGGCCGAGGTGGGAATGGGTAGCGGCAAGGGGGACGTCGCCGGATACGTGACGGAGGTGCGCCCGGGCAGGATCGTCTTTGAGATCGACGGGGCACCCGAGCAAACGGCACGTGAAGCACTGCGAAAGGCCGGTACCAAACTTCCTTTAAAGGCGCGCGTCGTCGCAAGAGAGTAATTTTCTACAGACGACAGACTACCGACTACAGACTAGTGCTATGGTTGACATAAAAAAACAGAGTGTTGAAGACCTCAAGAAAGATGTAACGGCTAAGCGGACGGCGCTTCGCGCGTTCCGCTTCGGCGGAGCCGGTAGCCGCACGAGGAACGTGCGAGAGGGGAGGAACCTGCGCAAAGAAATCGCGCAGATCCTCACGGAGTTGCGCGCGCGCGAATTGGCGTCGCGGAAGAAAACAGCGTAAGATAGCGCATTCGCACGTATGACGGAGAATGGTCAAAGCAATAATCCCTCGACGCTCGAAGCTCGACGCTCGAAGCTATTTAAGGGCGTCGTCGTGAAGGCGGCGATGAAGGATACGGCGACCGTGTCGGTGGACCGTTACGTCAAGCATCCTAAGTACAAGAAGTACCTGCGCAGGAGCAAGAAGTATCTCGTGCACGATGTCGGCAACACGGCAAAGGTGGGTGACAAAGTGGTCATACGGGAAACTCGTCCAATCTCCCGTCGTAAACATTTCGTCCTCCTGAATATTGAGAAAGTCTCGACTCAAACAAATGCCGCTCCGACAGACGCTTTGTAATTGTATTTACTACTAACTACGTACTACGTTCTACTAACTACTCGTATGCTTCAAGACCGATCACTCGTCAAAATAGCGGACAACTCGGGCGGCATCGTCGGCCGGGTCTTCAAGATATTGGGCGGGTCGAAAAAGCGGTACGCGCGCGTGGGCGACGAGGTTGTCATATCGATCCAGACAGCCCAGCCGCGCAAGATGGTGAAGAAGAAGGAGGTGCACCGCGCGGTCGTCGTGCGGCAGACCAAGCCGCTTCGGCGGAAGGACGGCTCCTATGTGCGTTTCGACGAGAACGCGGTCGTCCTCGTCGCGGGGAGCGGAAAGGAGCCGAAAGAACCGAAGGCCAACCGCGTGTTCGGGCCGATACCGCGCGAGCTCGCCCTGCGCGGCTACCAAAAAATCGCCTCGTTGGCGCCGGAAATAGTTTAAACTCCATGCGCCTCAAAAAACAATATGAAATTACGTAAAGGAGACAAAGTTGTTGTTATTGCGGGAAAGAGCCGCGGACAAAGCGGTACCATCGTCCGCGTCCTGCCGCACGAGGATCGCGTCGTTCTCGACGGCGTCAATCTCGCGAAACGGCATCGGAAGCCGAGCGCGCAGAACCGGAAGGGGCAGATCATCGAGCGCGCCATGCCGCTCCACGCCTCAAACGTCATGCTCGCCGATCCGAAATCCGGCAAGCCGACGCGCGTTAAGATCGTACGCGGAAAGGACGGAGCGCGGGAGCGTGTCGCGGTTAAAAGCGGGCAAGCATTAAAGTAGTTCGTAGATTGTAGAGCGTAGTACGTAGTATGAAAACACAAGCTGTACAAGACCGGACATTCGAAGCTCTCAAAGGAGATTTTGGATACTCCAGTCCGATGGAGGCTCCAAAGGTGGAGAAAATCATCGTCTCGACGGGCGTCGGGAAGGCGAATAAAGACAAAAAGCGCCTGGAACTGATACAGGACAGGCTCGCGCGTATAACGGGCCAAGCGCCCGCCCCGCGCGCCGCCCGCAAAGCCATCGCCAATTTCAAGAGCCGCGTGGGCGACACGGTCGGCTACCAGGTAACGCTCCGCGGCGCGCGGGCCGAACACTTCCTGCAGAAACTCATCCACATCGTGCTCCCGCGCACCAAAGACTTCCGCGGCGTCTCGCCGAAGGCCATAGACGAGATGGGGAACATAACGCTGGGGCTAAAGGAGCACATCGTATTTCCCGAAACGTCCGACGAAGACTCCAAGGATATTTTCGGCCTCGCCGTCACCATCACGACGACCGCGAAAAACGCGAAAGAAGCCGAATCCTTCCTGCGCCACCTCGGCCTCCCGCTCCAAGAAAAGTAGTCTCTCCAACTCCACCCTTCTCCGTCTGCTTGGCGGAGAATATTCCTATAGTTCGTCTATAGCGGACAATAGAAATATGCCGGCCCATCAAGCGCTACGCCGAACGTCGAGACTGTTTGCTTTTGCTCATGCTCTGTAAACGCCGGTAGGCTCCTTCCCACTGATGATCATCGGGTTTGGTGAACGTGCGGAACGTAATCTCCTGCTTTTCGATGAACTCGCGCATGTATTCGTTCATGACGGTAGAGAATGAAAGCCCCATTTCTCTCGCTATTCGCTGCACTGCCTCCTTGCGCTTCTTGTCGGTCTTGAACATGACGGTTGTTTGCATATACCAGAGTATATATTCTGGTATAACCTTGTCAAGTTCGCACTGTCCCCAGACTCACGTTGCAAACAAGAGAGAGAGAGTTCAATGGTGGCATGGGGATGGGTACGCCAGAGAATCTGCAACGAGAAAAAGCGGTTGATCCGGAGAAACTTTCGAATACTCCTCCGGGAGATTCGGCGCTCAAGATTCTTGGTGAGAAGATTAACGAAACTTGCGATAGCGCCGAGAAATATGCAGGGCACTCTCTACATTATTCCGAAAACGGCGCCCTTGTATCTAGGCGTGAGCACGATAATCTTGTGGAGCGCTTATCCACAGGTCACTATTACTCGGGCCGCATCGACAGCCTGGTTGAGATCGTCGGGGCTTTGGGAGTTATCGGCAGTAGTCCGGAAACTTTGCAAAAATATAGCGATCGCCTAAATGCAGTAAAAGCGATACTTGCCAGTGCGCGGGAGAATGAGGTCGAAGAGCTCGAAGGCACGATGAAATTTCGAGGAGTCCGGAATAAAGTCCACGAAGTCGCAGAGAAAGACGATAAAGAATTCGATGCGAGCCGTGGTACCCGCAAACGTTGACTTCTTGAGACATCTCGCGTATATTTCCTGAGCCTCGTAGGGGGCTTTGTTTTTTAGCCTGATCCTGGAAGTCCTAGGATATCGTGAGAAACCGAAGCCACGCGAAGCTTTCGTAACCCAACATCCGAAAGGTGGGGTGCAGAAGCTTCAACCTCCTTACACGGCGCTCACCCTTCGACTTCGCTCAGGGTAAAATTTCTTCAAAATTTTATGGCAAAGAAATCGATGGTCATCAAGGCGAACCGCAAGCCGAAGTTCTCGAGCCGGACGATCCGGCGCTGTTTCAAGTGCGGCCGTCCGCGCGGCTTTTTGCGCGATTTCAATCTATGCCGCATTTGCTTCCGCGAAGAAGCGCTCGAAGGGAACATTCCCGGCATCAAGAAGTCGAGTTGGTAAATGTTCAATTTGTTCTAAATGTTCTACATGTTCAACAACTTCAACAATTACAACAGGTACAACGTATGACAAATGATCCCGTCGCAGACCTGGTCGTCCGACTCAAGAACGCCGCAGCGATCGGCAAAACCTCTGTCTCGGTGCCGTTCTCTAATTTCAAAATGGCGATCGCGGAAAAACTTAAGGACGCCGGATATGTTCAGGAGTTCGAGAAAAAAGGCAAAAAAGTCCGAAAGACACTGGACATTGCGCTCAAGTATGAGGCCAGCAAATCCGCGATCAGCGGCGTGAAGCGCGTCTCGAAGCCGGGCCGGCGGGTGTACAAGAAGGCCCACGAGATCGTGCCGATTCGCTACGGCCACGGCTCACTGCTTCTCTCGACGCCGAAGGGCGTCATGACAGACAAAGAAGCGCGCAAGGCGCGCGTCGGCGGCGAAGCCCTCTTCGAGATCTGGTAAATATGGAATCCAAGTCAACAGTCAACAGTTTACAGTTTATAGCGAGTACAAATTCGCGCGGAATTTCACTATTCACTATTCACTATTCACTGTAAACCTTTTATGTCACGCATAGGAAAAAGAGCCATACCAATTCCCGCAGGCACCGAAGTCTCGGTCGCTGATTCCAATGTAACGGTGAAAGCGAAAGGCGGAACCCTGCAGCGCTCGATACATCCCGATGTCGCTATTTCTGTTGCAAATGGAGAGGTATCTGTAAGCCCTGCGCGTGAGACCCGTCTTGCGCGCGCTCTCTGGGGCACCTACGCCGCCCACGTGCGCAACATGATCGCGGGAGTCAACCAGCCATTCGTCAAGAAGCTTCAGATCGAGGGAATAGGATTCCGGGCGGACATTGCGGGTACACAACTGAAGCTCATGGTAGGCTACTCCCACCCGGTACTCATCGCGGTTCCCGAGGGGCTCGCCGTCGCCGTCGAAAAGAACGTCATCTCCATCTCCGGAGCCGACAAGGAGGCAGTGGGGCAATTTGCGGCGTCGGTGCGCTCCGCGAGAAAGCCGGAGCCATACAAGGGCAAGGGCATCCGGTACGAAGACGAAGTCGTCCGCCGCAAGCAGGGCAAAAAGGCGGCGACCGCCGCGGCCGCATAAATCATGCAGTTTACAGCGAACAGTTTACAGTTTACAGTCGTGAATCGCGGCGTACTTTTTGCTGTCAACCAACTGTAAACTTTTCATCATGTCACTTGCACTCAAACAACAGAAGAGGGCTCGTCGTCACCGTCGAGTGCGGGCCAAGGTTTCGGGCACGGAAGCGCGGCCCCGCCTTTCGATATTCAAATCGAACACGCGCCTCGTCGCCCAGATCATTGACGATGCGAAGGGAACGACCATCGCGCACGCTTCTTCGGCCGACGAAAAGGCGAAGACGCCGCGGGAGCGCGCCGAGGCGGCCGCCGCGACGCTCGCGAAGCGCGCCAAGGAGAAAGGCGTCAAGGCCGTCGTCTTCGACCGCGGCGGCTTTCAGTATCTCGGCACCGTGAAAGCATTCGCGGATGCGGCGCGGGCGGCGGGATTAGAATTCTAAACGTTTGTATGAGCGAACCACAGACACAGGGTGACCAAAACGTGATGCCGGAAAAAGCGGCTGATGCGGGTATTCCGGGAAGCGCGCCGCCTCAATCCCAGCGCTCTTTCCGGGCGAGCCGTGGCCGGGGCGACCGGCGGGGCGGCGATCGCCGCCCCGGCAGGGGCCGCGACGAGCGGAGGAGCGAGTTCGCGCAAAAGCTCATCGGTATCAGGCGCGTCGCGCGCGTGATGGCAGGCGGCCGCCGGTTCAATTTCTCCGCCGCTCTCGTTCTCGGCGACAAGAAGGGGCGCGTGGGGGTAGGCTTGGGGAAGGCGGCGGACACCGCCCTTGCGATCGAGAAGGCGACCCGGAGCGCGAAACGCTCCATGTTGACCCTCGATCTGACCAAGAACAGGAGCTTGCCGCACAACGTCGAAGCGAAGTTCTGCGCGTCGCGCGTCGAGATACGCCCCAGCCCGGGCCGCGGCCTCGTGGCCGGATCGAGCGTTCGCACGGTGCTGGAGCTTGCCGGCGTCTCCGACGTTACGGCGAAGATACTCTCCCGGAGCCACAATGCCGTCAACAACGCGCGCGCGGCCATCGAAGCGCTCCGCCGGATCTCAAAGTAGTTGTTATGAGCGAAGCGAATTACAAATACTTTGACCCTGTTAAATCCCGCCAAAGGCGGGCGCCGCGGAGCGGCGATTTAACAGGGTGTAAGTTGTTTCTAAACTCGTTTACACTCGTTAAGAAAAACTAACATGCAGCTCAACGAACTTCGACGTCCCAATGATCTGAAGCGTCCCGCACAGCGCGTGGGGCGCGGCCAGTCGAGCGGGCGCGGCAAGCAATCGGGCCGCGGCGGCAAGGGGCAAACCGCCCGGGCCGGCGCGAAGATGCGCCCCGAGTGGCGCGATATCATCAAGAAGCTCCCGAAGCGCCGCGGATACGGCAAGAACCGCGGCCGCACCGTCGTCGGCACGCGCCCGGAGGCGCTCGCGCTCTCCCTCGGGCGTCTCGACGCGCTGTTCGAATCGGGTGCGGTCGTTTCTCCGGCCACGCTCGCCGAGCGCGGCGCGCTCGGTCGCAAGCCGCGCCCAATCAAGATCGTCGGAGGGGGCGCGTTCTCGAAGAAGCTTTCCGTTCGGGGCATTCCGGTCTCGTCTTCCGCGCGCGCCGCGATAGAAAAGGCAGGAGGTACTGTCGAATAGTATGTGGGAAGCATTCGTTCGCAAGACGCGCCTCATCATTGAGGACGAAACGCTACGGAACCGCGTGCTCTTCGTGCTCGGCGCCCTCATCGTGTTCCGCATCCTTGCGGCGATCCCGATCCCAGGCATCGACGCGGCGGCGCTCGAGAACTATTTGGGCAACAACCAGTTCCTCGGCCTTCTGAACATATTCTCTGGCGGGGGATTTTCCACGCTCTCGATCATGATGATCGGAGTTTCTCCCTACATCACCGCTTCGATCATCATGCAGCTCATGACGGTTCTTTCCCCGAAGCTGAAGGCGCTGTATCAGGAGGAGGGCGACGCGGGCCGCCAGCGCTTCATGCAGTATTCGCGCTACCTCACGGTCCCGCTCGCGTTCATCCAAGCGTTCGGGTTCCTCATCCTGCTACAGCAGAACGGCATCGTGCCGCAACTCGGCGTCCTGCACCTTCTTACCAACGTGTTCGTGATAGCCGCGGGGGCGCTCCTCATCATGTGGATCGGCGAGCTCATCACGGAATACGGGGTCGGGAACGGCGTCTCGCTCATCATCTTCGCCGGCATCGTGGCGGGCATTCCCTCAACGCTCGCGCAGCTCGTGTTCGCATTCGACGTCGCGCAACTGCCGACGTATCTCGGGTTTGCCGCGGCCGCCATCGCCATCACCGCGGGCGTCGTCTTCATCACGGAAGCGGAACGCCCGATCCCCGTCACATACGCGCGCCGCGTGCGCGGCATGAAGGTCTTGGGCGGCATCTCCACATACCTTCCTATCCGCGTGAACCAGTCGGGGGTCATGCCCATCATCTTCGCCCTCTCCATCCTCCTCTTTCCGCAGATGATCGCCTCGTTCCTCGCGCAAAGCTCAATTCCCATCGTCGCATCCGCCGCCGCCGCCGTCGCTTCGGGGCTCTCCAATACCTGGATCTACGGCGGTCTCTACTTCCTGCTCGTCTTCGTCTTCACCTATTTCTACACGGCCATCACCTTCGAGCCGCACCAGATCGCGAAGAACCTGCAGAAGAACGGGGCCTTCATCCCCGGCGTGCGCCCCGGCGGCACCACCTCGGAGTATCTCGGCAACATCATCACGCGCATCACGCTCGTGGGGGCCCTCTTTCTCGGCGTTCTCGCGATACTCCCGATCATCCTGCAGGGGCTCACCGGGATCGCCGCGCTCACTATCGGAGGCACCGCATTGCTCATCGTCGTCTCCGTGGTTTTGGATGTCGTCAAGAAGGTAGATGCCCAGACCTCGATTCGTGAATACTAATTCCCAATTTTCAAGACTCAATTTCCAATGAATTTTCAAATTCCAATTTTTCAGACATTGAAACTTTGGGTAATATTTGCAAATTGATAATTGTAAATTGAAAATTATGGGTAAGCAGGTCGTCGTCATAGCCGGTCCTTCGGGGAGCGGCAAGAACGCCGTCATCGGCGAGATACTCCGGCGCTTTCCCAGATGCGAGCGCCTCGTAACCGCGACGACGCGCCTTAAGCGCCCCGGGGAACAAGACGGCGTGGATTATCACTTTTTCTCACAGGAGCGCTTCGACGAGGAGCGCGCGCTCGGGCATATACCGGAACACCGCTACGTTCCCTCACTGAACACCTACTACGGCACGTACCTCCCCGATCTCGAAAAGCGCATCGCGAAGGGCGGCATCGTGTTCGCGCAGGTGGACATCGAGGGAGCGCGCCTCCTCAAGGAGCGCTACGGCGCGGCGACAATCTTCATCATGCCGGAATCCCTCGAGCAGTTCAGGGGCCGCTTGCGCGCGCGCAACCCGGAGTGGTCGCAGAAGGAATTCGACGCGCGCATGAAGATAACGGAGAACGAGCTCCGCGTGCATGCGCCGCAGTACGACCACCGTGTCGTGAACGCCGACGGAGCCCTGCGCGAGACGGCCGAACGCGTGATAGAAATACTGCGCAAAGAAGGCTATACTCTCGAATAATCCGCATGGATCCCGTTACCGTCGCGTTTTTCGGCATCTCCGGCTCCGGAAAGGGCACGCAGTGCGTGCTTCTCGAAGACTACCTCAAGGAGAAGGATCCCGTCCGCGGCGTCGTGCGCCCGGAAATGGGCGACCTTCTTCGGAAGTTCATGCGAAGCGGCACCTCGCTCGCGAAGGCTACGGGGGAGATCGTGAATTCCGGCGGCCTCGTGCCGTCGTTCATACCCATCTACATGCTCGCGGGCGTTTTGAACGACACGTTCGACGGCGCCCAGCACCTGATACTCGACGGCACGTGCCGCAGGCCCGATCAGTCGCGCGCCGTCGACGACATGATGAAGCTCTGGAAGCGGAAAAACCTGCAGGCGATAGTGCTCACGCTTTCGAGAGAATCCGCGAAGAAGCGCTTGATCGCGCGGGGGCGCGTCGACGACGCGACCGACGAGGCGCTCGCGAGCCGCTTCGCGTGGTACGAAGAGCACGTCGTTCCCTCGTTCGAGGAATTGCGCGCGCTCGGCTGGATCGTGCATGAGGTGGACGGCGAGCCGGACGTCGAGACCACACACAAGAGGATTCTCGCCGTGCTCGGACTTTCAAAATGATTGCGCGCAACGAAACAGATATCGAGATATTGCGCGAAGGAGGCAGACGGCTCGCGCGGCATGTGCGCACTCTCGCCTCAAAGGTCGCTCCCGGCATTTCTTCGGCAGAGCTGGAGGCAAAAGCGCGCGAAATGGTCGCGAAAGACGGTGACGAGATGGCCTTTCTTGGCTACAAGGGAAGGAAAGACAAAGAGGGATTCCCGTCAGGCCTCTGTGTTTCTGTTAACGATGTAATAGTTCACTCTCCCGCCGGACAAAATGGAAGAGTGATCGAGGATGGTGATGTCGTCTGCATCGATTTCGGCATACGGCACCGCGGGCTTTTTACGGACCATGCGATCACTGTGATCGCGGGAGTGGCGCGCGGTTCCGAAGACGAACGGCTACTGCGGGGCACCAAAGAAGCGCTTGCCGCCGGCATCGCCTCCGCAAGGGTCGGGGGGAACACGGGGGATATCGGGCACGCGGTCGAAGAAATTGCGAAGAAGCATCGGTTCGGCTTTCCGCGGAATCTCTCTGGGCACGGCGTCGGCTTGAAGGTGCATGAGGAGCCGCATGTGCCGAATTTCGGAGAGCCGGGGACGGGCGAGAAATTAGTGGAGGGAATGGTGATAGCGATAGAACCGATGATGACGCTCGGCTCGGGCGAACTCTACATCGACGCCGACGGCCACTCCTACCGCACCAAAGACGGCTCGCGCACCGCCCACTTCGAGCATACCGTTTTGATAACGAAAGACGGGCCGGAGATTTTGACCCGGTAGTGAAATGTGGGCTCTTGCTTGTTGCCGTCGCAGGTGATGTCGAAGTCGACCACGCAGTATCAACATCTATGCCTTCGTTTCAAGCCTCCAGCTTGCGCCTGCGGCAAGCCCACATTCTACCTAACCGGGTTGACCAAAGAATAGAGTACACTGTCTCGCATGGCAGTTGACGTACTTGTAGTTGGAAGCGGAGGGCGTGAGCATGCGCTCGCGTGGAAGCTCGCGCAATCGCCGCGGCTCGGAACGCTCTACGTTGCGCCGGGGAACGGCGGCACGCGTCTTGTTGGAGAAAATGTGCCTATCGGTATCATGGAGTTCGCAAAGCTTGCCGATTTTGCGGCAGAAAAAAAAGTCGGGCTTACCGTTGTCGGCCCGGATGACGCGTTCGTGGGAGGCATCGTCGATTTTTTTCAGGCTCGCGGACTCCGCATCTGGGGGCCGACGAAGGCGGCGGCGCAGATAGAAGGCTCGAAAGCGTTCGCAAAACAGCTCATGCGCGGCGCGGGCATCCCGACGGCCGACTTCGCGGTATTCACGGATCACGACGAGGCGCTCCGGTACGTGCGCGAAAAGGGCGCGCCCATCGTCGTGAAGGCGAGCGGGCTTGCGCTCGGAAAAGGCGTCGCCGTGTGCCGCACGCCACTTGAAGCGGAAGCCGCGCTGAAAGAGATAATGCTCGACCGGGTTTTCAAGGACTCCGGGACGGAGGTCGTTGTCGAGCAGTATCTCGACGGGGAGGAGATATCCATCCACGCGCTCTCGGACGGGAAGACGCACCGAATGTTCCCCGCATCGCAGGATCACAAGACGATCGGGGAGGGCGATACGGGGAAAAACACCGGCGGCATGGGTACGATCGCGCCAGTGCCGCGGATATCCGCCGAAACGCTCCTCGACGTCGAGGAGCGCGTCGTGCGGCCGGCGCTTTCCGCGCTTAAACAGCGCGGCGCGGCGTTTTCTGGGATCCTGTTCCCGGGTCTCAAGATGTCTCCGGAGGGGCCGAAGGTTCTCGAATTCAACGCGCGGTTCGGCGATCCGGAGTGTCAGGCGTACATGCGGCTCTTGAAAACCGACGCGCTGGATGTATTCGAGGCGTGCGTCGAGGGCGCTCTGGAGGGTCAATCCATCGAATGGAATCCCGGCTTTGCGGTCAACGTCGTCCTCGCATCCGGCGGCTATCCCGAAGCGTACAAGAAAGGTCTGCCGATAACGGGCGTCGAAGAAGCGGAGAATGTTCCTAGTGTCGTCGTGTTCCACGCCGGCACGAAAACCCGCGAGGCGTCGCCTCGCGGGTTATTGACAAGCGGGGGGAGAGTCCTTGGCGTTTCCGCAGTCGGCGCGACGCTCAAAGAAGCGCTGGAGCGCGCCTACGAGGCCGTCAGCAAGATTCATTTCGAAGGCATGTACTACCGCCGCGACATCGGCGCGAAGTCGCTTGCGGGATGATGATATAATTCTCGGATGCCTCCGACGCTGGAGAAGGCTCGTGTTGTGGAAAAATTCAAGTCTCCCGAGGAGGAGCTTGCCTATCTGCGCGAGCGGGTGAAGGAGAAAGAGTCCGAACTCGAAACGCCGGAGAACAGATTCGAGGGAGACCGCGTCGCGAAACGCGAGATAGCGGCATACGCGCAGGTGCCGCAGGCGACAATCCTCCATGAGGCGTACGTCATGCCGGAGCACGAATCGATCCGCCACAAACTTCGGCTCGAGCCGGAGACGCACGACGTGCAAATGGACGAGCTTTTGAAGATCGTCTCCACGCGCGGCATCAGGAACGCGCTCGCCGTGTGTGCCAAGCTGAAGAATCCCCACCTCGATGACGATTTCCACCGGATGCTCACGCGCTACGTCGCCGAAGGACTGCCGGACGCGGGCACGGCGCCGCCGGAGAAGGTGCGACGAGCCCTCGATCTCGTCCTTTTCACGGTCGATCCGCAGGCGCACGGCGAGCGCGAGAAGCAAGACCAGAGCCAGCACCGCCTCGAACAAGTTCTCTCGTCTTCCGAGCAGCTCTACGCCGGATTGATCTCGCTCATCGCGCCGCACGAGGGCTTCTCGCTCGAGATCGCCGTGCCCGAGGGCACCGAGGCCGCCATCCTCTACCTCGCGGTACCCCGGCTGAAGAAAGACGTCGCCGAGCGCCTGCTTTCCTCGGTCTTCCCCAATGCGCGCATCAACGAAGAGCGCGGCGACTACAACATCTTCAACTACGAAGGCGAGCATGCCGCCGCCTACGCGACGCTTGCGGACACTCCCGCGTACCCGATCAAGACCCCCGAGATGTTCGAGCACGATCCGATGAACGTGTTGCTCGCCGCGTTCGCGAAGATCGCGAAGCACGGCGAAGGGGCGGCGCTCCAGATCGTCGTCTCGAGCGAAGGCGACCGGTACAACCAGCACTACAAAAAGATGCTTCGCCGGCTTGAAAAGGGAAAGACCCTGCACCGGGCGCTTGCGGTGCCCGAAAGCGCCATCGGCGAAATGCTCTACGACATGAGCCGCATGATGCTGAAGACCGAGTCGCAGATCAAGGAAGAAAAAGACCGGGCGTTCAGGCGGCAGGCCGACAAGGTGGCGGGGGAAGAGATCGAGCGCAAGTTGAAGAGCCGCATCGGCCCCGTCATCATCCGTCTCGCGGCTTCCGCGCCGACGAAAGCGCGCGCGGAGGATATTTTGGGGAACCTCATCGCGCCCTTTAATCAGTACGACGACCCGAAAGGCAATCATTTCGTCTTCAAAAAAGTATCGAGCTGGGGCCTCAATTCGTTCCTCCGCGACTTCTCATTCCGCATATTCGACTCCTCGTACGCTATACCGCTCAATCTTTCCGAGATAACCTCCCTCTACCACTTCACGGCGGAGCGCGTGCACACCTCGCGCGAGCTGAAGAGAAGCTTCGCGAAGCAGGCGCCTGCGCCCGTCGAGATGCCGGGCGACGGCATCGTGCTCGGCGTCAATCGCTACGGCGCGGAGGAGCGCCCCGTGCATTTCGGCGTCAGCGACCGACTCCGCCACTGCTACGTCATCGGACAGACCGGCACCGGAAAGACCGGCCTCCTCAAGAACATGATCATTCAGGATATCAAGAATGGCGACGGCGTCGCGTTCATCGATCCGCACGGCAACGACATCGAGGATGTATTGGCGGCGATCCCGCCGGAGAGGGCAAAAGACGTCATTTATTTCGACCCAGCATACACGGCGCGTCCGATGGGTTTGAACATGCTCGAGTACGACCGCGCGCGGCCGGAAATGAAAACCTTCGTCGTGGATGAGGTGTATGGCATCTTCCGCAAACTCTACGCCGACGTGCCGGAGGCGTTTGGCCCGATGTTCGAGCAGTACTACCGCAACGCCGTCCAGCTCGTCGTCGAGGACCCCGATACGGGGAGCACGTTCGTGGAAATACCGCGCGTGTTTGCCGACACCGCCTTTCGCAATCTCAAGCTCGCGCACTGCAAGAATCCCATCATCGTGCAATTCTGGAGAAAGATCGCCGAGCAGGCGCAGGGCGATCCCAGCCTCGAGAACGTCGCGCCCTACATCACCTCGAAATTCGACGTCTTCCTGACGAACGACATCATGCGGCCCGTCGTATCGCAGGAAAAGTCCGCCTTCGATTTCCGCGAGATCATGGACGGCAAGAAGATATTCCTCGCCAATCTCTCGAAGGGCCGGCTCGGCGAGCGCAACACTTCTCTTCTCGGGCTCATTCTCGTCTCCAAATTCCTGCAAGCGGCGTTCTCGCGCGTGGACACCAAGGGCGATCTTCCCATCTTTTACCTCTACATCGACGAGTTCCAGAACTTCGCGACGCCCTCGATCGGCACCATCCTCTCCGAGGCTCGGAAATACAAGCTCTCTCTCGTCATCGCGCACCAATTTATAGCCCAGCTCGACGAGAAGATACGAGATGCGGTCGTGGGCAACGTCGGCACGAAAGCGGCATTCCGCGTCGGCACGACGGACGCCGAGTTCCTCGCCAAGCAGTTCGAGCCGGTCTTCGGACAACAGGACCTGGAGAACCTTCCCAATCGTCACGCGGTCTGCGCGCTTCTCGTGAACGGCGTCCCGGCGCGCCCCTTTTCTTTGCAGACCCAAAATCTTCCCGAATTCGATTTCAGCACGGTTCCCGGGCTGAAGGAGCTCTCCTACCGCACATACGGGCGCGACCGGGAGGAGGTGGAAGAAGAGATGCGCAAGAAGTTCGAAGCGAGCTATGGGAAGCCGACGGGTTCGACTGTCTCGCCGCAAGCCGCCTCCGACCTCGGCGGCGCGCTCGCTGGTCTCCCCGATCCTGCATCGTTGTACCAATAGTTTTTCCAAAAGAAGCGTGTTAGTGTATCCGCAATGAAACATATTAAAGAAGAGAAAACCTTCGTGCTCGTCAAACCAGATGGCGTACGGAAGGGTCTCATCGGCGAAGTCATCAAGCGTTTCGAGCAGCGTGATTTGAAGATTGTCGCGCTTGAGATGTTCATGCCGACGCGGAACCTTATCGACGAACACTACCCGAAGGCGGAAGAATGGGTGGAGCGGCTTGGGACGAAAACTCTCTCGACCTATGAGAAGTATGGCATCGACGCGAAGAAGGAGCTCGGTACCGACGATGCGAAAAAGATAGGCGCGATGGTGCGCGAATGGCTCTTGGACTACATGACCTCGGCGCCCTTGGTACGCATGGCCGTGCAGGGAACGCATGCTGTTGATGTCGTACGCAAGATAGCGGGACCCACCCTGCCGTACGTCGCAGATATGGGTACTATTCGGGGGGATTTCTCGATCGATTCGCCGGCTATAGCAAACAGTGAGAAGCGCGCGGTCATGAACATCCTCCACTGCTCGGAGACGCCGCAGGAAGCGGAACACGAGATCAAACACTGGTTCGGAACCTCCCACATGCACGATTACAAACGACACGGCGTCGACGAGTGATGCGACGCCTTGACCCGAGACTTCTCCATTTTTAGTGCTATACTTTTCCATAGCGGCCGGTACTTTCAACCTGCTTGGCTCAATTAGGGACTGCTTATATCGCTTCACGCTCTTGCAGTGTGAACGCTGCGGCAACCCACCTGGTGTCAAACCCAGGCTTGCCGTACCTGCCGCCCTTCACACGCCCACCCGAACGGTGGGTTTTGAGGTTATAGGCTACAACGTTGGAAAGCCTTCATACTATTTTGTATGAGCGGAACAGACGTGTGCGGGGCAGGCCCCGATATGATCTGCCCCGTTGGAACATCAGCTGACGTTGGTTGCAGTTAATAGGCCGTTATAGCGCGAGAAGATCTATAGGTTTGGTAAAGATATTTTGTGAGATGTTTCCTGCGGGGTAGAATGCCCCGATGTCATCGCGCCGGCTCTTATTCGCCCAGTTCCTCGTCATTCTTCCGCTCGCGATTCTCACCTGGTTCGCCGTCGCGTACGCGCTCTACTGGCGCATCTGGTGGCTCGACATCCCGATGCATGTGTTCGGAGGAGTGTGGGCGGGTCTTTGCGGCGCGTGGATCCTCGCGCGCCGGGGGCACTCCTTCCCGCTCGCGTGGTGCCTCGCGTTCACGCTTTCGGTCGGCGTCGCATGGGAAGTGTTCGAATATACGGAGGGTATCGCGATGCCGCGCTATCTCAACTACCCGCTCGATACCGCGATGGATCTCGCGATGGGCCTTGTCGGCGGCGCGCTCGGCTGGCTCCTCGCGACATGGCTGGTCGGGGAGCGGGAATCCGGGATGCTATAATTTCCGCATGTCACGGCGCATCCTGCATCCGAACCATGTTGCGGTGCCCCGCAATTTCTGCCGTCTTCCCGGAAGCTATGGCGTCCTTAAGATCTGCGTCTCCGGAGCGGCGGAGACCGGCTACTGCGGGCTGGACGCGTTCGAAAAAGCGAAAGAGCTGGGGCGCGAGATCGCGAAGCAGGGCGCCATCATCACGACGGGCGCGACCACCGGCTTTCCTCTGTATGCGACGATGGGCGCGAAGGACGAGTGCGGCTTTTCCCTAGGCTTTTCTCCGGCCGCGACCGAGCGCGAGCACGTCGAAACGTACAAGCTCCCGCTCGACTACATGGACGTCGTCGTCTATACGGGTTTCGGCTACTCCGGCCGCGACCTTCTCCTCGTGCGCTCGTCGGACGCCGTCGTCATCGGTTGCGGGCGCATCGGCACCCTGAACGAGTTTTCGGTCGCGTTCGAGGACCACCGCCCCATCGGCATTCTCGAAGGTTCGTGGGAGACCGACGAGATCATCCGACGCGTCGTCGAATCCGCGCATCGTCCCAACGATCGCATCGTCTACGACGCCGATCCGAAGCGATTGGTCGAGCGGCTCATCGAGATGGCCGCCAAGGACAAGGAAAAGAGCAATCTCGTTTTCAACAATCCGGAGAAATGGAACGCGACGGGGAAGAACGCGGAGTATATACTGTAGGCATGATGCGGTCGCCGACAACGGTGTACGCGGGAGTCGGGTTCCTCGTGGGGGCGTTCTCGGGTCTTCTGATCGCGGGCGCGCCCGACTTCGCGGACCTGCTGATCGGCGCGTTCATCGGCGTCTTCATCGGCATACTGCTCGCGATGAGCAAGTACAAGCTCTGGGACCGCAGGTGAAACAGGCGAAGCGCCCTTCGTCTCCGGGTGCGGCAGTTTTAGAAACTGTTGAAAAAGTCCATATGCGTCGTTGTCATTGTCGCTCGAACGCTCACCGTACGTTCAGTACGGCTCGCGTTCTCGCTCCTCGACGCCTCGCCTCTGGAGCTTTTTCAACAGTTTCTTAGCGAGCCAGCCGCTGTACCACTCGTTGGAAAATCTCCGGATGACTCATCGCGAGCGCGGCGAGGGACTTGCGATCGAGCCCGACGTTGTTCTTTTTCAAGAGGCCGATGAGCTTCGAATACGAGAGTCCCAGGGGCCGCGCGGCCGCGTTGATGCGAAGCGTCCAAAGATTGCGGAACTCGCGCTTTTTCGCCCTTCGGTGCCGGAACGCGTAGCTCCCGGCGTGGAATATCGCCTCTTTCGCGGCGCGCTCCTTCTTCGAGCGCGCGAAGCGGTAGCCCTTCACCTGCGCGAGGATGTTCTTGCGGCGCTTCGTCTTCGTCACACCTCTCTTAACGCGCGCCATACAACTAATTCAAGTGTATTAACGTGGAAGGAACCGACTTCGTTCCGTCTGCGAGAATTCAAGCGAGGTTTGGCGGCGGCGCCTCTGCCGGCCGGTCCCGCTCTCTTTGGCGTTGAAGTGGTTGTGGCCCGGCACGCGCGCAATGATCTTGCCCTTACGCGTTACGCGCAGGCGCTTGAGGAACGATTTATTCGATTTCATCCAGCCATTTCTACACTATTCTTGGCCGCCGGTCAACGCCTCGGACTCGCGATTGTGCGGGGCGGGCTTTTGATCCGTCCTCGGGAGAGCGGCTCCCTTCGCCGGTTTTTTGGATGCATCCCGTTCAAGGACGACCGAAAGGCCCTTCGGACTCTTCTGTATGCTCTCGGCCACGCGATAGCTCTCGGGGATGATGGCGAGAAAACGCTCGAGGCGCTCCTTCAGAAAAGCGAATTCCATGTATTTATAGCGGCCCCAGAGGAAAAGGTCTACCTTGACGCGGTGGCCTTCTCGCAACCACGCGGCGATCTTCGAGGCCTTGATGTGCATGTCGTGCTCGGAGGTGCCTATCTTCACCTGCGCCTCCTTCGTTTCCGTCACGTGCGCCTTCGCCTTGACCTCCTTGTCCTTCTTTTTCTGTTCGTACTTGAACTTCCCGTAGTCGGTTATTTTCGCCACCGGCGGCTGGGCGTTGGGGGATATCTCGATGAGGTCGAGCCCCATCTCTTGGGCCTTCGCGATCGCCTCGCGCGTCGGCATCACGCCGAAATTTTCCCCTTCGGGCCCGATCACGCGCAGGCTCGGCGCACGTATGCCATCGTTCATCCGAATTCGCTCTTTTTCCGCCTGCGAGGTGTATTTCGTGAATCCCATTTGTTTCGATTCGCTCATGCGGCGCGCTTCTTCGTTGCGGAGCCTCTGCGTCTCACTCGCCGTATTTTTCAATACGTCTCGCTCGCCGCTTTCTCCGCGCCTCGAACCGCATCCGCCTGCGCGAATCTTGTGGAAGCACTATACCATTGCAATGCCGCTTGCGTCACTACTCCGCCCACTCGTCGAATGCTTCCGACTGCGGCCTTCCGAACGGCCGCAAGTACGCGAGGACGCGAAGCAGTGTCGCCTTCATGGTCTCCAGCGTTTTCCGGAGGCCCGATATCTGTTGGGAGGGGTAGGCGCTTTGTCCGGCGCTCTCGCGCAGGTCGCCCGATATAAATGTCTGTTGCGCGCCGGAGGGGACACCGCCGTATGCGTCTCCCGGCGGCGCGAGAGCCTCCGGCGGCGCGGGATTTCCCTCGAGGCTTACCGTATCGTCTCCGTCTATGGTAAGCACGAACGGATCCGTCTCCGCACTCCCGACCGGCGCGGGCTCCGTGAGCAGAAGGATCCGATCGAAGGCGGAGAGCGAGCTCGTGGATTTCTGCCCGCTTTTTCCCGCGCCCGGCGTGCTCGTCGCTTTGGTGCTTGTCGCCCTTGCGAGCGCGTCGGCGATGAGATCCGAAACGGATTGCCTGGAGCCGACGCATGCGCCCGCCGAACAGCCGTTCTGACACACCTCGCTCACCTGATCGACGCACGCGCTGGAGCGGTAGTAGAGGTTGTTGCTGATGCAGTAGAACTGTGGCGCGCACGTGCCCGCCGCATAGGGCGTCGTGTTTTGCGTGCCGATGGGCGGCGGCGCGCTTCCCGCCGTTCCTCCCGAAGCGGCTCCCGGCGGAGGAGCATTGCGATTCGCGATCGCCGAACACGGAACCACGGTACCGTCGGGAAGCGCGCACATCTGCTGTGCCGGACTCAATATGTCCCGCGCGGCGTTTGAGATCCTCGACGAAGGTGAAAGAGACCCGGGGCCGGGTATGTTCGATAGATGCTCTGGGTTAATGCTTATTCCACCTATGCAGGCACTCCTGCAACCTCCAGCGGAGCTGGCATTAGCTACTGGATGTTCACTACATTGCACATGCCTATAGTTGCCGTTCTCTACATAAGCGACTTGTAGTTTAAAAGGAGAGTTGCTGTTCTGTCTTCCGATTACGGACGTAAGCCAGGCAAGGCATTGGGGAGCGCCTCCAAGATCGACGGCACGCCCATACTGGTGACATGAATTGCCTTGCCGGGCACACGCGCCTCCATTTGGATTGCATCTTTGCTCCGGTCGCATTGCACTGTTGATGGTAAGGCGGCATCCTTTTGATTCTGCAAACTCGAGTAGCTTTTTCAATCGACAGGCGAGAGCGGTATCGAGTCCCCTCGTTCCATCGGCAGTAGGGGTTACAAAACTATTGGATCGATTGCCAGAATGACGCTGTTCGAGATAGAGAAAGGGATTCTCATCACAGCCGCCGTATCGTTCGGAAGCTTCGTCGAGCGCCTTGCACAAAAGGTTTTCTGGCGTCTCGCCACAATTCACGATCTCTGCATGCGAAGGAGCCGCGAATGTCGCCATGGCAGAAAGTGCAAGGAGCAAGAAAACACTCGGTAAAAAAATTCTTCGTGCGAGACAGTACACCTGAAAATTATACCTCGACTTAGTTTGGCTCTATTGGTCAACTGTGGATGCAGTCTTCATCATTAGGGCGGGCTCCCGCACGCTCCCGCCCACAGGCCTTTTTTCTCCTCCCGCGCCTCCGCTTCGGCGGCTTTGAACTCGGCTTGGTATCTGTACGGGAGGTTGTACGTGTATTCGTGGCCGTAGCCCTCGGTGATCATGAGTTCAGCGAAGTTCGTCCAGTCCTTTAGAAAGACGTATGCGAGCGTGCGGCCATATTTATCCAGATCGCCCTGCGACGGGTCCATCTCAAGGCGAACCGATGTTCCGTCTAGTATCTCATGCGCTTTTTCGCTCGCCTCGCGCCCGAAACACTGCACCGGCTTTCGCGGATCAACGATCTCCGGCGTGTCTAATCCGATGAGCCGAACGCGGATTTTCTCCCCGTTCACCGAGACGTCGATCGTATCGCCATCCACGACCTTCACGACCGGGTACAGAGCCGCCTTTTCTTGTGTTGTCGCTGGGTTCGAAGCAACAGTGGGCAGGGCGGCGGCAACTTGCGGCATCGGAGCAGTCGGCACATCGGACTTTTTTCCGGAGCAAAGTCCTGCTACGAACGCGGCTCCGATGCAAAGCAGAAAAATAGCAACTGCTCCGGTGCGTTTCACCTCTCTATTGTAGCTGACGCTGTCTCGAAGTAGGATAGGACGATATGGCGGTCATTACGCGTTTGCGGACGGCGGATCGGGCCACATGCGGCCAGATCGGCGCTCTTGTGCGGCTGCTCTCTTCGCGCCTCAAAGGATGCTCGCCCGCGCTTCTGCGGAAAATACTCGCGAGTCCGGAAACAGAACTATGGGTAGGGAAGGAAGGTAAGACCATCGCCGCTATGGGGACGCTCGCGCTCGTTTTGCGGCCCGAGGGAATAGCCGCGAGGATCGAGGATGTCGTAGTTGACCCGCGATATCAAAGGCAGGGGTTGGGAGAGGCAATTTCGGAAAAATTGATCGAGCGCGCGAAAGCGCGCGGCGCGGCGTGGATAAATCTAAGCAGCCGCTCCGACCGCGTGGCGGCGAACAAGCTGTACCAGAAACTCGGATTTATCTTGCATGATACGAATGTCTACGAACTGAAGCTCTAACATGCGCTACGTCTCGACGCGCGGCGGGGGTGAGCCGCAACGGTTCAGCGATATTCTCCTTGAAGGGCTTGCGCTCGACGGCGGACTCTACGTGCCGGAGGAATATCCGCAGGTTTCTTCCGGCGAGCTCTCAGCGATGCGTTCGATGGCGTACCCCGAACTCACGTTCGCCCTCCTCTCGAAATTCATGGACGATATTCCCGCCGGCGACCTGCGAAGAATGGTGAACGGGACGTACACGAAAGAGGTCTTCGGCACGGACGAGATCGTGCCCGTCAAAAAACTCGAACAAGGCCTCTACCTTCTCGGGCTCTCAGAGGGGCCGACGCTCGCCTTTAAAGACATCGCGCTACAGCTTCTGGGCCGCCTCTTCGAGCACACGCTGGCACAGCGGAACGAGCCTCTCAACATTTTGGGCGCAACCTCGGGAGACACTGGCTCAGCGGCCGAGTACGCCCTGCGCGGCCGCAAAGGCATCAGGGTGTTCATGCTCTCGCCGATCGGCAGGATGAGCGAATTCCAGCGCAGGCAGATGTACACTCTCTCCGATCCCAACATTTTTAACATCGCGATCCGCGGCACGTTCGACGATTGCCAGGACATCGTGAAGGCGCTCAACGAAGATGCGGCATTCAAGAAGCGCTACAAGCTCGGTGCGGTGAATTCCATCAACTGGGCGCGCATCGCGGCGCAGATCGTCTACTATTTCTGGGCCTGCGTCCGCGTCGCTCGCGAAAACGGCGAGCCAGATTTCGCCGTGCCGACGGGCAACTTCGGCAACATCCTCGCGGGATACATCGCAAAGAGAATGGGCCTTCCGATCCGGCGCCTGATCCTCGCGACCAACGAGAACAACGCGCTCGAAGAATTCTTCAAGACGGGCGTCTATCGCCCCCGCAAGGGCTCGGAAGTCGCCGCGACCTCTTCCCCCTCCATGGACATCTCGAAGGCGTCGAATTTCGAGCGCTACGTGTTCGACCTCGTCGGGCGCGATGTCGGGCGGATGGCGAAGCTCTGGAGCGACCTCAAGGAAAACGGATACTTCGACGTGTCGAAGGCGGGCGAGTTCGCGCGCCTTGCCGAAGACGGCTTCGTCGCCGGCTCCTCGACGCACGCGGACAGGCTCGCGACAATCCGTGCCTTCCATGAGAAGTACGGCGTCCTGATCGATCCGCACACCGCCGACGGCGTCAAGGTCGGGCTCGAGCATCGCGAAAAGGGGGTACCTCTCGTCTGCCTAGAAACGGCCCGGCCCGCGAAATTCGCCGCGACGATACGCGAGGCCGTCGGACAAGAGCCGCCGATGCCGGAGAGCTTCCGAAAACTCGCCAATATGCCTGAACATTTCGAGGTTCTTCCGCCGGATAACGAAGCGGTCGGGGCGTACATAGCGCGAAGGATCGCCTGACGATATACTCAAGGAGCAATGAATCCCGTTGTAGAGTTTCGGTTCGGTTATGTTCTACGTGTATCTGCTTGAAAGTATGAACAACGGTTCCTTATACGTGGGACGGACAACTGACCTAAAGGGGCGTCTTCTTGAACATAACCAAGGGTTAAATCTTTCGACGAAAAGATACAGGCCATGGAAACTTATCTACTACGAGGCTTGTCTGAACGAAAAAGACGCAACGAGACGCGAGAAGTGGCTCAAGAGTACCCACGGTTCTAGAATGCTGAAAGCGCGGATCCGTGAGTACCTGCACCAGAGGTCGAAAGATTTAACAAACCGAAACTTCACAACAGGATGAACCGCGCTCTTGCGTTCGCGGCAATTCTCTTGGCGCTTGGAGCAGGATATTTTCTTTTCAGGAGTGCGGGGCGGATGGGCGATGCGAAGATCGAAGCGGCGCCCCAGACAGCCGAGATAACGACCGCGACGGAGCGCGAGATAGCGGAAATGTACGCGATCGAGGCGAGATATCCGCAGTTCGGGATTCCCGCCATCGACGCAGAGATCAAGGCGGTCGTCGAGGAGGCTATCGCGCAGTTCAAGAAGGACGCCGCCGAGGGTCCGCCTCCCGGCTCTGCCGTTCCGCGCTATGAGTTCGCGAGCGCGTTCGATTTCGCATATGTCGGCGCGGACATCGTGAGCGTCGAACTCGTCGTCTCGACCTATCTGGGCGGCGCGCACGGCATCTCGTTCGTGACCGGCCTGAATTTCGAGAAAAGCTCTGGCAGGAAACTGACGCTCGACGACGCGCTCGCGCTCACGGGCCTTACGCTACAAGAGACCGCGGCGAAAGCGAAAGCGGAGCTCGGGCAGAAGCTCGGGAGCGACGTCATCGCGCCCGAAGGCGCGGACCCGACGATCGAGAACTACGGCACCTTCCTCGTCGGCGCCGACAACGTTACGTTCGTCTTCCAGGTCTACCAGGTCGGCCCCTATGCGGCGGGGCCGCAGAAAATCTCGTTCCCGCGCGTACAGTAGTCCCCCAGCCGCGCTTTGCGATGCGCGGATGCCGTGTAGTATGGAAGTATTATCAGCCCATTATCAGTCTAACCCCACTCCCTATGAATGAAGACGAATGTGGCTGTGGCGCGGGGAGCTCGTGCCAACCGGGCGACGCGCTGTGTACCGCGTGCGGCAAAAAATGTCCCCCCGCTTCTTCCGCCCCGGCGGGACCGGCTCCCGAAGCTCCCGCCGCCCCGGCGCAGTAAGAGCTTCTCACGGCGAAGCAAAAGACTCCCGTACGGGAGTCTTTTGCGAAGTTGTTGCTGTCCAGATAAGATATATGCAAGAAGTCAGAACCTGCAAAGATGCATGCACTTGCAAAAAGGTTGACGACAGAAGAGATAAAAAGGGCATGGATGGGTTGGTTTACCAAGTACGGGGATAAATTTACCGACAGTGGCAATCCCTTTATGCCTGGAAAAGAAGTGACATCAGCAGAAGTAAAAGATTTGCCGCACGATAAAAACGCAATTACAGGCTACTCGATTATAAAAGCTGAAAGTATGGACGAGGCGCTTAAAATCGCGCAGGATTGTCCCATGATCACGAGCATGCGGGTCTACGAAGCGGCGACGATGTAATGGTTCTAGATTAACGAAGAATTATTAAGAACTATGAAAACTCTAAAATGTGATGTGTGCGAAGTAACAGCAAAAGGCGAAACGTTTGAAGCGTGGATGAAGGCTCTCATGCCTCACTATATGAAAGCTCACGCTGATGTGATGAATGACCCAAGCAAAACCAAGGAAGACCAACAGAAGTGGGTGGTCGACAACAAGGCAAGGTTTGATGCGGCCTAACTAAATCGACTAAGAACAAATATGATTACCACAACATTCATTATCGCTACAGTCGCGTACATCGTCTTCAATTTTGCCTTCGCTTTTGTGTGGAATCTCGGCATCTTTAAGAAGCAATACGAGACGCTCACTGGAGAAACAGCGCGGGAAAAACCAATTATCCCGCTCGGGTTCCTCGCAATTGTCATTCAGGCACTTGCGCTCTCGACGCTCTTCGCGCTCTTCTATTCGGGTACGAATCCAATCACGGGGGGCCTTTTCTTCGGTCTTCTTTTGGGTTCGTACAGCATTGTCTATGGCGCGTTCGTCGTGCCGGCGAAATTCAATATCGAGCCGGTGTGGCAATATGCTGTCTTAGAGCTTGCCTACGGCGTACTTCACTTCAGTATCGCAGGTATCATTGTCGCTTACGTCTTTTCTTGAAACGCTATCGCCTACAGCGAGCAACGTGCAGATGCGTCTTCGTTAGCCCTGAAGGAACTGGCGGCAAGGCCGATTTAGGCTTTTGGATTAAACTGGCCCTCGCTTTCAATAAAAGGGCGAAACCTTCCAAAAAAAGAAAATGAAGCTCCTCGCAGCAAGCTGCGAGGTATCTGCGGAATTCTTCGTAGCCGCCAACCCTACTTCGCTAAAGCTACGAAGGGTTCTACTCACGCCTTCATCCCCGCAGCAAGCTACGGGGTATTCGGCGAAGTAGAATAAATAAGGACGCTCCGGCGCAGTAAGAGCTTCTCACGGCGAAGCAAAAGACTCCCGTACGGGGGAACGCGCAAGGTGGCAGATTCCAAGATTTCGTTGGTAGCTGATTATACAAAAAGGCCCACTTTCACGGGGCTGTTTGCTCATGAGTTAGAGGAGATGTTTTCGTGCGAACGCGAAACCAGAACCCTGCTTCAGATATTTTTCGAATTTCAAAGCCATTGTTTTGTTCGGAAACGCACAGAACCATTTCAATACATACGGACGTTTTGAACTGGAATATTTTGCTTTGCCATTATTGTGTTCAGCAAGCCGTAGCTTGATGTTCTCGGTTGAACCCACATAGAGGCTCTTATCCTTCTGGCTTCGCAAAATGTAGACGAAGTACATAAGTGAAATTATAGCCCTGCTCTATAAAACAAACGACCGCCGAAAGGCGGTCGTTTGTTGCAGTGCAGTACTTCGTCGCTGAAGCTATGAAGCACAAGTGCTTGCACTGCGTAGCTCGTAGCTAATAAGATTAAAGACAGCTTAGTCCTGCTTCGCATAAAGCTACGCAGGACACTGCTTCACCCCTCGCACTGCTCGGAGTTTCGCAGTGCGAGCACTGCTTCTGGCGAAGCGTGCCTGCACTGCGAAGCGAAAAGCCCGCACATTTGTGCGGGCTTTTCGCGAAGCAGTGGAGGTGTCGGGGAATGATCCCGAGTCCAAGGAAAAGTGTGTGAGTGTGTCTACATTGCGTAGGACATCTGATTTTGTTTAAGAGCGTTGCATATGAGATGAACAGAAACGCAATGCCCCGATTCCGAAGTCTTAGATGAACAGTGGACGCCGTTCATCAGTGCTTGAATGTGTTACGCCCGGTCGAGCTTGATCAAGCATCGGCTCGATGGACGGCGCTTAGGCAACGTATGCGTAAGCGGGCTGCAGGTCTGCCATTTGAATAGGCGAGAGTACTGCACGTGCTACTTTGTTCGCACTTGAAGTGTTTGAACGGTTTGAGAGAGTCGTTCACTCTCGCAACGCGCAAACACACACCGATTTCTTTGTCGAAGCCAGTCACCCCCGAAGAAAGCACTTCGTTCTCTCTTCGCGAACGGCCGACCTCTCAATATTCTTTTTTCAACGTGCGTTCTATCCGGCGTTTCTCCTCGCGCGCCCGTATGGTATGACGCTTATCCTCTTTTTTCTTACCGCGCGCGATCGCGATGGAAAGCTTCAAGCGTCTCCCTTTATTATATACACAAATCGGCACGATTGTCAATCCCTTCTCGCCCTCCGCCGAGGCGATGCGCGCGATTTCTTTGCGTGAAAGCAGGAGCCGCCGCGGGCGTTCCGGGTCGTAGCTTTTCGGCGCGTTCGCGATCTGCCAGGCGGGGATGGAGGCGCCCACGAGGTAGGCCTCGCCTCCCCGCGCGACGACGCGCGCGCCCTTGAGCGAACCTCGGCCCGCGCGGAGCGACTTCACCTCGAAGCCGAATAGCTCCAGACCCGCCTCCACTTCTTCGAGGATGGAGTAGTCGAACCGTGCACGTTTGTTCTCTATGAGCGCCATTCGGACACTATACCCCGTGAGATAGCGAGCAGGCGAGCTCCATCTCGTTGGGGTGTACCGCTCTCCGGCGAGCTGTGGTATAACTCGCAAGTCATGGCGGATCTGAACCAAGAAAGCCAGAAACCGCGGCGCGCTCGCGGGCCCGCGCGGCCGCCCCAGAGCGGCGGCCCCTCGATCTGGATGCAGCTCGCGATGGCGTTCGCCGTCTTTCTCGTGCTTTCCGCGGGCTACTCGCTCGTGCGGCAGTACGTCGTTTCGGAGGCAGAAACCGTTCCGCTCTCGCAGATCGCTTCCGACGTCGCCGCGGGGAAGATAGAATCCCTCCTCGTGGAAGGCGATGCCATCACGGCGACGTATGCCGACGAGACGAAAAAGAAGTCGCGCAAGGAGACGGAGGCCTCGCTCACCGAAACGCTCGCGAACTACCAGGTATCCCAGGAGCAGATCGGCGCGGTGAAGATAGAAATAAAGGACGAAGGCGGCGCGCGCTTCTGGTTCCTCACGCTCGCCCCGCTCATGGTGCCGGTGCTCCTCCTTTTCGGCATCATCTGGTATCTCTCGCGGCAGATGCGCGGCGCGGGCATGCAGGCCTTCACCTTCGGCCGCTCGATGGCGCGGCTTACCTCTCCGGAAGACCAGGTACAGCGGGTCACCTTCGCCGACGTCGCGGGCGCGAAGGAGGCGAAAGAGGAGCTCACCGAGATAGTGGATTTTTTGAAGAACCCGAAGAAGTTCATCCAGATCGGCGCGCGCATCCCCAAGGGCGTGCTCCTGATGGGCGCGGCGGGAACGGGTAAAACGCTTCTTGCCCGCGCGGTGGCCGGCGAGAGCAATGTCCCGTTCTTTTCCATATCGGGATCAGAATTTGTGGAAATGTTCGTCGGTGTCGGCGCGAGTCGCGTGCGCGACACCTTTCAGGTGGCGAAGAAAGCGTCGCCCTCGATACTTTTCATCGATGAGATAGATGCTATCGGGCGCGTGCGCGGCACCGGCGTCGGCGGGGGCAACGACGAGCGCGAGCAGACGCTGAACCAGATACTCGTCGAGCTTGACGGCTTCGAGCCCAACGAAAAGGTCATCGTGATGGCGGCGACGAACCGTCCCGACGTCCTCGATCCCGCGCTCGTCCGGCCAGGCCGCTTCGACCGCCGCGTCGTCATCGATCTCCCCGACCGGAAGGATCGAGAGGACATCTTGAAAGTGCACGCGCGCCAGAAGCCCTTGGGGCCCGACGTGCGGCTCACCGTCATCGCGGAGCGAACACCCGGATTTTCGGGAGCCGATCTCGCCAACCTCATGAACGAGGGTGCCATCCTCGCCGCGCGGGAGAACCGGAAGGAGATCACGCAATACGATCTCATCCGCTCGATAGAGAAGGTGATGCTCGGGCCGGAACGAAGATCGCACGTGCTCAACAAAAAGGAGAAGGAGATAACCGCCTACCACGAGGCGGGGCACGCCTTGGTCGCGAGCGTGCTCCCGTACGCCGATCCGGTGCACAAGATATCGATCATCAGCCGCGGCCGCGCCGCGGGCTATACGCTGAAGCTCCCCTTCGAGGACCGGAAGATGCAGTCGCGCAAGGAATTTCTCGACGACATCGCTGTTTCGCTCGGCGGCTACGTCGCGGAGCGGATGATATTCGGCGACATCACGACCGGCGCCGCCAACGACCTGCAGGTGCTCTCCGCGCTCGCGCGCAACATGGTCGCGCGCTACGGCATGTCGGAAAAGATGGGCCCCATCGCGTTTGCGGCCTCGGCCCAGCGGGCGATCTTCGGCGAGGGCGTCGAGGGCGGGGAGCAGTCGGAGGAGGTCGCCTCGCAGATAGACGCCGAGGTGAAGCGCATCATCGAGGGAGCGCACAAAAAAGCGGAAGGGGTCTTGAAGAAGCACCGCAAGGCGCTCGACGCGATCGCGGGTCAACTCGTCGAAGTCGAGACCATCGAGCGCGACGATTTCGAGAAGATACTCATTGCGCACGGCATCACGCCCAAAAAGAAGGAAGATATAGAACACCAGCCGCTCGCATAGCAGTGAGGCGGAAAAAGGAAAACCCCGCCCTGCGGGACTTTCGCACAAGGTCCTCGGTCGGGATTTCCCTTTTTCCGCTATCGCGTTAGCTGCCAATGGATCGTCTCGTTGCCGAGGCCGTGCTTGGCGTCACAGATGGGCCATACTTTCACACCCTCGTCGGTAACGACGGGCTCGGTGGTTTGCCAGTCTTTTTTGATGAGTGTGATCGTTTCCGCGCTTGGCTCTAATCCGTAAAAACGAGGACCGCTCACGGAGAGAAAGTTTTCCAATGTGTCGAGTGCACCAAGTTCATCGAAGACCTGCGTATAGAGCTCGAGCGCAACAGGAGCGCTGAAAACTCCATACGCGATTGGAGGTGAGAGTTTTTTCGATTCGGGATGCGGTGCGGAATCGGTGCCGGCGAAAACGAACGGTAATCCTTTCGTGACGAGCGTGCGTATCCGCTCTTTATCAGAGTTATCTTTTACGAGCGGTTTACTGCGGAGAGCAGGGCGTTTCTCTATGTCTGTACGGCCATATAGCAAGTGATGGGCCGGTATCGTCGCCGCCAATCGCTGTTCCTTTCCGTGCTTCTCAATAAAATCTGCCGCTTCCGCCGAACTGAGATGTTCAAGTGAGATTTTCAACTTCGGATACGTTTCTAAAAGTTGCGGCAGTATCTCCTTGACGAACGCCTGTTCTCCAATGTACGGATCCACCTCTTCGCCGCGTTCGTCGACATGTACTTCACCATGGAGGAGGAGTGGCATTCCGACTTTTTCCATTGTCGCCAAGACGTCTTTCGCTTCGAGAACGTTCCTATACCCCCACTGGGAATTCGTCGTTGCGCCGTAGGGGTAGTATTTGACGCCGTATATGTTCGTCCCGCCTGCGTCGGATGCCCCTCGCTCGATCTCCGATGGCTTGAGATTCTTCGTCAGATAGAAGGTCATCAACGGCTCGAACCCTGATGTCAAGGCGTCGCCTTGACATGCGGCGATGATCTCTTTTTTGTATCCGACCGCCTGCGCGATAGTTTCTATCGGCGGCTCGGTGTTCGGCATCGCGATAGCGCGGCTCCAATGCGCTGCTGTGATGGGAGCAACGGCGCGCAACATGGCGCCTTGCCGAAGGTGTACATGCGCATCGAAGGGTTTTTTGATGGTTATGGTTTCAGCCACGGCTTTAGTATACACTTGCGGGAATGGCGAAAACGGACATCGCAAAAAAGGCGCTTGCGTTGCACAAAAAGCTCGGGGGAAAGATTCGCATCGTGCCTGCCGCGCCGATACGCAACCGCGCGGAGCTCTCGCTTGTCTACACGCCCGGCGTCGCCGCCGTTTCCTCGTACGTGGCGAAGAATCCGAAAGAGGCGCGGCGGTATACGATGAAAGGCCGCTCGGTCGCCGTTATTTCCGACGGCTCGGCCGTGCTCGGCCTCGGCAACATCGGCGCTTTGGGCGCGCTCCCCGTCATGGAAGGGAAGGCCGCCATTTTCAAAACATTCGCCGACATTGATACGGTGCCCATCGTCTTGGATACCCAAGATGCGGACGAAATCGTCGAGACGGTTCTGCGCATCGCGCCCGCGTTCGGCGGCATCAATCTGGAGGACATCGCCGCGCCGAAGTGCTTCGAGATAGAGCGGCGCGTGATAGACGCCCTCGACATTCCCGTGATGCACGACGACCAGCACGGCACGGCCATCGTCGTTCTCGCGGGCCTTTTGAACGCGCTGAAAGTCGTCGGTAAGAAGATCGGGACCGCGCGCATCGTCATCTCGGGAGCCGGCGCGGCGGGCACGGCGACGGCGCACCTCCTTCACGCGGCGGGCGCACTCAATATCGTGATGCTCGATAGCAAAGGTGTCATTTCATCGGTTCGGGATGACCTTACGCCGCATAAGAAAGAACTCGCGAAATTCACGAACCCGGATGGCGTGCAAGGCGGCCTTCGGGAGGCGCTCAATGGTTCCGACGTCCTCATCGGCGTCTCCGGTCCGGGGCTTGCGACAGCAGAAGACATCAGGCGAATGGCAAAGGGAGCCATCGTGCTCGCGATGGCGAATCCGATACCGGAGATCATGCCAGACGAGGCGAAGCGCGGGGGCGCCTCGGTCGTCGGCACAGGGCGCTCGGATTTTCCGAACCAAATAAACAATTCTCTGGCATTCCCAGGGATATTCCGCGGCGCGCTCGATCACAAAGTAACGAAGATCACCGAGGCCATGAAGCTGAAAGCCGCGCACGCGATCGCCGCCTTGGTCCCGAAGCCGACCGCCACCAGAATCGTCCCCGACATGTTCGACAAGCGCGTCGCAAAAGCGGTCGCAAAAGTCATCCGTTAGTTCTATAATCGGCCTGACCGCCCGTAGCTCAATGGTTAGAGCACGAAGCTTATATCTTCGGGGTTTCTGGTTCGAGTCCAGACGGGCGGACCAGGGAAAGCGCAAATCTGTTCAATACAGTTCTTGTACATATGTACAAGAACTGCAACTTGGAAAAACCGCCGGGGAGCCTGTGGAACAATGTGACAATATGACGCGCGCTGACCAGCTTCATGGAGTGTGGATTCGCGATTGCGGCATCGCGAGGACATGCCACAATAGACGCATGGCGCTTGCCAGTCGTTTCTTCATCGGCGCGTGCGCGCTCGTCGCGCTCTCGCTCGTGTTCATTCCCCGCGCCGGCGAAGCGGCGCAGGCGAACGTCTCGATGGGCTCGAACTACTTCACGCCCGCGCAGATCACCGTGACCGCGGGCGACACGGTCATCTGGACCAACACCGACAGCATGGCGCATACCGTTACCGCGTACAACGGTTCGTTCGACAGCGGCACGATTCAGCCTGGAGCGGTTTTCTCCCGGACCTTTACGGAGCCCGGCACCTATTCATACCGCTGTCTCTTCCATCCCGGCATGGTCGGCACCATTACCGTCTCGCCGACGGCCCAACAAACGACGTATACGACGCCGGGAACGCCTCCGCCGACGACCGCCGACCAGTTGCGCGCGCAGGCGCAGGCGCTCCTCGCGCGCGTTCAGCAACTGCAGGCGCAACTCGGCCTCTCGGCGCAGGGAACAAGCGGGAGCGGCGCGTACGATGCGGGCTCGTGCCCCTTGATAGGGCGCATTCTCCACATCGGCGATTCGGGCGACGACGTAACGCGGCTCCAGAAATTCCTCGCGCGCAATCCTTCCGTCTACCCCGAGGGGCGCGTGACGGGCTACTACGGCGCGCTCACGGAGGCGGCGGTAAAACGATGGCAGGAGAAGTTCAGCATCGTCTCGTCCGGCACGGCCGCGACTACCGGCTACGGGCAGGTGGGTCCGCGCACGGCGGCCGCGATGTCTCTTCAATGTTCGACGTACGGAGGGGGCGGTGGAGGGGGAACGGCGCCGGCGGTGGGCGGGTTCATCCAGGTAACGCCGATAACGGGGAACGCGCCCCTGAATATCGCGATCCAGGCGACGGTCAACACCGTCAACGCGTGCGCCGGCGCGACCTACACGCTCGACTACGGCGACGGCACGCCGGCCTCACAGATAGCGGTGCCGGCGGGCAACTGCCAGCAAATGGTGCAAACCCTCGCGCACCAATATCGCTACGGCGGCACGTACCTCGTTACGCTCTCCGCCGGCGGGCACCGCACCTCCGCGACGGTGCAGGTCTACGGCGCGGGGCCCCCGCTTCCTTCTCCCGCTCCGGCGCCGACGCCCGCGCCCGCGCCGACATCGGACTCCGTATCGGCGTCTCAGACCTCCGGCGACGCGCCGCTCTCGGTTACGTTCACCGGCGTCATCAACGGCTCGGCTGACTGCAACGGCGGCTCCTACTTTCTCGACTTCGGCGACAACAGCAATACGACGATCGCGTACCCGGCCGACGCGTGCCGGGCGTTCACCTTCGAGGCCGTCCATGCATACCAATCCGGCGGGAACTTCATCGCGCGGCTCTACCGCGGAAGCAATGCGGCGGGCTCGCAGGCCGCCCAGACGAGCGTCAGCGTCGCCGGCCCCGCCATTTCCACGTCGTGGGGCATCGTCTCGGTAACGCCAGGCGTCGGCGGCGACCTCGCCGCGGTTTCCGTCCAGATAGAATATCCGGCGTGCGCGGCGTATTCGATCGATTGGGGAGACGGCGCCGTTCCCTCGGCGGCGGCCTCGCAAAGCGGATGCGCGGGAGGCTCCGCGAACGCGACGTTAAGCCACACATACGCGGGCAACGGGGCGTACACCATCTCGTTGCGCGACGGCAACGGGAAAGTCAAGGCGACATCCGGAGCCACGATCAATTAGTCAGTTAGCAAACGCATTGCACGCCATGCTCACCACGATTCGTACCCGCCTTGTTCTCGGCGCTCTCCTCGCGCTCTTTCTCCCGCTTGCGGCCGGCGCGCAGGTTTCCGATCCTATACAACAGGAGATCAACGCCCTGCTTGCAGAAATAGCGGCGCTCCAGCAACAGCTCGCGACCCTTTCCATTACACCGGCTCCGGCTCCCACCCCCGTTCCGAGCCCTGCTCCTGCCGCGCCGCGCGTGCGCTGTCCCTCGCTCTACCGCGACCTTTCGCTCGGTGCTTCCGGCGCGGATATCGTAGCCCTGCAATCGTTCCTCGCCGATGAGGGATTCTTCCACGCGAATGCGACAGGATTCTTCGGCCCCATCACCGAGGCTTCCGTGCAGGCGTGGCAATCGGCGCAGGGCGTCGTGCGCTCGGGCGCGCCCGCGACGACCGGCTGGGGCGTCGCAGGGCCCCGCACGCGCGCCGCGATATTGAACCGTTGCGTCGTCTCGGCGAACCAGCCCGCGCCGGTTCCCGTCTCGACGACGCCGACTTCGTGCCCCCTCGCGCCGCCGCCGACCACGGCCTGTAGCGCGGGATGGCAGGCGATTACCGACGGCTATGGCTGTACCACCTCGTACAAGTGCTCAATTCCGCTCTCCCAGCCGACGCCCGTGCCGATGCCGAGCACGGGAGCATTCTCGGCGAGCCCGCTCTCCGGACCCGCGCCGCTTTCGGTTCGATTCACAACTCTTGTTTCTGGCATCGAATACTCAATTCAGTTCGGAGATGGAGCCGAAAGTCCCGTACTTATTCCATCATGCACCTCGGCAGGCATTGAATGTAAGCCGGGCGCAACACATACCTATGCCTCCCCCGGCACATACACGGCTCGGCTTCTATACGCTCCTAAGTGTCCCGCCGGCCTCGCCTGCCCGGCTGTGTGGCAGGAGCTCGGCCAGGTAACGATCACCGTCGGCGGCTCAACGAGTGGCACCGTTCAATGAAAATGACCAAGGGTTGGGTCGCGGGATTATCGAGAGTCGCGCTCGCAATAGCGCTCATCGTGCCTGCAACCTCATCAGCGCTAACGATTGACGATATCAAAGCGCAGATACAGAGCATCCTCGCGCGTATCGAAGTCTTGAAGGCGCAGGTGCAGGGCGGGGAGACGAATGCGGCGGGTTCCGGCTTGAATCTGCCGGCAGAGCCCGCGTGCCCCTCGATCGCGCGGACGCTTTCCGTCGGCTCCCGGGGCGACGACGTGCGCCTGCTCCAGCGTTTTCTCATCAACGACGGCTACCTGCTCTCCGACCTCGCGACTGGCTACTTCGGGCCGCTGACGGAGGAGGGCGTGATGGAGTGGCAGAGCGCGCACGGGATCGTCGGCTCGGGAGACGCCGCCTCGACCGGTTTCGGCCTCGTCGGCCCGAAGACCCGCGCGGCAATACTCGCGGCCTGCTCCCAAAACGCCCGGTCCCAAAGCGCCCGATCGGAGGGCGGGCAGGCAGAGCAAGCGCGGCGGGAAGAGCAGGGCGGGTCGGCGTGCCCGGACGCGCCCGCGCCGCCGCTTCCCGGCGCGTGCGCCGGCTCGTGGGAGAAAGGCTACGACGCGAACGGCTGTCTTACGGGATACCAGTGCGCCACGCCCTTCTCCCCGGAGGCGGCGACCACGTCGGCTCCCGCGCCCGCGCCCGCGCCGAGCATTGAGCTGACAGCGCCCGCCGCGGGCGGCATCGTTACGGGAGGGAACGCATTGAGCATATCGTGGCACAGCACGAACGCGCCGCGCGGTAGCGTCGCGCTCTCGCTCCTCGATGCGGATGGCAAGACGCTCGGGACGATCGCGGACAATCTCTCCGCTTCCGGCACGTACCTGTGGCGCGTGCCGTACGAGGACAGCGGTTGCTCGATCGGCGAGAGCGCGTTTGATTGCATCGCGAAGTTCGCGCGTTGCGAGGGGAGCGCGAGCCTCTGCTCGATCCCGCCCGGGACGTATGCGGTTCTCGCGATGCTGTCGAATATTGCCAGCACGACGAGTCCTCCGTTCCAGATAGCCGGCACTGCGATAGGGAGCCTCTTGCAGGCGCTCGTGGGAGCGCCGGTCGTGCCGCCGCCCGCGACGGAAACTTCGGCGACCGGCACGCCCCTGCAAGCCCAAGCGGGCGCGTGCATGCACGAAGGAGCCTCATACCCGCAGGGGGCGACCCTCTCGGTTCCCTGCGAGGCCGGCAACTGCCCTTCTTCGGGCACGGGCTACATCACCGGCGCGTGCGGCGCGGGAGGCCAATGGTGCATTCCCTTCACCTCGTACTGCTCGTCCTCCATTACGCGGATCGACGTTGGCGCATACGAAGGCGGCGGTGCCGCGCCGATCGGGAGCGGCTACGGCATCAACTGCGGTTCGGAAGGCTCGCGCGCGTACCTTTCGTGCCCCATGGGAAGCTGTAAGAGCGGATTTCACATCTGCCGCAGGGGGACGTGGACGTACGACTCGTCGCAGACGATCAGCATCGGCGGCTCGTGCGTGTACTACAGCCGCTCGTACGGCGAAGGCGAGACGATCTACGGAAATCCGTGTCCCGCCGTCAACGGGGCGTGCGGAGCCGCCGCAGGGCCCCTGCTCCAGTGCCGCGCGGGCTCGTGGATATTCGCCTCAACGGGGAAGGGCGTTTGTGAGCAGGCGTCCGACGGGAGCCTGGATGCCCTCTCGGCGGAACACAAACAGAACACCCTCGCGTATTTGCGCGAGATAGGGTGCGCGTTCTAGAGGACCTGCTGAATGAGCCACGTGAGAACGGAGAGCACAAGCGCGCCGAGAAGCGCCGGGAAGAACCCGGCGACGGCGAATCCAGGAACGACGAGCGTCATCGCCCAGAAGAGGAGCGCGTTCAGGACGAATGAGAACAGCCCGAGCGTGAGAATAGTTATGGGCAGGGTAAGAAGAGAAAGCACTGGCTTGATGACCATCACGATGACAGACCACACGAGCGCGGCGAGAAGGACGGTCGTCCATCCCCCGGAGACCGTAATGCCCGGCACGATATTGACCGTCAGCACCACCGCCGCGACCGTCCCGAGATACTTCAGCGCCGTGTGCATGTAGATAATTTTCAGGTTTTGATCGTCTACGGCTACTCCCACTTCTCCTCCTCTTCCTCCATTCCGCCGCCGAAAGCCGCCTCCTCGTCCTCGGATTCGTCGAGCGCGTCTTCGGATGCGGATCCAAGCACGCCTTCCTCCTCGTCCTCCGGCCTGCGAACGTAATCGTCTTTGTATGCCATAGTGTTAGAAAATCTTACTGGCGACGTAGAGCGAGTGAAATGCAAAAGTATGCTTTTGTATTTCCGAGCCGAGGAGCCAGAAATCGGCGGCAAACACCCTGCGGTGGAATGAGCCGGTTTACGCCCCTGATTCCCGAACACGCCCATAGTATCCATGCCAAACGCTCCTGCAAGGCGTGAGACGGAAAACTGTGTATAACTCCCGGACGCTACCGGGGTCCAGACTCTGCGGCACGGGCGCCGGGACTTATAATTACTCACATGCGTCCCGAAGACCCCGTTGCGCGGCATTTCCGGCTGACGCCGATCCAGCAACGAGCCCTTTTGCGGCTCGGCGTTTCGACGATCGCCGGCCTCCTGCGGCATGTTCCGGCCCGGTACGAGACGGCAGGCGCGCCCGTCCGCGTTTCGGCGCTCGCGCCCGGCGCAAACGTGACGCTCTTCGGCACGCTTCGCGATCTCAAGGCGAAAAAGCTCTGGAAAAGCCGCCGCAATGTTACCGAGGGCTGGTTCGAGGATGCGAGCGGGAAGGTGAAGGTCATGTGGTTCAACCAGCCGTACATCGCCTCCTACATCGCCGACGGGAGCGCTGTGAAAATGACGGGAACGGTGGGCGGCAACGCGGAACGCCCGTACATCGCGAACCCGGAAGTGGAGCATCTTCCGCCCGGCTCTGTCGCGGAAGGCCTTTTTGAACCCCAAAGCTCGAAGCCCGAAGCTCGAAGCTCCGTGTTTCCCGTCTACCCGGAGAGCCGCGGCATCACGTCGCGGTGGTTTTTCCACGCGCTCGGACGCGTCTTCGAGAGCGGCGCGCACGGCAGGCTCGAAGACCCGGTGCCGGCGGACGTGCGGGCGCGCTACAACCTTCCGGATCTCTCTCGCGCGCTCCTCGCGGCGCACCGGCCGAAGACCGAGCGGGAGGCGGAAGCGGCGCGCAAGCGCTTCGCGTTCGAGGAGATCTTCTCGATACAGGTCGCGCGGGCCCGCGAACGGGCGGAAAACGACGTACAGAAATCTTTTCCCGTAAAAAACGGCGATGAGCTTGCGCGCCGCTTTCTCGACTCCGTCGCGCTTCGGCCGACGGGGGCGCAGGAGCGCGCCATAGCCGATATTCTCGGCGATTTCAAAAAGCCGCATCCGATGGCGCGGCTTCTCGAAGGCGACGTCGGGAGCGGAAAAACGCTCGTTGCGGCGGCGACCGCCTACGCTGTCGTGAACTCCAGGCCGCCCGGAGGCGAGAGCGGGACACTGCAGGCGGCGTACATGGCGCCGACGGAAATACTCGCCGGACAGCATTTCCAGTCGTTCATCGAATACTTCTCGCACCTTCCCATACGCATTGCGCTCATCACGGGAAGCGGTTGCAAAAAATTTCCCTCCAAAACGCGGAATTACGCGGAACGGACGCGGAAGTACGCTGAACAGGTAACGAGCATCTCCCGCTCCCAGCTTTTGAAGTGGGTCGAGAACGGCGAAATCGCGATGCTCGTCGGGACGCACGCGCTCATTCAGAAGTCCGTGAAGTTCCGGCACCTCGCCTATGCCATCGTGGACGAACAGCACAGGTTTGGCACGCGACAGCGCTGCGCGCTTTCGCAAAAGGGAGAAGCAACGCCGCACTTTTTGAGCATGACGGCAACGCCGATACCACGGACGCTCGCGCTCACCGTCTACGGCGACCTCGATCTTTCTATCCTCGACGAACTGCCGCCCGGGCGGGCGCGCATCACGACAACGCTCGTAAAGCCCGGCGAGAGAGAAGAGGCATACGAGGCGGTGCGCGAGGAGGTGCAAAAGGGCCGCCAGGCGTACGTCATCTGCCCGCGCATCGAAGAGCCCGATCCTTCAAAACTGAACGCGCTTCAGGCGAAGTCGGCGAAGGCGGAGGCGAAGCGTCTCGCAAAGGACGTTTTCCCGGAGTTCGATATCGGCCTTCTGCACGGCGCCATGAAGCCGAAAGAAAAGGACGCGGTGATGAGCCGCTTCGCCGCCGGCGGCATTCACATCCTCGTCGCGACGTCGGTCGTCGAGGTGGGGATCAACGTTCCCAACGCAACGGTGATCCTCATCGAAGGGGCGGAACGCTTCGGGCTCGCGCAATTGCATCAACTGCGTGGCCGCGTTCAACGCTCCTCGCATCCTCCGCGCTGTTTTTTGCTTCCAGAAACGGCGGGAAAAGCCGCAATGCAGCGCTTGCGCGCCCTTGAGAAATCGAACGACGGTTTCAAGCTCGCCGAAGTCGATCTCGAGGCGCGCGGCGCGGGAGATCTCTACGGCCGCAGGCAGTGGGGCATGTCTGACCTCGGCATGGAGGCGCTGAAAAACACTAAGCTCATCCGCGCCGCGCGCCTCGAGGCAAAGCGGCTGGTCAAAGAAGATCCCTCGCTCTCGCGCCATCCCGCGCTCGCGCGGAGAGCCGCACGCATCGGAAGCGAGCTCCACGAAGAGTGATTTTTCGCCGAGGCCTCGGAAACCTCTCGCCCGGAGCGAGTATCTTCGGGCACGCGCTATACGACGACTCTCCGCAGGTGCGCGGGGATGCGCACGAGTATCTCGTAGGGGATGGTCTCGCAAGTTTTCGCGATTGCCTTGACGCAGTTCGGCGCCGATTCGTCCACGCTGATGACGACCGCCTCCTCGCCGATGCCGACGCCGGGAAGGTGCGAAATATCGAACGAGGTGATGTTCATGCTCACCCGCCCCACGATGGGGCACGGCGTGTCCCGCGTCAGCACGGCGCCATGGTTGGAAAGCCGCCTGTCCACGCCCTCGTAGTATCCGGCGGGGATAGTCGCTATCTGCATGTCGCGGGGAGCGGTAAACGCGGCGTTGTAGCCGACCGATTCGCCTTTTTTGAGCGGCCGCACGGACGTGATCCGCGTTACCATCTCGAGCGCGGGGCGGAGCGGGAGAGGCTCCTCGCCCGTGCCGAAGCCGTAGAGGCCGATGCCGAGGCGCATCACGTTCGCGTCGATCGTTTTCGCGAGCGCGGCGCCGCTCGTGGCCGCGCAGTGGAAATAGGCGATGCCCGGGATCGCCGCGCGGAAACGCTCGACCGCCGCGTTCCACTCTTCGATCTGCCGCGCCGCGTGCGCAGAGCCGGGAGTGTCCGCGTCGGCGAGGTGCGTGTAGAGGCCCTGGAGCGCGAGCCGCGGATTCGCCTTCAGGAGCGCGATAGCCTCCTCGATGCCGCCTTGCGTTACGCCGTGGCGGCGCATGCCGGTGTCTATCTTGAGGTGGATGGCCACGCGCTCACGCGCGTTCTTCGCGAGCCGGTAGAGCTCGTCCGCGCTCAAGATGCCGAACGCGACGCGCTCGAGCCGGCTCCCCAGTATGTTCTCGAGCGGCGTATAGCCGACGACGAGAATGGGAGCGCGGAAGCCCTCGTTGCGGAGGATCAGCGCCTCGAAGTACGAATCCACGCAGGCGAAGGGCACGTCCTCCCGGTCCACGACCTTCGCCACCTCGACGAGCCCGTGCCCGTAAGCGTTTGCTTTGAGGACCGGCGCGACCGCCATGTCCATCTTGAAGTTTTGGAACGCCGCCAGATTGTGCAGGATCGCCTCGCGGGAAATGCGGACCTCGATGAGCGGCTCGTAGGAAAAGCGCATTTTGCGCAACTTTCTCCAGAGAGTTCGCGCCAACGCAAGCATGTTCGCAGTATAGCAAGGTCCGACATTGGCGAAGATCCACGGTCTGACCTCACGCCTTCCCGTTTTCGCCGATCGCGAGATATTTCGCCTCCGTGACCTCGACGATGCGCTGTATCTGCTTGATGAGTTTCTCCATCAGATCGGGTTCGAGGAATATCTCGATGGTGAACTGCGACAGGTGGCGCACCGGGTCGATCTCCTGCACGTGCAGGGACTCGATGTTTATCTTCTTCCGGAGCATCGTGCCGGCGATGCGGTAGAGCGTGCCGGGCGCGTTTTCGGATGTGATCCTTATCTCGTAGCGCATACGCATTATTTGATCCGTACCTCGTCAACGGAAGCTCCGCTTGGAACCATGGGGAACACATTCTCCTCCTTCTTCACGCGCACGTCGAGGAGGTAGCTTCCCTTTGCCTTCAAGAGGCGATTGAGCGCTGCGCTAAGCTCTTCGCGCTTTTCCACCAGCTCATTCGGAATGTGATAGCCGTCGGTGATCTTGTTGAAATCAGGATTGTCCATATGCACGAATGAGTAGCGATTCTCGAAGAAGAGCTCCTGCCACTGCCTGACCATGCCGAGGAATCGGTTGTTGAGGATGATTATTTTTACGGCGAGTTTTTCCTGCCTGATCGTGCCAAGCTCCTGCAGGGTCATCTGGAAGGAGCCGTCGCCGATGATGGCGATTACTTCACGCTTTGGGTCGCCGACTTTCGCGCCGAGGGCCGCGGGGAGCGCGAAGCCCATCGTGCCAAGACCGCCCGAGGTGATGTAGCTGTCGGGAGCGCGGAATTGGTAGTAGCGGGCCGCGATCATCTGGTGCTGTCCTACGTCGGCGACGATGACCGCCTTTCCTTTCGTCTTTTCCGAAAGGACGCGGATCGTCTCGGCCATCGTGATCTCGCCTTCTTTGGGATAGAGCTCGGCGTCATTCACGACTTTCTTTTCTTCCTCATCGAGCTTCTTGAATTCCTTGATCCATGTGCCGTGGTCGCGCTTTTTGATGAGCGATAAGATACCCGTGAGAAATTCCTTCGCGTCGGCATGGATGGGGATCTCTGCCTTTATCACCTTGTCTAATTCCGCATGGTCGATGTCCACGTGAATGATTTTGGCGTTCTTCGCGTATTCCGAGATCTTTCCCGTCACGCGATCGTCGAAGCGCATGCCGACGGCGAGGATCACATCAGCCCTGTTGGTCAGCTTGTTGGTGCTGTAGTTGCCGTGCATGCCGAGCATCCCCATGTAGAGAGGGTGATCGGTAGAAATGCATGAGAGCCCGAGGATGGTCGAGGCTACGGGAACGCCGCTCTTCTCCATGAATTTTTTGAGTTCTCCCTCCGCCTTCGAGATCGCGATACCGTGGCCGATGAGCATGTAGGGGCGCTCCGCCTTGTTCAAAAGCTCCGCCGCGCGCGGCAGGTCTTTTTTGAAATCTTTCGGCGCGAGCCGCGAGGAGAACGAATACTTCGCCTGCGGATCGTAGTCGAAGAGCTCGATCTGGGCGTTTTTGGTTATGTCTATCAGCACGGGCCCGGGCCTTCCTGTCGAAGCGATGTGGAATGCCTTCGCGACAGCCTCCGGAATCTCCTCCGCCCTCGTGACCTGAAAGCACCATTTCGTGATGGGCGTTACGATGCCGATGACGGGAGCCTCCTGGAATGCATCGGTGCCCAAGATCGCCTTCGGCACCTGCCCGGTGATGCATACGATGGGGATCGAGTCGCACATCGCGTCGGCGATTCCTGTGACGAGGTTCGTCGCGCCTGGGCCGGATGTGGCCATCGCCACGCCTGGTTTGCCGCGCGTTCGCGAATATCCTTCCGCGGCATGCGCGGCGCCCTGCTCGTGCCGCACCAAAATGTGGCGGATTTTGTCTTTGTAATCATAGAGCGCGTCGTACACGGGCATGATGGCGCCGCCGGGATAACCGAAAATGGTATCCACCCCCTCTCGAATGAGGGATCTCATGAGTGCATGGCCTCCGCTGATTTTTTCCATAGTTTCCTTGTATTTAAGCACAAAGCCCGCTTTTGGGCGGGCTCTCGGTTTCGTATGTGTGTATGTTATGAGAGCCGCGCCCGAGCGGGATTGACGACGACTACGACGACTCCTTTCTGGCTCATGTTTTAATAGTACCTCCACTCCGATTCTTGTCAACCCCGTTAGAAATCGCGTCCGCGCTTGCGCGCCCGAAGGGCCCATGGGGCGGGCTATTTCTAACGGGGTCAATAGCTTATTTTTTCAGCGTGAGTGCGTTCGTGATACTTTTCGGAAGCTCGTCGGCGCGGTGGGTGACGTAGATCATCGTGGTTGTCTCGGGATCGATGGGGATAATGGGGATACGTCCGTTATTTTGGGCATTTGCATTGTGTAATATCATGAGCCCTTCGGCCCGAAATGCCGGTACTCTTTTTCATCGTGAAATATCCTCGCGCGTCCGTTCGCACGGTTGATGACGTAGTATGGGACGCCGCCGACAGCGACACGCGGAAGGCGTGGCATGAGAATACTAGGCCACAGAATGCGAGGAAATATCGGACTTATCCCCATTTCCCCTCTAGGTGAACGAGCGAGGCGTGAGCCCACACACCAATAAACTTGCTCCCGGGAAACGGGAGTTCAAGAAAGTCTGCTTTGATGTATTCAACATCAGGATTATTTTTTCTCGCGATGTCGAGCAATCCTTCTGAAAGATCAACACCCACGACTCTCGCGCCTTTCTGGTGAAAGACGGTGGATTCCCTGCCGGGCCCGCAGCCGGCTTCTAGTATGGAGGGATTCAGAGGCAACGCTTCGAGGAACTTTTCTATTGCCGCAACTGGAACTGCTTCTTGTAGCGCTACCGCATATTGCTCGGCGTCGTTGTCGTACCAAGCAATCGTATCATCAAAGCCTTTGATTTTCATAATGGGATAGTATCAGTCTTAGCTCGTCTTGTTTAGGATTTTTTCTCTAATCTGAATACGTGGGTAGTACTTTTCGGAAGCTCGTCGGCGCGGTGGGTGACATAAATAATAGTCGTGGAGTCCTTCTCGATCGAATCAACGGCCTCAAGGACTCGATCGCGATGCTCGGGGTCGAGTCCCTGGCACGGCTCATCCAAGACGAGGAGTCGAGGATTTTTCACCATTGCGCGAGCAAGGAGCGTAAGGCGCTGCTCACCCTCTGAAACATTTTCAAATGGTTCTCCCGCGTGTTCAGCGACTCCGAAGCGTTGGAGCCATGCGAGTGCGATCTCGCGCTGATCCTCCGTACATTCTCGGTACAGTCCAATGGTGTCGAACCATCCCGAACACACAACATCAAGGCAGGTCATAGAGGTTGGGAAGTAGAGCTGAAGCTCCGGCGAGACAGATCCGATCTGACGCTTGATTTCCCAAATACTTTCGCCGGAGCCTCTTTTCTTGCCAAAGAGCGTGATGTCGTTGGCATACGCCTGCGGATTGTCCGCAAGGATAAGGGAGAGGAGCGTCGTCTTTCCCGCACCATTAGGACCAAAGAGCGCCCAGCGTTCGTATTCACGTACCGTCCAATTGACATTACGAAGAATCTTTCGTCCGTCGTATAAGACGTTCACCTTTTTCATCTGCACAATCGGCATATAACTCTTGCTCACGCGGCCGCGTAAGCTAGCGTTATACGCTCTTTTTTCAACACCCCCTTTCCCCTTGGAGATTTTCGGCAATGTTTCACCTCGAGAATCAATGGCAAGGTTTAACCTTGGTACACTTTTTTTAGGGAATTGCGTGACTCTTCCACCCTCTTCAATCAGGAAAACATGCGTGATACCCGTTGGTATCTCATCTCTACTCGTCCCGACGATGATAAGGCGCATCTTCGAGCGCATGAGAGAGTTCAATATTTTTGTCAATTTCTTTCGGAACTGCTCGTCCAACCCCTCGTATGGATTGTCCAAGATGAGAAGGGAAGGATCCTTCAGAAGCGCGCGCGCTATCTCCACTTTGCGGCGCTCTCCATTCGAAAGTTCAATAATGCTTCTACCGAGTAGCGTTTTCAGTCCGAAATCTGCGATGAGCTTGCGCGGCGCTTTGGGAAGTAGGCCTGCGACCGTAAGTCCGTTCTCGCGAAGGCCGACGTTCCAGCGGTCTTGGATGAACGTCTCGAAAGGCAAATGTTTCTTTTGTGTCTCGAAAGAGACGTATTCTATATTGTCCGAAACACGTGTAATTGTTCCTTTGGTAGGCGGAAGAGAACCGGCAATCGCCCGCATGAGCGAGGAGCGTCCCGAGCCATTAGACCCTATTACTGCCCATTGCTCGTTGTTCTTTATCTCCCAATGCAGGTTCTCGAAAAGGACGCGCCCATGCGCCCGTATCGAGACTTTCTTGAGCGATATGAAAGGTTCCGTCTTTTGTGCCACGGGTGAACTTTACCACTGGCGGGACACTCAGGCTGTTCTAGGATTTCTTCCAGTTCTCGGGGCGCATGGAGCGCACTGCGGCGCCGGCTATTTTCGTACAGCCATGGCGAATCGGTCGAAGTACGGTTCGAGTTCTGCGATGGTCGTTTGATATTGTTTTCCGCCCTCGGCGGCGTCGCAGAAGACTTCTCGCGCGCGGGCGATTTCCCGCAAACGGCCCTTCCAGCGCGGATCGGCGAGCGTGAGATCAAAAAGCTCGAGGGATCGATCGCGCGCGGCAATAAATCGGCTCTCATTTGCATGTTCTGCCATCCGCGCGCGATGCACCTCGCTTCCGATGTTGCCCAACTGTTCGGCAAGCGAGAGTGTGTGCCATCGTGCCGGATCGTGTTGGAAAGCCATATCAATCAGTTACGATTCGATTAACAATCTCCCTGATTTTTCCCCTCGTAGACTCATCATCAACTCCTCGTGTGCGGTTGCCGAATGCAGGCTTGAGATTGATCATCGAATCGAACTCCACAAGTGCATCGTCTTTCTCTGCAGGATATAGGTTAATTCCCCAAATGTCTTCTGTACTTGATTCTTCCTTCTCGATAAGTTCGACTTGCGCATCAGCATGAAGTTCGGCTCCGAGCGCGATAATTTCCTGTCGAATGTCGATTGCGGCCTTGACGAGATCGCCGAACCGCTCATCTGCAATTTCCCGAAGTTCTTTTCTTGAAATGCGATCTTTTATGATGCGTATCGCCATAGATGCACCATAATAACATTATTGTTTCTTCCAATTCTCGGGGCGCAGTGAGCGGACGGCGGCGCCGGCTTTCCACATTTCCGATTCTCGAATCTCTTTGAGTTCTTCCTCAAGCTTCACTCGGTAATCCGGCTGGCTGTTTGCTTTAAGGGTTATGGCGGTTTCTTTTCCCGAGGCGACGCTCTTGTAGAGTTCCTCGAACACCGGCTCCACCGCTTTGCGGAACTTTGGCCGCCAATCGAGCGCGCCGCGCTGGGCGGTCGTCGAGCAATTCGCGTACATCCAGTCCATGCCATTCTCTCCGACGAGGCGGATGAGGCTTTGCGTCAGCTCCTCGACGGTCTCATTGAATGCTTCACTCGGAGAGTGGCCGTGCTTGCGAAGCTCGTTGTACTGCGCTTCCATCACGCCTGCGAGCGCGCCCATCAAAATTCCGCGCTCGCCCGTAAGGTCGCTGTAGACCTCGTTCTTGAATGTCGTGGGGAAGAGGTAGCCGGCGCCGAGCGCGATCCCAAGCGCAATCGTACGCTCTTTTGCGCGGCCGGTCGCATCCTGGTCTACCGCGTAGCTCGCATTGATGCCGCTCCCGTTCAGAAAGTTGATGCGCACGCTCCGGCCGGAGCCTTTGGGCGCGACGAGGATGACGTCCACATCTTTCGGCGGGACGATGCCCGTCTGATCGTTGAATACGAGCCCGAATCCGTGTGAGAAATAGAGCGCTTTGCCTTTCGTGAGGTGCTTTTTGATGTCCGGCCACGTCTTCATTTGCCCGGCATCGGATATGAGGAATTGAATGACGGTACCTTTCTCGGCGGCCTCTTCGGGAGAAAAGAGCGTCTTTCCCGGCACCCACCCGTCCTGCACCGCCTTCTCGTACGAAGGAGTTCCCGAGCGCTGGCCAACGATGACATTGATGCCGTTGTCTCGCATGTTCAATGCTTGCGCTGGGCCCTGTACGCCGTAGCCAAGTACTGCAACAGTCTCGTCTTTCAAGATCTCGCGCGCTTTCTCAAGCGAAAACTCGTCGCGCGTCACAACGTCTTCAACCGTCCCGCCAAAATCTATCTTTGCCATTGTTCTTCGTTGAATAGTTAATCGAGGGCATCCGTCACCGCGCCTTCGCTTGCCGAAGATACCAGTTCGATATATTTGCGCAAGACCCCGCGCTTGTACTTGGGAGCCGGCTGCTTCCACTCCTTTTTCCGGCGCGCGAGCTCCTCGTCGGAAAGCTCCACTTCAATTGTTTTCTTTTCAGCGTCGATCGCAATGATGTCGCCATTGCGCAGAAGTCCGATCGTGCCGCCCACATAGGCCTCCGGGGCGACGTGCCCGATGACCATGCCGTACGAGCCGCCGGAGAAACGGCCGTCGGTGATGAGTGCTACGGAATCTCCGAACCCCTGGCCGATGATGGCCGAGGTGACGGCGAGCATCTCGCGCATGCCGGGGCCGCCTTTAGGGCCCTCGTTCCGGATGACGATGGTGTCGCCGCGGACGACCTCGCCCCGCTGAAGCGCCGCGAACGCGTCCTCCTCGCACTCGTATACCTTCGCCGGGCCGCGGTGCTGGAGCTTCTTGATGCCTTTTATTTTCGCGACGCCGCCTCCTGGCGCGAGATTGCCGTGCATGACGACGATAGGCCCGCGCGTCATCACGGGGTTATCGAAATCGTGGATGACTGGCGTGATACTTTTCGCCTTTTTGACGTTCTTGAGATTCTCCGCGACGGTTTTTCCCGTTACCGTCATGCAATCGCCATGCAAAAGTCCGGCATCGAGAAGCTCTTTCATCACCGCAGGCACGCCGCCCGCCTCATGCAAGTTCACCGTCAGGTATTTCCCGCCCGGTTTCATGTCGCACAGGAGGGGAGTCTTGTCGGAAATGCGGTTGAAATCTTCCATCGAGAGTTCCACTTCCGCCGCGCGCGCCATCGCAAGGAGGTGCAGAACGGCGTTCGTCGAGCCGCCGATGGCCATCACGACGGTAATCGCGTTCTCGAACGCTTTTTTCGTCATGATGTCGCGGGGCTTCAAGCCGCGCTTCACGAGTTCGCGCGCCTGACGCCCCGCGGTCGCGCACTCCTCGCGCTTCTGCTTCGAGACGGCGGGGGTCGTCGAGCCGTAGGGGAGGCTCATGCCCATCGCTTCGATCGCGGAAGACATCGTGTTGGCGGTGTACATACCGCCGCAGGAGCCAGGGCCCGGGCACGCCTTGCACTCGATCGCGTGAAGCTCTTTCGCGTCTATCTTTTTCGCCTGATACCGGCCGACCGCTTCGAAAATGCTCACGATGTCGATGTCTTTGCCGTGAAGCTTGCCCGGCATGATAGTGCCGCCGTAGATGAAAATGCCCGGCGTGTTCACGCGCGCGAGGGCGATCATGCATCCCGGCATATTTTTGTCGCAACCGCCTATCGCGACGATGCCGTCGAATCGCTCTGCTCCGGCGACCACTTCTATTGAGTCTGCGATGACTTCGCGGGAAACGAGCGAGTATTTCATGCCCTCGTGACCCATAGCGATACCGTCCGAAACGGTGATGGTGCCAAATGTTTGCGCTACGCCTCCAGCCTTTTCTACTCCGGCATGTACCGCGAGCGCGAGCTTGTCGATGTGCATGTTGCAGGGCGTCACCTCGCTCCACGTGCTCGCGATGCCGACTATGGGCTTTTCGAAATCTTTGTCCTTCATTCCCGTGGCGCGAAGCATCGCCCTATTCGGCGCGCGCGCATCGCCCTCGGTCATCACGGTACTGCGAGGTTTGAGAGAACTATTTTTAGCCATGAATTTCGAGTATACATTGAATATGGTATGCTGTCCTCATTGAAGTATGAAAAAGAAGAAAATTCTGGACTTTAGCGTCGTATTCGAACCCGAGAAAAGAAGGGGATATTCGGTGTATGTGCCGACTTTGCCCGGTTGTGTGACGCAAGGCAAAAACTTCGAGCATGCCCAGAAAATGGCGAAAGAGGCGATTCTCGTATATCTCGAGGAGCTCGCCGCGCGTCGAGAACCGGTACCGGCTATTGATGAGCGCCCGATCGTGAGTTCGGTCGCCGTTGATCTTGCGGAGGTTCGAAGGTAGTAAGCGCTATGGCCAAGTCGGCGACGCCGAGAAGGATCATCGCGCTGATCGCCAAACGAGGTTTCGTCTTTACCCGGCAACGCGGCAGTCATGCGGTATACGTACGCGCTTCGGACAAGGCAACCGTCGTGGTCCCGATGCACGCGCGAGACATTTCAAAGGGCACGCTACATCGCATTCTCAAGATCGCGGGCCTCACCGCCGATGATCTGTGATCTATGGTAAGGGTCGAGCTTGCTCGGGTAACGACGGCCGAGGATTGGGCGAGCTATCACGACATCCGTCGCACAGAACTCTTCGAAGCGCGCGGCAGGTCCGACTACGATCCGAACTATCGAGGCGAACGGGATCCGAACAAAACCGCATTACTCCTGAAGACTAATGGAAGAGCGATCGGAACAGCGCGGTTCGACATTCTCTCCCCGGATATAGCCGCAGTTCGGCTTGTGGCGATCACTAAAAAAGAGCAAGGCAGGGGTTTTGGGCGGTTGCTCATGAAAAATCTTGAGAGTCTTGCCAAAAGACAAGGGATATCCACGCTCGTTCTCAATGCACATCCCACAGCAGTTGGATTTTACGAACGTCTCGGTTTCCATAAGGAGGCTTGGGTTGAGCCTGAACCGGGTCGCAGTGACGTGGAACGCGTCCAAATGACGAAGGTTTTGACATAGACGAGTTGTCTCTTTTCCTTCCTCTGATACAGTAGTTGTGGGGGAGCTGGGGAAGTCCGCCTACGCCACGTCAAACGGGGCTTCGGCGAGACAAGGCTCGGCTGAGAGGTCCCAAGTCGCGGATTCGATAAACTCACCGCAGGGACGACCCATCGAACCTGTAGGGTAATGCCTGCGGAGGGAATATGAATACCAGATACGTTATAGTCGTTCTAGTCGTCGTAATCGTTGGAAGCGCATTTTGGATATTTCAAAGCAACACGGGTTCGACGCGCGATGACCTCGCGCCTCTCACGCTCGCGTTCGACTGGACGCCGAACACCAATCACACGGGGCTCTACGTCGCGCTCCATGAGAAGTGGTACGAAGAAGAGGGGATAGAACTCATCATCCTGCCCTACGGCTCCGTATCGCCCGACGTCTTAGTGCACTCCGGCGCAGCAGATCTCGGCATCAGCTCCACTGAAGCAATCGTCGCCGCGCACGCGGCAGGCGCGCCAGTCGTTTCCATCGCCGCTATCATCGCGCGCAACACCTCCTCCCTCGCCGTGCGAAAAGATTCTGGCATCACGCGCCCTTCGCAACTTGAGGGAAAAATTTACGGCGGCTATGGCGCGCCATACGAAGAGCCCGTCATCGGTACTATCATTCAAAGCGACGGCGGGAGCGGTGCATTTCAGAACGTGACGCTCGATACCGACGCCTTCGAGGCGCTCCGCGCGGGGCGCGTCGATTTCACGTGGATATTCGACGGCTGGCAGGGTGTCGCGGCGAAGCGCGAAGGGTTCGAGCTCATCACATTTCCCATCGCCGAATACGGCATTCCCGATTACTCGACGCCGAACATCATCACCTCGCCACAAACGCTTGCGACGAAGAAAGAGTTGCTGAAAAAATTCATGCGCGCGACGGCGCGCGGCTACGAATTCGCGCGCGAGAACCCGGAGAAGGCGGCGCGCATGCTCATCGCGGCCACCCCGCGCGGCACTTTCCCCGACGAAGGCCTTGTATTCGCGAGCCAAGCGTATCTCTCGCCGCGCTACGCCGACGAGGGAGTGCCGTGGGGAGTCCAGAGCGAAAGCTCGTGGCGCTGGTACCCCGCGTTCATGCTCGATAACGAAGCTGTCTTCGACGCCTCGGGCGACCCGGTAAGCGAGCTCGACCTCGATGCGCTCTACACGAATGAACTTTTCGAATAGCGCGGCTCTGCTCGCCGTCCGCGGCGTCGGGAAGACTTACGAGACGGGGAAAAAGGAGATCCGGGCGCTCTCGAATGTCAGCCTCGAGGCCAAAGAGGGCGAGTTTGTCAGCATCATCGGGCAGAACGCCTCCGGCAAGAGCACGCTCCTTAAAATACTCGCCGGCGTCGGGATGCCGACATCCGGCGTCTTCGAGCTCCGTGGCGACGCATCGTATATGCCGCAAGACCACGCGCTTTTGCCCTGGAGGACGGTCGAGGGAAATCTTTTGTTGCCCGCGGATATCGCGGGCGCGTCGCGAGGGAGAGCGCAGGAAAAAGCGAGAGCGCTTCTTTCGGCATTCGGTTTGGAACAATATGCTCGGCTCTATCCGGCGGCGCTTTCGGGAGGAACGAAGCAGAAAGCGGCGCTTCTGCGAACGGTGCTCCACGATCACTCGTTACTGCTCCTCGATGAGCCGTTCGCGCCCCTCGACGCGCTGACGCGCATAGAAGCGCAAACATGGCTTCTCGCGCTCCTCGAGAAGACCGAGGCGAGCGTGCTTCTCGTCACCCATGACATCCGCGAGGCGATATTCCTCTCCGACACTATCTATGTGCTCGGTTCCGGGCGCATCAAGGAAAAATTCGACGTGCCGATCCCGCGGCCGCGCCGTCATGAGCAGTTGCGCGCGCCGGAGGCGCTCGAACTTGAAAAACGCCTGTTCTCACTCCTCGCGCCCGTATGACGATGCTCGAAAAACTCTTCCCGCCGCTTCTTATCCTCACGTCGTTCATCGGCGCGTGGGAGCTCTACGTCCGTCTCGCGAACATATCGAAAACCGTCTTGCCGCCCCCTTCGGATATCGCGCTCGCCGTTCTTTCGTACCGCGAGATACTCTTCGTCCACGCGGCGCAGACGCTCAAAGAGGCGCTCATCGGGCTTTTCTTCGCGGTACTGCTAGGCGTCGGCTTCGCGGCGGCGCTTTTCCTCATGCCGCGCGTCCGCGCCGGCGTCTACCCGCTTCTCGTCCTCTCGCAGACGATACCCTTGATCGCGCTCGCGCCGCTCCTTCTCATGTGGTTCGGCTTCGATCTCTTTCCGAAGGCGCTCATCGTCATCCTCTATTGCTTTTTCCCCGTCACCATCGCGACCTTCGACGCGCTTCGCGCGGCAGATGAGAACATGGTCGACCTCCTTAAGGCTATGGGCGCTTCTTCATGGCAGATACTTTCGTATGTTCGCTTGCCGGCGGCTCTGCCCTCGTTCTTTTCGGGGCTTCGCATAGCTGTAACATACGCAATCACTGCCGCCATCGTCGGCGAGTTCGTCGGCGCCTACCGCGGCCTCGGCGTTTTCATGCTTACCTCGGCCAATAGTCGCGCCATCGTCCTCGTCTTTGCCGCGCTCGTCGTGACGATGCTCCTCACGGTTGCGCTCCTTGCGCTCGTATCGCTCGCGGAGCGCGTATTCGTTCCGTGGAAAAAAATATGAGCCCCGTTAGAAGTTGCGGAAGTTCAGGACATAGATAGATCGTCCTGCAAGCTATGAACAAGAACATCTCACTGCCGTCGGAGACGAATCGGAAGCGCAAGCCTCCTACTTCTAACGGGGTGAAAAAAGCCATCGTCTTTTGCAATGGCGATCTCGCCGATCTCTCGCGCGTAAAGCGGCATATCAAGAAAGACACGCTTCTCATCGGTTGCGACGGCGGCGCCTCACATATACTCGCGCTTCGCCTCACGCCGCACGTCGTCATCGGCGACATGGATTCGCTCTCTCGGCGCATACTTCGTGCTCTGCAGAAAAAGAAGGTCGAGCTCATCCGATATCCGCGCGACAAGCTCTACACGGATTCCGAGCTCGGAGTGGCGCTTGCGGTTGCGCGGGGATGCCGCGACGTCATTCTCGCCGGCGTGCGCGGCACCTCGACCGATCACCTCGTCGGCAACATCTTCATGCTCGCAAAAAAGCGATTCGCATCGGTTCGATTGCGCATCATAGAAGGCAGGGAGGAGATAGAGCTTGTCCGCGCACGACTCCGTATCAGGGGAAAGAAAGGGGATGATGTCTCGCTTATTCCCGTCGGGCGCGATGCGGCAGGGGTGAGCGCGAAAGGACTTTTCTATCCGCTCAAGAACGAGGTTCTGCGCTCGGGGAGCGCTCGCGGCATACGCAACAAGATGACGGGGAAAACGGCGGACATCAGTGTCAGAAACGGGAGTCTCCTCGTAGTCCACCGCCTTGGAGATCAGAGTCCCAGCTTCTTGCGGAATTCGGGAACTTTCGCGATGAAGAAGAGGTAGACGATCTCTAGGATGCCGGCGGTGTTGAGAATGAGGAAAGCGATGAACCACCACTGCTCGCCGCGCTTCGCGGAGTGCCAGAGCGCGAAGCCCTTCCAGAAAAGGCTCCACGCGATGAGGAGGACGAGCAAGAGAGAGAAGGAACCGAGCGCTCCCATGCCCCCGATGCCCATGTATTGCGTGAAGTCCATGGGAAAAGTATAGACCTCTACCGTGAAGTCAGCAACTTCCGGCGGGACGCATCTCCGGCATTTCAGAGCGCGAAGTTTCTATTTGCGGTGGCGATGTCCGCAACTTTGAACCGAAAACGTGGCTTAGATTCAAGGATATTGATAAAAGTATACGAGAATTAAGGGCTATCTACAAAGTTCATCCTGAATGGTTTGAGACACCAACATGGGGATAACTTAGGCTTGATTAGGTTTATATTAGGTATTATACTTTAGGTATGCAAAATAAGTCAAGCGTGGGAATAGGAAAAGCTTCAAAAAGACAGTCGGAGATACTTGAATTCATCGGTAATTTTCGCAAGAAGAATGGCTTTGCGCCATCTCTTTCAGAAATCGCAGTTCATTTTGATGTTTCCGTCCCCACCATCCACCAACATATTTCGTATCTACGCCAAAAGAACCTGCTTACAACTGAAAAGGGCAAGCGCCGTTCAATTCAAGCATTCAATCACCAAAAGAATGGAGCGGTAGAAATTCCACTTATGGGACTTATTGCCGCCGGTGGACCTATTGAGGCAATTAGGGATCCCAGACCAATCGAAGTTCCTAGAAATATGCTTTCAACAGGAGCAAATTTCTATGCCTTGAAAATTGCCGGTACAAGTATGATTGAAGATGGAATTTTTGACGGAGATATTATTGTGGTACGGGAACAATCATCCGTTGACGATGGAGACAAAGCAGTTGCTTATCTTCCGAACAAAGATGCCGTTACACTTAAAAGGATTTACAAGGAAAAAAATCGAATTAAATTAGTTCCAGCAAATAAGAAAATGAAGCCATTTTATGAGACAAATGTGGAAATACAAGGAAGAGTCGTAGGAGTGCTTAGGAAGGAAATTTAAAAAAATGGTAAAATAAATTGAGAATTTATGAAAAAAAAGGAGATTAAATTTAAATTAGCAGAATTATTTTCCGGCCCCGGCGGGCTTGCTCTTGGCGCAATCCGGTCTTTTGCTGAAAACGAAAATACCATCTATAGTATCGAGCCTGTTTGGGCAAACGATTACGACGCTGATACTTGTAAAACATACGCTCGTAATATTCACAACGGAAATGAAGAAAGTGTCGTCTGCGCTCCTGTTCAAGAAATAGATTTTAAAAAAGTACCAGAATTTGATGTGCTTGCTTTTGGATTTCCTTGTAACGATTTTAGTGTTGTGGGTGAACAAAAAGGTTTTGATGGGAAGTTTGGACCCCTCTACTCTCATGGAGTAAGGGCAATAAACACCCACAATCCAAAATGGTTTATTGCGGAAAATGTTAGTGGCTTACAGAGCGCAAATGGAGGTAATGCTTTTAAGCAAATTCTAAAAGATCTCGAATCGGCCCGGAAAGGTTATGTACTCACTCCGCACCTATACAAATTTGAAGAATACGGTGTGCCACAACAAAGACACCGAATTGTTATTATCGGTATAAGAAAAGATTTAGGACTACAATTCAAAGTTCCCGCTCCAACTACAAAATACAATTATGTGAGCGCGCGCTCTGCAATAGAAAACCCACGCATACCAGATGATGCGCAAAATCACGAACTTACCAAGCAATCCGCAGGTGTTGTTGAACGGCTAAAGCATATCCCAGCCGGAGAAAATGCGTGGTATGAGGGTATACCTCAACATTTGAGACTAAATGTAAAAGGTGCTCGCATGAGCCAGATTTATAAAAGGTTAGACCCCCAAAAACCCGCCTACACCATCACCGGAAGCGGAGGTGGTGGAACACATGTTTATCACTGGTCAGAACATCGCGCTCTTACAAACCGGGAACGAGCACGATTGCAATCTTTCCCCGATAGCTTCGTATTCGAAGGCTCCAAAGAAAGCGCGAGAAAACAAATCGGTATGGCAGTGCCTCCAGTCGGCGCGCAAGCCGTTATTTCTGCCGTGCTAAAAACTTTCGCAGGGATTCCCTACGAGTCCGTGGAGTCGAAACTTACCAACGGAGAAGCTAACGCACGAGAGATAGCAAGTTTATTTGATGAAGTAGAAGTTGGCGCTACAATTGCTTTATAAACTCTTGCCAGTCCTTCTTTGTTTTCTTTAAAAGCCCAGATTCTTTAACGAATCTCATACCATCAAATTCTTGTCCGGGTATTTGTTTTGTTTCTCTTAATTCAGAGTAGCGACACCAACCTACAACCTCACAGGATATATTTACAAAGTCCGGCATTAAATCTTTGTATTTGGAATAATGGGGTTTATTTTTTACGGCTTCGTTTACTTCCTCTTTCGTTAACCTTAAAAGATGATCATCGGGAATATCAGGACGACAGTAGATGTAAATATCTGATCTGCGTTCTTTTATCATTATCTCATTTTCTCCGAGTACCAAGAAAGCACTTTTTGGTTTAGACGATTTTATACCAACTCCTATTTTTGGCGTTCTCATTTTTCCGTTTTCCTTGACGGCTGTAATATCTTGCAAAACAATCTTATCGCGAATATCAAAGTCGAGTTCAACATCTAAATTAAACTCCCTTTTTAAGAATTTCTTTACGGCAACTTCCCCTAGTTGCCCCTTGACCCAATTTGTTATTTTTTGTCCAAACTCTCTTTGCCGACCAGTGCCAAAATCTGACTGCACATACTTGCGGAAGTGCTGTGCGAGTGCAAAATCCAAACACAGAGCATAGTCGTCTTTATTCAGATCAACAGTTCTCCACGTCAAACTATCCTTCCATTTTCGTAGAACATTTTCGTCAAAGTAAAAACGACCCCTTACACCGTTCCTGTCTATACATGGGAATTCAGCCGCATTTTTGAAGTAGTTATCAAAAGTCTTGTCATCAAGACCAAGAAATTCAACAGCTTCTTTTTTAGTTAATAACTTTGGCATGATCCTTATTTTCGTCTAAGAACCTTTATTTTACATCGGTTCAAAGTTGGGAATCTGTGCGGAGACGGTGGGAGTCGAACCCACAAACCGCTTTTACACGGTTACGGTTTAGCAAACCGTTGGCTTACCATTCGCCGCACGTCTCCGTAGAAGCAAACCTTATCATAGGATACCTGCATAATCACTGCTGGAAAGCTTCCAGTGCTTCTCGCTTCGCGAAGCGTCCGTCTACCAACCCGCAGTGCATGCTATGGTGCATGCTATGGTGCATGCTATGGCATGCACTATAGCAGGCACTGTCTTTGCGGCGCCATGAAGTACGCGCGCAAGCTCACGAAGTCGGCCCGGTACAGCCTCTCGCTGACCATCCCCTCCGCTATCGTCAAGAAATACAAGTGGCGCGAGAAGCAGAAGCTCGCGCTCACCGACGCTGGGCGCGGCACGCTCATTGTCCGCGACTGGAAGCGGCGGTAGCGTATAGCAAAATTGCTATATTGCCGTCAACCTTCCGCGACTTTGATCTTTGCCGCGGCAGATTTTGCTTTTTTGAGGGCTTCTTTCACGTCCTTTCCGAGCGCGAGAACGACCGCCATGCGGCGCTTATGTACGTTTCGAGGCTTCTATTGCCCGCGAGAGCGCTTTGTCGAACGTTATAACCCTATACGTGCGTGAGAACTGGAGCAGTGCGCAGTCTACGAAAGAAAGTTTGCTGTTCGAAGACAAGAAGGCCGCCGCGGCGGTAGCGAACTGCTCTGGAGAGGAGGGTACGACGTCCATGTCTTTGGTGTCGAACAACGAGCGGACGAATACGTCAGCAACCTTCTTTCCCGCGACTCGCGCTAAGGTCGTCGCAGTTTCGACCACTATATATTCCGGTATCGCGATAGGTTTCTCCACCCCTTCAAGGGCAGACTTTCCGCGTTCATGCAGAGTATCTTCTCGATGAAGCGCCGCCACCAGGACGCTTGAATCAACCACGACTGCCATAAACAACCTCGTCTATTTTCTGGGAGAGGCGCCGATCAGAGTGGCTGAAACTCGCCGCTTCCAGAAGATCGCCGATGGTTTTATTTTTTTTTGAGCCACTTGGTATCGGCTCGATGCGAAACACCGGTTTAGAGTCGCGGACGACGGTAAACGTCTCTCCGCGCTGCGCGGCGTCGGCCACTTTCTTAAGGCCGCGTTGCAATTCTTTGATTCCGATAATAGTACTCATAGGTAGTAGTATTCTTATAAGGCATCTTTATAGTATACTAGACCCTCTGATTGTCAAGCTCTCGCAAGCCCGTTATCTTTCGACGATGTGGATTTTCGATGCGGCAGTTTTTGCTTTTTTGAGGGCGTCTTTCGTCGTTTTTCCGAGCGCGAGAACGACCGCCATGCGGCGGTGCTTGATGACTTCGGGTTTTCCGAAAATGCGCACCCACGTGCCGGGCGCTTTGAGGGCCTTTTCGACGCCGGTGTAGGTCGGATTTTTCATGTTGCCCTCGGCGAGGATGGCGACGGACGCGCCGGGGCGGCAGGGAATTTCGGGAATGGGGAGGCCGAGGATGGCGCGCACGTGCAATTCCATCTCGCTCATTGTTTGCGAGACCATAGTGACCATGCCGGTATCGTGCGGGCGTGGTGAAAGCTCGGAGAAATAGACCTTGTCGCCCTTGACGAAGAGTTCGACGCCAAAAATTCCGCGGCCGTTCTTTCCACAGAGTTCATTCACGATCGTCTTCGCGATGTGCCGGGCATATTTCAGCGTCGCCTTCGACATCGGTTGCGGCTGCCAGCTCCAGCGGTAGTCCCCATCTATTTGTACGTGCCCGACGGGCGCGCAATAGGAGGTTCCTCCGGCATGGCGCACCGTAAGAAGCGTTATCTCATAGTCGAATTTTATTCGTCCCTCGACGATCACGCGGCCGGTGTTTCCCCGCCCTTCCTCTATCGCGAACTTCCAAGCCTTGGCGAGATCTTCTTTTTTCGTCACCTTGCTCTGTCCGTGGCCGGAAGAGGACATCGTGGGCTTCACGAAGCAGGGAAATCCGACGTCGGCCGCGCCCTTCTCCAACTCTTCGAGGGAACCCGCGAAATGGTACGGCGAGGTCGGCAGTTTCAATTCCTCCGCCGCGAGCCTCCGGATGCCTTCTCGATCCATCGTGAGGCGCGTCGCGCGCGCGGTAGGTATCACCGTCCATCCTTCTTTCTCCAATTCAACAAGCGTCGGCGTCGCGATTGCTTCGATCTCTGGAACGATAAAATCCGGCTTTTCTTTCTCGACGATCTCCCGCACTTTTTTGCCGTCGAGCATCGGGAAGACGTAGGAGCGGTGGGCTATCTGTTGCGCAGGCGCGTGTTCGTACCTGTCGCACGCGACGACCTCGCATCCGAGCCGCATCGCTTCTATCGCGACTTCTTTCCCAAGTTCGCCGCTCCCGAGGAGGAGTATCTTTGTCGCGGAGGGCTTGAGGGGAGTCCCGAATTTCATTCCGGCATCATACGATTCTCTTCGATGCGTGCAAGTGAGAGAAGTCAGGCTCGCGCCAGTGCCAAGAGCGTCACCTTCGCGCCCGCGCGGCGCAGGGGCGTCGCGGCGTTCGCGAGGGTCGCGCCGGTCGTCGTGACGTCGTCTATGAGGAATACATGCGCATCGCGGACGAGGTTTGCGTCCGGAACGGCGAACGCTCCTGCGACGTTGGAGAGGCGCTCAGAGCGGGGGAGCCGCGCCTGCGGCTTCGTCGCGCGCGTTCGCACGAGGACATCGGTCGCGACGGAAGCGAGGCTTCCGTCGCGGAACTCTTCGGGGAGCGTTCGCAAAACAACTTCGGCCTGGTTGAACCCGCGCTCGCGGAAGCGGCTCTTGTGCAACGGGACGGGCATGAGCAGTATCGCGCGCGCGGAAAACGTCTTGGCAAAAGACAGCTCCTCCCGGAGGTAGTCGGCGAGGAGCCCAGCGGCGAGCTTCGCCGCGTGGCTCGAGCGGTCGTACTTCAGGGACTGTACCAGATCTTCCACCGCCGGCTCTTGATAGTTCATGAGCGTCGTGATGCGCGTGCCGAGGAGGTCGTGCGGCATGGGCGAGAGGGGAATGTCCCCAAGCGTTCGACGTTCCGTCCGCACGCGGCGCTCGCGACGCGGCAAAATAATATCGAAGACTGCGCGGAACACGTCGCGGATAAGGTTGAAATTCATTTGTGAAGAATACTACGGTATAGTCGGATGATGAGCACGATAACCATCTCAAAGGCCAAGATGCAAAAGCTCGACAGAAGGTATCGAAAACTTCGACATTTACGACAATCAGAACATTTCGTGCTGTATACTTATCGGTATGGCATTGTTGGGCAAGCTGGGAGAAATGCTCTCTTCCGTCTTCGGAAAAGGCGGGGAGGGAAGCGTGCTCGGCATCGACATCGGCGCGAGCTCGGCGAAGATCGTGCAGTTGCGCGCCTCGCGCGGCTCCGCGATCCTCGAAACCTACGGCGAGATCGCGCTTGGCCCCTACGGAGGCCAGCCGGTTGGGAAGGCGGTCAAGCTCACCCCGGAAAAGACGGCGGAAGCGCTCGCCGATCTCATGAAGGAAGCCAACATCACCGCGCGTTCGGGTAGCATGTCCATCCCCTTTTCCTCGAGTCTCATCTCGGTGCTCGAATTTCCCAAGGTGGATAAGGACGCCCTCAAGCGCATGGTTCCGATCGAAGCGCGCAAGTACATCCCAATGCCGATCTCGGAGGTGACGCTCGATTGGTTCGTCATTCCCGAAGAGGAGGGGGAGAAAAGCGCGTTCGACCGCGTTCAGCCGGCTCCCGCGCGTCCGAAGGGGCAGGAGGTCCTGCTCGTCGCGATCCACAACGAGACGCTGAATGCCTACAAAACGATCACGGAGAGCTCCGGCATCCGCGCGGAATTCTACGAGATAGAGATCTTCAGCGTGATACGCTCCTCGCTTTCGCACGGGATCGCGCCAGTCCTCGTGGTCGATCTCGGGGCGGCGACGACGAAGATGTACGTCGTCGAGCGCGGCATCGTCCGCCTCACTCACCTCGTCACCGCCGGCGGACAGCAGATGACGGAAACGCTCGCGCGCTCACTGAACTGGGAATTCGAGAAGGCCGAACGCGTGAAGCGGGAGCGGGGCCTCAACGACTCGTCGGCATACTCGACGGACGAGAACGACCGCATCAAAACGGCGATGTTATCAACACTCTCGCGTCTCTTTTCCGAGGTTAATCGGGTACTATTGAGCTACGGGCAACGATACAATAAGAACGTATCGCACGTCGTGCTTGCGGGCGGCGGCGCAGAGCTTCCCGGCCTGGCCTCGTATGCGAAGGAGGCTTTGAGCGCCGAGATAGCGATAGCCGACCCGTTCGCGCGCACGGAGGCCCCGGCGTTCCTCGGAGACGTCTTGCGGGAGATCGGCCCCGGATTCTCGGTTTCGGTCGGTCTGGTCCTGCGGGAATTGAGGGCGCAATGATCATACATGCCTGGTTCAACCCCACAGCCGAATTTCATTCCCCACGAAATGCCGACGCGGGCGCCTGTCGCGCGCGGTCGCGGGATGCAGGAGCTCTTCGTGCTCGTCTCGATCGTGCTCCTCGTCGCCTCCCTCGCGCTCGCGGCGGGAGTGTTTTTGTATACCGGGTATCTCCGCTCGAGCGCCGCGTCGAAAGTCGGCCAGCTGGAGCGCGCCAAGGCGGCTTTCGAGCCCTCGCTCATCCACGAGCTGACGCGTCTCGACGACCGCATGCGCGCGGCGGGCGGCGTGCTCGGAGGGCACATCGCTCCCTCGGCGTTCTTCCGCATGCTCGAACAGACGACGATCTCCTCTCTTGCGTACACATCCCTCGATTTCGAAGCCGCAGAGCCGCAGCGCATGAACGTCAAGATGGACGGCGTCGCGAGGAGCGTGAACTCTATCGCTCTGCAGGCGGATCTCTTCGCCAAGGGCGGGATGATAACGAGCCCCATCTTTTCCAACATCAACCGCGAGGCGGACGGGGTCCACTTCAGCCTTTCCGCTCTCGTCAACCCGGTGGCGATCAATTTCACACAGCTTCTTGCCGGCGCCGGCGCCGGCGTCGCGATGCCCCCGAGCGCGGAGTCCTCGCCATTCAATACGCCGGACCCCCTTCTCGCGCCGGGGTCGGGCGCGGCGGAAGAGCCGAACTGACCTATGATGAAAACAATCTTCTCGGTGGCGGGGCTCGCGATCGCAGGCGCGGCCTTTATTCTGTTTACCCAGCCGAACTACGATACCGCGAAGGCGCTCGAAGCGCAGATCGCGGAGTATAATCAGGCGCTCGACAAGGCCGCGGAATTGCAGCAGCTCAAGCAATCCCTGCTTTCGCGCTACAACGCGTTCAATCCGGCCGACCTCGACCGGCTCCACAAGCTACTGCCGGACCACGTGGACAACGTGCGCCTGGTGCTCGATCTCGACAATCTCGCGGCGCGGAACGGGATGGCGCTCCAGAACGTCGTCATCTCCAATCCTTCGAGCGAGGGAAGCCAGCCGGGCGCGATCAGCGCGATCGGCGCGGCGAGGCAGACGTACGATTCGCTTACCCTCAAGTTCGCGACCGCCGGAACCTATCAGAACTTCTCGGCGTTCCTGCAGGAACTCGAAATGAGCCTGCGCATCGTTGATCTCGTCTCCTTGAGCCTGGAGCGGGACTCCGGTTCCCCGGCGCAAGGCATCTCGGAAGGGGAGCCGGTATACCGATACGACATCACGATCAGGACCTACTGGCTCAAATGACGCGTATGAACTTCCTCTCGCACCACAAGACGGTTCTCCTCCTCGCGCTCGGCGTGGCGGTCGGGATCGGCGCGTGGTGGGGTCTTTCCGGAAGCGCTCCCTCGAACTCTCTCATAACGACGCAGGGTTCCTCCGGCGCCACCATCGCCGACAAGAGCCTCGTCGACACGCTCCTGCAGCTCCGCTCCGTTTCTCTCGGAGGCTCGATCTTCTCTGACCCCGCGTTCATGACGCTGAAGGACCTCGGCACGCAGATCGTTCCGGAGCCGGTCGGGCGTCCGAATCCATTCGCGCCCGTCCCCGCCTCTGCGCCGGGAGCTTCAGAGGACGCCAAGCTTTTTGCGCCGCGGCGCCCCTAAGGCTCCGGCTATGCCTCCGCCACTCACGAGCGCCACGATCCCGGCATCCGGGTCCGTCTCCGGCGCTCCCGCGCGAACGCTGGGGGAGGCAAAAGTCCCTTACGAGGTCCTCAAATACATTCCGGAGGAATCCGCCGCGCACTACCAACTCGCGCCGCTCGGAGTCGTGGACGGCGTTCTTGAGATCGGGATGATCGATCCGGACGACATCCGCGGCTTCGACGCGCTGAATTTCATCGCGCGCAATACGGGGATGCCGTTCAAGGTGTACCAGATATCCAAGGACGATTTCGAACGGGTCTTGAACATGTACCGCGGGCTCGGCGGGGAAGTCGATCGCGCGATCACCGACCTCGAGACGGAAACCGCGCAGAGGGCCTCGTCCGCCGAGGCCGAATCGGCGCCGCTCGATCTCGACGATCCTTCCCTTGCTCCGAGAGACGGGGGGAAAGCCGCTCTGAACATCCAAGAGGACGCGCCGACCATCAAGATCGTTTCGACCATCCTGCGCTACGCGATCGACGGGCGCGCCTCCGACATCCACATCGAACCGCAGGCGCGGGGGGTGCGGGTGCGCTACCGCGTCGACGGCGAGATGCACACGAGCGTGATCTTGCCGTCGAACACGCATCGAGCGCTCGTGGCGCGCGTAAAGGTCCTCTCCTCGATACGCCTCGACGAACAGCGCAAGCCGCAGGACGGGCGCTTCTCGGCTTCGATAGAAGGCCGCGCGATAGACTTTCGCGTCTCCACCTTCCCCTCGTACAGCGGCGAGAAAGTCGTGATCCGCATCCTCGACCGGAAGGAGGGATTCATTCCCCTCGACAAGATCGGCCTCTCGGAGCGCAATTTGCGACTGGCCCGGAAGGGGATTGCGCGTCCGCACGGGCTGATACTCATCTCGGGCCCGACGGGAAGCGGCAAATCCACGACGCTCTACTCGATGCTCGCGGAATTGGATCGCGAGCGCAAGAACGTCCTTTCACTCGAGGACCCGATCGAGTATTTCGTCGAGGGCGTAACGCAATCGCAGATGCGCCCCGAGATCGGCTACACCTTCGCCACCGGCCTCCGGACGACCCTTCGGCAAGACCCGGATGTCATCATGGTCGGCGAGATACGCGATTCGGAGACGGCGAAGCTCGCGATCCAAGCGGCTCTTACGGGCCACCTCGTGCTCTCGACCATCCACACCAACGACGCGGTGGGCACGATCCCGCGCCTCATCGACATGGGCGTCGAGCCGTATCTGATCCCTCCCGTTCTGGTTCTCTCCATCGCCCAGCGCCTGGTGCGCACATTCGCCGAGGGAAGCGGGGAGGAAGTCGCGCTCTCCGCGAGCGACCGGAAGGCGATCGAAGCCCAGCAGGAATCGCTCCCGGCGAAATACCGCTTCGAGGTTCCCGACAAGGTGTGGGAGCCAACGCGCACGCCGGCCTCGCCCACGGGGCTTCGCGGCCGCATGGCGGTGTTCGAGGTGCTGGAGATGACGGCGGAACTCGAGAAGATCATTCTCAAGGATCCGGTCGAATCGCGCCTGTGGGCGGCGGCGCGCGGGAGCGGCATGCTCACGATGCAGGAAGACGCCATGCAGAAGGCGTTCAATAAGCTCGTTCCGTACTCCGAGGTCAACACGCTCTCGTCGCTTCTCCTCGCCGACGATGAGGAGGAAATACAAGTTGTTCAGAAGAAGGGCCCCGGGAAGGAGGATGACGCGGAACACGCCGCCGCGCGCGCAGTATGACGGCAGAAACACGGCCGCAGACCGCCTCCCCCGGAGAGAAGGGGAACGTGCTTCTGATGGACGACGACAAGTTCCTCGTCGACATGTACAGCATGAAGTTTGAGGCGAGCGGATACCGGATGCAGGCATGCCTTTCGGTCGCCGAGGCTCTGGAGGCTCTGCGCGCGGGCTTCCGCGCCGACGCGATCGTCTTCGACCTCGTGATGCCCGAACACGACGGCTTTTTCTTCCTGCAGGCGCTCCTGAAGGAGCGCCTGACGCGGGGCGCGGCCTTGATCGCGCTCACCAACCAGGGCGAAGATCCGGAAAAGGCGAAAGCGGAGAGCCTCGGCGTCGATCGGTACATCGTGAAGGCGAGCATGATCCCCTCCGAGGTCGTTGCGGCGGTGGGGGAAGAGATCGCAAAAAAGAAAACGTAGGGTACAAAAGTACGATATACTATTCCTATGGCCATCGATTACGGCTCGACACTCAAGAAGTACGTCAACGTCCTTTCGCACGAGGGCGGGAGCGACCTCCACCTCTCCGCGGGAGCGCACCCGACGATCCGCGTGGCGGGCGCCCTCTCTCCCATGCTCAAAGAGCCGGTCTTGGCGCCCGAAGACACGCTCGGTTTCGTCAAGCTCCTTCTCTCTCCCGAACAGGAGAAGCGCTTTCTCGCCGAACAGGAGGTTGATTTCGCCTATGAGAGCGAGGAAAAAGTGCGCTTCCGCGGCAACGCGTTCTTCCAGCGCGGTTCTATCGCGATAGCCCTGCGGCTCATTTCGCGCAACATCCGCTCCGTCCAGGAGCTGAACCTCCCCGACGTCCTGACGACGTTCGCCCGCAAATCGCAGGGGTTCTTTTTGGTCGTGGGTCCGGTCGGCCAGGGGAAGACCACGACGCTCGCCGCCCTGATCGAGCTCATCAACACCGAGCGCATGGAGCACATCGTGACTATCGAAGACCCCATCGAGTACATTTTCGAGCCGAAGCAATCCCTCATAGACCAGCGCGAGGTCAGGATCGACACGAAGAACTTCGAGGCGGCGCTCCTCTCGGCGTTCCGGCAGGACATCGACGTGCTCCTGGTGGGCGAGATGCGAGGGCCCGAGACGATGTCGGCGGCCGTCACCGCCGCCGAAACGGGGCACCTCGTGTTCTCGACGATGCACACGAACGACGCGGCCCAGACGGTCGACCGCATCATCGACACGTTCCCGGCCTCGCAACAAGACCAGATACGCCTCCAGCTCGCCGCCTCGATGGCGGGCATATTCTCCCAACGCCTCGTCCCGCGCATCTCCGGCGGCCTCATTCCCGCCTGCGAGCTTCTGATAAACAACAAGGCGGTGGCGAACCTCATCCGGGAGAAGCGCACGCACGAGATACCGACGGTGATAGAGACCGGCTCCACCGAAGGCATGATAGACATGAACCGCTCTCTCGCCGAGCTCGTGTCGCGCGGCGAGATCACTGTCGAAAGCGCGTACCAGTTCTCGCTGAATCCGAACGTTCTGCAGAAACTCCTATGAGGAGGAGTTTACAGTTTACAGTTTACAGTTTACAGATTTCTCGGGAGTCTGATTTTTGCTGTCAACTGTCAACTGTCAACTGTTTGCTATGAGCTTGTTCACCTATCGAGCGGTCGATCAAGAGGGCGCGGAGCGGCAGGGCACGATAGACGCGGTCAACATAGACGTCGCGATCGCCGCTCTCCAGCGGCGGGGCCTCGTCATATCGGCGATAGAGCCGGAGGAGCAGAAGCTCTCGCCATGGAGTAGCATCAGCTTCTTCGATCGCGTGACGAACGCCGACATCGTTATGGTCAGCCGGCAGGTGACGACGCTCTTCGAAGCCCAGGTATCCGCGCTGAAAGCCTTCCGCCTTCTCGCCGCCGAGGCGCGGACGCCCAAGCTCGCGGAGAAACTCTCGGCGGTCGCGAACGACATCCAGAGCGGCTCCAGCATATCCGCGGCGCTTTCGCGGCATCCGGACGTATTTTCCCCTTTTTACATCAACATGGTGCGGGCGGGAGAAGAAGCCGGGAAGCTCGACGAGACGTTCTCCTTTCTCGCCGATTACCTCGACAGGAACTACGAGATCACGCAAAAGGCGCGGAACGCCCTCATCTATCCGGCGTTCATCGTACTCACGTTCCTCGTCGTCATGGGACTCATGATGACGCTCGTCATCCCGAACCTCGCCTCCATGCTCTCCGAGGTCGGGCAGGACGTCCCGGTAGTTACCAAGGTCGTGATCGGCATCAGCGGTTTTCTGACGCGCTACATACTCCTCTTCCTCTTTCTTTTGGTCGCCGGGGGCGTTTTCATGTACCGCTTCTCGCGCACCGAGGGAGGCCGCGAGATGTTGAGCCGCGCCCGCCTGCAGGTGCCCGCGGTCGGCGGCATATACAAGAAGCTCTTTCTTTCGCGCATCGCCGACAACCTTTCGACGATGCTCAAAAGCGGCGTGCAGGTCCTGCGCGGCCTCGAGATCACTGGCTCTGTCGTGGGAGACGCGGTATACGAGAAGGTGTTGATAGCCGCCGCCTCCGACGTGAAGGGGGGACTGCCTGTTTCCGAGGCGTTCCGCAAGCATCCGGAGGTGCCCGGCATCGTCGTCGCAATGCTCAAGATCGGGGAAGAGACGGGCAACATGGGCCACATCCTCGACACGATGGCGCGTTTTTACCGGCGGGAGGTCAACCTGGCCGTGGATACGCTGGTCGGCCTCATAGAGCCATTTATGATAGTCATGCTCGCGGTCGGCATCGCCGCCCTACTTGCCTCCGTTCTCCTTCCCATCTACAACATCGCCGCCGGGTTCTAAAGCAGTTAGTAGAAAATAGTCAGTAGTTAGCAGTTAGAAGGCTCAAGCTGTAAGCTCCAGTGGACTATTTACTACTTTCTACTAACTACTAGCTATCTTTGGTTGTCGGGACGTATCCCCACATAACATAACGTCCAGCCCTTCCGGCGCAGACGTTCGCGCTCATCGCGATATACTTTGGCA
>Ga0155250_129_pt1 | contig 54122 bp, 57 predicted proteins | sample RifCSPhighO2_02_FD_106218 | JGI IMG/M metagenome (GOLD analysis project Ga0155250, IMG submission 106218) | Candidatus Kaiserbacteria bacterium RIFCSPHIGHO2_02_FULL_59_21
CGTTGTTCTCATATGTTCTTTTGTTAACGGCTAATGCTAACAAAAGAAAGCAACGGCTCCTGTGCCCCGTGTCCACTTTTTGGGGTACAGATCAGAGGCGGAGGGGGTGGGAGTCGAACCCACAAGCCCTTGCGGGCGCTAGTTTTCAAGACTAGTGGAATACCATTATCCGACCCCTCCACGCAACGTTGTATCACAAAACGACGGCACGGCAGAGCGATATGATATCGTCATACGCATGAAATCATTCTCCGGTGTCGTTCAAAAAGGCACGAAGCGCGCGGCCTCGCTCGGCTATCCGACGGTGAATATTCCGCTCGATGATGCGAGCGTGTCGGGAATCTATGCGGCGCGCGTCGCCGTAGGCGACGCGCGCTATCTCGCCGCCGCCTTCGCCGATCCGACGCGGCGCGTTCTCGAGGCGCACATCATAGATGCAAGCCCCGATCTCTACGGGAAAGAGATCACCATCGAACTTATCGAAAATCTCCGCGACAGCGCTACGTTCGAGAGCGACGACACCCTCCGCGCCGCGATCGCAGACGACGTACAAAAAGTCCGAGAGTATTTCAAGAGCGGGACCCTCCGTTCGATTCCATGAGAAAACTTCAAAGAGGCGACGCTTTCTACAGCCTCCCGGAGGTGTGGGATTTTTGTTTGGAGAAGATATACGACAAACCGAAATACGTACGCGGATTTATCGTACTGATGAAACGTTTGGGTATCACGAAAGAGTCGAAGATTCTCGACGCGGGGTGCGGATCGGGATTTCTCACACTCGATTTAGTTGAGCGGGGATACAACGTAGTCGGCACGGACAAGAGCAGTGAGATGGTGAGGCAGATTAGACTGAATGCGAAAAAGCGGAAACTCACAATAGAGGCACACCACGTGATGTGGGCGGATCTTGCGCAACATTTTGGTAGGAACAAATTTGATCTTGCCTACTGTCGCGGCAATTCGCTGGTGTATGCGGCCTCGTGGGAGCAAAACTGGATCGTGCCCGCGCGCTCGCGAGAGGAAATTCAGCGAGCCATTCAGAATTTTTATGCGCTCCTCGCTCCGGGCGGATATCTTTACCTCGACGTGACAAGTCGCAAGGAGCACCCGCACGAAGAAGACATCGGCACGGTAAATACAACCCACGGACCCGTCCAAATAACGTGGCGAATCGATCATGACAAAGAAAGCAAGATACGGACGTGGACTCTGCGACTGCTCTTTCAAAGGACCGCGAGCGTCAAAGTATATCCTTCATATAGCTACCTATTGTCGCGTGACGAACTTACACAATTTCTTAGGTCTGCCGGGTTCAAAAAGATCGAAGCGGGGGTCAGAGTGGCTGGTGAGAACAATTACGATGTCTTCATCGCGCGGAAATAGTGCATTCGGGCTTGACGGGAAATGTACATTTTGTACAATTTGATGCATGAGAACTATTTCGACTACTAATGCGCGTAAGAACATCAGCAGGATAGTTGAGGCGGTGAAGGCGACCGGGCGTCCCGTCGCGATAGGCAGGCGCAATAAGCCTGAAGTGATCGTTACTCCGTACCCGCAGAAATATAACCCGAAGGTAAGCGACATCGTGAATTTTGCCGCTACCTCGGGCACATTTGATTTTCTCTGGGACGAGCCTGATTTGTATTCAGATAAGGACATCAAGAAGTGGTATGGAAAGAGGAACAGTCAAAAAGGGTGATGTCGTTCTCGTAACATTTCCCTTTACGGATCTATCAGGCGAGAAGCGTCGCCCGTCTCTCGTTGTCGGCGCATCGGAGGAACATATCGTAGTTGCATTTATAACCACACGAGCTACAGGGCCAAAACGGTGGCATACACCACTTCCAGCTACCGAGCAAAACGGATTGGTGTCACCCTCGGTTGTTCGTTGCGATAAAATCCTCTCGGTTGATACCGGACTTATACGTGGCGCGATTGGAGCTGTTTCGGTTACAACGACGAGACACATTGATACCAAATTGCGCAGACTTCTCAAACTCTGAATCACATGACCCGCATCATGGTCTTCGGGACGTTCGACATGGTCCATCCGGGGCATGAGGATTTTTTTGAGCAAGCTCGAAAACTTGCTCACCACGAGCATGGTCGGGGGGCGGAGCCGTATCTTATTGTCTCCATCGCGCGCGATGCCGTCGCCTCGCGCATCAAGGGCTTTTCGCCGCGGCATCATGAGGCAGAACGACTCGCAAACGTTGCGGCGCATCCCTTGGTCGACAAGGCCGTGCTCGGCGAGGAGCTCGGGTATGCTCGGCACATTGCTGAAGAAAAGCCCGACATCATCGCGCTCGGATACGACCAGAACGGCGAGTATGTTGACCACCTCGAGGAAGACCTGAAGAAGGCAGGTATCAAAGCGCGTATCGTGCGACTTGCCGCGCATAGGCCCGACGTGTATAAAACCTCGAAGCTTCTATGAAGTACCTCGGCATAGACTACGGCGCAAAACGCATCGGACTCGCTATTTCGACGGAGGGTATCGCGTTCCCTCGCGGCGTGATAGCAAACGACGATTCGGCGATTGCAGATATCAAGAACATCGTTCAAAAAGAACATGTCGAGAGCATCGTCGCCGGCGATACGCGCTCGTTCGGCGGGCAGGCAAACCCGATAACCGAAAGGGCCGATGATTTTTTCGAACGTTTGGAGCGCGCGCTCGCGCTCCCCGTTATCAGGGCATTTGAGGCGGGGAGTTCTGTAGAGGCGTCGCGTTATTCGCCTGACGATGAGAAGCGCGACGATGCGGCAGCCGCCCTCATCTTGCAGCGCTATTTGGACATGAGGTTGCGCTGAAGCGCGTTATACTGACGGGATGAATGCGTCCTCTTTCGGAGGCATGTTCGGCGGTCTCGCGGGAATCTCTGGCGCGCTCGCGCGGTGGTTCCCGATGCCGAAAGCGCTCTTTCCGCCGGCGGCGGGCGTCGACGTCTCGGACTCGTCGATCAAGTGGATAGTCCTCGGCGGGTCCGGAAAAGGAAAGCGGGTGCATTCCTTCGGGAACGAATCCATCGCCGAGGGCATCGTCGAAAACGGCATCGTGCGCGATATTCCCGCGCTCGCGAAGGCCTTGGGCGAGATGAAAACAAAGCTCGGCGGGATCGAATGCGCGCACGCGGCCCTTCCCGAAGAGGCCGCGTACGTCTTCAGCATGCACGTGCCGGAAGGATCCTCGCGCGCGCAGATCCTCTCGATGATCGAATTCGAACTGGAGGGAAGGGTTCCCATCCAGCCTTCCGCGGCGGTGTACGACTTCGACGTTATCATGAAGCACGACGGGAGCGAGGAGATAGGAGTGGTCGTCTTTCCGCGGGACATCGCCGAGAGCTACGTTTCGGCGTTTTCGGCGGCCGGGATGCGGCTCCTCTCTCTGGAAGTCGAGGCCAATTCGATAGCCCGCGCCGTTTCGAGCGGCGCTCCCGACGAGCCCATCACGCTCCTCGTGGATTTCGGGCGCCTGCGCACGGGCTTCGCGGTCCTCAAACGCGGCATTCCCATCTTCACCTCGACGGTCGGGGTCGGCGGCGAGATGATAGACAAAGTCATCGCGGAAAAACGCGCTCTCTCTCCGGAGGAAATCGTCGCGTTCAAGAACGAGCAGGGCCTTCTCGCGGAAGGCGGCAAGGAATCGCCCGGCATGGATGCCGTCGCGGGAGCGGCTTCCGCCCTCGCCGACGAGGTTGCCCGGCACTATCACTACTGGGACACGCGCAGGAACGAGCGGGGGGAGCGCGTCACGCCGGTCGAGCACGTGTTTCTCGTCGGCGGCAGCGGGAACCTCAAGGGCTTGAGCGACTACGTCGCCGCGCGCGTGCAGGCGAAAGCGCTCCGGCCGGACGTGTGGCAAAATGTCTGCTCGTTCGACGAATATATTCCGCCCATCGAGCGGCGAGCGTCGCTCCAGTATGCAACCGCGATCGGCCTCGCCCTTCGCGGCTTATGAATCTCTCCATGTTCCGTTCACCGGTTTCTGCTCGCTGATGTACTATGGCCAACATACTTCCACGGGACGCTATGAAAGACGTGCGGGCGTTCTATCGCGCCCGCGTCGTTCTCGCCGGCTCGCTTCTCGCGATCGCGTGCGGCGCGATCGCGCTTCTCGCGCTCGTTCCCGCCTATGCGATCGGCAACGAAGAACAGGGGCAAGGAGAGGCCGTGCAGGCCGCGCCTTCTCCCGCTTCGAGCGCCGACCGGGAAGAGATCGCGCGCGCGCAGGTGCTCCTTCGGGAGCTCAAGCCGATAGCCTCCTCGACACCATCGGTCCTCGAATTCGTCGAAGCGATCCTCGCGCCTCGGCCCGCTGGAGTCGCGATACAGAGCGTGCGTCTCGCGCGGGGCGCGCCGGGCACCTTGGTCGTCACCGGCACCGCGCCCTCTCGCGAGGCGATCAGCGCGTACCGCGCGGCGCTCTCGGACGACCCTCGTTTTGAGAGCGTTTCGGTGCCGATAGGCAATCTCACCGGCGCCAAGAACGATCGCTTTACCGTAACGATCACCGGTCACTTCTAATATGCTCCGGCGCGCCATACCATACTTGTCGTGGATATGCCTGCTTGCCGCGGTCGCGGCGTGGGCGGGCGCCGGGTACTTCGCGTGGACGATCTCCGCGCGGGCGGACGCCCGCGCGGAGAGACTCGCCGCTCTCGAGCAAGAATCGGCCCGGCACGCGGCTGGCTTGCGCCTCCATGCGCTCGCCCGGGAAACGAGGGAAGCGCGGGACGCGCTCGAAGGGATCGCGCGCCCCGGCATCATCGAAATGATCGAGTCGATCGAGGCGGCGGGGCGCGACGCGGGGATACCGTTGGAGATAGGCGAGGCGGCTTTCGCGCCTTCGGATCCGGCGGCCCGGACACGGACGCTCGCGTTTACCGTCGAGGGCGGTGGAACGTTTTCGAAGGTCATGCACGCCGCGGCGCTCCTCGAATCGCTCCCCCTGCCTTCTTCCGTCGACGACGTGCAATTGGAGAACCTTCCGGCAGGCGCCGCGGCTTCGGGGAGATCCGGGGCGGGCTCGTGGCGTCTCGTCATACGGATACGCTTTCTCACCACCGCCGACATATCGTCATGAACCCCGCCCTTTCAAGGATGCATATGAGCACCAGGCCAATTATGAGCATAGAAAGAGCGGGATGAAATGGCTTTCTTCCATAGGGGGGCGGATGCGCTACCGGTGGAATTACCGGCACGAGCCGGAGTGTCTTCGCGGGCTTGTCGGAGCGTATTGGCGGACGTTGCTTGGCGCGGCAGGCGTTCTCATCGCAAGCGCCGTGCTCTACGGAGGGGCCGCGTTTTTATCGGCGCTGAAACTCGACGCGGGCGGAGGGGCGCTTCTTACGGGAGGCGGGACCGCTCTCAATCGCGCCGAGCTCAAGGCGACGCTCGACGGCTTCGGTGCGCGAAAAGAGCGATATGAGTTCTTGCGGGAGAACCGTCCGCAGATTGCCGACCCTTCAAAATGATGGCCGGAAGTTATAGGATGAAGAGGTGCCCCCTCGTAGTTCAATGGATAGAACTGGAGTCTTCTAAGCTCTCAATGTAGGTTCGATTCCTACCGAGGGGATAGTACGGCGGCGAGTCCACATGCGCGCGTAGCTCCGGCGGATGACGCTTCACCGCGCATCGTTCGCGGAGCAAGCAACTTTTTAGTATAACGTTGGATGCATGCGCGCTTAGCTCAGTGGTAGAGCAACGTCCTTACACGACGAGGGTCGGGGGTTCGATCCCCTCAGCGCGCACCCCGTTAGAAGTCAGCGAATATTGGCAATACGCGATTGTGCGGAACTGTAACAGGAGTATCGTAATCTTGTGGAACCCAAAACTTCTAACGGGGTGCACATGGAAATCGAGGAAATCAAATGCGTCGTGCGGGGGCAGGTGCAGGGAGTCTTTTATCGCGGCTTCGCCGCGGAGCATGCACAGTATCTGGCGCTCACCGGCTACGCGCGCAACGCGCTTGATCATACGGTCGAGATCGTCGCCCAAGGCCCCAAGGACAAGCTCGAAAAATTCATCGAGCATCTTCGGAAAGGCTCGTTGCAGGCGCGGGTCTCGGAAGTGGATGTGGAATGGCGCAAGCCCGCGGAACGATTCTCTTCGTTCGATGTCGTTCTTTGATCAACGGCCTGTATGAAGATTTGTTCACCTGTGTACATAATCAAATAGGTCCGAATGGGGCCGTTGCAGGACGTTCTCACTGTGATACAGTGCCGTAACTATGACGATCAAGATTTCACCGATAGATATGGACGCGCGGAAGACCCTCGACCTCCGGCCGGGAGATACGGTGCGCGTGTATCAGAAGATCGAGGAAGAGAAGGGAAAGTATCGCCTGCAGGCATTCGAGGGCCTCGTCTTGGCGCGCAAGCACGGGACGGAGCCGGGGGCTACCTTCACCGTGCGGCGCGTTCTCTCGGGTGTCGGAGTCGAAAAGGTTTTCCCTCTGTACTCTCCCATGATAGACAGGATCGAAACGATTAAAAGGAGCCGCGTGCGCCGCGCGAAGCTCTACTACATCCGCGACAAGGTCGCGCGCGAAGCGCGCCGGCAATTGCGCCGTACCCGCATGATGGGCGCCTCCCCGACGGAAGAGTCGAAGCTTGAAGCTGTAGCGGAAGCGGACGTTCGCGAAGAGGGCGAGCCAGTAGTAGCAGAAGCGAGTGACCAAGCAAAAGAGTAGAGCCCTTTTTATTTATCAACAATTGGTAGACGCTAACAGTTTGAGGCGTGTTAGCGTGTTGACATGGGTAAGCGGGGACCCAAGCCGAAGAGACTAATTTCAGAAAAGTGGACGCCAGAACTTGCGTATGCCATCGGTCTACTTGCAACCGACGGATGTTTGGCGACGAAAGTTCACCTCGTAGATCTGACGTCGAAAGACCGCGAGCAGCTCAAGAACTTTTGTACATGTATCGGTCTCGACTTGAAAATAAGCAGAAAATCGTCTGGGCGCGTGGGTAGCGAAAAGAATTACCTTCGCGTTCAATTCAAAAATGTAATTTTCTACAATTTCCTCATTTCGATAGGGCTGACACCAGCGAAATCAAAGACGCTCGGCGCTCTGAGTATCCCACCCCAGTTCTTTTGGGACTTCTTGCGTGGAGTGTACGACGGAGATGGTTCTTCGTATGCGTATTGGGACCCACGGTGGCGTTCTAGTTATATGTTTTACACGAGCTTTGCATCTGCGAGCAGACGCTTTGTTGACTGGATTCGGGATGAGATTAACCAACGTACCGGTGTCCCCGGGCATATGTCGACCGCAGGTCGTGACAGGATTCTTTTTCAGCTCAAGTATGCCAAAGCCGACTCCCTTGTTATTCTGCGAAAGATGTACTGTGCAGGGAGCAATATCCATCTGTCGCGAAAGCGGTTGAAAGTAGAGAAGATTTTGAGTACAGTTGGGGAGAAGCTATAGCTTCAGATGCGCCGGTGTAGAAATTGGTAGACTACTGCGCTTGAGGTGCGTAGGCCGTAATTGGCGTGGAGGTTCGAGTCCTCTCCGGCGCACAAATACTCCAACGCCTTGTTATTATGGCGCTATGGCGTTCTTTACCGGAAAGGGAGATAAGGGGACGACGAAACTTTTTGATACGCCGTCCGGCGCTCGGGTCTTGAAGTCTTCCCCGATCTTCGAGTGTTTAGGACAACTCGATGAGTTGAATACTATCATCGGGTGGTGCAAAGTCGCTTGTCCGGATGATTTTCGTTTTCAAGAACAGAGCGGGAGAGAGCTACTCCACGATGTTCAGGACCATCTTTTTACTATCCAGGCCGAAGCGGCAGGTGCGCCGAAATCGGTCCCACAGTCGAGCATCGAAAAGGTGAGCTCACTTATCAATGGTATTGAAAAAGAACTTCCGGAAATAAAGACATTCCTCGTGCCGGGCGGAACCGAATTTTCCGCGCGGCTCGATATCGCGCGGGCGCTGTCGCGCCGCGCGGAGCGAAGGCTCGTGACGCTCCACGAATCGGGAGAGCGTGCTATCTCCGAATCAAGTCGGGCGTATGCCAACAGGCTCTCGTCGCTTTTTTACGCGCTCACGCGTCTTGCGAATCATCGTGCCAGCATCGTCGAACAAGCGCCTTCGTATCGAGACATCGAATAATCTATGGTGCGGCCTCGATTGCCAAAATTACCCAAGAGCATCGAAGAGGCGGCGGAGTGGTATATGCGCTACGTCTCGCCGCTCTCGCTCGTCGCGGCTCTCTTTATCGACACCTTCTTTCTTCTGCGCAGGGTCGACACGCTTTTGACGAGCCTGGTGCTCTTCTTCTACCTCGCGCTTGCCGCCTCGATCATCGTCCTTATCAGTCTCATTCAGACGGGGCGCCTGCGGCAGTGGTGGCTTCTCGCCGTAACTCCCATTCTGCCGGTCGTCTCGCAGTTCGCGTTCGGCGGGCTCTTCATCGCGTTTCTCTCGCTCTATTCGAGAAGCGCGGCGTATTCCTGGAGCTGGATATTCGTCGTCGCGCTCATCGTGCTCCTCGTCGCCAACGAGCGCTTCGTGCGCTTCTACATGCACTTCGCCTTTCAGGTGAGCATATTCTTCACCGTGCTGTTCTCCTTTCTCATATTTTACATCCCGCTTGTCTTTCGCGCCGTAAGTCCGGAAATGTTCGTCGCAAGCGGTGTCGCGAGCCTCATGGCCGTCGCCGCGTTCCTCCGCGTGCAGGCGTATCTGACGCCGGAGCTGGTGCGGGAGAATCTCACGGGGATAGCGCGCTCCGTCGCCGTTATCTTCGTCACGTTCAACATCCTGTATTTCACCGGCGCGATCCCGCCTCTGCCGCTCGCGCTCAAGGAGGCGGGGATATATCACGGTATCGCGCGGGCGGGCGACGAGTATCGCGCGTTGTATGAGCCGGTGCCGTGGTATCGCGGCTACCTTCTCATGCCAGCGGTATTCCACCGCGCGCCGGGCGAGCCTGCCTATGCGTTCAGCGCGGTCTTCGCGCCCGTCGGCCTCTCGACGACCGTATATCACGAGTGGCAGCGCCTCGATGAGACGGGGAGGTGGGTAACGGTCGAGACGGTGCCGTTCTCGATCGCGGGAGGGCGCGAAGGCGGCTATCGGGGATATTCCGTGCTGTACGGCATTGCCTCCGGGAAATGGCGCGTGACGGTGAAGACCGGACACGGGCAGATCATCGGAAGGATCGCGTTCGACGTTGTTGACGTCGGGGAGCCGGTACCCCTCGAAACCGTGGTACGCTAAAAGCGAGGCCTGCCCGACGGCAGGCGGGTCGAATTATCCATATTCAAGCGAACAAAGCCGTATGATCCAAACATTCGCATGGGTTTTCGGCATAGTGTTTCTGACCGTCGGCGTACTGGGATACGTGCCCGGCATCACGCAGGACGGCATGCTTCTTGGCCTTTTCGAGGTAGACGGGCTTCACAACATCGTCCACCTTATTTCCGGCCTTGCGGCAATAATCGCGGCCTACGGGCTGTACGCTCCGCGCCTGTATTTCCAGGCGTTCGGCGTCGTCTATGGAATCGTCACCGTCCTCGGATTCGTCCAGGGCGACAACGTTCTCGGACTCATCGTCGTCAACACGGCCGACAATGTCTTGCATCTCGTCATCGCCGCGGCCGCGCTCTATATCGGCTTCGGGATGAAAGAGGGTGGAGGGAGCCCAGCGAGCAGTCCGGCATAGTTTTGGTGCGGGTTTTCCGGCGCGACGCCCCTCGATCCCGGGGCGTCGCGTTTTTAGGCTTTATTTGCTACACTGCCGCGTTGATGGCGACCGTGGTGTAACGGTTAACACTGGTGCTTGTGGAGCACTCGATCAGGGTTCGATTCCCTGCGGCCGCCCTCGAATAGATTCTATCTGCCCGTTCACACACTGATGCGTGTGTCGGGGAAATCCAACAATCGCCGCATAGAAAGTGCGATAATATCCCAATGAGAATTGCCTTCTTTACCGACACGTTCCCTCCCGAAGTGAACGGGGTGGCGAACACCGCCGCACGCGCGGCGCGCGCACTCGCTACCGCCGGTCACCAGGTGAAAGTGTTCACGGTATCAAGGCTCTCTCAGGAAGAGATACAAAAAGAGGTTGGTGGGGCGTATGAGGTCGAGACAATACCTTCGGTACGGCTCCCGATATATCTCGGCGTGCGCGTGACGGCTCCGGTAGGGCTTGCGCTCCGCAAAATCGCCCGGTTCAAGCCCAACATACTTCATGCCCACACGCCATTCTCGATGGGGTGGGAAGCGGTATGGGCCGCGCGATTCCTCGGCGTTCCGCTCGTTGGCACACACCATACATTTTTCAACCACTACCTGAAACACGTGCACCTCGACTATGCATGGGCCGAGCGCCTTTCTTGGAAACTCACCATCAGCTACTACAATCGCTGTGATCTGGTCGTGAGTCCCACGCGCTCTCTCGTCGATGAGCTTGTCCGCAATGGTCTGAAACGACCTTACGAGATCATACCGAACGCCGTCGACACACAACTGTTCCGACCGGCTACCGATGCGACGCAACTCAAGGTGCGGCTCGATCTGCCGGAGAGAGTTGTCGTTTACATGGGCCGCTTGAGCTACGAAAAGAGCGTCGATCAGGCGCTTCGCGCGTTCAAGCTTGTTGTCGAGCGGGGAGAAAACGCGATGTTCGTTATCATCGGGAACGGTCCGGGGAAGGGCGGGCTCGAGTCTCTCTCGCGCGACCTTGGTCTTGAGAAGCGAGTGCGATTCACCGGTTTCATCTATGGAAACGAACTTGTGGAATACTTACAGGCCGCTGATGTCTTTCTGACCGCGAGCAAGAGCGAGAACATGCCGCTCGCGATACTCGAGGCGATGGCGACCGGGCTTCCCATTCTGGCCGTACGCTCGCTCGGGCTCACTGAGATGGTCGCCCACGGGAATAACGGATACTTATTGGCGCCGGACGATATATCTTCGATGGCCGAACACACGCTCAAGCTCTTGCGAGACGACGGTCTTAGGCATTCGTTCGCCGCGGCCTCTCGCGCGTTGTCGGAGAAATATTCGGAGCACACCATTACGCGGAAATTTGAGGAGCTGTATTCGCGATTGACCGCGAGTCATAAAAAAGCATGAAGGAATCCTTTTTTGAGGAGCGCGGCTTGTACTATCGCACGAACGACCTGCGAGAGGGCCGCCCCACACTCGTTTTCATTCACGGACTCTCCGGCTCATCGTCGGTCTGGCCGCCGTATGAGCGATATTTCGAGGACTCATTCAATGTTGTCAGCATGGACCTGCGTGGACACGGGAGGTCAAGGAAACTTTTTTTCTACAGTGCATATTCGCCCGAACTCATCGCCGAAGATATTCTGGCGCTCCTCAGTCACCTCGCAATACGGCGCTGTATCGTCATCGGACACTCGTTTGGGACACTGCTCGCGCTGTCGGCCATCAAACAGGCGCCGGAACAGTTCTCTGCAGTCGTCTTTTTGAGCCCGACCTATGGCGCCTCCGACGCGTGGTGGTTGCCATTTGCCCGGGTGTTCACTTCTGTTTTCGCCTTTTTATCCGTCTTGTTGCCTTTTGATCCAAAGCCTAGAGGTCATGTCGATTACTCTACATATGCGCCGACGGGAGACTGGAGTTTGCGACGGATCATCCCCGACATTCGCAATACGAGCCTGCGCGTATACCTTTTCTGTACGCAGCATATTTACAAACTGGATACCGAGGAATGGTGGCGCGGACTCGATATCCCCGTTCTCATCGTGCATGGGAAAAAAGATACCGTTATCCCGGTTACGAGTGCGGAGAAATTGCACACACTGCTACCGAGCTCAAAGCTCGTTCTGTTGGAAAACGCGAATCACATCCTTCCGGTAAACAACATTTCCGAGGTTACTGCCGTGCTCTCTTCTTTTCTCGCCGATAACGATCCAGGAAAAAGTTTGAAGCCTTAGCAATAGCCTTCGGTCGGAAAATCTGCACGAGGTAATTCCCCATTTTGTCTTTGCCGGGCACCAGCATCCGGATAAAAGGACTTTCCGTGAAGTAGTTCTCCTGCAGAATTTTTTCGCGGGTAGCCCATACTTTATCTACATCTCCTTTTGCCCCCAAATTTTTTCTCATTTCTTGTTCCTCAATGTTTACTGAACTCCGCCATGACAGCAGCATTGTAAAGTGGGGGAATAGCAGGTTGGACAACGTTGGGGCTGTTGAGCAATGTTTCTGCTGCGAGAAGCCGCTGTTGCTCTCTCGACTCACGTCTTTGTCTGATTTCTTCAGCGTCCATGGTGAGTGCTAATGCCGTGCCGCCTAGTACGACCTGTCGGCGCGTCAGTCCTAGTTTCTTTTTGTCTGGACTCTCGTCCATACTGCATATGCTATATACGGCGCCGTATCTCTACTTGATGAGACATAAATGCTTCCACAGAAAGGTCCCATGAGTATTGTAGCGCTTTTTTGCGGCATGCCTCGCGCGAAAGAGAAAGGCATTTTACGGCTACTTCCGCAAGATTTTCCGATATGTATCCGTCCACTCCGTTCGTGACGATGTCTTTCGGCCCCATCGCGTCGTGCGCTGCGACTGGAAGCCCGCAGGCGAATCCCTCGAGTACGGTGAGTCCGAAAGTTTCGGAGCGCGACGGGAAAACATAGACATCGCAAACGGAGAGCCAGTCGACGAGCTCCTGCCCTTTTTTATACCCTACGAACCTAGCGATGCGGCCGTACTTCGATTCGAGGTGGCCGCGGTATGGCCCGTCACCTATGACGAGTTTCGAGCCGGGAAGCGGAGCGTCGAGGAACTCCTCTATGCTCTTTTCTTTCGCGATCCTTCCGAAGTAGACGAAGATTGGTTTCGGAAGACCCGGGTCGATGGTACTCGATTCATTCCGCTTGAAGAGCTCCGTGTCGACGCCGAACGGCCACAGGACGAGGTTCTTGAACCCTCGCGCGGCCAGTTGCGCGCGCAGCGTTTCGTTGCTGACGAGTGTCTTATCCGCACGGCCGTGGAACCATCGCATATATGCATCTGCGAGGTAACTCGTGATACCTCCCAAAGAGCCGATGTAAAGCTCGGCATTAAAATTGATGTTGGCATGGTAAGCGGTTGTGAAAGGAATATTGTTCCGTATGCAATACCTTCGTGCACTGGGTCCGAGCATCCACTCAACTGCTATATGCACGTAATCCGGTTTTGTTTCTTCGAATATCTTGCGGATCTTTCTGCCTGGGAAAAGCGCGAGCTGTATCTCTGGATACAGCGGGAACGGTATCGTCTTGAAAAGGCCGGGATGAATGACAACGACCTTCCACTCACGCTTTTCTAGCTCGCGTACGGTTGCCGAAAGCACCGTCGTGATGCCGCTTACTTGCGGCATCCATATATCCGTTACGAGGAGAAGGGTCTTCACGATACTTTCGGGGGCGGTCCGTTGTTGCCATAGCTACGCAGGTAGCGGCTAAAGCCGAAGAGAGACATAAGGACGAGCGTGATGAGAGCGAAGAGAGCGATTTTCTCAAAAGTGTTCTCGACTTTGAGATATATATGACCGAGAAAGTATCCAATCGAGAGCAGGCCTGCCGTCCAGAGAAATTGTCCAGCTATATTCAGCATCATGTAGCGGCGGAAAGGCACCTTCGAGAGGCCGGCCGTGAAGAGGATGACCATCGCAAAGCCGAGACCCGCGGTCAATTTCGATGTAAAGATAATGATGTCATGGTGCTTGTTGAAAAGATCTGTTGCGGATGCGATGGAACGTTCTGTTATCCCGAAATAGCGTCCGAAACGTCTCACGAACGGATCGCCATAACGCCGTCCGGTCCAATACCACAGAACATCGGCGCCAAGCTCGCCCGCGGCGAGCGCTAGGCATGTGGGTATGAGCGCGATCGCGTCAAGCCGGAGGAGAACGCCGGCGACGAGGCTTACTATTGGCCCCAAAAGCATCGCGGCGGGCGCAATGATCAGGTATGTATACTCCGAAATGAGTCCCATCAGGAGGCCAGGGTCCATGAAAACCAGTTTACAGCCTAGCGAAGCGAGAGAAAAGGAAGCCTCGCTTCCTCTTCCGAGCGAGCGACGGCTGAATGAGCGAAGCGATTACAGTGAACAGTGAACAGTGAACAGCAAACCCATGCGCACAAAAAGGATGTAATATCCCCTTCACCCAAACGTCATCTTTCTCGTAGTTTATGCTACCCTTATTAGACTGTTTAATACTTAACTGAAAGCTGACAGCCAACACCTGGAAGCTATCTAACTCGTATGGATGAAAGTACAGCGGATAAGTTTATCGAGGCGACTCACTGGCCGCGGACGATGGCGGCGACAGCGCTCGGATTTTTGGCGTTGTTTCTTTTGGTTCTGACACTGTCGGCCCTGAAGGAGTGGCGCTTTATCGGCACCGGCGTTCCCGCCACGAACACCATCACCGTTTCCGGCGAGGGCGAGGTGTTCGCGGTTCCCGATACTGCGACGTTCAGCGTTACGATCCAAGAAGAGGCGAAGGAAGTCGCGGATGCGCAGGAGGTCGCGACGAAGAAGGCGAACGACATCATGGCGTACCTGAAGGACGAGGGCGTCGAGGAAAAAGACATCAAGACGACCGACTACAGCGTCTATCCTCAGTACGACTACCTGCAGAGCGACACGTGCCGCGAAGGATATTGCCCGCCGGGCCGGCAGGCCTTGCGAGGATTCCAGGTATCGCAAACATTGACGGTGAAAGTGCGCGACACGGAAAAAGCGGGCGCTCTCCTCTCGGGCGTTGGCTCGCGCGGCGCCTCGTCGGTTTCCGGCCTCTCGTTCACGATAGACGACGAGGACGCGCTGAAGGCGGAGGCGCGCGGGGAAGCCATCGGCGACGCGCGCGCGAAAGCGGAAGCGCTCGCCAAACAGCTGAGCGTCCGGCTCGTGCGCGTCGTCGGCTTCAGCGAGAACGGCTACTATCCGCCCGTGCCCTACGCGCTCGGCCGCGGGGGAGACATGGCGGTCATGGAATCGAAGGCGCTCGCTCCGGAAATCCCCGTCGGCGAGAACAAAATCGTCTCCAACGTGAGCGTTACCTACGAGATCCGCTGAAAAACACGATAGTCTTCAGCGTTCAGCAAGAGAAAACAGCAGATCGGGGTTGCGATGCTGCGCGATCTGCATATAATGCGCAGTATGACTGCTGAGATCACTACGGTAAAAAGGGACGGCTCACTGAAGCTTCCGAAGGGAATCCAGCGTGCATGGAAGGGTGCTCGCGTGTACGTCGATGTGTCTGGCAACACGGCATTGGTTACGCGATTGGAGCAATCGACTCTTTCACTTTCCGATATGGCCGATGAATTTAAGAAAGCTACCCGCGCAACTAAGCGCACCCGCGCGACCGTTCTCAAGGTCGTTCGTGCCGTGCGGCGCAACCGCCAGCGATAACCATGCGTGTCGTCTTGGACACAAACGTCATTGTGTCCGCGCTCTTTTTCGGAGGTGTCCCGCGCAAGGTATACGATCTCGTCGGCATGGGCATAACGCCTTGCTTTACGCAGGATACGCTTGCGGAATTGACAGATATCGTTACCCACCAGAAGTTCGAACAAGAACGGTCGCGCATATCATTTCCCGTTTCCGACATTATTGAGAAGTTGCGCGCCAAGGGGGTCGTAGTCGAGGCGCGGCCGTTGACAATTCGCATATCGCCCGACCCTTCAGACGATATGTTTCTGATTTGCGCCATTATCTCCGATGCCGAGTGCATCGTATCGGGCGATGACCATCTTTTGTCGCTCAAAAATTTTTCGGGAATTCCCATTATGACGCCCCGGCAGTTCTTGCGAAGCGTCCGTCGCGGATAGCCGGTTCATTGCCGCTCGGCCGTGTGTTTCCTCCGGCGAGAACAAAATCGTCTCCAACGTGAGCGTTACCTACGAGATCCGCTGAAAAACACGATAGTCTTCAGCGTCCAGCCGGCTTTCAGCTTCGAGTTGCCGGAGAGAATGCCGCCGCGCCGCACAGGAGAATCCGTTATGGAATTGCGTTCGCAAAGCACGCGGGATACAGTAGGCTGGCACCATGAAGCGACGCATCCCGGCAACTATGGCGACCCAGCACCCGGACAACGCCCGCGGGCCCTTTTGGGAGCGGGAAGACGGGTTTGTGAGCGCTCGCGAGGAGCCGGAGGAGTGCGTCGTATGCCTGCGCGATCTCGGCGTGCGGGAATTCATGTGGGATTGGGAGGGGAAGTACGCCGACGAGGCGGTGATAGACAGGCTTTTCTCCAACCACTACGCGTATTTCAAAAAAAATAAACTGGGCAGGGACACATTCCTGACCTTTCGTCTTCCCAACGTCTGGAAGGAAAAGGGATACAGCCTCATACGCGCTCTCATGGTCATTCTTACGAGTGAGGATTTCGCGCACGACCTTTCATTCGGATCGCGGCCCCTCTTCGAAGTCATCCTGCCGATGACGGAGAGGGCCGGACAGCTGATGTACATCCAGAAGTCGTTCCGGGAGCTAGCGCGGTTCAAATCGAAGGTCTTCAAGCACCGCCGCAACAACAATCAGGATTACCTCGAGCTGATTCCCCTCGTGGAGGGCGTGGAAGATCAGCGGCGCATCCGCGCGCTTCTTGCCGAGTATGTGGCGCTACACAAAAAGAATTTCGGCCGCAAACCGGCGTACCTGCGTCCCTTTTTGGCGCGCTCCGATCCCGCACTTATCAGCGGCTTCGTGCCGAACGTACTGGCCAACAAGATCGCGCTCTCGGAGATATACCGGTTCGGCAAAGAGGCTGGCGTGCCTGTCTATCCGATCATCGGGAGCGGGAGCCTCGTGTTTCGCGGAGGCTTGAGCCCGCGGCGCTGTAAGAAATTCGCGAAAGAATATGCCGGCGTGCGCACCGTTACTATCCAATCTGGATTCCGGTACGACCATCCGCTCCCGGAAGTGAGGCGGGCGATCCGGTATCTGGAATCGCGTTTGCCCGGGGGAAAGGCGCAGGACGTGGAGCGCGGCGACCGCGCGCGCCTCGCGCGCGTCATTCGCGTCTTTTCGAAAACATACCAAGCGGCGGTGGCAGCGCTCCTTCCCGACCTCCAGCCCCTCTTCGAAGCCGTGCCGAAAAGGAGAGAGCGCCGCCAGCACATCGGTCTCTTGGCCTACCGGCGGCAGATGGGCAGGCACTCGCTTCCGCGCGCGATCAACTTCGCGGCCGCGTGCTATTCGCTGGGAGCGCCCCCAGAATTTATCGGCCTCGGGAGATCTCTTGCGGCGCTTGAGACCCGCGAGCTGGACGTCCTGAAAAAGTACTACCGCTACCTCAAGGAGGATATCGTCGAAGCGGGCCGGTACATCAACAGGGAGAACCTGAAGGCGCTTTCAAAAAAGAACGTGGCATGGGGCGCGCTTCTGGAGGACATCGAGCGCGCGGAAGAGATACTCGGCGTCCGCTTCGGGCCGAAGAGGAAGAGAGAGTTGCTCCACGCGAGCTTGAGCTCCCAGCTTTTTTTGCTGCGCAGGAACAAGGCGGAGGTATCCCGCCTCATCGCCGAAACCGGGAAGCTGCGGGGCAGTTTGGGATGAGCTTGACTTCAGCGGCAGGAAGCGTAGTGTGTTCTTAAACGCCGCGAGGCGTTTTTAAAATGACTGGATTTCGAGTATTGTATTCACTACTAACTACTTTCTACTAACCACTTACTGCCCATATGTCATTACTTCAATACCTCAAAGAAACCCGCGGAGAATTGCGGCACGTCGCGTGGCCGACGCGCCTGCAGACGATACTATATACCGTCATCGTTATTCTCCTCTCTCTTTTCGTCGCCGCGTACCTCGGCTTCTTCGACTACATTTTCACGACGGGTCTTGCAAAAGCCCTGCAGTTCTTGCCGCAGTCAGCCTCGAGTTTCGAACAGATCATATCTACGTCGACAGAAGACATCATTATCGGAACCTCAACAGAGCAAATTTAGGGTTTCATGTATTTCACTACTAACTACGTACTACTTTCTACTTACTAATTCATATGGCTCGGCAAACATACGGAACGGAGCGGCAGTGGTATGCGGTACACACCTATTCCGGATACGAGGATGCGGTGGCGCGCAATCTGAAACAGCGCATCGAGAGCTTCGGGATGAAGGACAAGATATTCAACGTCGTCGTTCCGACGGAGAAAAAGATAAAGATAAAGAACGGCCGGAAAACGGAAGCGCGGGAGAAGGTGTTTCCCGGCTATGTGTTGGTGGACATGATCGCTTCCGACGACGCGTGGAGCGTGGTGCGCAACACGCCGCAGGTTACCGGCTTCGTCGGCACCGCCAACCAGGCCGTGCCGCTTTCGCCGGAGGAGGTGGAGAAGATACTGAAGCGCGCTTCGGGCGATATCGTGCGCCACGCGATAGACCTCTCGGAGGGCGATGCGGTCGTCATCATAGACGGCCCCTTCAAGGACCTCGACGGCAAGGTGGGCGAGATTGACGAGGAGCGCGGAAAGGTTAAGGTGTTGGTTCCGATGTTCGGCAGGGAAACCCCGGTAGAACTCGAAGCCGATCAAGTACAGCGGGTTTAGCATTTCTACAGACTACTTTCTACTTACTACTAACCAGTTCTCATGGCCAAGGAAGTAACAAAAATAATCAAATTGCAGATCGCCGCCGGCGCGGCGACACCCGCGCCGCCGGTCGGCACCGCGCTTGGGCCCGCAGGCGTCAACATCGGCGAATTCGTCAAGCAGTTCAACGACCAGACGAAGGCCATGACGGGGAACGTCGTGCCTGTCCTCATGACGGTCTACAAGGACCGCTCGTTCTCCTTCATCGTCAAGAAACCGCCAGCTTCGCGCCTTATTCTGAAGAAGCTGAACATGGAGAAAGGCTCCGACAAGCCGCAAAACAAGGTAGGAAAACTCTCGAAACAACAGCTTCAAGAGATTGCCGAGGAGAAAATGGAAGACCTCAACACGTCCGATGTAGAACAAGCGAAGAAAGTCATTGCCGGTACCGCGCGCTCGATGGGCATTGATTTAGAGCTGTAAGATTGGTCCTGCTGTACAATACAGCAATGAAAGTTGCGCAGGAACTGGCGGAAAGAGTCGGACGTGCTGCATGGAACGCAGGCATATCTGCTGATTTATACAAAACCACCGTCGGCTACGCTCTCGAACATCCTTTCGATTTGAAAAACGGTGATTATGCAACAGCTATTGCTCTTCAGTATGCAAGTCGAGAAGGCTCCAATCCTCGCGATTTTGCAAAACGAATAGTAGAAGCACTCGGGGATATTCCAGGCATCGCGAAAATCGAGGTGGCGGGCGCGGGATTCATCAATTTTTATCTCGCGCCATCGGCACTGACTGACACCATAGCCACAGCCCGTGGAGAAGCATGGGGAAGGAACGACGCGAACAAGGGGAAAAAGATAATGGTCGAATATACGGACCCGAATCCGTTCAAGGAATTCCATATCGGCCACCTGATGAGTAATGCCATAGGCGAATCTATCGCGCGCCTGCTTGAGTTCTCTGGCGCACAAGTGAAGCGAGCGAATTATCAAGGCGACGTCGGGCCGCACGTGGCGAAGGCGATATGGGGTCTTAAAAAGTTGGGGATCAATGCCCCAGACCCAGCCGCCCTCGGCAAAGCATATTCCACAGGAGCTGCGGCGTACGAAAACGATGACGGCGCACGTGCCGAGATAGAAGCCCTCAACGCTAAGCTCTACGACCGCTCGGACGCAGACATAAATGCGTTGTATGACGCCGGAAAGAAGACTTCACTTGCTCACTTTGAGAATATCTATCGCACGCTCGGCACAAAGTTCGACTACTATTTTTTTGAAAGCGAAACAGCTCCGACGGGAATAAAAATCGTTCGTGAACATTCGGACGTGTTCGTCAAAAGCGAAGGGGCGATCGTGTACCAAGGCGAAAAGCAAGGCCTGCATACACGCGTTTTCATCACTTCAAAAGGATTGCCGACGTATGAGGCCAAAGAGCTTGGCCTCGCGCAGATGAAAGCCGAGAAGTGGCCGTTCGATTCTTCGATATCGGTAACAGCGCACGAGCAAAGCGGATATTTCGAGGTCGTGCTTGCGGCAATGCGCGAGGTCGCTCCCGAACTTGCATCAAAACTTCGCCACATATCGCACGGCATGATGCGACTGCCGAGCGGGAAAATGTCTTCGCGTACGGGCGATGTCATTACTGGTGAGTCGCTTCTTGCCGAGCTCGTCGAGTCCGCAAAAGAACGCGCCACGGATAGTCGAGCGGAAGATACTAATGCACTCGCGGAGGATGTCGCAGTTGCAGCGATCAAATACCAGATACTAAAACAAGCATCGGGACGCGACATCGTATTCGATCGCGAGCGCGCCCTCTCGCTGGAAGGCGATTCGGGGCCATATCTGCAATATGCGCACGCTCGCGCGCATGCCGTCGTCGAAAAAGCGCGCGAGCAGAATATTACGGGGAACATGGACACAGACGCAGAGCCGATAGAACTCTCGCGTCTCCTCCACCGCTTTCCGGAAGCGGTGGAATATGCCGCGCGCGAACTGGAGCCGCACCTTCTCACGAACTACCTCCTGGAATTCGCCTCCGCGTTCAACCGCTGGTATGCCAATGAGCAGATCCTCGATGGCTCGGCAGGCGCACCGCACAAAGTGGCGCTTACCGACGCGGCGCGCCGTACACTCAAAAACGGCCTCTGGCTCCTCGGCATCCCCGCTCCGGAGAAGATGTAAATAGTATCGTAAATAGTATCGCTTGACATTAATAACGCCATCCGTTATCATTTGTATGATCGCTAGCTTTCGGGACATTGATGCCAAGAATGTTTTTGAGGGCAAGCGATCTAACAGACTGCCGTCTACTATCCACCGGAGCGCGATGCGTAAATTGTGGATGCTCGACGCGGCGACGGAGCTTTCTGATCTTCGTGTGCCGCCGGGCAATCGTCTGGAGAAACTTGCCGGGAGGCGCGCGGGGCAGCACAGCATTCGCATCAATAATCAATGGCGCATTTGTTTCAGATGGGAAGGCGGCAATGCGTATCAGGTAGAGATCGTTGATTATCACTAACGAAGATCGTATGACCAAAAAGATAACAAAAACGGCGCACAGCATTCACCCCGGCGAGATCCTTGCCGAGGAATTTTTGAAGCCGCTCGGTCTCACGGAGTACCGTCTCGCGAGGAGCACGAGCGTGCCGCCTCGGCGGATCAACGAGATCGTGCGCGGCACGCGCTCGGTCACCGCGGATACCGCACTTCGCTTCGCGCGCTTTTTCGGGACCACCGCGCAGTTTTGGATGAACTTGCAGACTCGATATGACCTCGCAAAGTCCGAGCGTATGCTGTCGCCGTTATTGGGACGTGTGGTCACGCCCCTCGCGGATATTCGTAGATCATGAAAGCCACCTACGACAAAGAAGCCGACGCGATGTATATTCGTGTCAAAAAGGGGAGAGTTCACAAAACGTTAGAAGTGAGCGACGGAGTAAACGTTGATGCAGACAGAAAAGGCAAGGCGCTCGGCATAGAACTCCTCTTCATCTCCTCGCAAATGCCGCGCAAGAGTATCAGCAAAACTATCCGCGCAGGTATCCCTGTTTCAGCAGTCGCCGCGTGAGTCCTAGCGCGACCTTCAAGAACGGCCTCTCCCTCCTCGGCATTCCCGCGCCGGAGAGGATGTAGCGGTGGTACACTCTTGCGATGACGCAGGATGAGGCGCTCGCAATACTGAAGACGGGGTTGAACGTATTTCTCACCGGCGAGCCGGGTAGCGGCAAGACGCACACGATCAACCGCTACGCCGCGTGGTTGCGCGAGCGCGGCATCGAACCGGCGGTAACCGCCTCGACAGGCATCGCCGCCACGCACGTGGGCGGCATGACCATCCATTCCTGGAGCGGCATCGGCATCAAACGCGGCATGACGGACTACGATATCGAGATGATCATGAGCCGCGAGAAGACGGCGAGGCGCATCATCGGCGCGAAGGTGCTCGTCGTAGACGAGATCTCGATGCTCGATGCGGAGACGCTCTCGAGCGTGGATCGCGTCTTGCGGACGCTTCGCCGCAGGGCCCTGATGCCGGAGCAGCCGTTCGGCGGATTGCAGATCGTCTTTGTCGGCGATTTCTTCCAACTGCCGCCGGTGCCTCGCCAAATCCCCGGCGAAGGCGGGCCGGCGCTCAAAGGAGGGCCTTCCGCGTTCGCGTTCGAATCTCCGGCATGGCGCGAGGCGAACCCCGTCATCTGCTACCTGAACGAACAGCACCGGCAGGAAGACGCCGATTTTCTCGACCTCCTCTCCGCGATGCGCCGCGGCGCGCTCACGAGCGCGCATCGCGCCCGGCTTTCTTCCCGGGTCGGTATTCTCTCCAAGCGAACGATCGCCACGCGGCTCTACACGCACAACGAGAACGTCGACCGCATCAACGCGGAATCGCTGGGAAACATCGCAGGCGGCGCGCGCCGATACGAGATGAGCGCGCGGGGCCCACAGCGTCTCGTCGAAACGCTGAAGGCGCAGTGCCTCTCTCCCTCGACGCTGGAGCTGAAGGAGAGAGCGTCGGTGATGTTCACGCGCAACAATTTCGACGCCGGGTACGTCAACGGCACGCTCGGAACGGTCGCCGGATTTTCTCCGCTCGGCATGCCCATCGTAAAGACGCGCGCCGGCGCGACCATCGCCGCGGAACCCGCCGAATGGGCGATACAGGACGGTGGCAAAATCCTCGCGCGCATAACGCAGGTGCCGCTACGCCTCGCGTGGGCGATAACGGTGCACAAGAGCCAGGGAATGTCGCTCGATGCGGCGATCATCGATCTCTCGCAGGCGTTCGAATTCGGGCAAGGATACGTCGCCGTCTCGCGCGTCAGAACGCTCGCGGGGCTTTTCCTCGAAGGCTTCAACGAGCGCGCGCTTGAACTACATCCGAAGGCCGCCGCCGCCGACAGGCACTTCCGCGGCTACTCCGATGCCGCGCGGAAAAAATTCTCGGCTCTGCCGGATGGCGAAAAAGAGAAGCTCGAAAAGAACTTTCTGCGCGCGATCGGCGCCAGGGAGCCGAATACCGCGGCTTCCGCAGTGTCAAACCGGCAGGGCGGCGCCCCGCTTGTTCCAGGCATCGAGAAGCTTCGCGAGAAATACCCGAGCGCCGGCAAGGCATGGGGCGCGCCGGACGACGAGCTCCTGAAGCGCATGTTCGCGGAAAAGAAACCGAACAAAGACATCGCGGCGCACTTCGGCCGCAAGCCGAGCGCCATCCGCGCGCGCCTCGGCCATCTCGGCCTCGCCGAAGATTATTGGAGCAAGAGGAAACGACGTTCCGCGAATTAGGGCCGTCCGCGCGATCTCCGAGACCCGCGTCTTGAAATAGTGCGGCGGGTCTCGTTTTTCTGCTAGGATAGCGGAATGCCGAGCGACAGCGGAGAGAAAAGCGAAATCGCGCGACGAGAGGAAGAAACCCTCTCATTTTGGAAAGAGCGCGATATTTTCAAGAAAAGCATTGAAAAACCGGCGCCGAAAGGCGAATTCGTCTTCTACGAGGGGCCGCCGACCGCTAACGGTCTTCCGGGGATACATCATCTGGAATCTCGCGCGTTCAAGGACGCAATCCCGCGCTATCGGACGATGCGTGGCTACCGCGTGCGCCGCAAGGCGGGATGGGACACGCATGGCATTCCAGTGGAGCTAGAAGTTGAGAAGAAGCTGGGGTTCAAATCGAAGAAGGATATCGAAACGTACGGCATCGCGGAATTCAACAAAAAGTGCAAGGAGAGCGTTCTCCAATATATCGAGCAATGGAAGAGCTTCACCGAGCGCATCGCGTTTTGGGTCGATCACGACGATACGTACTTCACCTTCGACAACGGCTACATCGAATCGGTTTGGAATATATTGAAAAATGCGCATGAGCGAGGACTCCTCTACAAGGATTACAAAGTCGTCCCCTGGTGCCCGCGTTGCGGCACCGCGCTTTCTTCGCACGAAGTCGCGCAGGGGTACGAGGACGACGTGCCCGACCCATCGGTCTATGTGAAGTTCAAGGTCCGCGAAGCGGATGAATACTTTCTCGCATGGACCACGACTCCATGGACTTTGCCGGGAAATCTCGCGCTGACCGTTGGTAGCGACATCGCGTATGTGAAAGTCGAGCACGAGGGAGAGAGGCTCTGGGTCGCTCGAGACAGGCTTTCTGCGGTTTTACCGGAGGCGAATGTGCTTGAAGAACAGAAAGGGAGGGTGCTGATAGGAAAAGAATACGAACCGCTTTTTCCATACTACGCGCAAGGTTTGCCGGACGCTCAAAGTGAAACACTGAAGAACGCGTACAAAGTCTACGCGGCGGATTTTGTTTCCACGGAAGACGGCACCGGCATCGTGCACACGGCCGTCATGTACGGAGCCGACGACTTCGAGCTCGGGACGAAGGTTGGCCTTCCTAAACATCATCTCGTCGGCGAGGACGGTACGTTCCTTCCGGTCGCGGGAGAGCTTGCCGGGAAGTTCGTCAAAGACGCGGACGCCGACATTATCGCCGATCTTGATGACAGAGGATTGCTCTTTCGAAGGGAGACTATCAAGCATACGTATCCGTTCTGCTGGCGTTGCAAGACGCCGCTCCTCTACTACGCGCGCGATTCGTGGTACATCGCGATGTCGAAGATAAAGAACGAGCTCATCCGGGAAAACAAGACTATCCATTGGGAGCCGGAGCACGTGCGCGAAGGCCGCTTCGGCGAGTGGCTTCGGGAGCTGAAGGACTGGGCGATCAGCCGCTCGCGCTTTTGGGGCACGCCCCTGCCTTTTTGGGAATGTGGAAAATGCCGGAAGTTCGTCGTGCTCGGTTCCGCGGCGGAACTGAAGGAGAAAGCCGGAAAGGCGCCCGAAGACCTGCACCGCCCCCATATCGACGAGCTCACCTTCGCGTGCCCGTGCGGCGGAACAATGAGGCGAGTTCCCGAAGTACTCGACGTGTGGTTCGATTCCGGCGCGATGCCTTTCGCGCAAGACCATCATCCTTTCGAAAAACAAGACATCGCATACCCGGCCGATTTTATTTGCGAGGCGATCGACCAGACGCGCGGATGGTTCTACACCCTGCATGCTATCGGGGGCATCATGGAGCGGGGCAAGGCGTTCAAGAACGTCATTTGCCTCGGGCACGTGCTCGACGCGAAGGGCAAAAAAATGTCGAAGTCGCTCGGAAACGTCGTGGAGCCCGAGCGAATGCTCGCCGCATACGGCGCCGATGCGCTCCGCTATTTCATGTATACGGTGAACGCGCCGGGGGATTCCAAGAATTTCGATGAGCGCATTGTGGGCGATATCGTCAAAAAAAATATCGGCCGGCTCGGCAACGTGCTCGCGTTCTATCAACTCTACGCTGATGGAACGACGCGCGACTGGAAAAGCGAGAACCTTCTCGACCGCTGGATAGTGGCGCGGCTCGGAGAGTTGATCCGGGACGCAACCGACGGCTTCGAGGAATACAAGCTCGACTCGGCGACGCGGCCGCTCGCACTTTTCATCGATGACTTATCTGTGTGGTACATCCGAAGATCCAGAGACCGCTTTAAGAAAGAGGGGGGGGATAAAAAAGCCGCGCTCGCAACGCTTCGATATGTCCTCCACACGCTTTCGCGCGTGATGGCGCCCACGATGCCTTTTTTTGCGGAGCATCTTTTTCAAGTGGTTCTGGAAGAGAAAGACGAGGAGAGCGTGCATCTTGCCACGTGGCCCGAAAGTCGCGCGACACTGAATTTTATCCAAAACATGTTCGGACTCGGAGGCGAAGACAAGAAACTTCTCGCCGGGATGCGCGCGGCGCGAGAGATGGTAACTCGCGCGCTTGAGGCCCGGCAGAAGGCGGGTATCAAAGTGCGTCAGCCTTTGCGGCAGCTGACAGTGAACAGTGAACAGTTAACAGATGCGCTCAAGATCATCGTTCGGGACGAGATCAACGTAAAAGATGTGGTGGTATCGAACGCAATTCCCGCAGGAACCATCGAGCTTGATACGGACATCACGCCTGAACTGCGCGAAGAGGGGGTCGTCCGCGATACCATCCGGCTCGTGCAGGATGCGCGAAAGGCCGCAAATATGCGCCCAGGCGAACACGGTAGCGTTTCTATCGCGGTATCATCAGAAGATCGTCCTACTATCGAGAGGAACCTTGCCCATATCCAGAAGCAAACAAACACCGCCATTGCTCTTTCCTGAAAGCTGAAACCTGACAGCTGACACCTACTCTGCCATGTATCAAAAATACCACACCGAGGCCCTTGTACTTGGAAACCGCGAGCGGGGAGAGAACGACCGCGTCTTCACGCTCTATACGGAGGAATTTGGCCTCGTGCGCGCGAGGGCGAGCGCGGTGCGCACGGAAGCGTCGCGAATGCGCTATGCGCTCCAGAACTACTCGCGCGCGCGCGTCGCGCTCGTGCGCGGAAAGCGCGGCTGGCGGATCGGCGGCGCGATACCGGCCAGGAACGCCGGGGGGAGCGCCGCAACATTCGCGCGCGTCGCCCGCCTCGTCGCCCGCCTCGTCGCGGGCGAAGAACGGAATCAGTACCTGTTCGCGGTTCTCGCCGAAGCCCACGCCGCGCTCATGAATGAGGAGCGCGGCGCGCCCGCGACGATCGAGCTTGTGTGCGTCGCGCGGGTTCTCCACGCCCTCGGCTACCTTTCCGCCGAAGCTCTTGGCGGCGCCCTCTTTACCCACACGGCCTACGCGGGCGAGCACCTTCTCGAAGCGGAGACGATGCGGGACAAACTGCTCTTGTCGATAAACAAGGCGATCGCCGAGACCCATCTCTAAAGTGTTAGTATTCAGTAATGGAGCCGTCGGAATCGGAGTTCGAGAAAGAGAAAGTCGAGCGCCTGAAGCGCGCGATGTATTCGCGGGAGACGAGCGAAAAGCTCAAAGAGAGGCCGCGGCGCGAGCTTCAGGATATCCGCCCGATTGTCGGAGAAGAGTGGCGGCATGAGGAATCGCCGCTTGCGGCCTCGCTCGTCGCGCCGCGCGCCATAGCGCTTGCCCGCAGGGCGCTCTGGTGGATGCTGGGCCTCGCCATCGTGTTTTTCATCGGTGCGGCGGGATTCTTCGCGTACTACTTTACGCTCGGTGGCGGCGCGTCTCCGGCGTCCGCCGCAAACATCGATATCTCGATATCCGGTCCGCCCCAGATATCCGGGGGAGAACCGACGCAGCTACAGATCGCGGTTACGAACCGCAACCAGGTGCCACTACAGCTCGCCGAACTGATCATCACCTACCCTCCGGGGACGCGTTCTCCGACGGATCTTTCGACCGATCTCCCCAGCCAGCGCATCTCGCTCGGCGCGATAGAATCCGGCGGGCGGCGGCAGGGCACTGTCTCGGCGGTTTTTGCGGCGAGCGGCGGGGACGTGGGCGTGAAAGTCGATCTCGAATACCGCATCACCGGTTCGAGCGCCATCTTCGTCGCGTCATCGGAGTACCGGGCGCTCTTGAGCTCTTCGCCGATCGCGCTCTCGATCGAGGGCAACGTCGAGACGGTTTCAGGACAGCCGCTCGAATTCACCGCGACGATCTCGAGCAACGCAAACACGACCGTCAAAGACGTGCTTTTCTCGGCGAGCTATCCGTTCGGCTTTACCGCGCGCGCGAGCGAGCCGCAGGCGACGCGCTCTCTTTCGGCAGGGGCGGGAAGCGTGTGGGAGCTCGGCGATATTCCGCCCGGACAGAAGCGACAGGTCGTCCTGCGCGGGGTGCTCGTGGGCGAGCGGGCGGACGAGCGGATATTCCGCTTCGACGCTGGAACGCGCAAGTCGCCGAGTGAGGGAACGATCACGACGAAGCTCGCGGAAAGCGCGCTGAAGGTGCGGGTATCGGAGGCGTTCCTGGGCCTCGCGGTGTCCGTCAACAAGTCCACCGGCCCGAGCGTCGTGCCGCCGGGCGCGAACGTCAACGTAGTCGTGAACTGGCGGAACAACCTCTCGACCGCGATCCAGGATGCCGTCATCATCGCGCGGCTTAGCGGAGTGCAGATCGACGGAGCCACCGTCGTCTCTCCCGACGGCTTTTACCGCTCCTCCGACGGCGTCGTCCTTTGGGACAAGAATACGACGCGGGGCGTTCTCTCGAATCTGGCGCCGGGAGCCGGAGGCTCCGTGTCGTTCGCCTTTCAAATGCCGGCGAGCGAAGAACTCAAGTCGATCGTCAACCCGACGCTCACGTTCACCGTACACGCGGCGGGCAAGCGCGTTTCCGAGCAGGGCGTGCCGGAAAGCCTGCAGTCCACCGCCTCACAGCGCGTCGTCGTTTCGAGCGATCTCCGCGTCACGGCGCAGGGCCTGTACTACGCGAACCCGTTCGCGAGCACCGGACCTATTCCGCCCAAGGCGGGCACCGAAACGACCTACGGCATCGTCTTCACGCTCACCAATACGACGAACAAGATCGAGGGCGGGAAGCTCACGGCGACGCTCCCGCCGTACGTCCGGTGGGTCGGCGTCTATAGTCCCGCCTCGGAAGATCTGACCTTCAATCAGAACAACAGCGCCGTAACGTGGAACATCGGCGCCGTGGAGCCGGGCGCAGGGACGGACGGCACCCCGCCACGGCAAGCCGCGATCGCGATCGGGTTCACGCCCTCGACCTCGCAGATAGGCCAAGAGCCGCCGCTCCTCCAGAACATCGAATTCTCCGGCGTCGATTCCGCGACGAAAGAACCCGTTTCGCGCACGGTGCAGAACGTGACCACGAACATCGTCGGGGATCCGGGATTCAGCGCGACGCAGGCGACCGTCGTCAGGTAGCCGGATGCCGGCTTTCAGCTTTCGGTAAAGACTGATACAAATGCGTTATGAGTCCAGCAACGATGGAAAAAATCGTCTCGTTATGCAAACGCCGCGGTTTTATTTATCCGGGGAGCGAGATCTACGGAGGGCTGTCCGGCACGTGGGACTACGGGCCGCTCGGGGTGGAACTGAAGAACAACGTGAAGAATCTGTGGTGGCGCATGTTCGTGCAGGAGCGCGACGACATGTATGGCATGGACGCGGCGATCCTCATGAATCCGAAGGCGTGGGAGGCGAGCGGACACGTCGCGGGCTTCACCGACCCTCTGTCGGACGGCTCGAAGTTCAACACGATGTTCCGCACGTCCGTAGGAGCTGGAGCGGAGGCGGCCGTATCATATTTGCGGCCCGAGACGGCCGGCGGCATTTTCGTCAATTTCAAGAACGTCGTGGATTCCTTCCATCCCAAGCTTCCGTTCGGCATCGCGCAGATAGGAAAAGCGTTCCGCAACGAGATAGCGCCGCGCGATTTTCTTTTCCGCGTGCGGGAGATGGAGCAGATGGAGATCGAGTATTTCGTTCAGCCTCATGCATGGGAGAAAAGCTTCGAGGAGTGGCGGCAGGCCATGTATCGGTATATCGAGGCGGTCGGCATCGCGCGCACGGCGGTGCATGAGCTCGAGGTGCCGGAGGACGAACGCGCGCACTACTCGAAGCGCACGATAGACTTCGAATTTGACTTTCCCTTCGGCAGGAAAGAACTCTGCGGGCTCGCGTACCGCACAGATTTCGATCTCTCCGCGCACGCGAAAAGCTCCGGAACCGACCTCTCCTACCTCGACGAGGAGACGAAAGAGCGCTTTGTTCCCCACGTCATCGAACCGTCCCTCGGCGTCGACCGCGCCATTCTCGCGCTCCTTGTTTCCGCGTACACGGAAGACGAGCTTGGGGGAGAGACGCGGACGTATCTCAAGTTCAATCCATCGGTTGCGCCGATAAAGGCGGCGGTCTTTCCGCTCCTCAAAAACAAACCCGCACTTGTTTCAAAGGCACGCGAGGTCTACGCATTGCTGAAAGCTGACATCTGCAAGCTGAAAGCTGTTGCATGGGACGACAACGGCAACATCGGCAAGCGCTACCGCCGGCAGGACGAGATCGGCACGCCCGCATGCATCACCGTCGATTTTCAGACGCTTGAGGATGGCACCGTAACACTGCGTGATAGAGATACGGGAGCGCAGGAGCGGGTAGCCGTGTCCGAACTCACTGGCCGCATCGCGGCATAGGGGCGCGTTTGCCGCCGGAGAGATTGTGGTACGATGCCGCTATGGAGAGCCGCCCCCTTGTCATCTCGATATCGCCCGGCACGATCGTCATGGCCGTTGTCGTGCTTGCCGGGGCGTGGCTTCTTTTTCAGTTGCGCGATCTCGTGCTCGTTCTCCTCACGGCCATCGTCATCGCTTCCGCCATCGAGCCGGCGGTCGCGGCGCTCCAGCGCCGCAAACTGCCGCGCGTGCTCTCTATCCTCCTCGTCTACGTTCTCCTTCTCGCGGCGTTTTTCAGCGTGTTCTACTTTTTCGTGCCGCCTCTTTTCGCGGATCTGGCGACGTTCCTTTCCTCGCTTCCCGTCTACATCGAGACCTTGAACCGGATCAGCGCGTTCGACGAGTTCGCGCGCGTCCTCGGCTCTGCTCCGCCCAATCTCGCGAACCTCGATCTCATGGCGGGCGTGAGAGGGGCGGCCGAAGCGGCGGGGGTGTTCGGTAATGCATTCACGGCAGTCGCGAGCGTATTCGGCGGCGTGCTCTCGTTCATTCTCATCATCGTCTTCTCGTTCTACTTCGCGGTGATAGAAACGGGCGTGGACGATTTCCTCGAGCTGGTCTCTCCCCGCAAGCATCAAGCCTATGTCTTGGATCTCTGGAAACGTTCGCGCCGGAAGATAGGGCTTTGGATGCAGGGGCAGATCCTGCTGGCCGTCATCATGGGCGTCCTGCTCTACCTCGGACTCACGATCCTCGGGGTGCCGCACGCGCTTCTCCTCGCCGTCATCGCGGCTCTCTTCGAGATAATCCCGGTGTTCGGCCCGACCTTGGCGGCGGTGCCGGCGGTCGGGATCGCGTTCGTCGACGGAGGTGTCTCGCTCGGGCTTCTGACCATCGCGCTCTACGTCATCGCCCAGCAGTTCGAGAACCACCTCATCTATCCCTTGGTCGTAACGCGCGTCGTCGGCGTGCCGCCGCTTCTCGTCATCCTCGCCCTGATCGTCGGGGCCCAGCTCGCCGGTTTCTTGGGCATCCTTCTTTCGGTACCGGTCGCGGCCACTATTCAGGAATTGGCAAAAGACATCCGCGAGCGCCGCGTGTTCGCCGATTCGTGAGTCGTTCATGGCCAAGGCGTTCTATCTCACCACAACACTACCGTACGTGAATGCGGAGCCGCACGTTGGTTTTGCACTTGAGCTTGTGCATGCCGACATCCTTGCGCGCTACCATGCACTGCAGGGCGACGACGTTTTTTTCAACACCGGCACCGACGAGCACGGGCTCAAGATATATCGCAAGGCCGCGGAAGAGGGAAAGGACACGCAGGATTACGTAGACGAATACGCGGCAAAGTTCAGGAGCCTAAAAGAGAAACTTGGTTTGTTCGAAGGACTGCATTTCATTCGCACGACCGACCCGCGCCACAAGGCGGCGGCACAGGAAATGTGGCGCAGGTGCGCGGCGAACGGCGATATCTATAAAAAGACGTACAAAGGACTGTACTGCGTGGGCGATGAGGCTTTTATAAAGGAGACGGACCTCGTGAACGGTAAGTGCCCGAATCATTCCGGGATGGAGCCGCTCCACATAGAAGAAGAGAATTACTTTTTCCGCCTTAGTGCCTACCAAGAAAAACTGCTCGCATACCTCGCGCGCGAGGGCGTCATCATACCAGAATGGCGCAGGCAGGAGGCGATAGCGTTCGTGAAGCGCGGGCTCGAGGATTTCAGCATTTCGCGCATCAAGGAGAAAATGCCGTGGGGTATTCCAGTCCCCGACGATGACACGCAGACTATGTATGTGTGGTTCGATGCGCTCACGAATTACATTTCCACACTCGGGTGGCCCGACACACGCCAAGAGCGCGTGACGGGCGAGCCCGAGAACTTATTCGAAAGGTATTGGGTGAACGGGGAGACACTCCAGCTTGCGGGCAAAGACCAGGTGCGCTTCCAGTCCATCATGTGGCAGGCGATGCTCATGTCGGCGGGATTGCCGACCACGAAACAGGTCGTTTACCACGGCTTCATCACGAGCGGCGGGGAAAAAATGTCCAAGTCGCTCGGTAATGTCATCGACCCCATAGCGATCGTCGAAGAGTACGGAACGGACGCGCTTCGCTACTATCTCGCACGCCACGTCCACCCCTTCGAGGACAGCGACTTCACGATGGAGAAATTCAAAGAAGCCTACAATGCGAATCTCGCCAACGGTCTCGGCAATCTCGCATCTCGTGTGATGCAGCTCGCGGAGGCCAACCTCCCGTGGCCAGTGGAAGTGAAGTTCATTCCGTATCCGAAAGAGTTCACCGACCCGCTCGACCGACACGAAATGAATATCGCCCTGGATTACGTTTGGGCCCGCATCCAGGCGCTCGACCAGAAGATAAATCAGACCGAGCCGTTCAAGGTGATTAAAACCGATCCGGAAAAAGGAAAACACATCATCGAGGAACTCGTACGCGAATTAGCGTTCATTGATGAAATGCTCGAGCCCATCATGCCGGATACGAGCGGCAAAATAATCGCCGCTATTATGGCCAACAAAAAACCGGACAATCTTTTCCCTCGCAAAGAGTAGTATGCGAAGCGCAGAAAGTATTGGTGGTAGGGAAAACATAGGGCCACGCATAATTTCTCCTGAAAACCCGCAGGAGTATCTTAAGGCGGTGCTGGATAAGGCTCCCGACTTTATTTATACGCCCGTTGACATTCCCGACGCAGCTCAAAGAACACAAGCGCAAGAAGCAGTGACAAAGCGTCGTGAGCAACTCTGCACGATTCTGCCGTATTTACCTGATATCGCGAAAGGATATGCCGATCAGCTTCGACAGCAATGCGCGGCTTTTCAGCTGGATTCCGGGAAAATCAGGGCTTATTTAGTTGGCGGGCGTGTTCGTTCGACTCCCCTTAAAGAAAGAAGCGATTTCGATCTTTATCTTACCGTCGAGAATCCCGGGAAAGGTTTTCAGATAACACGAGATGATAGTGTCGAGGTCATGGAACGGAAACGAGCTGCGTACGACAACTGGAGGGAGTCGCATGCGGCATCGGACCGCATGTTGGGTTTTGGCGGTGCACGTAATCTCGACCCAGGCCTAGTTGAAGTCGCGGGATTTGGTTTGCGGTCAGATCAAGAATTTCGAGATGAAGTTAATCAAACAAGGGGACTCCTAGCGGTCCTCATGTATGCTGAATAGTATGAAATACTTCGACGCACATACGCACGTGAATTTTGCCGCGCGCAACGCCATGATATAGTTATCGGGCATGAAAAAGGACTATGAAGGCATCATCACCATTGAGCCGGGGAAGAGGGGCGGGAAGCCCGTCATTCGCGGGATGCGGATCACGGTCGGGGATGTGCTTGAAATGCTTGCCTCCGGTATGAGCGAGAAGGAGATCCTAAAGGACTTTCCCATGCTGACCAAAAAAGACATTCGCGCCGTTTTGGCCTACGCGGCAGACCGCGAAGGGGTGATCGTTATCGCGCCGCATGCGACTCCTCTTCGACAATAACCTCTCGCCGAATCTTGTGAAGAAACTGCGTCGTCAGTTTCCTGGATCTGCACATGTATTTACCCTCAATATTCATACGCTGTCTGACGAAGATTTGTGGGAATACGCACGAAGCAATGGGTTCGTTGTCGTGACCAAAGACTTTGATTTTGTCGAACTCCAATTTCTTCGCGGATATCCGCCGAAGATTGTGTGGTTGACGATGGGCAATGCTTCAACGATTCGCATTTTGGAAATTCTGCGTCAAAACACAAAAAATATACGCATCTTCGGCAGGAATCAGCATTCAGGGTGTCTGGTAATTAACCAATAACGATGAAATACTTCGACGCACATACGCACGTGAATTTTGCCGCGAGCGATGCTATAGTGGACGCATGAAGCAGGCATACACGGCGGTGGTAAAGAAAGACGGACGATGGTATGTGGCCTGGATAAAGGAAGTACCCGGCGCCATCACACAGGCCCGCACAATCAAAGAATTGAGGGAAAATTTGCTCGATGCGCTGGCACTTATGTTGGAGGAAAATCAACGGATCGCTACGATGAAGAAGCGGCATAAGGTCAATCGCGAGGCGCTTCGCATCTCGATGCCGGAAACTGTCGAGGCATGAAGCGGGTCAAGCTCGAACGTTACCTTGCTTCTCACGGATGTTTCTTGGTGCGCGAAGGCGCACGGCATTCCGTCTACTTCAATCCACGGTCGCAATCGTCAGCTTCGGTGCCGCGGCATAGGGAGATATCCGATATTACCGCGCAGGAGATCTGTAAACAGCTTGATCTGCCGAAGATATGGAAAGGAAAATGAAATACTTTGATGCACATACGCACGTGAATTTTGCCGCCTATAACGAGGATCGCGAGGCGGTGATCTTGCGGGCGAAAGAGGCAGGCGTGGCGATGAATGTCGTCGGCACGCAACTTGATACGTCGGCATCGGCTGTCGCGCTCGCCGACGCGTATGAGCATGTGTATGCGACTATCGGCCTCCATCCAATTCACACGGCAAAGTCCTATCATGATCCCGAAGAATTAGGCCCCTCCTTCGCCCCGCCTTCGCGCAAAGCTTCGGACGGGCAAGGTAAGGCTTCGGAGGGCAAGGGAAGGAGCGGAGGGTTCACTTCGCGCGGGGAAACATTTGACCCGAATGTCTACGAAGAAATGGGCAAACATGCTCGCGTCATAGCGATAGGAGAGTGCGGGCTCGATTACTATCGCTGCGACGAGACGACGAAAGGCCTCCAAAAAAAGGTATTTATCGAGCACATAGAACTGGCGAACCGACTGAAGAAACCTTTAATGCTTCACGTGCGGCCTTCCGATGGAAGGGATGCGTACGACGATGCCCTCGGAGCGCTAAAGGCGCACGCGAAAGTTAAGGGCGACGTGCATTTTTTTGCAGGCAATTGGGAGACGGCCAAGAAATTCCTCGACTTCGGATTCACGCTCTCATTCACCGGCGTCCTCACCTTCACGCATGACTACGACGAGGTGGTGAGAAATGCGCCGCTCGACATGCTCCTTTCGGAGACTGACGCGCCCTATGTGACACCGGTGCCGCATCGAGGGAAGCGCAACAAGCCCATCTTTGTGACGGAAGTCGTGCGCGCGATCGCGCGCATCCGCGGGCAGGATTTCGATGAGGTCGCCTTCCAACTCATGGAGAACGCACGCCGCGTCTTTCGTTTCTAATGCCTATCGTCTATCGTCTATCGCCTATTGCCTACTGCCCGTTGCCTATGCTAAAGTCTGCGGACCATATGACCGACGAAGAAAAACTCGCGCGCATCTACGAGATCGGCTACCATATCTCGCCGGCGGTGAAAGAAGAAGACCTAGAGAAAATCGTCGGCGGCATCCGCGCCGTGATCGAGAAAGCGGGAGGCAATTTTATCGCCGAAGGCGCTCCGTCGCTCACCCGCCTCGCGTACACAATCGAAGCCCGCGAGGGCGGCAAGCGGGTCGAGTACGACAGGGGCTATTTCGGGTGGATAAAATTCGAGGCCGAGATCGCCGCCGTGCGCTCGCTGGAAGAGTCGCTCAAACTCAAAGACATACTCCGTTTCATTGTCTTTCGCACGGTGCGCGAGGACACGCGCGCGAAGATGAAGGCGCCGACATTGCGCGAGGTGAAGCGCACCGATACTATCAAGACGACGCGGCGGGCGGAGGAGTCGGCGGGGCCGGTTTCGGAGGAAAAGCTCGAAAAGGCGCTTCAGGACATCACTACAGAATAAAAGTTAACAGTCTACAGTTGACAGTGAACAGTTAAATACGAATACAAAAGGAACAGTGGCAAATAATTCTGTAAACTGTAAACTGTCATCTGTAAACTGACTCAATATGTACATCAACAAAGCACTGCTGTTTGGGAACCTGACGCGCGATCCGGAACTGAAAGCGCTTCCCTCGGGCATGAACGTGTGCAATTTTTCCATCGCGACGAACCGCGTGTACCGCGACCGCGAAGGCAAGAAGCAGGAACAGACCGATTTTCACAACGTCGTCGTGTTCGGCCGCCAGGCCGACACGGTCGCGCAGTATCTCAAGAAAGGACGCTCCGTGTTCGTCGAGGGGCGCATGCAGACGAGGAGCTGGGACGACAAGACGAGCGGCGAGAAGAAGTACCGCACGGAGGTCGTCGCCGACCGCGTGCAGTTCGGGCCTGTTCCGGGAGGCGGGGGCAAGCGCGCGGAGCCGGAGGAGGAGGCCGGGGGCAACGCCAGCCCGGGGATAGAGTACCCGAAAGACGACATCAATCCGGATGACATACCTTTTTGAGCAGTCTGTAGTTAGTAGAAAGTAGTCCGTAGTGAAATACAAAATACAAGATTATGAGCGCGAACATATTGACGCAGAACGATATACGGCACGTGGACTATAAAGACGTGGATCTCTTGAAACAGTTCGTAAATCCGCACGGCCGCGTGCTGGGGCGCAAACGCACCGGACTCACCGCCAAGCAGCAGAGGGCCGTGGAAGCGGCCGTCAAGCGCGCCCGCTTCATGGGACTGCTTCCCTACGTGCAAAAGTAGGATTCATGTCAAAAAACACCCCCGGTGCGTTCCGGCTTCGAAAATGGTACGATGGGGATTATTAGCGCAAACGAGTAAAAGATATGGATATCGTCAAAAACAAGGGGTTGTGGATCGCGCTTGGCATTATTATCATCGTCGCGCTTATTTTCTTCGCGGCGCAAGGCGGTCAGGGCATCGGAGGCGATGCTGGGTCTGCGGCGCAAGGCGAGACGGAGAGCACGGAGGATGTCAGCGCGGGTAGCGCGAACGCGGGTTTGGGCGCCGCGCCGCTCTCGTACCAGCAGGCGCTCGCGAAGTACGCGGATCACCGAATTCAATTCGACGCCACGTGCCAGGCGAATCCGAGCACGATAACCTACAAGGACAACACGGGTCTCATGCTCGACAACCGCTCGCCAGTTGCCCGTACGATCAAGCTCCTCAACGCGCACACGGTGAAAGCGTGGGGCTTCAAGATCGTAACTCTCCCGGACACGTACCGGGCGTCCAAGACCATTCTCGTCGATTGCGACGGCTCCCAGAACGTCGCGACGATCCTCGTGCAGGAATAATCTGCCGTCCTCGCGCGCTACGCCCGCTCTACGTATTCGCCGGTTTCGGTGTTGATGCGGACGACATCTCCCTCGTTGATGAACATCGGGGCGTTGACGGCGGCGCCTGTTTCGAGGACCACTATCTTCGAGCCGCCTTGGGCGGTGTTGCCCCGAGTGTTCGGGGGAGCCTCTTTCACCTTTAGGTCCACCTTGATGGGAAGCTTGACGCGGAACAGTTTTCCCTCGAACCAGAGCGTGTCAACTCCCGTGTTCGCTTTCAGGAATTTCCCGGACTCGCCGACTTGCTCTTCCCCGACGGAGAACCGTTTCGACTTGTCTTTGGCATCGTGGAAAAACCACTCGCCGTTCCTCTCGTAAATAAACACCGCGGGCTTCGTTTCTATCTCCGCCTCTTTCAGCTTGTCGGATTGCTGAAAAGAATACTCGATGACGTTGCCTCGTATCAGATGGCGCAGTTTGGTCTGGTTCACTGGCCGCCGCATCTGCTTTTGCATGATGTTGTTCCATGTGCAGACGTATGGCTCGCCCTCGACGAGCACGGCAACCCCCGGCTTTATCTCGTTGTAGTTCAACATATCGCGGCATTGTATTAAAAAAACCCCGTTTGTCTACAGGATTCCTCGTTTTTCGATACATACAGCCCTTGTACATATGTACAAGAGCTGTATTGATCAGCCCATGCGCGATTTGAAATCGGCATAGCTGAATATTCGAAGCGTTTTTGGCTTCCCATTTTTCCAGAGAACGATAGACGGGTGCTGGACGCCGTTGAACATCGTCGTTTTCACCAGCGTGTACTGGATTGCGTCCTCGAAAACAACCTTATCACCGACGGAGAGCGGCTTCTTGAACGTGTAGACGCGGTCTATTTTGTCTCCGGCAAGGCATGTGCCGCCGCCGAATTTGTATGCATGTTCGTATCGGTTTTTCTTTCCGGCGCCGCGTATTTTCAGTTCAAGTTCCGGACTCAAAATAAAATCCGCGAGGTGAGCTTCGAAAGAGATGTCGAGTATCGCGACTTTGTACGGCACGTCTTTGCGCTCGATGATGTCGAGCACGGAGGCAACGAGCGTGCCTGCATGCCAGCACGTAGCCGCTCCCGGCTCCAAGTGCACCCGTACGTCGTACTTTTTTTGGAAATCTTTCACGAGCTTGATAAGCCCTCCGACGTCGTATCCATCGTCGGTTATCTTTTGGCCGCCTCCGAAATTGACCCACTTCATTCTTCTGAAATATCGCCCGAAACGCTTTTCTATTTTCGTGAGCGCCTTTTTGAGATCGCCGAGGCCGCGTTCGAAGAAAATATGGAAGTGAAGGCCGTCCACGCCATCGAGCGCGCGCGGATTCCTCGTGAGTTCGCGCTCAAACTCATTTCTGCGGACGCCGAGCCTTGAGTCGGGCGCGCATGGATCCCATACGCCGTGCTTCTCGCCGGTCTCTATCTCGGGATTGATGCGAAGACCGACGGATATGTTCTTTTTCGCTGTCCGCACGTTCTTTTTGAAATGTTCCCACTGGCCGAACGAGTTGAAAATGACATGCGAGCAATTCTTGAGTACCTCGTCGAATTCCTCCGGTTTGTACGCGGGCGCGTACATGTGCACCTCGGGGCCGAACTTCTCTCTGCCGAGCCGCGCTTCGTTCAGCGAGCTTACCTCCGTGCCGTCGAGATACTCTTTCACGACGGGGAACAGCGGCCACGTCGCCCACGCCTTGAGCGCGTGCAATACGGTCACGCCCGTCTCGTCCGCGACCCGCCGAAGAATGCCGAGATTGTGCCGCAAAAGCCTTTCCTCGATGACGAACGCGGGCGTTTCGATCTTTGAGGGATCGAGAGCCGAAGCGGGACGCCTCATGTTCTCTTTTGGAGTCCCAGCGCGGCGGGAAGCGGCTTGTGGTTGACGATCTTGAAGGGCAGGCCGTTCTTCGCGAGCGTCTTGAGGAAGGGTTCGGGGTCGAGCTCTTCGACGTTGAATACGCCTTTGCCCTTCCACTTGCCCTGCAGAAGCATCATCGCCGCTATGACTGGCGGCACTCCGGCCGTGTACGAAATCGCCTGTGAGCCGACCTCTCTGAAGCATTTCGCGTGGTCGGAGACGTTGTAGATGTACTTCGTCACCAGCTTTTCACTTTTCACTTTTCGCTTTTCACTTTTCGGAGTGCCGGTCACGATACAACCGATAACGGTCTTGCCCGTGTATTTGGTCGCGAGCGAAGCCGGGTCGGGGAGGAGCGCCTTCAAGAACTCCATCGGGATTATCTTCTGGCCTTTGAAATCTATCGGGTCTATGCGCGAGATGCCGATCGACTCCATGACGCGCAAGTGCGTCAGGTAGTTCTGGCCGAACGTCATCCAGAAACGCATACGCTCTAAGCCTGGAAGATTCTTTGCGAGCGATTCCATCTCTTCGTGGAAAAGAAGGTAGCTTTCGCGCTTTCCGGCGACCGGATAATCGAAGGCGAAGTGAACGCTCCCCTCATTCATGACTGGAGGAGTCTTAATCCATTTGCCCTTCCGGAAGTGTTTTACCTCCTGCGTAACCTCGCGGATGTTTATTTCAGGATTAAAATTGGTCGCGAACGACTTGTCGTGGCTACCGGCGTTCGCGTCGAGAATGTCGACGAAACGCACTTTGTCGAAATATTTCTTAAGCAGGTAGGCGCAATAAGCGTTCGTCACGCCCGGATCGAATCCCGCGCCGAGAACGGCCATAATGCCCGCCTTCTTGAATCTTTTCTGATACGCCCACTGCCAGCTGTATTCGAAATGCGCCTCGTCGCGCGGCTCATAATTGGCAGTGTCGACGTAATGCACCTTGGTCGCGAGGCACGCGTCCATGATGGCGAGGTCCTGATAGGGAAGCGCGACATTGATGACGACGGCCGGTTTTGTTTTTCGAATGAGCGCCGCGACATCTTTTGCTTTATCCGCATCAACAGGGTGTGTCTCGATATTCACGCCCCAGCGCTTCTTGATGTCTTTCTTTATCGCATTCGGCTTTCCTATCGTGCGGGAGGCGAGATGTATCTTCGTGAACACGTCGGAATTCATCGCGCACTTGTGCGCCGTGACACTTCCCACGCCCCCCGCGCCGATTACCAATACGATGCTCATGGCTGTACTATACGCGAATCTAGAGCCGGGAAAAGTTCGGCTCCTGCTGGGTGATGCAATGGATACCGCCGCCGCCGTAGAGAATATCCGTCAAGTCAGCCCCGAGGATGGCCCGACCGGGGAAGGCCTGCCGCAGTATCTCTTCTGCTCCCGCATCGTGCGGATCGGCGAACTGTGGCACCAAGACTACGGTGTTACCGATGCAAAAATTGCAGTATGAACCCGGAGCCAATTCACCCCAGTCGTATGTGACTTCCGGAAGAGGGAGCGGAATGAGCCTGAATGGTCGCCCCTCTGCATCGGTCGCTTTTTTTAATATCTCAAGATTCTCGCTCACGATCTCGTGATTCGGCCCGCTATCAGTCCATGCGTAGAGGATCGTGTCCTTGGCGACGAAGCGAGCGATCTCGTCGACGTGGCCGTCGGTGTGGTCGTTGAAGAGCCCGCGCTTCAGCCAGATAACCTTTCGTGCGCCGAGTAGACGAGCGAATCGCTCCTCAATATCCTCGCGCGGCATTCCGGCGTTGCGATTTATGTTCAGAAGGGTTTCCTCGGTCGTGAGTATCACGCCCGCGCCGTTGCCCTCGATAGCGCCTCCCTCCATCACGAATCCCGCGTCGATGCGCTCGAATTTCTCGAATGCGGGGACCTGGTCGACGACCGTATCGTCCTTCAGGAGCTCCGGAAAGCGGTTGCCGTAGGCGTTGTATGTCCACTTCACGAACGCCGGTTTGCCGTCAGCTTTCACGAAGGTCGGCCCCCAGTCCCGTATCCAGACGTCAGCATAATCCGCTTCGTACACCTCGACGTTCGTAGTAGCCACGCCGCCGGATGCGAGTCTCTCGATGATCTCTTTTTTTTGGAACGGCCGGACGACGAGCTTCACTGTTTCGCTCTCGGCAAGCGCGCCGATGATCCGCACGTATTCGCGCTCGACGGCGGGAACGCGGTCGGGAAAACTGGTCGTGTCGTAGGGCCACGCGAGCCATGTCGCCGCATGCCTCTCCCATTCGGCGGGAAATACGGTCATGACTTTTTCAGTTTTTTGATCAGTGTCGTATAGGTATCGGGCCTACGGTTCCGGAAGAACATCCAGTTCTTCCGGACGTATCGGTTGAGGCCAAGGTCGAGTTTTGCGATGAGGACCTCCTCCCTTTTTCCAGACGCGCGTTTCACCACTTTTCCAAAACTATCGGCAATGAAGGAGTTGCCGAAAAATTCGAGCCTTTCCTCTCTGCCGGTCCGATTCACGGCCGCAACGTGTACGGCGTTCGCGATTGCGTGTCCTCGCATTACGATCTGCCAGCCGTCCGCCCAATCGCCCTCTTTTTCATCGTGTCTGATGCGATGGGCGATAGCGGTGGGGTAAAAGATGATGTCGGCGCCTGCGAGCGATACGGCGCGCGCGGCCTCAGGGAACCATTGGTCGTAGCATATCAGCACGGCGAACGCGGCGCCCTTCGCGCGATACACGCGATACGCCTCCCCGGGCGCGAAGTAATCCTTTTCCCAGAAATCCGGATCGTGGGGGATGTGCGCCTTGCGGTACGTCGGAAGGAGCCGTCCTCTTTCGTTGACGACGACGGCCGAATTGTATAAGCGACCGTTTTTCGTTCTCTCGCAGATCGGGACGATGACGGCTATGTCGTATTTTCTCGCGAGCGCCGCGAAAGCGCGCGTCGACTCGCCGGGCACGCTTTCGCAAAAGGGAGTCGAGCGTCCGCGCCGCCTCTGCGGGAAATAGCGCGTGCGGAAAAGTTCCGGCAGGCAAACGATCTTCGCGCCCTTTTTTGCCGCCTTTTCCGCGAGGGAAAGGGCTTTCGCGAGATTCTCATCCGCGTTCCCGGACATCCGCATTTGCACGAGTCCGATTGCGATTGATCGGCTTTTCATGTTAGTTTTTCTTGACGAGCGCATGCGAGTTTAGAAATAACTTACACCCAGCACCTTTCGCGAAAGGTGCTGGGTAAAGCATCTGTAATCCGCTTCGCTCATAACGACTTCTTTACCATCCGAACTGCTTGCCGACTTCTTCCGCGGTCTCCCGCTTTCGCGCGACTTTTATTTCGCCGTTGCCGGCTACGAGCTTGAGGGGAGAGGAAAGCAGGCAGTGGTGCGAGGCGAGCGCGTCCTGGTACGCCCCGGTGTCGCAGAAGGCGACGTAGAGTTCGTCCGAATCCGCAAGGCGCGGCAGGAGGATGTAGGAGCCGCCGGAGGTGTACTTGTCGTCGCTGTCGCAGGAAGAGCCCGCGAGCCACACGCGCTGGAGATTTTTTTCGCGCATGTTGTTGACCGGCACCACGTGCCACTTCTGCTTGATGGCCCACGTGTCGAGGAGATCGTTCATAAAGCTCCCGTCTATCACATACCAGCTGTTGCCGCCCTTGTTGTAGGCTCGTTTCTCGGCAAGCACCTTGTAGATCGTGATCTGCGCAGGGGCGACCACGTAGCGGCCCCACTCGCAGATAATGTTGGGGTGGCGGATGCCGAGGCGGTCGCACTGTTTTTTGGCCGTCTTTACGATCTGATTGATGAGGCTTTTGCCTGTGTAGAAGCGCTTGCGCTTGTCGTACGGCACCCCCGCGCCGCCGCCGATGTCTATGGTGTCGAGTTGCGGGTTCTTCTCGCGCATCTTCGCGTACAAGGCGAGCGCGCGCTTCAGCGGCTGCAAGAAGCCGTCCATGCGTTCGATCTGGCTTGAAATGTGGTAGTGCAGGACCGCGAGGTTGCGTATCTTGCCCAAGGCGAGGATCTCCTCTTCCGTGAAGCCATAGCGGTTGAAGCGCTTGTCCCAGTGGCTCGCGACCTTGACGCTCAAATCGACCCGGATGCCGACCTCGCCCTTGAACTTTTTCATGCGCTCGAGCTCGACCATGTCTTCGATGATGGGGATCACGATGAGGCCCTTCCCGCGTAACTCCTCGATCAGCTCCATGTAGCGTTCCGTCTTCGGGCCGTTGCAGATGACGCGGATTTTTTCGTTGAACTTGTCCTGCTCGACCATGCGCTTGACGAGGAAGAGCTCGTTCCCGCTTCCGACGTCGAGATTCGCGCCTTCTGCGACGGCGGGGAGGACGAACTCCCTGTTCTGGTTGACCTTCATCGGATAGTGGTAGTGGAATCGCCCCCGGTAGCCGGTAACCTTGATATAGGCGTTGAACGTCTCGATGAGGTCGCGCACGCGATTCTCCACTATCGTGGGGAAGAATATCTCGGTGGGAGTGCCGTGCTTTTTGATGATGTCGTAGACGTTGTACTGATAGTTGCCCTCGCGCACCAAAAGCGTCCCTTCGGGCGCGATGTCGAAGTGCGCGGTGTTCACCTCCTCGCGGCCAAACTGCCAGAATTTCTTGTGGCCGTTCTTTTTTTTGTTTTTTCTTTTTGTCCGTGCAGGACTCTCTGCGTTCATCTCTGATCAACCATTTCGGTTAATGTGTCCCGCCGGCGGCGGAACACGCAACTAATTCTGCATAATACATAGATACGCGGAATGCACAATAGATATGCCGTCGTATTAAAAGTCAAGCGCCGCACTTCAACGACGTACTGATCACTCTTCCTTGTCTTCGTCCGATTTTTTTGCGGTCCCTCCATCGGCGAGGGCTTTGCGGATGTCTTTGAGGAGCTGGTTCAAGACCGGCTTGTTCTCGCGCAGATAGGTGCGCGCGGCGTCGTAGCCGCGGCCGAGTTTGTGTTCGCCGCATTGGTAGGAGCCGCCCGAAGATTTCTCCACGAAGCCATATTTCTCGCCGAGCGCGAGCGCCTCTCCCTCTTTTGAAATGCCCTCGCCGTAGAGCATATCGAACTCCGTCTGCCGGAAGGGGGCCGCGACCTTGTTCTTCACGATCTTCACGCGATGCCTGCCGCCGACGGTCTCGTCGCCCTTCTTTATCTGCGCGATGCGGCGGATGTCTATCCTTACCGACGTGTAGAACTTCAGGGCTTTGCCTCCAGGCGTCGTTTCAGGATTTCCGAACATGACTCCTATCTGCATGCGTATCTGGTTGATGAATATGACGACCGTCTTCGTCTTCGAGACGATGGCCGTGAGCTTGCGGAGCGCTTGCGACATGAGGCGCGCCTGTTTTCCCACGTGCTGTGCGCCCATGTCGCCCTCGATCTCGTCTTTGGGAGTGAGCGCGGCGACGGAATCAATGACGATGACGTCTATTTTTCCGCTCCGCACGAGAGATTCGACTATCTCGAGCGCTTGCTCGCCAGTGTCGGGCTGGGAGACGAGGAGGGAAGCGATGTCGACGCCGATCTTTTTCGCGTACTCCGGATCGAGCGCATGCTCTGCGTCGATGAACGCACATACGCCGCCTTTCTTTTGCGCTTCCGCTATCACGTGCAGTGTTAACGTCGTCTTGCCGGAACTCTCGGGGCCGAAGATTTCTATAACGCGGCCGCGCGGAAGGCCCCCGATGCCGAGCGCCCAGTCGACGCCGATAGAACCCGTCGGTATCGCATTGACGTCGACTTTCGGCTGAGCGCCGAGCATCATGATGCTGTCGTCGCCGAACTTGGTCTTTATCTCCGAGAGCGCGCGCTCGATGTCTTTGTCGGAGCCCTTCCCGGTTTGTTTCGGCGGAGATTTTTCTTTTTTTGTTCCGAACGCCATAGGAATAGTCAGTAGAGTGTAGTTAGAAGTAAGTAGTGGATACAAAGTGCAGTATATCGAAGTACTCTTATTGTGCCACCGGGGCCTGGGAAGTATCTTTTGGCGTGTAGACGATCTCGATCGTTCGCTCCGTCGTTTTGCCGTAGCGGTCGCGCGCGACGAGCGTGATGCGGTTGTATCCCGGCGCGAGGAGGTGAGCCTCGGCGAACGCGCCCTCCTCCGTTACCGGTATCGTCCGTCCGTTCATGCTCAAGGTCGCGATGCGCTTCGCCACGCCCTCGATAGCGATGAAGGGATCGGAGACCTCCATGACGCGATTGTCTACCTCGATCGAGGGGCCGTAGAGGAGCCCGCGGCCTTCGAAGTAGGCGTATCCGAGGACGGCGAAAAAAAATGCGGCGAGGACTATCTTGGTAAAACGGCTGTCGCGGTAGGGAAGCATACATCAGTCTACATCTGACAGTTTACAGTTCACAGAAGATCCCGCAAAGAGGAATGTTGTATGATACTCGATATGAAAATCGTCGCGCTTGACGGGCACACGCTGAATCCCGGCGACAACCCGTGGGACCCGGTCGGGAAGCTAGGCGAGCTGGAGATATATGAATACACGCCCGCCGGCGAGATCGTTGAGCGCTCGCGCGGCGCCGAGATCCTCGTTACCAACAAAGCGCTCCTGCTCGCCGACGCGCTTGCGAAGTTGCCGGCGCTGAAATTCATCGCAGTAACGGCCACGGGATACAACAACGTGGACATCGCGTCTGCCAAGGCGCGCGGCATTCCCGTCTCGAACGTGCCGGAATACAGCACCGATTCGGTCGCCGAGCTCGCCCTCGCGCTGATGCTCGAGCTCGCGCGCCGCGTCGGAGCGCACAGCGATGCGGTCTTTGCCGGCGCGTGGAGCGGTCAGCCGCACTTTTCGTTTTGGCGGACGCCGCAGGCTGAATTAAAAGGAAAGACGCTGGCGATCATCGGCTACGGGAAGATAGGAAGGCGCGTGGGGGAAATAGCGGCGGCCATCGGCATGAATGTTCTCGCGGCCGGACGCGACGCGAAAAAAGTGCGGGAGATCGTGCCGCAGGCCGACGTCGTAACATTGCACTGCCCGCTCACGGAAGAAAACGCCGGCATGGTCAACGAAGATTTCATCGCGATGATGAAGCCGTCCGCCTTCCTCATCAACGCCGCGCGCGGCGGCTTGGTCGTCGAGCAAGACCTTGCCGACGCGCTGAACGCGGGGAGGCTTGCGGGAGCGGCGGTGGACGTCGTCTCGGCCGAGCCGATCAAGCCCGATAACCCGCTCTTGAAAGCGCAGAACTGCATCATCACGCCCCACATCGCGTGGGCCACGCTCGAAGCGCGTCAGCGTCTCATGCAGGCTACTGCGGACAACATCCGCACGTTTCAAGAAGGGAAGCCGATTAATGTCGTAAATCCGTAGCACTATCTATTCTCGTTCTATTCTCGTTCAACTTTTATCCACTCGTCTGCACCAGAATCACGAATGTAGTCTGTTCCTAGGCCTTTTAGCGTGAGTGCACGATGCAGTCTACATTCTATTTTCTTCATTCGTATCATCTGTTTCTGCGGCTTTCACGAGCTCGTCGGCGTTCCCTTCGCCGATCACGTCGCGCGGCTTCGCGCCGTCGGCTGGGCCGATGACGCCGCGCTCTTCGAGCATATCCATGAGCCGCGCCGCGCGCGCGTAGCCTATACCCAGCTTGCGCTGGAGGTACGAGGTGGACGCCTTGCCCGCTTCGAGGATCGTCCGCTTCGCTTCCGGATACAGCTCGTCTTCATTCTCGTTCCCGATCATGGACGAAAAGATCGCGTCGGTGCCCCCGGCTTCCCCGCGTTCGGTGAAGTCGATCTCGCTCTGCAGTTCTCCCTCGCCCTGCCGCGCCGCGTGCGCGACCACCTTCTTCACCTCGCTCTCGGAAATGAGAGGCGCCTGGATGCGCCGGGGCTTCGACATCTCGCCGGAGAGAAAGAGCATGTCGCCCGCGCCGAGGAGCTTTTCCGCGCCGCCCATGTCGAGAATCGTGCGCGAATCGATCCCGCTCGCGACCTGGAAGGCCACTCGCGCGGGGATGTTGGCCTTGATGAGCCCGGTGATGACCTTCACGCTCGGGCGCTGGGTGGAGAGGATCAGGTGGATGCCGACGGCGCGGCTCATCTGCGCGAGCCGCACGATGCCCGCCTCGAGCTCGCGCGGGTAGGTCGACATGATGTCCGCGAGCTCGTCTATGATGACGACGATGTAGGGCATCGCCTCCGGAAGCTTCGCTTCCGAACTTCCAACTTCCAACTTCCAACTTCCAACTTTCTCCAACGCGGGAGCCACGATGTTCTCATGGTACGAGGAGATATCGCGGACCGATTCGGTCTCGAGAATGTTGTACCGGCGCTCCATTTCCTTCGCGAGCCACTTGATGGCGAGTATCGCTTTTTTCGCATCCGTGATGACGGGTGTCAGCAGGTGGGGGATGGAGTTATATGCGGTCAGCTCCACTCGTTTCGGATCGACCATGATGAAGCGGAGCCGCTCGGGGCCGCACCGGTAGAGGAGGGAGACGATGAAGTCGTGTATCATGATCGATTTTCCCGCGCCCGTGGTGCCGGCGACCAGTATGTGCGGCATGCGCGCGAGATCGGCATAGTGAGGCGTGCCAGTGATAGAGCGGCCGAGGGAGAGCAGGAGCGGCTTTTCGGAGCCCGCGAATGCGGCGTCGGCTATCAGTGGCGCGAGTCCGAGCGTCGTGCGCGAGATGTTCGGGACCTCGATGCCGACGAGCGATTTTCCCGGAATGGGCGCCTCGATGCGCACCGGCGCGGCCGCGAGCGCGAGCTCCAGATTGCTCTGAAGGGCGACGATCTTCGAGAGGCGCACGCCTTCGGCGGGCTTCATCGCGTAGCGCGTGACGGTGGGGCCGATGGAGGCCTCGTCCATCTCCACGCTGATGCCGAAGTTTTGGAGCGTCCGCTTGATGATGTTCATGTTGGCCTTCACGTCGCCCACCTCGGGCCTGCCCCTGTTTTTCGCGAGGATGGAGAGGGGCGGGGGAGTGTACGCCGAACCCGTCGCCGCGATGATGGGGAATCCTTCGGCGGCATCGTTCTTTTGGAAAAAGCGCGCGATGCCCGCCCGCTCTTCCTTCATCGGCTCGCGCTCTTTTCCGGCGTCTTCCGCGCCCGCCTCCGGAGCCGGAAGCGGCTCGCTCTCGTCCTCGGGGAGCCCGACGACGGGCGCCTCGACCGCCGTCTCGGCCGGCTCCTCCCGCCGCATCCACTCGCGGATCGCCGAGAAGGCCGCTCCCAGATGGACGTTGAATGCGACGATCAGGGCGGCGACGATGAACGTGAGGAGGAAGATAACGGCCGCGGGCGCATCAACCGCGGCGACTATCGGGTTTGCGACCGCCGTTCCGAGAACGCCGCCGCGGCCGCTCGCGGCCATGTTCACGAGTCCGAGCGCCGCGAGAAGAAAGACGGTCATACTGCCGAGCTGGACGACGCCGAAGCGCCTCTCGAAGGAGCGCAGTATCGCGATCGAAAGCAGGATGAGGGAGAGCGGAAGGAGCAGGTAGCCGACGCCGAGGAGGGATGAGAGCGACCGATACACATAGGAGCCGACGACGCCGCCGAGGTCGGCTCCGGCAAGCACGAGGAACCCGCTAAGCGCGATGAAGAAAACAGCGGAGACGCCGCGCAGAACCTCGCCGCTGACGCGCCTTCCGCCATCCGCCTCCTCCGGTTCCTCGCGCTTCCTGTTCCTGCTCCGGCGTTTTTCTCTCGTCATAAACGACATCATACCATCCGGCTTTCGACCGGAGCTTGTTTGAGAGCCGCGTATCCGAAGCGGGGAGCGTTCAATATAGAGCATGTCCGGAAACCCGAACTCACCCCCGTCTCCAGGTTTCCGCGCCTGCGGAACTCGCTACCTCCACAGTCCTCGTCGCGGAAACCTGGTCGGCGGGAGGGGTTTCCGGACATGCTCTAGGCGCCGACCGCTCAAACGGGACGGCGCGCGCCCTGCATTGCATTGTGGCGTGTCCTTTATATAATCGCACTCTGGCGTATTGGACACGATACACAGGACACTCAATGGACGAGATAAAGGACATAGAAAAGAAAGATTCCGCGCCGCGATTTTTAAAGGACACGCCGGTGCGGTCGCACGCGTTTGGCGACAACGTCTCCGGAGAACGGGCCTACCAGCGCGCTGAACGCATCGCGGCGGCCGTACACCTTGTGACAAGTCACGTCCCGGAACGCGAGCCCGCGCGCATCCGCGCTCGCGGCGCAAGCCTCGATCTCCTATCCGGCGTTCTTGGATTGCGCGACGAGATGAGATCTGCCGGCTCCGCGCCTCTCGTCGCGGTACAAGGTACGATCCGCAAGCTCATATCACTCATGCGGGTTCTTTCGGTCGCCGGGCGCCTCTCTGTACAGAATGCGGAGGCGCTGATCGGAGCCTTGGACGATCTGGGCGTGTTTCTCGTCTCTTCCCGTCGTACGCCGCTCTCCGAGAGCGTCTCGCTCTCCCGCGAAGACTTTATCGAGCCGGCGAACGCCACGCGCATCCGGAGACAAGAACCCTCCAGCGCATTCTGGCGCGGGCCTCTAAAGGACATTAAAGGACAGAAGGGAAGGGTGTCCGATAAGTCAAAAGGACACATTCGTACGCAGAACGTGTTGAGTGTGCTTGGGTCCAAGAGCGAGCTGGGCATCAGGGACATCATCGCGCACCTCCCCGAGTACAGCGAGAAGATGATACAGCGCGAGTTGAAGGGTCTTGTCGCTCTCGGGCGCGTCAAAAAGACCGGCTCCAAGCGCTGGAGCATCTATTCGCTTGCATAAAGCCGTTTTTCGTTCTCCAGTGCGGAGCGTTCATGGGATATTCAGGTTTTCTTCCCATGGGGCCCGCAAGACGGAAAGATTTCCGGTGGAAACGCGTCTTCGCCATTTGACTCCCCTTGCCCGGGAGTATATTGTGGCATGCGCTTGTGAGTGAAGAAAAGCCCCCGTTTTCGGGCTCTTTTTTAGCCACAAGTTATCCACAAAAAGGATAGGAGGGTTGGGTCGCGCTTCTCGCCCGCTGATATATAATTATCGCGATGCGCCTCATGAGTCGAGGACGCATGCAAAGGCGAGAGTGCAGACGCGCTCCACGCTTGGTTCTCTGGCATTCGCATAAGGAGTCAAACGGGGCATCCGCGATGCCCGTGCAATGTGTCAATACGATTTCCAGAAATACCGTACCTGTTCGGAAACGGATGAACGGACGCACGACAGACCAACATTCTTGCTGCTAACCCAGTCCCAGTTCAAAAAACTGTAGCTGGACTAGCAAAATTATCGTTGAGCGAGCCGAGCGAAATGAAAGTCGAATTTTCATTTCCGAGCGAGCGAAAACGATATGAGGGTGAACGTCCGACACACTTCAGTGTGGACGAAAGCCCGATTATTAAGTTGTCTTCAGTTATTAGTCATTAGGAAGACACACAAACGCACACGACTCCTCGTCGAAAGGGTGAGTGTGCATCCCGCTCTTTCCAAAAGAAAGGGCTGGAGAAAGATCAATATAAACTTATGAGTAAAGCATTAGCAACGAAACACGTTGCGGCAGTCGCGATCGGCATCGGCTTGGTGCTCGCGCTCTCGTTCTCCTTCGCCACGCCGGCGAAGGCGCAGACGATCGCGGACCTTCAGGCGATGATCAATCAACTGCTCGCACAAATCGCCGCTCTTCAGGGTGGCACGGGTTCCCAGCAGACAGGGGGACTTGCCTGCTACACCTTCACCCGCAACCACTCGTTGGGCAACAGCGGAGGTGAAGTGATGTGGATTCAAAAATTCCTGAACAGCGTCGATGGCACACAGCTGGCGACGACTGGCGCAGGTTCTCCCGGTAACGAGACAAGCTACTTCGGTGGACTCACTCGCGCCGCGGTCTCGAAGTTCCAGCAAAAGTACGGCATCACGCCGACGGCCGGCTACTGGGGCCCGATCTCGCGCGCGAAGGCCAACAGTCTCTGCGTGCCCGGTCCGGTAACCCCCCCGGGCCCAGGCCCCGCTCCGGTTCCGATAGGCGGAGGTCTGCGCGTCCAGCTCGCTGTCGACAACCCGGCGGCTAGCACCATCGTCAAGAGCCAGGGTATCGCGAACCTCGCGAAGTTCACCTTCACGAACGGCACTGGCGCGGCGGTCAACGTGACGAATCTCGCGTTCAAGCGCATCGGCGTCTCGACCGACTCCGACTTCGTCAACGTCTACCTCTACGACGGCGCAAGGCGCCTCACGGATCCGGCGGGCATCTCGAGTTCCAACTTCAGCTTCAACGACTCGGGAGGCCTCTTCACGGTTCCGGCGGGCGGCTCGATCTCTATCTCCGTGCGCGTAGACATCGGCACCACGAACGGCAACCAGGTGGGCGTCCAGCTCACGGGCGTTACCGCCTCGGCTCCGCTCGATACGAGCGTCGTACTCCCGATCTCGGGCAACCTCCACCTCATCTCCAACGCGACCATCGCGACGGCGACGTGGGGCACGGTGACGCCCTCGAACGGCACGTTCGCTCCTTCGAACGACGTAACGCTCTTCCAGGCGACGCTCACGGTCAACAACCGCGCCTCCTGGCTCCACTCGATCCAGTTCGAGAACCGCGGTTCCACCAAGGACGGCGACTTCACGAACATCAAGCTTCTCATCAAGGGCAACCAGGTCGCGACAGGCTCGCTCGTAAACGACAAGATCGTCTTCGATCTCTCGGGCAACCCGCTTCGCCTTGAAACAGGCGCCAACGAGGTCCGCCTTGTCGGCGACATCCTCGGCACCTCGGGCGAGACCTTCGACTTCCAGGTTCGCCGCGGCACGGACATCCTCTTGGTTGACAGCGAGCTGAATCAGCCGCTTAAGCCGGATGCGCCGACCGCCGTGACGGCCAACACCGTCGAAGGCGTAAGCCTCTCGGTGACGAAGGCCAACACCTCGCCGACGGAAAACGTCGCGGTGGCTTCCACGGGCGTTCTGTGGAGCCGCTTCGAGTTCCGCGCGGCGGGCGATAGGCTCAAGATCGAGCAGATCACCGTCGATGTCGACGACTCCGTACTCGCGACCGACACCATGGACAACGTCCGCATCATGCTCGACGGCGTCCAGGTCGGCTCCACGGCGGATGTTTCGGCCGACACTGGCACGACCTTCTCGCTCGGCTCCTCGATGATTCTCGAGCCCGGCAAGACGCACGTCGTGGAAGTCTACGGCGACGCCAAAACGAGCGCCGGCGTGAACTACGCCAGCGCCGACGTCGTCGACGTAGGCGTATCCATCGCCACGGCCGACACGGAAGGCATCGCTTCCGGCGACCGCCTCACCTCCGCGATAAGCGAGGTCGAGGGCAACAGCCGCACCGTTACGTCTTCGACCATCACTGGCACGAAGGCCTCCGGTTACGGCAACCAGACCATCGTCGCGGGCGCCAACAACGCCAAGCTGGGGAGCTTCACGCTCTCGACTGGCTCGACGGAAGGCGTCAACGTCAACACGATAGTCATCAACCTCTCGGCGGCCGAAGCGGCTTCGATCACCGACCTCCGCCTCGTCGACAACGCGACGGGCGCGCAGATCGGCACGGCGAAGTCCTCGCCTTCGAGCGGCGACACCGCCGACAACACCTTCTCCGTCAACGTAGCGATGGGCTCTTCGCAGACGAAGGTCATAGACGTCTACGGCAACATCAAGTCGGGCGCGAACAGCGGTCCGTGGATCGCTACGCTCGACAGCACGACGGGCGGTACGGGCGCCGTTACGGGTCAGTCGGTAACGATCGGTTCCGACCAGGCGCTCCAGACCATCACCATCGGCTCGGGCACTCTCACTGTCACCCGCGACGCGGGCACGCCGGTCAATTCGAACGTCATTGCGGGCACGTCCAACGTGCACGTCGGCAAGTTCGACTTCCACGGCGCGAACTCGACCTTCACGGTGCAGGAGCTCAAGATCAAGGTTCCGAACGACGCCGCTACGTCGGTGGCGAGCGTAACCCTGAAGTACAAGAACTCGGCGGGCGCCGAGCAGACCGTCTCGCAGGCTCTCTCGACGGGCAACGAGGCGCACGCGACGGCGACCTTCACCGGTCTCTCGCTGTACGTCCCGCTCAACGACTCGGCTGACCTCGACGTCTACGTAGACGTTCCGACCGTCAGCTCGGGCGCGCACTCGGGCGCCGCGATATCGGTTCTCATCGACGCCGACGAAGGCTTCAAGGCCCTCGACTCGGCGGGCTCTTCGGACACGGAGGCGGCAAGCGCCGACGTCAACTCCGCCGCGAACTCCGGGTATGGCTCGAAGTACGTCAAGAAGTCCATCCCGACGATCGCGCGTCTCACGACGGGCTACACCACGAACACCGTTACCACGAACATCGGGCTCTACCGCTTCAGCGTTGCGGCTGACTCTGCCGGTTCCATAGACTGGCGCGAGCTCTCGTTCACGGTGACGACTTCTGGCGTCGTAGTCTCGGGCTTCACGCTCTACGACGTTACCGGCACCGCGGTTGCCATCAACGACAACACGGCGGACGCCGACACGGGCACGCTCTCCATCTGTCCCGATGCGAGCTGCACCGACGGCGAGGCCGAACAGGTCGGCGCGGGCGGCTCGAAGACCTACGAGCTCCGTGCGGACACGGTTACCGGCTGGGGTGATGCGGGCGATCAGCTCACCATCTACTTCGCCGAGGACACCGATGTTGTCACGAACAACTCGGCAGCCAACCTCCACTCGGGAGACAACATCGTCTGGTCCGACCGCTCGAACACGAGCCACACGACCGCGACGACCGACTGGACGAACGGCTACCTCTTGAAGGACTTGGACAACGACACGCGCTCCTGCCAGTTCGGCACGGCGACGACGTGTACTCCGTAGTCCTCATTCAGCACAGTTCTCTCCGGAGAACTCCGGTTGGGATTCGGCCCAACAAGCAAACCCCCTCACCCTCCGTGAGGGGGTTTTGCCGTATATGCGAGGGGCTAGACGAAGGACGGTCCTTCGGAGCTAGACGAAGGACCGTCCTTCGTCTAAAATTCTTCCATGTTAAGGCAGACGCCCCTCGCTATCGGCGAAACGTATCATGTGTACAATCGGGCGGCCCATAAAATCCCAATTTTCCTTGAGGAACGTGATTACGAACGCATTCTTGCGTTGCTCTACCTAGGGAATGCGGGCCGGGCGATCGACGTTCGCGACGTCCTCAAAGGCCGCACAG
>Ga0155250_136_pt2 | contig 37064 bp, 38 predicted proteins | sample RifCSPhighO2_02_FD_106218 | JGI IMG/M metagenome (GOLD analysis project Ga0155250, IMG submission 106218) | Candidatus Kaiserbacteria bacterium RIFCSPHIGHO2_02_FULL_59_21
CCTTTGGGCTACAACGCTTCGTCTCGGACTCGGTGTAGCGACGGCTACGCCTCGTCCTCCGACTCGCGTCTCGCCTTCAAAGGTTCGCCTGCTCGGCTCGGGAACCCGGGTTGCCAAACATGCTCTCGCGATACAGCGAGAAGGTTCTTGTTGTCATACGCTCAAGCGAAAACTCGCTCAAGTCTTTCGCGTCCAAGACTTCGCCCACGCCGCCGACGCGATTCGCGATGACGGGAAGGCCCGCGAGCCTCGCTTCGATCAACGCGGTCGGCAGGCCTTCTTTGAGGGAGGGGAGCGCGAAGCGGTCGAAACCTTTGAGCGCGTCGGATGCGGGAACGTAGCCGAATAGCTTCACGCGCTCGCGCAATCCGTACTCACGTATTTTTTGCTCCAACATCGGCCTGTCTTCGCCCTCGCCCACGATGGCGACATACATGCCCGGGTCGCTTTTTGCCTGTTCGAGCAACGCGATCTGGTTTTTGTTTTTAATCAGTTCGCCGACGGTTCCGGTTATTTTCGCTCCGGCAGGGAAGGCGCTTCGTACAATGTCCCCGGAACCGAATTGCATCGGCCCGATGCCGTTGTAAATGCGCGTCGCTTTGCGGCCGACGAACGGCATCCTCTGTGCGAGGTTGAGGTCGTAGTCGGATACGCAAATGACCGCGTGCGAAAGGAGCGCCGTTAACCACGAGATCTTCCATATAAGTATTTTCGCCGGGATATTTCGCTTCTCGCCGAACGGCCAGCCGTGGACGGTGAAGATTATTTTCGGGACTCCGGCGAGGCGCGCGGCAAGCGCGCCGAGCGCGGAGGCTTTTGAGCTGTTGAGGTGGACGATGTCAGGTTGTATCGTCCGTATCGTTCCGTATATCTCGAAGAAACTTTTTATGTCAGAAATGATCGCTATATCGCGACCAAGAGACGGGAGTCGTTTTGTCGCGATATTCGCTCTGTGAAGGTCGTCCGCGAGTCTTCCTTCCGTTCCGTACGCGACGATAGGCTCGAACTCTGCTTTCGGCAGATTCACCGCGAGGTCGTACACGTATTTCTGCGCCCCCCCGTGCGTCGCTTTCGTGATTAGGTAGAGGATTTTCTTTTTCTGCATACCAATTTCGGACCTTGTTTTAAGCCAAATTTAATGTCATGATACCACCAATGACGCTTGTCCCGAAACAAGAGTACCTTGTCCTACTCATCGGCGACGCGGGTGTTTTCGGGCTTTCGCTCTGGGCGACGCTCGCTCTCCGCTACCTCGAACTCCCGAGCGTCGAGCTGTACGCGCGGCACCTCGTGCCGTTCGCGCTCCTTTTCGTCGCATGGATCGCCGTATTTTTTCTCGCGGGTCTCTACGGAAGGCATACGCGGCTGTTCCGGAGCAGGCTTCCACTCGCGATCTTCTACACGCAGATCGTCAACGTACTTCTGGCGGCTCTGTTTTTCTTCTTCATACCCGCGTTCGGCCTCGCCCCGAAAACCATCCTCGTTCTCTATCTCCTCGTTTCGTTCGCGCTCATCTACCTCTGGCGCGTTTCCGTTTTCACCCGCCTTCCGACGCTTTTGGCCGGGCGCAAGCCGAGGGGAGTGCTGGTCGCCTCGGGGCCGGACGCGCGTGCGCTTGCGGAAGAAGTGGCCAATGATATGCGCTACCCGTTCGAATTCGCGCACGTCATCGACACCGCCCGCGTGCCGCCCCACGAGGTGATAGAGCGGGCGTGCCGGCTAGCGGCGGAAGACGACATGACGTTCCTCGTTGTCGATTTTTCCGACAAGGCGTTCGAAGCCGCGCGTCCGATCATCTACGACGCCGCATTCCGCAAGAAACGTTTCGTGATCGTAGACATCGTGGAGCTGTATCAGGAAGTGTTCGACAGGGTTCCGCTTTCCCTCGTCAGGTATGAATGGGTACTCGCGAGCCTGAACTCCTCGCGAGCCTACGCGTTCGTTAAAAGGATCGTCGACGTGGCCGGCGCGGTCATCCTCGGGCTCGTGTCGCTCGCGGCGTACCCCCTTGTCGCGCTCGCCATCAAGCTCGACGACGGCGGGCCCGTCTTCATCGATCAGGTGCGCGTGGGCCGCTTCGAGGAGCCGATCACGTTGGTCAAGTTCCGCTCGATGACGGGGAACGACCGCGGCGAGTACGGCGCGGGCGGGCGGACCGCGCTGAAAGTAACGCGCGTCGGGAGGTTCTTGCGCAATTCGCGTCTCGACGAGCTTCCCCAGCTGTGGAACGTCCTCAAGGGCGATCTCTCTATCGTGGGCCCGCGGCCGGAATTTCCCTCGCTCGCGCGCGAGTACAGCGCGAAAATCCCATACTACAACGCGCGCCACCTCATAACGCCCGGGCTCACCGGCTGGGCGCAGCTCAAGCACGACATGCACCCGCACCACGGCACCGATATCGCGGAAACGAAGGCCAAGCTCTCCTACGACCTGTACTACCTCAAGCGCCGCTCGCTTTTGCTCGATTTATTTATTATCCTTCAGACAATACGCATAATGCTAACTGCACGCGGATCATGATATGGCAAAAGTCGTTGTAACGGGTGGAGCTGGATTTATTGGTTCGCATATCGTCGACGCTCTTGTAGGGCGTGGCGATGAAGTGCATGTCATCGACAACTACGCCGCGGGCCGATTTGACGAGAGGACGAATCCGCGGGCGACGTACCACGAAGAGGACATCCGCGAGTACGACACGCTCGCGCCTATCCTCGAAGGCGCGGAGCTCGTTTTCCACGAAGCCGCGCTCCCGCGCGTGCAATTCTCGATCGAACATCCGCTGGACACCTCCTCGGTGAACATCATGGGCACCATCAACGTGCTCCGGGCGGCGCACCTCGGCGGCGTGAAGCGCCTCGTGTACGCCGCGTCGAGCTCGGCCTACGGCGACCAGGCTATACTTCCGCTCTCGGAAGACCTGCCGCCGATGCCAAAGAGTCCGTACGGCCTTCAAAAGCACGTCGGCGAGCTCCTCTGCCGTATGTGGAGCGGCGTGTACGGCCTACCGACCGTCAGCCTCCGCTACTTCAACGTCTATGGCCCGCGCTTCGATCCGGAGGGCGCCTACGCGCTCGTCATCGGCAAATTCCTCAAACAGCGCGTGGAGGGGAAACCCCTCACCATCACGGGCGACGGCACACAGACCCGCGATTTCACGCATGTCTCCGACGTCGTCCGGGCGAACCTTCTCGCGGCCGAGAGTCCGAAGGTGGGAAAGGGGGAGGTCGTCAACATCGGGGCGGGAAACAACGTCTCGGTGAATACTATCGCCGGTTTGATAGAAGGGCCGTCGGTTCACATCGAGCCGCGCCTCGAGCCGCACGACACGCGCGCCGACAATCGCAAGGCCCGGGAGCTTTTGGGCTGGGAGCCGAGAATCAGGATCGATGAGGGAATCGCTGAATTAAAGAAGGAAATGGGAGTAGAATAGAGCATGATAATCGATGGAAAAGCTATCGCGGAAGACATCTATTCCGATCTTGCGCCGAAGTTCGCGTCGCTCTCGAAGAAGCCGAAGCTCGGCATCGTCGTCGTAGGCGCGCACCCTGTCATCGAATCGTTCGTCCGCATCAAGACGCGGAGCGCGGAGCGCTTGGGCGTCGAGATGGTTCGCATCAACGTGTCGGACAAAAGCGACGCTGGAAAGATACAGCAGGCCGTGAACCGGATGGTCGCGAACACGGACGCCGTCATCGTTCAGTTGCCGCTCCCGCAGGGTGTTGACGCGAACGAGGTTCTCGCGGCCGTCCCGAACGAGAAAGACGTGGACGCGCTGAATCCGAGAGTAGCGGAAGAAGAACGACTCGTGCATGCTCCAGTTGCCCTTGCGGTTGTGGAAATACTGAAAAGGGCGGGAATAGAAACGGCGGGAGCGCGAACAGTTGTCGTGGGCGCGGGCCGGCTCGTAGGGAAGCCCTCCGCGTGGCTCCTGCGAAGCCTCGGCGCCAACGTCTCGGTATTTTCCCTCGAAGAAGGTTCTATAGAAGACCTCAAGGAGGCGGACATCATCGTTTCTGGTGCAGGAAATCCTGGCTTCATCAAACCAGAACACCTCAAGCAAGGCGTCGCCTTGATAGATGCCGGCACGAGCGAGCTGAATAAAAAGATAATCGGCGACATAGATCCTGCGTGTGCCGCAGTCGCCTCCGTATTCACTCCCGTCCCCGGCGGCGTCGGTCCAGTCGCCGTCGCGATGATATTCAAAAATCTGCTCGATTTACTATCGAGGAAGTGACAGAACGATGGAAAACAATTCTCCAATCGCGGTTTTTGATTCCGGCGTCGGAAGCTATTCGATAATCCGCGTACTCCAAAAGAAGTTATCGAATGAGAACATAATCTATCTGGCGGATCGCGCAAACTTTCCGTACGGGAATAAGAGCCGAGAGGAATTACTAGCGATTGTTAATAGGACGATTTCTTGGCTCGAAAATAACTACAAACCTAAACTGATAGTGGTCGCTTCAAATACGCCGTCCGTACAGGTGCTGGATGAAGTCAGGCGAGATCATTCAACAAATCTCATCGGCATCTTTCCTTCCATCGAACATGCGGTCGAAATATCCAAGACCAAACACATCGCGATTCTCGGCACGAAGGGGATGGTCGAGAGTTTGGAAATCGAGCGATATATCAACAGCAAAAATATTGACAATGCGATCATTCACAAAGTGAACGCCTCCGACCTCGTTGCTCTTGTGGAGTCCGGAACGTTCAAGAACGACAAACCGAAAACCACAACGACCGTAGCGGTTATTCTAGAGCCCATTCTTGCCGGAGACTCTTTGATAGACGTGATGACATTGTCCAGTACTCACCTGCCATTTCTGCGAGAATACTTTGAACGCGCTTGTCCGCAGATAACATTTCTTGATCCTGCAGCGGAAGTTGCTACTGAAGTAGAACGAGCACTGACAGACACAGATATAGTTTCTTCGGGGCCGGGTTCTTTGCGGATACTCGCAACGGGGGGAAGAGAAGCAGATCTAAAACACATTCTGTCCGTCCTCGACCTTGATACAAACGTTGAAGCAGCAACTATATAACTCCAGCTCCCGCAGCCACGAAAGCTAACGCTATGTCGTGACCAGCCCCAGGTTCACGCCATAGCGTTTTGATAAAGATGCTCTACATTTCACAGCTTCTCATTTCTTGATTGCGGAGTGCGATTCGAGACGTATACTAAGCGCCAATGTTACAAAGACGGCTCGTTGCACTCGCGGTTTTGCTTATCGGAGCCGGGATCGGATGGTACGTGTATTCATCGCAGATGAGCGGTTCGCGTCCCTTCAAGCTTGGCCTCGATCTTTCGGGCGGCACACAGCTCGTCTACCGCGCGAAGCTGGACGCGATACGATCAACCGACGTCGCCGACTCGATGGTGAGCCTGCGCGACACCATCGAGCGCCGCGTCAATCTCTTCGGCGTTTCCGAGCCAATCGTGCAGACACAGCGCGGCGGTACGCTCGCGGGACAGACCGAGGAACGGCTCATCGTGGAGTTGCCCGGTGTTACCGATGCGCAGAAGGCGATCAAGCTCATCGGTCAGACGCCGGTTTTGGAATTCCGCCTTTTGAAAGGCGACGTCCCTCCGGCGGACATCTCCGAGTCGGTCGTGAACCAGTATTTCGAGCCGGCGGCCATCACCGGGAAGGACGTGCAGAGCGCCCAGCTGGAGTTCAACCAGGCGCTCGGCGGCATTCCAAATGAGCCGGTGGTCTTGCTCACGTTCGATTCGGAAGGGACGCGCATATTCGGCGATCTCACGAGAGGGAACGTCGGCCGATATTTCGGCATGTTCCTCGACGGTGTGCCGATCTCGATCCCCGTCATCAACGAGCCCATCCACGACGGCAAGGCGGTGATATCGGGCAATTTCACGCCGGAAGAGGCGAAGGAGCTCGCGCGCAATCTCAATTACGGCGCGCTCCCCGTGCCGATCGAGCTCATCTCGACGCAGACGGTTTCGGGCACGCTCGGCGCGGAGGCCGTGGAAGCGGGCGTCGCCGCCGGGCTCTGGGGGGTCGCTCTTGTCGCGCTCTTCATGTTCCTCTGGTACCGTCTGCCGGGCGTCGTTGCCGTGCTCGCGCTTCTTCTCTACGTGCTAGTCGTGCTCGCGCTCTTCCAACTGATCCCCGTAACGCTCACCGCCGCGGGCATCGCCGCGTTCATTCTCTCCGTCGGCATGGCGGTCGACGCCAACGTGCTCATATTCGAGCGCATGAAAGAAGAACTGCGCGGCGGCAAATCCACCGGGGACGCGATACGCGATGGTTTTGCGCGGGCGTGGCCTTCCATCCGCGACTCGAACATTTCATCCATGATAACGGCCGTCATCCTTTTTTGGTTCGGCACCTCGCTCATCAAAGGCTTCGCGCTCGTCTTCGGGCTCGGCGTCCTCGTTTCCATGCTCACCGCTATCACCGTCTCCCGCACCTTCCTCCTCGCGCTCGGCATAGACGCGAAAGTCGGCATTACTCGATTCCTTTTTGGTTCCGGTCTTTTTGCTCGAAGCTCCCTGTCCGCCGAAGCCTCGGCGCAGGCGGGGAAGCTCGAAGCCCGAAGCTAATGCGCTATGTTCATCATCCGCAACAGGAACGCATTCTTCGCGATAACAGGCATCGCGCTTCTCGCCGCGCTTGGTTCCATCTTCGCGTTCGGCCTGCATCTCGGACCCGATTTCACGGGCGGGACGCTGGTCGAGATCCGCTACGACGGCGCCCGGCTCGCGCCGGGCGCCGTCGAGCAACGTCTCACTGACGCGGGCTTCAGCGGCTTTTCCCTCCGCGAATCCGGCGAGGATGGCTACACGCTCCGAGCCGCGGCGATCTCGGACCAGCAACGCGAGAGCTTGTCCGCGATCTTTTCGCATACGGGCGGGACGGCATACGTGGATCAGCTCTCGGAGGTCGGACCGACCATCGGAAAGGAGCTCCGCAACAAGGCGCTCATCGCACTCGCGCTCGTTTTGCTGTGCATCCTTCTCTTTATCGCGTTCGCGTTCCGCAAGGTATCACAGCCCGTTTCCTCATGGCGATACGGCCTGATAGCGCTCCTTACGCTCGGATTCGACGTCATGGTGCCTGTGGGCTTTTTCGCATTCCTCGGCCACCTCACGGGGGTGCAGGTGGACGCGCTTTTCGCCACCGCCGTTCTCACCATACTGGGTTACTCCGTGCACGACACCATCGTCGTCTTCGACCGCACGCGCGAGAACTTGCGGCTCAACGAGGAGCGCAACCGCAAGGAAGATTTTGCCGCAACCGCGGGCCGTAGCCTGGAGCAGACGTTCGTACGCTCGATGAACACCTCGATGACGACGATCGTAGTGCTCGTGGCGCTCTTCGCGCTCGGCCCCGCGGCGACGAAGTATTTCGCCCTCACGCTCCTCGTCGGCATCGTCGCCGGCACCTATTCATCTATCTTCCTCGCAACTCCGTTATTGGTAGCCGTTGAAAAGTGGCGTGGAAGAAGGTAGTGTTCGTTCCATGGAGCTCAAAACAGTCGGCATCATAGGATACGGCGCGTTCGGCGCGCTTGTACACACCCTCCTGGGCCGTTTCGCTCCCGAAGTGGCCGTCAAGGTCCACGCTCGGGAAAGGAAGCCCGATAGTGCGACTTTTTTCTCTCTCGCGGAGACCGCGAAGTGCGACGCTGTCGTTTTGGCGGTGCCCATCCATGCGTTCGAAGAGGTTCTCGGCGAGATCGTTCCGCTCATGGGAGAGAAGACCGCGCTCGTTGACGTCGCGACGGTGAAAGTACACACTGTCAACCTTCTGAAGAAACTCGCGAAAGGGAAGCGTTATCTCGCGACGCATCCGGTGTGGGGCCCCGAGAGCTACGAGAAGAGCGGCGGGAATGTAAAGGGATTTCGAATCATCATGGTCGACGGTACGCTCGACATCGACGAATACACGGCGCTGACCGAGTGGCTAAAAAAGTGCGGCTTCGACGTGATCGAAATGAGCGCCAAAGAGCACGATAAGCATATAGCCAAGACCCTGTTTCTCACACACTTCATCGCGCAAATTGTTGCGCGAGCAGGCGTTAAGCGCACCGCGATAGATACTGTCTCCTTCGGGTGGTTGATGAACGCGGTTGAGAGCGTACAGCACGATCACGAGCTCTTCAAAGACGTCTACAAATACAATCCGTACTGTAAAGAGGTCCTAAAACGCTTCGGGATCGGGGAAGCCGGGGTGCAGAAGCTCTTGGTATGAACTCATAACGGGTTTTGACCACATGTCTATGAAAAAAATCAATACAACAGGCATGTTTCGAGGCTGTGCCGCACGAAACTCTGCTACGGGCCTGCAGCCGACCCCTCGCCGTGCCTCTGGCACGTCGTCGGGGCCGTCTTTGGCCCTCGCGACGAGTTTCGTGCGGCTCGCTCGCGATCAAAACCCGCTATGAGTTCTATGAGAATTGGGATCTCCGGTGCAAAGGGTAGTTTCTCGGAAGAAGCGGCTCGCGAGTACGCAAAAAAGAACAAGATAAGGAAATTCTCTTTGGATTACCTCGTCTCGGTCGAGAATGTGCTCTCGGCGCTCGAAAATGGGACGATTGATCTTGGCATTTTCCCCATTGAAAATTCCACCGGCGGCGTCGTCACCGAAGCAATCCGCGGCATGGCGAACCACAACTTCACCATCAATCAGCTGTTCGATATCGATATCCATCAGAACTTGCTGGTGCGCAAAGGCGTATCGCGCGAGAAGATCAAAACGATTACCTCGCACGAACAGGCGCTGAAGCAATGCAAGGACTACTTGAAAGAGCATTGGCGCGGGACGAAGATCAATGAATACGAAGATACCGCAAAAGCTGCTGAAGATCTCGCGAAAGGAAAACTGCCGCCCTCAACGGCTGTCATCGCTTCTTCGACCGCCGCGAAGCTCTACAAACTGGAAATCCTGGACGCATCGATCCAAGATCTCAAGAAGAACTTCACCACCTTCATCGCCGCTTCTTCGCGGAGACTCGGCGCTGTATAGATACAGAGTGTTCGTGAATAAGCGCAAAGAGCTTGCGAGTCAACGTTCGCGGCAGGCCCAACGATGCTCCTTGTCTGGTTCGCGTCTCAAGGATCTCCGCCCAGCGCCCGCGATCGAGCGGTTTGATCTTGCGTTGCTTCTTATACGCACCGACGGCTCGTTCGAGCTTGGCGCGCTTGGCGAGAGTTGCGAGGATAATTCTGTCGGTTGCGTCGATCTGCGAACGAAGTTTGTCCAAATCCCTTGACATAGCGGCAATCATACCCTAAAATAATCCCCAGTTAAAGCCTTTGATCCGGGTCCCCAGTCCCAGTTTTGGGACGTAGATGCAACTTCTCAAAACTGGAGCTGGGGAATGGGCCCGGGTCGTCTGAAAGGACAAGGCGATCCTTGCAATCGTGGGGATCCGGGCTCTCCCGTGAAAGAGATAACCGATAGCCCAAGGGCGGTCGGTAAGAGGGGTGTTGTCGTTGACTGGTTACTGTCAACCGTAAACTTCCCAAAAAAGGTGGCACCGCGGCAAAAGAAAACCGCCCTTACCGCACAAGGCAGTATGATTGTGCAGTAAGGGCGGTTTTTATTTGGTATGACACTACCCACCATACACATAGGGCAAAAGCCCATCTACGTGAAAGTGGCGGAAGACGCGGACTTTTTCGACCTGTTCAAAAAGGTCGACAAGCGGTTCGACAACTGCTTCATTTTCGAATCTCTCGGAGAAGAGGGAAAATTTGCCCGCTACTCCATCATGGGGTTCGATCCTGCGTGCGTTTTATCCGGGCGGAAGAATGACCTCGTCGTCAACGGCACGGCGCATCCGGTCGAAGACCCCTATCTCGCGCTCCGAACGATCATGCCCCGGCGCACGCTTGGAAGGGAGTATGCGGGGGGCCTCGTGGGGTACCTCGGATACGAAGCGATGCGGTATTTCGAGCCGTCGCTCCGTCTCAAGGAAAACAAGCACTTCGATCGCTTCATGTTCGGCGCATATACCGACGGCCTGGTGCTCGACAAGCTCACGAATGAGCTCTTCTACTTTTATTACGACGTTGACAGGAGCGGCGTTCTCGAAGAGATCATGCGCTCCGCGATCCCGGACGAGAGCCTGCACGCTACGTTCATCGGGGATACGCTCACGAAACAAGAGCACGCGGAGGCTGTGGCGCGCGTACAAGAGCACATCAGGGCTGGGAACACCTTTCAGTGCGAAGTCGGATTCAAATCGGAATACAAGATCGAGGGAGACGCATTGCAGATATACGAGCGTTTGCGGGACGTGAACCCCTCGCCCTTCATGTATTATCTCAAGTTTGCCTCCTCCGCGCGCGGCGGCGGAGGGCAAAGCAAAAAAGTCATCGGCGCATCGCCGGAGCTGCTGTTCAGCCTGCGCGGAGGAGAAATGACAACGCGGCCCTTGGCGGGGACGACTAGGCGCGGAAAAAACGAGAAGGAAGACACGGAGCTCGTGCGCGCGCTTCTCAACGACGAGAAAGAGCGCGCGGAACACAACATGCTCGTCGATCTACATCGCAACGACATCGGACGCGTCGCCGAGTTCGGGAGCGTGAGAGTGAAGGACCTCATGAGCGTGAAGAAATTCAGCCACGTTCAGCACATCTCGAGCGAGATCACCGGCGCCATACGTCGCGGCGAGGACATGTTCTCCGCGCTCGCGGCCAATTTTCCGGCGGGCACGATGACGGGCGCGCCAAAGATCGAGTCCATGAAGATCATAGACGAGAACGAGCCCGAAGGGCGCGGTCCCTATTCTGGTTCTTTGGGACATTTTGGCTTCAACGGAGACTGCACGTTCGCCGTAACGCTCCGCTCCATCTACATTTCCGGCACCTACGGATATGCGCAGACGTCCGGCGGCATCGTCTACGATTCGGTGCCGGAGAAAGAATATGCCGAGATACAGAACAAGCTCGCGGCGATGAAACGCGTCCTCGAACAGTAACGACATGAAAGCTCTCATCCTAGACAACTACGATTCCTTCACCTACAACCTCTACCAATACGCGGGGGAGATACTTGCGGCGGAAGGCAAACCCTTTACGCTTGATGTGGTGAGGAACGACGCGCTCACCCTCAATGAGATCAAGAAGCGGAAGTACGATCGTATCATCGTTTCTCCGGGACCGGGAGACCCCGCCGACAAGGCGTACTTCGGCGTGTGCGCAGAGGTCATTACAGAACTGGGGAAAAAGACGCCGGTTTTGGGCGTGTGCCTCGGCATGCAGGGCATGGCGCACTATTTCGGCGGGAGGGTCGTGCGGGCGGAAAAGCCGATGCACGGAAAAACGAGCACGATAACGCATGACGGGAAAGTGGTCTTTGCGGGACTCCCGCAACATCTCGAAGTAATGCGGTATCATTCGCTTGTGGCCGAGGAAAAGAGCCTTCCGGCAAGCCTCGTGGTGACCTCCCGCTCGGAAGACTCGCGGGAGATCATGGGATTGCGGCATGTCGAATACCCGATAGAGGGCATCCAATTCCATCCCGAGTCCTTCGCGACGCAGGGAGGCAAAGAGATGCTCAAAAATTTTCTACGCGTATGAATGCCGCCGACCTGCTCAATTCGTTGATAGAGAAAAAAGATCTTACCGCATCCGATACGCACAAGTTCTTCGACGCGGTCGTGCGCGGGGAGATACCCAATGCGCAGATAGCGGGCATTCTCGTCGCGCTTCGTGCTAAAGGCGAGACAGTCGGGGAAATAGAAGGCCTCGTGCGCGCCATGCGCTCGCACATGCTCTCCGTGAATGCTCCGGGCGCCATAGACATAGTCGGCACCGGTGGGGTCGACGCCGATCCGTTCAATATTTCCACTGCGGCCGCCCTCATCGCGGCGGGCGCCGGGGCAAGGGTGGCCAAGCACGGCAACCGCGCGGCCTCGAGCAAGTGCGGTAGCGCCGACGTCTTGGAGGCACTCGGCGTGCGCATCGTGCTCGCTCCCGAAGAAGCCGCGCGCGTCTACGCGAAAGCGGGCATCGTCTTCCTCTTCGCGCCCGCGTACCATCCGGCGACGAAGAACGTCGTCGCCGTGCGAAAGGAGCTCAAAGTTCGCACCATATTCAACGTTCTCGGGCCCTTCGCCAATCCGGCTGGCGCAAAACGCCAGCTTGTGGGTGTTCCCGATACGGCTGTCGCGAAAAAGATGGGTGAAGCGGCGCAGAAGCTCGGCTATGAACGGCTTCTCATCGTCACCGCGGAAGGCATGGATGAGATAAGCATCAGCGGCAAGACACATGCACTCGAGCTCTCGGAGGGGAGGACGCGCGAATTCGAAATAGACCCCGCCGCATTCGGATTTTCCGGCAAAAAAGAAGACCTCGCGAGCGGCGATGCGGCCGAGAACGCGCGGATACTTCGGGATATTCTGGAAGGCAAAAAGGGACCACGGCGCGATGTCGCCGTCCTGAACGCCGCATACGCGCTCACGGTCGCCGGGATCGCGAAAGATCCGAAAGAGGGAATCGCGCTCGCAGAAACGTCTATCGACAGCGGCAAGGCGGCGGCGGCGCTCGAAACGCTGGTGCGAGAGTCCAACGCCTTCGCACAAGCCGTATGAAAATAATCAAGATCACACCGCTCACGGGGCCCGTCGCGGCGACCGTCGCCATTCCCGGCTCCAAGAGCTACACCAATCGCGCGCTCCTTCTCGCGGCGCTTACGCCGGGCACGGTGACCATCAACAATCCGCTCGTCTCCGACGATACGCACGCGATGATCAATTGCCTCCGGGAGCTCGGCATCCGCTGTGCGTTCAAGGACGACATGCTCGCGCCGGAGGAGGCGTCGAGACAAGTAGGCTCGCTCGTGGTCGTTTCGGATGTCGGCGCCACGAAGGAGGGAGAATATCATCTCAACGCCAATCTCTCTGGCACCGCCATACGCTTCATTCTCGCTCTTTCGGCTATCGTTCCCGGCGTCAAGGTTATCCGCGGGCGGGGCCGCCTCAACGAGCGTCCCATCGCGCACCTCGTGGAAGCGCTCGAGCAGTTGGGGGCCCGCATCGAGTATGTGGACAAACAGGGCTACCCGCCCGTCAGGGTCCTCTCCTCGAGGTTGAAGCCGGGAACCGTGCGGATGAGAGGCACGGTTTCGAGCCAGTTCCTCTCCGCGCTTCTCATGATCGCCCCGCTTGTCGGGGAACTGCGCATCGAGGTCGAGGGCGAGCAGGTATCGAGGCCGTATATCGACATGACCATCGACGCCATGCGCGCCTTCGGCGTCGAGGCGGAGAACGAGGGGTATAAGCGCTATTTCGTGCGCGCGGGACAGGCGTATCGCGCGACCGAGTACACGGTCGAGGGCGATTTCTCGAGCGCGGCGTACTTTTTCGCCATCGCGGCCCTCACCGGCTCGACCCTCACGCTCACGAATCTCAATCCGAAAACCGTCCAGGCCGACATACGCTTTCTGAAGATCTTGGAGGGCATGGGCAACGAAGTCGTCTACCGCGAGAACGCCATCGTCATCGCGGGCAAGGGCGTGAAGGCGGTCTCCGTGGATATGCGGGATTGTCCCGACCAGGCGCAGACCTTGGCCGTGCTCGCCGCCTTCGCGAAGGGGAAGACGACGATCAAGGGCGTGCAATCGCTCCGTGTCAAGGAAACCGAGCGCGTCGTCGCGATAGAGCGGGAGCTCCGAAAGATGAGCATCCGAGCCGAATCCACGGAGGACACGCTCGTCGTGTACGGCGGGAGCCCGGTGCCTGTGCGGATAGACACCTATGGCGATCATCGCATGGCCATGTCGTTCGCGGTCGCCGCGACGAAGCTCCCGGGCATGGAAATAGCGGACCCGGACGTCGTCGCGAAGACCTTCCCGCGTTTTTGGAAATCGCTCGCGCTCGCCGGCGCTCCCTTCGACACCGTCTACGAGCATCCCAATGTCATCCTCATCGGCATGCGCGGCGGCGGCAAGACGGCGGTCGGCCGCGCGCTCGCGGAAAAGACGAAGAAGGAGCTCGTCGACGTGGACGACCTCATCGAGGAGCGCGAAGGCATGAAGATAGCGGAGACCGTCGCGAAGCGCGGCTGGGAGTACTTCCGCGACCGGGAGTCGGAGGTCGTCGCGGAAGTGGCGGGGCGCAAGGACACCGTCATATCGACCGGCGGCGGCGTGATACAGCGGCCGGAGAACATCGCCGCGCTCAAGGAAAACGGCGTCCTCGTCTTCCTCAACGCGCCCGCCGACATACTCGCGGAGCGTCTCGAGCACGATCCGGGGAGGCCCCCGCTCACGAACGCCTCGACGGTGAAAGAAGAGGTGGACATCGTCCTCGCCGAGCGCAAGAAGCTCTACGAGGCGGCGGCCGACGAGATCGTCATCGATACCAATATGACCCTCGACGAGAAGATCGCCGAGGTGCTGAAACGTCTGGAGCGGCGGGGAGTTTTATGAGAAGATTGAGGTAATTCGATTATGGCCGGTAACAGCTTCGGGCAATTGTTCAGGATAACGACCTTCGGCGAATCGCACGGCGGCGCCGTGGGCGTCGTCCTCGACGGCTGTCCGCCAGGCATCGAAATAACGGAAGGAGAGATACAAAAGGAGCTCGACAGGCGCAAGCCCGGCCAGAGCAAGATTACGACGTCTCGCAAGGAAGCCGACAAGATAAAAATCCTCTCCGGCTATTTCGAGGGGAAGACGACGGGGACGCCGATGCTCCTCGTCGCGTACAACGAAGAATTCGAATCCGACGACTACCTCGAGCTCAAGGAGGCCTATCGGCCCTCGCATGCGGACTTCACGTACGAAGCCAAATACGGCTTCCGCGATTGGCGGGGGAGCGGGCGCGCCTCGGCGCGCGAAACGCTCGCGCGCGTCGCCGCCGCGGCCGTCGCGCGGAAGTATCTCAAAGAAAAATTGCGCGTCGAGTTCATAAGTTACGTCGATCAGGTCGGAGCCATTCAGGCGGACGTGGACTACGACGCGGTAACGGCGGCGGACGTCGAATCCAACATCATCCGATGCCCGGACCAGAAAGCGGCGAAAAAAATGATAGAGCTGATCGAGAAGGCGAAAGCAGAGGGGGATTCGGTGGGGGGCGTGATACAAGGCGTCATACGGAACGTGCCGGCGGGCTTGGGCGAGCCCGTGTTCGACAAGATACCAGCCGATCTCGCGAAGGCGATGTTGAGCATCAACGCGGTCAAGGGCTTCGAGATCGGCTCCGGTTTCCGCGGCGTCGCGCTCCGCGGGAGCGAGCACAACGATCCGTTCTATGTCAAGGGCGGGAGGATACGGACGAAAACGAACAACGCCGGAGGCACCTACGGCGGCATCACGAGCGGGGAAACCATCCATTTCCGCGTCGCCTTCAAGCCTGTTTCGACCATCAAGAAGGAACAGGATACGGTGAACCGCGACAAAAAATCCGTCAAACTCTCCGCCGCGGGCCGGCACGACCCGTGCGTTCTCCCGCGCGCCGTCCCCATCGTGGAGGCCATGGCCGCGCTCGTGCTCATGGATCATTATCTCCGCAACAAGGCCCAAAACGGCTGATGTGCTATGATGATGGACATGAGAAAGAGCAAAAAAATCAAAGCTGAAATCGATACGGAATATGGGCACTATTGGGTAGTACTTGAACGAGAACCCGATATGGGTGGCTATGCTGTGGAAGCGTTGGATGTGCAAGGAGCGGTCTCGTGGGGAAAGACTGTCGCTGAGGCGAAAAGAATGATCGCGGAAGCAATCGAAGGGGTGATTGAAGCACGTGTCATCGCGAATGCTGAGAAGGAGGGTTACGTCCGCGTTCTCCGCCGTGCCAAGCCAGAGCTTGTCGCATGAGTGTCCTTCCAGTGCTTGCCGCACGGGAAGTCATGCGGCGCCTCACTCGGGCGGGTTTTTTTCACATCAAGACGCAGGGAAGTCACTATATTTTTCTTAACCCAAAGACCGACCGCGTGACTTCAGTTCCTCTGCACGGTGGAAAGGACATTGGAAGAGGACTGCTCGGCAAGATACTCAAACAAGCAGACATCTCCGTCGAAGAGTTTTTGAACCTTTGAATATGTTCTTCCTCGTCATCATGGACCACTACCTCCGCAACAAGGCCCAAAACGGCTGATTTTGAGTTTTTAGAAGTTTGTGTCAGAATGCGGGAACTATGAAAATCCGCACAAAATCGGTACATACGGGCGTACAGATAGACAAGACGTTCAATTCCGTCATTACGCCCATATATCCCTCCTCCACCTTCTATTTCGACAGAATAGGCAAGAACAAGGGCTACGACTACACGCGCACGGGGAACCCCACGCGCGCGGCGCTTGAAAAGAACATCGCCGCGCTCGAAGGCGGCGTGGATTGCTCCGTCACGGCGACCGGCATGGCCGCCGTTACGGCGGTCATGTTCTACCTGAAGCCGGGCGACCATGTCGTTACGGGCCACGACATCTACGGCGGCACATACCGACTCTTTGACTATGTGCTACGCGACTTCGGCATCGATTTTTCATTCGTCGATATGCGCGATTTGAACAATGTAAAGAAGGCGATTCGGCCGAATACAAAAATGATTTGGATAGAGACGCCATCGAATCCGCTTCTGAACATCGTCGACATCAAGGGCGTCGTCGCCATCGCGAAGAAGAAAAAAATCCTCACTGTGTGCGACAACACCTTCCTCTCCCCCTATTTCCAGCGGCCGCTTGAGCTCGGCGTGGATATCGTCATTCACTCGACGACCAAGTACCTCAACGGACACAGCGACGTGGTGGGAGGCGCCATTGTGTACGGCAACAAGAAATTGCAGGAAAAAGGGCGCTATCTCGTGAATGCTCTCGGCGTTGCGGGCTCGCCCTTCGACGCATGGCTCGTGCTCCGGGGCGTGAAAACGCTCGCTCCGCGCATGGAAGTGCATCAGGCAAATGCTATCGCCATCGCAAAATTCCTCGAGAAGCATCCGAACGTCAAGAAAGTCTACTACCCCGGCCTCAAGAAGCATCCGGGGCAGGGTATCATCAGAAAGCAAATGAGCGGCTTTGGTGCGATGGTTACCTTCGAGCTGAACACGAAAAAAGTATCGCTCGGAAGATTTTTCAAGAAATTGAAATACTTCGCGCTCGCCGAATCCCTCGGCGGCGTGGAATCGCTCGTCGAATCGCCATGGTACATGAGCCACTCCTCGATGGGAGAGAAAGCGCTTAAAGCCTCCGGCATCACCAAGGAAACCGTCCGCGTCTCCGTCGGCATCGAGGATGCCGAAGATCTCATCGCCGACCTCGCGCAAGCCCTGAAGGGATAACACTCATCATCGACCTTGACCATATGACGCTTGCTCACGCGGCCGCGTAAGCAAGAGTTATATCGCGTTCTTAGTGCATCGGCTAGGCCGCCAATTCTCTAACCTTTTTCTCAACGGCTTCTGACGCCCTTACACCTTTTTCCTTGATGAGATTTACGAACACGCTCCCGGCGATGACGATGTCGGCTATCTTGGCGAGTGATTGCACGTCTTCGCGGGATTTCACGCCGAAGCCAACAGCAATGGGAAGGTTGAAAATTTTCTTCGCTTCGGCGACGAAGTCGGCAAGCTCTCTCGAAAATTTGCTCGTCGCACCCGTGATGCCTTGTCGTGTCGTGCAGTAGACGAAGCCGCGCGATTCTTTTGCCAATTGCTCAAGTCGCTCCTTCGGTACGCCGGGGGAAACTACGGGAATGAGGTAGACATCATTCTCCTTGCACGCCGCAATAAGCTCGCGCCCTTCTTCGGAGTCAAATGGGCAATCGGGGATTATGAGTGCGCTTGCTCCGGTATCTGAAATGATCTTTACGAACTTTGTAATACCCATATGAAATACAGGATTGATGTAACTCATCACGGCGACTGGCTTCCCAAGCTTCGCAACCTTTTTGAGAAGCGAAAGTGCGTCATCCGCCGTCGCTCCAGCTTTCAGCGCGTCTCCGCAGGCCACGGCAATCGTGGGACCGTCTGCCATCGGGTCGGAGAAAGGGATTTGAAGTTCAATGATGTCAGCTCCGCCATTCGCGAGTGCTTCGGCGACCTTTTCTGACTCGGCCATCGAAGGATAGCCCGCTATCATGTGTGCCATGAAGAGCGGCTTTTTGCCGCTCTTGAGAAGCGCGTCCAGTACATTACTCGCGCTCATATTCTTGTTTCAGGAAATCGCGGAAACTCTTGTCTTTAAATGCGCGGGCGAAATTGAAGAGGTCTTTGTCGCCGCGGCCGGAAAGCGTGACGACGACGATTGAATCTTTGGAAAGTTTTGGCACCATCTTGCGCGCTTCCGCGAGCGCGTGCGCGCTCTCAAGTGCGGGGATGACTCCTTCCAATTTTGCAAAGAAGTCGGCGGCACCCACTGCCTCATCATCCGTTGCGGTAGTTAGCTCGACGCGTTTGCTCTCATACAATTCAGCTAGCTCCGGCCCTATTCCAGGGTAATCGAGGCCCGCCGAGATGGAGTGAGTGGGGGCGATCTGGCCATCATCTGTTTGCAGAAAGAGCGACTTGTAGCCGTGAAAAATACCTGGTTCCCCGGCGATCTTGCGCGAAGCGTGCTCGCCCAGCTTTTTGCCCGTGCCGCCAGCCTCAACGCCGATGAGTTTTACCGACTTTTCCGCGATAAAATCATCGAAACTTCCCATCGCATTCGAGCCACCTCCCACACAGGCGATAATTGCTGTGGGGAGTTTTCCTTCGCGCTCCTGCAGTTGCGCGCGGATCTCGCGGCTGATAACAGACTGGAAGTAGCGGTTCATAGCCGGGTAGGGCGCGGGGCCAAGTACCGAACCAATGCAGTAGTGCGCGGTATCAAGATTTTCCATCCAGTATTTCAGCGCCTCATTCACCGCGTCTTTGAGAGTTTTCGAACCATACTCGACGGGCACGACTTTTGTGCCGAGCCGCTCCATCAAGAAGACGTTGGGCCTCTGACGGCGGATGTCCTCGCTTCCCATGAAGACGACGCACTCCAATCCGAGTTTGGCCGCGACGGTCGCCGTCGCGAGGCCGTGCTGGCCGGCGCCCGTTTCAGCGATGAGCATTTTTTTGCCGAGTCGCTTTGCGAGGAGTCCTTGCCCGAGGCAATGGGTGATTTTGTGGGCTCCCGTGTGGTTCGCGCCCTCGTTCTTGAGATATATCTTCGCGCCCCCGAGCTCATTCGTCGCGCGGTCGGCGAAGATGAGAGGAGTCGGTCTGCCCGAATAGTTTTTCAGCAAGTCTTCGAATTCGCGTTTGAATTCCGGATCATGCGCGGCGTTATCGAATGCCGCGGCGAGTTTGTGCAGAGTCTCCCAGAGCATTTCCGGGACATAGGCCCCTCCGTATGCGTGTTTGTTATCCATGGAGCGCGTCCTTAAGTTCTTTTATCTTTTCGAGCGGGTCCGGCGAGCGCAGGATCGAGGTCCCTACCAGAATACCGCGTATGCCCAATGCGCGCACTCTCCGCACCTCCTCCGCCGTTTCGATGCCGGACTCGCTCACCACGAAGTTGCCTTGGGGGATGTGCCGCATGAGGCGTTCCGTGACGGCCACGTTCGTTTCAAGCGTTCTCAAATCGCGATTGTTGATGCCTATGATCGCCGCGTCCATTCCCAGAGCCTCCGCGAGATCGTCTTCGTCGTGGACCTCGACCAGACAGTCCATCCCGAGGCTTGTGCCGAGTCCCTGCAGGCGCCGCAGTTCCTCGCTCGGGAGGATCGCGGCGATCAAGAGGTACGCGTCGGCTCCGGCGAGAAGCGATTCGTACACCTGGTACTCGTCGAGGATGAAGTCCTTCCGCAGGATCGCCTGCGGCACGCGCGCGCGGACCTCTTGGAGGAGCGTGAGCGAGCCCCCGAAGTACTTCTCGTCCGTCAAGACCGATATCGCGTCGGCTCCGCTTTTTGCATACAGATCGGCCGTCTCGAGTAGCTTGCCCTGAACATCGTCGATGGACGATCGACCGATGAGCGTTCCTCCCGAGGGAGACTTCGGCTTTATTTCGGCGATGAGCACCCGTTGCGTATTAAAAAGCCGCCCGAAAGGGCGCCGCGCGACGACGCGTGAGCCTGCCTCCTCCTTGAGCCGCGAAAGGGGACGCGTGGCCTTCGCCGCTTCTATTTCTCGTCGTTTATTCTCGACTATTTCGTCCAAGATGCTCATTGTGTCATTATAGGCTGATGGTGGCCAGAGTGAAAATCTGCGGCATACGCACGCTCGACGAGGCGCTCGCCGTTATCGATGCTGGCGCCGACGCGCTCGGCTTCCATGTCGAGCTGGAACATTCCACGTGTCCCATCGGAGGCGCCGCCGTGGCGAGCGTTATCGCAGGGCTCCCGCCCTTTGTCGCGAGCGTTATCGTAACGACCGCGAGCGAGCCCGAGGCCCTCATCCGCATCATGCGGGCGACGGGCGCGAATACGCTCCAGCTTCAGAGCGAGGTCTCGCCCGACACGGCTCGCGCTGTGAAGTCCGTGCTTCCGTACGTCAAGCTCTACGCGGTCGTACACGTGTTCGGCGCGGACGCAATAGAAGAAGCTAAGAAATTCGAAGATGCGGTCGACGCCATCATCCTCGACAGCGCGGATAAAACGACGGGAGCCCGTGGCGGGACCGGAAAGACGCATGATTGGAACATCAGCCGTGAAATAGTCGGGTCGGTTTCCGTGCCTGTAATCCTCGCCGGAGGCCTCAATCCGGAGAATGTGGCCGAAGCGATCAGCGTTGTTCGCCCGTATGCAGTGGACGTTGCAACAGGCGTGTCGAATCCCGATTACACGAAAAATATCGCGAAAGTCAGGCTCTTTGTTGAGCGGGCAAAAGAGTGCTAGATTGACCCAACATGAAAACAGTACAGACGGGTAAAGCGCCGGAAGCGATAGGGCCCTATTCGCAGGCGGTCGTCGCGGGCGACCTGGTATTTTGCGCGGGGCAGATCGGGCTCGACCCAGCGACGCAAACACTCGTCGCGGGCGGCACCGCGGAGCAAACCGAGCAGATCTTCAAAAATCTCCGGGCAGTCCTGCAAGCCGCAGGCACGGACCTCGGCGCGGTAGCGATGGTCAACGTCTATCTCTGTTCGATGGCCGACTTCACGGCGATGAACGCGGTCTACGCGAGAGCGTTCGGCGATCACAAGCCGGCTCGCGCGACAGTGGGTGTCGCCGAACTTCCAAAAAACGCGCTTGTTGAGATTTCGTGTGTTGCGTCGCTTTCAAAATAGTATGTCGCGGACATTCTCGGTAAAAATGGTAGATGAGGCGCGCGAGGCCCTGCGCGGCGTCGTGAAGGAAACTCCCCTGCAATTCAATCGCGGCCTTTCCGAAAAATTCGGCGCGAAGATCTACCTCAAACGGGAAGATCTGCAGGTCGTGCGTTCGTACAAATTGCGAGGGGCATACAATCGTATGCGCCATTTGAGCGCCGCCGAAAAAAAGCGCGGTGTCGCGTGCGCTTCCGCCGGCAATCACGCGCAAGGTGTCGCTTTCAGCTGTAAGGCGCTGAAAGTGCGCGGCACGATCGTGATGCCGCGCAACACGCCGCGGCAGAAGGTGGATCGCGTGCAGGCGCTCGGCAACGCATGGGTCAAGGTAGAGCTTGTGGGCGATTCGTTCGACGAGGCGTACCGAGCCGCACGCGCGCTTTCGGAGAAGAAGAAAGCCGTCTTCATACATCCTTTCAACGATCCGCTGGTCATCGCGGGGCAGGGAACGGTCGGCGTAGAAATTCTGGAGCAGACGAGAGAGCCGATCGATTATCTTATTGTTCCGATAGGTGGCGGAGGACTTATAGCCGGATTGGGTTCCTATTTCAGATCGAAGAGCCCGAGGACGAACGTCATCGGCGTGGAGCCGCAGGGCGCGCCGGCGATGCACGAATCACTGAAGGCCGGCAAGCAAGTCGAGCTTGAAAAGATAGACACCTTCGTTGACGGCGCGGCGGTACGCAAGGTCGGCGATCTCACGCTTGCGCTCACCAAAGAGGCGGCCGATACGATCCTCTTGGTGCCCGAAGGGAAAGTCTGCACGGAGATGATATCGCTCTATCAGCGCGACGGCATCGTCGCAGAGCCGGCGGGCGCTCTCGCCGTCGCGGCGCTCGACATGCTCGGCAAGAAGCTCAAGGGGAAAACCGTTGTCTGCATTCTCTCGGGAGGAAACAACGACATCAGCCGCTACCCGGAGGTAATCGAGCGCTCGCTCGTCCACCAAGGCCTCAAGCACTATTTCATCATCAATTTCTCCCAGCGGCCGGGCGCGCTCCGCCGCTTCCTCGACGAAGCGCTCGGGCCCTCGGATGACATCACACTTTTCGAGTATACGAAGAAGAACAACCGCGAGAGCGGTCCCGCGCTCGTCGGCATTGAGCTGACAAAAAAGGAAGACCTCGCGCCACTGATGAAGCGCATGGAAAAGCTGGGCATGTCGTACGAGTTGCTTGCTACAGACAGCCCCATCTTCAGATTTCTGATATAAAGTAGGCCGTGGTATCGTGGACGAATGTTTCCCGCTCTGCTGATAACCCTTCGAGAAACGCTTGAAGCCGCGATAGTCGTCGGCATTGTTTTGACGTTTCTCGCCAAGACAGACCAGTCCGTTTTCAAACGCTACGTTTGGAGCGGCGTCGGCATCGGTATATTCGCCGCCGTTCTGCTCGCGCTCGGCCTCGAACTTTTCTATGCAGGATTCGAAGGCGCCACGGAGGCCATATTCGAGGGCGTACTCATGTTCGTCACGGCGGGATTCATTACGTGGATGATCATGTGGGTGCATCGCCAAAAAGATGTGGCGCGGAAACTAAAAGAGCAGGTCGCGCATCATGTGTCGAAGAATTACGGCATCGGCATCGCCGTACTCGTCGCGGTCGCCGTCTGGCGAGAAGGAGTCGAGACCGTTCTCTATTTGAAATCGAGCAGTATTCTCGGCCAATCAGGGCAGTTCATCGGCGCGATTCTCGGCATCGCGGCCGCCATCATGTTGGCATACATCCTTTTCCGCTTCGCGCTCCGGGCAGACCTCTCCGTCGTTTTCAACGTCACGAGCGTCTTCCTCATCATGTTCGCGGCCGGTCTCGTCGCCCACGGCGTCCACGAGTTTCAGGAGGTCGGGTTTCTGCCGGTATTCGCGTTCGACCCCGTGCTGAACCTCTCGAGCATTCTCGATCATCGCGGCACGCTCGGTAGCTTCCTGCGCATTCTCTTCGGCTATACCGCAACGCCGACGCTTCTCGAAATTTCCGCCTATGCCACAAGCATCGCGTTCATCCTATGGCTCAAACGATTCACCGACCGCCTGCTTCTCGCGAAGATCGCGTAAGAAAGTAGCGCCCGCTTCGTTTTACGTTTATCCTGCGGGTTCAAGCCCGAACCATGTCCACGCTCTTCATCAAAAAACTTCACGTCGAGATAGGCGGCAAGCACATCTTGAACGGCATTGACCTCTCGGTCAAAGGGGGCGAGACGTGCGTTTTGATGGGCCCCAACGGTTCCGGCAAATCGACGCTTGGGCATACGATCCTCGCGCATCCAGCCGTTTCGATAACCAAGGGTTCGATAACGTTCGGCACACACAAGCTATCGAACATGAAGACCGACGAGATCGCGCGCGCCGGGGTTATGCCCGCGCTTCAGCACCCGCAGGCCGTCTCCGGCGTATCGGTCGTCAACCTCCTCACGGCCGCCGCGCGGAAATTCCCGGAGAACAAAAAAGGCTTCAGTCCGGCGCGATTTAGGGAGGAGATAAAGGCGGCGGCGAAGACCCTGCGGATTGCGCCTGAATTCCTCTCGCGCTCGCTCAACGAGGGGTTTTCTGGAGGAGAAAAGAAGAAAATGGAGATCTTACAGCTTTCGCTTTTGCCCGCGAAATGCGTCGTCATCGACGAGATCGACTCCGGCTTGGACATCGACGCTCTGAAGCTGGTCGCGCGCGAGATAATGAAGCTCCGGAAGCGCGGCGTTTCCGTCGTCGCCATCACGCACTACAGCCGCATCCTGCGCTGGATCAAGGCCGACCGCGTCCACATCATGCACGGCGGCAAAATCGTCAAATCCGGCACGAGCGCGCTCGCGAAGGACATCGAAAAAAACGGCTACGGCGCCTACATTGCCGCTTAATCCCAGTCGCATACACTGGACCAGTATGGCCAAAACAACCATCGCGCCCATAGCGGAACACGGCAGAACCGGCGGCTCCACGGCCCTGCCGGAGCGCTTTATTTATCGCGCGAAGCCGGGCATCTCGCGGGAGGTCGTCGAGACTATTTCGCGGATGAAGAACGAGCCGGGTTGGATGCGGGAATTCCGGCTGAACGCATACGAGGAATTCGTACGCTTGCCCGTTCCCACATGGGGGCCCGATTTAAGCGGCCTCGATTTTCAGGCAATCACGTACTACCAAAAGACCGAAGAGAGGAGATACAAGAGCTGGAAAGAAGTTCCCGCCGACATCAAGAACACGTTCGAAAAGATCGGCGTCCCGCAGGCCGAGCGCGCGTTCCTCGCGGGCGTCATCGGGCAGTATGAATCCGAAGGCTTCTATCAGAAACTCCGCGGCAAGTGGGAAGAAAAAGGCGTCATTTTCTGCGACACCGACACGGCGGTGCAGAAGTATCCGGAGATGGTAAAGAAATATTTCATGACCGAGTGCATTCATGCGAGCGAGCACAAGCTCGCCGCGCTCCACGGCGCCGTGTGGTCGGGAGGCACGTTCCTCTATGTTCCCGCCGGCGTGCATATCGATATGCCGCTCCAGACATACTTCCGCATGAACGCGCGCGCCTCGGGGCAGTTCGAGCATACGCTCATCATCGTCGAGGAAGGAGCCTCGGTACAGTACATCGAAGGATGCACCGCGCCCCTGTATCACAATAATTCGCTCCATGCCGCGGTCGTCGAGATTTTCGTGAAAAAAGGCGCGCGTAGCCGCTACACGACCATCCAAAATTGGAGCAAAGACGTCTACAATCTCAACACGAAGCGCGCAATCGTCGAAGAAGACGGGATTCAAGAATGGGTCGGCGGAAGTCTCGGGAGCAAAGTAACGATGCTCTATCCCTGCACCGTCCTTAAGGGGCGCGGCTCGCGCGCCGAGCATCTGAACATCGCGGTGGCCGGCCCGGGACAGCACAAGGATACTGGCGCAAAGGTGATGCACCTGGCGCCGGATACCTCCTCGAACATCGTCTCAAAAAGCATCAGCTTCGGCGGCGGCATCTCCACGTATCGCGGGCTTCTCAAGATCGTGAAGGGCGCGAAGGGTTCGCGTTCGCACGTGCAGTGCGATGCGCTGATGCCGGACAACATCTCACAATCGAACACCATTCCCTACATCAAGGTGAACGAGGAGGACGTAACGCTCGGCCACGAGGCGAAGGTGGGCCGCATATCGGAAGACCTCGTCTTCTATCTCATGAGCAGAGGGCTCACCGAGCAGGAAGCTATCAACCTCGTCGTACAGGGATTCATGGAGCCGATAGCGAAGTCGCTCCCGCTGGAATATGCCGTGGAACTGAATCGCCTCATCAGTATGGAGATGGAAGGGTCTCTGGGATAATTCCGATGAAAACGAAACGAGAGACAATCGAGGCGCGCGTCCCAAAAGGGGAGATGCGGATCGTGCCGATCGTGTGGTTCGGGGAGGGCGATCGCGCCGTGAAGGCGCGCGTCGTCTTGGACAAGCCCGGCTCGTCGGCCAAGGTACTGTGCCTTTTTTTCGCGAAGAAGGGGAAATTCGATCTCCATACGGAAATCGTTCACGATGCGCCGAACACGTTCTCACGGACGCTCATCAAGGGCGTCTTGGACGGGGAGGCCGCCGCCGACTACGAAGGATCGGTCACTATCAATAAGGGCGCAAAGAATGCTGATGCGGACCTGAATGAACACGCCATCCTGCTTTCATCGAAGGCGCGCGCGAATGCGATACCTCGTCTGGAAGTCCTTGAAAATGATGTAAAAGCGGGGCATGGAGCGACCGTCGGCAAGGTGAGCGACGAGGAGATCTTCTACCTCGAGACGCGTGGGCTCCCGCGCGAGGAGGCGAAGAAACTTATCGTGCGCGGCTTTCTGGATTCTTTCGTGAATGAATTTCCGAAAGAAGAGGCCGAAAACATCCGCGCACAACTGCCGCGTCTATGAATGTCACGTCGATTCGCGAACAGTTTCCTTTGATTCGCGCGAAACCGAAGCTCGCGTACTTCGACAATGCCGCGACGTCGCAAAAGCATGAGTCTGTCATCCAGGCGATGGATATCTTCTATCGCTCGCAAAACGCTCCCGTGCATCGGAGTGTCTACAAGCTCGCCGAGGGTGCCACGGAAGCCTATGAAAACGTGCGTAATCACGTGCGCGAATTTTTGAATGCGAAACATCGCGAGGAGATTATCTTTACGGCGGGAACGACGGCAAGCATCAACACGGTCGTTTCCGGACTAGCGGAGGGCTTCCGAAAGGGGGATCGCATCCTTCTCACCGACATGGAGCATCACTCAATGATAGTTCCGTGGCAGGCGGCCGCCGCGCGAAAAGGGTTGCGAATGGATTTTGCGCCGCTTACTCACGATGGCCGCCTCGACATGCCCGCGTTCAAAACGCTTCTCGCAAAGCGCCCGAAATTCGTCGGCATAACTCACGTCTCGAACGTGCTAGGCACCGTAAACCCCGTGCGCGCGATTGTCCGACTGGCGCACCGGATCGGAGCCGTCGTACTCGTTGACGCCACGCAAGCGGCGGCACACATGCCGCTCGACGTGCGGAAACTCGACTGCGATTTCCTCGTTTTTTCCGGGCATAAAGTATATGGACCGAATGGAGTGGGAGTTCTCTATGGAAAACGGGAGCTTCTGAAACAACTTCCTCCTTTTATCTACGGCGGTCACATGATAGAGCGCGTGGGGCGAGAGGGAGCCATATATGCAGAGCCGCCGGCGAAATTCGAAGGAGGAACGCCCCCTGTGCCTGAAGTGGTCGGACTCGGCGCGGCACTCACTTTTTTGCAGAAGCTGGGCTGGAAGAGCATTCGGAAACATGAGCATAAACTCACGACGTACGCACTCACTGCGCTCCAGAGCGTGTCGGGATTAATTCTCCTCGGCCCTACACAAACGAAAGGGCGCGCTCCTATCTTCAGTTTCGCTCTTCCCGGCGTGCATCCGCACGACGGCTCGGCGCTTCTCGACAGAGAGGGAATCGCGGTGCGCGGCGGGCACCATTGCACGCAAATACTGCACGAGAGCTACACGCTCTCCGGTTCCATGCGCGTCTCTCTTGGTATCTACAACACAAAGGAAGAAATTGACCGTCTTGTCGTAGCGCTCGCAAAAGTCAGAACGAAGCTCTATGGATAGAGACATATATCAGGAAGAAATTCTGGAACACTACCGACATCCGCGGAATTTCGGCGCCATCAAAAAACCTACATACTCAAGTTCAGCGGAGAATCCGCTGTGTGGTGACAGTATCGTTCTCGAATTGCGGATCAAACGGAATAAAGTCGACGATGTAGGCTTCACCGGCTCCGGATGCGCTCTCTCTACGGCATCCGCCTCGCTCTTTACCGAGTGGATGCGCGGCAAGACGCTTGCGCAATTGCGGAAGGCCAAGCCATCGCAGCTTTTCCACCTCATTGAGATACCAATTACTCCCGTCCGGCACCAGTGCGTCCTTCTTCCCTTGAAATCACTCCAGCGAGCGCTCGGTCCATAACTCTAGCTTACGCGGTCGCGTAAGCTAGAGTTATATCTTGAACAGTTTCTTAAGCCTTGCTTCATCCTCAATCTTTTCCAGGACTCCGTACAGAATATACTTAGATAGGCGCGACTGACCTTTGATAAGCTGGACCAGCTCTTCGCATTCATGAGGAAAGACCCACACGCTGTTCTGGAGTTTCTCGAATCCGGCTTGCTTCAGAAGTGCACGAACGCGGTCGCGCAACGCGGCATACTGTTCGGGAATGTCGAAGGCGGCTATCCGCCATTTTCCGTCCCATTTCTTCGTTGAAAGAAGTTTCAGTGTCTTGTCAACGGATTCTCCCAGAGCATCTCGACCGTTTTCGGTAATAGAAAGACGCTCGTCCTCCTTTTGGATGTAGTCAAGATCGACGAGGCGCTCGATGGCGCGCTTTCTTCGATATCGCTCGTTCGCTCTTTCTCGCGCCAACCTGAAGAACTGTTTGGTAGATCGTCCAGATAAGAGAAAAGCATAAAGCATATCGCCTCCAGTCAGTTCGGATAGAACATCTCGTTCTATGCGTCCAAGTTGCCGTTGTCGAGCTTTTCGATGTCCACGGGGCCTCATGCATATAACTCTAGCTTACGCGGCCGCGTGAGCAAGCGTTATATCCCCAGGTTATGTTTGATATACTAGATGCAATGGATAAGAAGACGGAAGAAATGATAAAGGCGGTGGAGGAGGTGCTGAAGCAATTCCAACCCTTGTTCGAGGAACACGGAGGAGGAGCAGAGTTGATGGCCGTTGAGGAAGATGAGGTGGTCTTGCGCCTCATAGGCAACTGCGTGGGCTGTGATGCGGCTGGCCTCCACTTTGGTGCTGGCGTCGAGCTGATGATCAAGGAGCGCTTGCCCTCGATCAAAAAGATCTCCTATAGCTACTAAAATTCATTTGACGAACGTGAGCCAGTCGCGGTATTTCGGATTTTCGCCGCAAGTGATCTTGAGGAATTCATCGCGGATGTGCTTGGTCACAGGGCCGGGAGCGCTTTTCATCGGCTTGTCGTCTATCGAGGCGATGGGGATCACCTCGGCCGCAGTGCCGGTGAAAAAAGCTTCGTCAGCGACAGTCGCTTCGGCGGGCGCGATGGGACGCTCCTCCACTTTGTATTCGAGGTCTTTTGCGAGTGTCATCACTGACCACCGGGTAATCCCCGGCAGAATTGAGCCAAGTGCAGGTGTTGATATCGTTTTCCCATTCACGATGAAGAAGTTCTCTCCCGGCCCCTCGGCGATGTTGCCCTGGTAATCGAGGAGGAGACCCTCGGTGTATCCTCGATCCAGCGCTTCGCGGGCCGCGAGCATTGAATTGATGTAATTGCCGGTGAGCTTGGCACCTGGTACGGTCGTTTGCGGATGAATACGAATTGTCTTTACGATTGTCACACGCGCAGGTTCGTGTCCGAGATACGCTCCCCAGGGCCACGCGGCTATCGCAGCTTCCACGGGACAATTTGTAGCCATCACTCGCACTTCGCCGAAACCATAGTAAATAATTGGCCTGATGTAGCAAGATCTTAATTCATTTGCTTTGACAAGCTCTACGGTCGCAGCGGACAACTGGTCGACTGAGTAGGGGAGCTGCATGCCGAGACTTTGTGCGGAGAACACAAGTCGCTCCATATGCTTCTTCAAATGGAAGATTGCTCCGCCTTCTTTTGTCTCATACATACGAATACCCTCGAAGGTTCCCGTGCCGTAATGCAAGGTGTGCGTTAAGACGTGAGTCTTTGCATCCGCCCACGGCACCAACTTACCATTCCACCAAATATATTTCGTAGTCTCCATTACCCGATTATGCGGCTAGTTTCTTCACGACACAAGCAGTGAATTCGTCCGTTGAAAGCGCTCCGCCGAGATCTTTCGTCTTCTCTCCCGCATTCCAAGCGGCAAGTATCGCGGCCTCAATGGCGTCGGCTTCCTTGTGGAGATTGTAGGTGTATCGCAAGAGGAGCGCGAGCGAGAGTATCTGCGCGGTCGGATTTGCGATGCCTTTGCCCGCAATATCTGGCGCCGAGCCGTGCGAGGGTTCGTAGAGGCCAAATTTCCTGGCATTGAGGCTTGCGGAAGGCAAAAGGCCAAGCGAGCCCACGATGGCGCCGCCAAGATCGCTCAAAATGTCGCCGAACATGTTCTCGGTGACTATGACGTCGAACTGTGCGGGATTACGCACGAGCTGCATTGCCGCGTTGTCCACGAACATGAATTCCATTTCGACAGCTGGGAAGTCCTTTTTCACCGCATTCGCAACTTCCCGCCACAGGCGCGAAGTCTCCAATACGTTGGCCTTGTCGACGACGGTCAGTTTCTTGCGCCGGCTTGCCGCCGCGTCGAAGGCGACGCGAAGCACGCGCTCTATCTCATCTTTTGAATAACGGCTCACATCCTCTGCGGTCTGCGTATCGACGCGTTCGTGCCGGCCGAAATAAATGCCGGATACCAGTTCGCGGACGATGAGCACGTCCATGTCTTTGACAAGTTCAGGCTTGAGCGCGCTGAAGCTCTCCGTTCCCGGCCATACGCGAAGCGGCCTCAAGTTCGCGAAGAGGTCGAATTTTTTGCGCAATCCGAGGATGACGTGCTTCTCGGCATCCTTCCATTTCGGTTCCTCCTGCGCGTCCACGGGCCCTCCCACGGCGCCAAAGAGGATCGCATCCGCTTTTTCGCATATGTCGATTGTCTCTTCCGGCAAGTGCTTTCCGGACTTCTCAAACGCCTCTCCGCCCGCCTTGCCCTCAAAAGTTGTTATTTCATGCACGAATCGCTTGTTAACCGCGTCCAAGACATCTACCGCAGATCTACAGATCTCCGGTCCTATTCCGTCCCCGGGCACAACAGCAATCTTTCCTTTCATACCGTTACTTCTTTGTACCACGCCGCGGAGCTCTCTTTTTGCTCGATGTTTTTCTGCGCCGATTGAGGGCGGAGAGGAGTGCGCGGAGCGACGCTCCGACGATGTTGGGGTCGATGCCGACGCCCCAAAAAGGCTCACCTTTTTTATCTGCGATCTGTATATAGGCGACCGCGCGCGCATCCTCGCCTTTCCCGAGCGCGTGTTCTTCATAGGAGAGGAAGGTGTAGTCGTTCACGTTGGCCTTCTTCAGAGCCTTGCTGAACGCGTCTATCGGGCCATTGCCCTCGCCCGTGAGCGTCCGTTGCTTGCCGTCCACGCGCACTGCGGCCCTTATTGCCGTCGCATTCCGGGCCTTGCTGGAGTCCTCGATGTGGAAGTTCTCGAGCGCAAGGGGTTTTTCGAGGTTGATGTACTCTTTCTCGAACGCGCTCTTTATCATCTGCGGCAAGACTTCTCTCCCAGTCGTGTCGGAGATGCGCTGTATCAATTTTCCAAGCTCGGGATGTATGGGTTTTGGCGTGTTGAAGCCGAACTGGGTACGAAGGACGTGCGCAACGCCGCCTTTTCCTGATTGCGTATTGATGCGTACAACCGTCTCGTAGGTGCGCCCGACATCCTTCGGATCCATGGGAATGTAGGGTACCTCCCAGCGCTCGCTTTTTGCCGCTTCCATCGCTTGAAAACCCTTGTTTATAGCGTCCTGGTGCGAGCCGGAAAATGCCGTGAATACGAGCTCTCCCGCATACGGGTGTCGCGGATGCACGGTCATGTCGGTGCAATCTTCATACACTTCGATAATGCGGTTGATATCGCTCAAATCGAGCTTCGGATCGATTCCCTGGGTATGAAGGTTGAGTGCGAGCGTGACGATGTCGACGTTCCCCGTGCGCTCGCCGTTGCCGAAGAGCGTGCCCTCCACGCGCTCTGCCCCGGCCATTTGTGCGAGCTCTGCGGATGCGACACCGGTGCCGCGGTCATTGTGGCAGTGCACGCTTATCACCGCCCTCTCGCGATTCTTGAGATTGCGGATGAACCATTCAATCTGATCGGCAAAAATGTTCGGCGTGGAGCTTTCCACCGTCGTTGGCAAATTGATAATTATTTTTTGTCCTTTCACGGGATTCCATTCGTCGATAACGGCATCGCACACTTCGACTGCGAAGTCGAGTTCGGTGCCCATAAAACTCTCCGGTGAGTATTCATAGAGGATGTGAGTATCCTTCAGGTACTTTTCGGCGTACTCCCTTGCCCACCGTGTGCCTTGGACGGCGATGTCTTTTACCCCTTTTTTATCGGTCCGAAATACAACGCGCCGCTGCAACTCGGATGTTGAATTGTACACGTGGATAAGCGCGCGCTTCGCGCCGATAAGTGAACGGCACGTTTCTTCGATGAGATGTTCGCGCGCCTGCGTCAGCACCTGAATGGTCACATCCTCCGGGATAAGGTCGTTCTCAATAAGGTGCCGCACGAAGTCGAACTCGACCTTCGCCGCAGATGGGAACCCGACCTCTATCTCCTTGAAGCCGACATCGATAAGCAGCTTGAACATGCGCAACTTCTGCTCCAGATTCATCGGCGTTACGAGCGCCTGATTGCCGTCGCGGAGATCTACCGAGCACCAGCGCGGCGCCTTTGTGACCGTTTTATCAGGCCATGTGCGGTCTTTCAATCCGACAGGCTGGGATGGCTTGTATTTTTTGGAATTTTTCATGGTTACTTTTTGTTTTTTTCGAACGCGTCGATGTCCTTCGCAAAGCTCAACGTATAGCCGATATCATCGAGGCCTTCAAGGAGCATTTTTTTCGTAAAAGGATTATTGGGGAACGTATAGGGCTGACCTTTCCAGATGAGCGTATCTTCCGCGAGATTCACGAACGCTTCGCGCTCGGGATTCTCCAGCACATCACCATGCATTTGGTCCACGTCTTGGTAGGGAAGCTCAATGAGAAGCAAACCATTTTTTGACGCGTTGTTGCGGAAAATGTCGGCGAAGGATGCGGCGATGATGGCCTTAAAGCCGTACCCGAGCAAGGCCCACGGCGCGTGTTCGCGCGAGGAGCCGCATCCGAAGTTCTCGCGCGCGAGGAGTATCTGCGCGCCCTTATAGTGCGGCTTATTGAGGGGGAAATCAGGCTTCGGCGTCCCGTCCTCGTTGAAGCGCAGGTCTTGAAAAAGGTGCTCGCCAAACCCTTTTTTGTCCGTCGCTTTCAGGTAGCGCGCGGGAATGATCTGGTCGGTGTCGACATTGTCCATGCGCAAGGGCACGAGGCGCGATGTGAAGTTTTGGAATTTTTCCTTTGCCATAGTGGATTAGCGAATAGCGAATAGCGAATAGCGAATAGAAAAGGCCGAGATTTGCATCTCCTTTTCTCCTCTCGCTTTTTTCTTTTCGCTTGTCATATGTATTCTCTAATGTCCTCGATGCGCCCTTCGAGGGCTGCAAGTGCGGCCATTGCGGGCGACATGAGGAACGTGCGCGCGCCCTTGCCTTGGCGGCCGATGAAATTTCTATTTGATGTCGATGCGCAATATTTTCCGGCCGGGACCATGTCGCCGTTCATCGCGATGCACATACTGCATCCCGGTTCGCGCCACTCGCATCCCGCCGAGAGGAAGACTTCGTGGAGCCCTTCTTCCTCCGCCTTGTGTTTTACCTCCTGCGAGCCGGGAACGACGAATGCGGTTATGCCCTTGGCGATCATCTTGCCGTTCATTATTTTGGACGCGATGCGCAGATCTTCTATGCGCGAGTTCGTGCAACTCCCGATGAAGACGTAGTCAACCGGCTGTCCCTGCATCTTTTGCCCCGCCTTCAGTCCCATGTACTCGAGCGCACCCACGATCTCCTCGTTGCCCCCGTTCGGGATCACACCCGTGATGCCGACCGACATGCCGGGATTCGTGCCCCACGTGACCATGGGCTCTATTGAGTCGGCATCAATGACGACCTTCTTGTCGAACGCCGCGCCTTCGTCGGATTTCCAGCCGCGCCACTCCTCCACCGCCTGCTTTCGCTCGGCGTCGCTCTTGAATTTCACGCGCTTCAGCAAATACTCTATCGTCGTCTCATCGGGCGCTATCATGCCCGCGCGCGCCCCCGCTTCGATGCTCATGTTGCAGATGGTCATGCGTGCCTCCATGCTCAATTTTTCTATCGCGCTTCCGCGATATTCGAGCGTATAGCCGGTGCCGCCGCCGATGCCGATCTCATTGATGATGCGCAGGATGATGTCCTTCGAGAAAACGCCCGGTTTCAGCGTGCCGTTGATGGTGATGGCCATGCTTTTCGTCTTGTGCTGAAGGAGGCACTGCGTCGCAAGGACGTGCTCCACCTCGGACGTGCCGATGCCGAAGGCAAGCGCGCCGAACGCGCCCTGCGTCGAGGTATGACTGTCGCCGCAGACGATGGTTTTTCCCGGCTGGGTGAGCCCAAGCTCCGGTCCGATGACGTGCACGATGCCCTGGTGCGCGCTTTTAAGGTCGTGCAAGGTGATGCCGTATTTCTTGCAATTCGCGGCGAGCATTTCCACCTGTTTTTGCGCGAGCGCGTCGAGCCAGGGGAAGACGCCGCGATCGATGGAGGGCACCGAGTGGTCCATCGTCGCGACCGTGCGATCGGGCCGCCGCACGCTAAGGCCGCGCGTCTCCAATCCGGTGAAGGCCTGGGGCGATGTAACCTCGTGTATCATATGCAGGTCGATATATAGGATGCTCGGTTCATCTTTCGCCTCGCGCACGACGTGCGCGTCCCATATCTTGTCGTACAACGTTCTTTTTTCAGTTTTTGATTTTGTCATATTAGCTTCGGTTCCAACAACTATATCAAGAAAGGCCCCCGGAGGGGCCTTTCGCTTGTTGTCATCGCAGAGCAACAGCCCCTCCTAAAGAATAGAGAGGGTAAGAAGGAGACCCTTCTTCGATACGCTACTCATGGATTTACCTTACGCGCTAGCATCTCTATTGTCAAGCACGATTCATCCCTCAGACATTGCGAATATGTTTCCAGGCGCGAGCTTTCCCTCAGGATCCAGCGCACGTTTGACCTGCCGCATTTGTCCGATCTCAGCTGGCGTATAGAGGAGTTTCAGTAATGCCTGCTTGGTTTTGTTTCTTCCAACGCCATGTTCAGCAATGGGACTTCCCCCGAGTTCAATAACTTTTTTGCCGATTTCGAATAACGCTCGCTTAGCGAGTTCCGCGTCCTCGGGCGTCTTCGCAACTATATTGGGATGAAAATTACCGTCAGAAGAGTGACCCCAAATGTAGAGATCTAGGTCCAGATCCTCGCAAGTTTTTCTCGCAAATTCCAGCATTTCTTTTACCTTATCCATGGGCACAATAAAGTCACCCGCCATTTTAGTGACCTGATTTTCTTTTACGCGCCTGTTCACACCATCAGGAACTGCTTTGCGCATATCCGTCAAATACTTTATCTGGCCTGTATTATCCGGGGGCGCAAATTGGAAACCTTCGGATAAGCCATATTTTTCAACCTCGCTTAATAAGCGCAATCCGAGTTCCTCACTGGTGTCGCCATCGGCTTTTTCTACCTGGATGATAAGCATTGTCTTAGCCTCCAGCGGCGGTGTGATCCCCCTTTTACTTTGACCGTCCTCGCGCAAAACACGCATAGACGGCGCGTCAACGTACTCGATTGCGCTTATATCGATCACACGAGGATTGATATCTCCGCCTTTCCTTTTTTCTCTTGTTTCCAAAGATAACTCTCTGAGCCTTTGATTTACATCAAGTGCCTTTTGTTCGTTTGGACACGCTACGAGAGCCCAGTGGATCGAGGGCATCGGAATAGCATCAAGTGTCGCTTTTGTAATCACTCCGAGAGTTCCTTCCGATCCGATGAAGAGATCGATCAGGTCCATGTCGGGCTCGGCATAATATCCGGCGGAACTCTTAGGAACATCGGGCATTTTGTATGTCGGCACATCAATTCGTCTCTCCGCCCCGTTAGCGTTCTCCAGAATGAAATGCCCATCACGAGCCTTGCACTGGCCCCTTCGTATATCGAGAATTTCTCCATTGGCTAGAACGACTTCGATTCTCTTAACCCACGGCCGAGTTTGTCCATATTTGAAAGTTGCGGCTCCGGCTGCATTGCAGGAGATCATGCCGCCAAACGATGCTTCTTCCTCGGTGGGCCCGGGTGGGTAATAAAGACCTACAGCCGCAAGCGCTACTTGCACCTCCCTAAACTTAACGCCCGGCTGCACCGTGACAGAACGGCTTTCTTTCTCTATGTGTATTTCTTTCTGTTGTCTCGTATCCAAAACAACCCATCCATCTTCCGGTACAGCACCTCTTGTGAGGGATGTCATTGCTCCTTCGGCAATAACATGCCGCGAAGCGCACAATATTTCGGACACCTCGGCCGGACCTGCTGCATTCTTTAACTCGAACCATTTCGAAGGTATTCCTCCCAAATTTCGAGCTGCGTCTTGGCGGATTATGGTGGACTCTAAGTCTTTAGGATCCGTAGACTCTTTGTAATTGGCAGGATTTGAAGGTCTGTCGGGAAGCTGCGATTTAATTCGATGTGAGCCTGGATTTTCCAACGTCGGTACGATTTCAGGCCTTCTTGCACTCGGAGAGTTTTTCAACTCATCAACCATATCTGAAACAGTAGCACGCCTCGAACTCGAGGCAAATGCCCCAGAAAGTTCATTCTCGTTTGACCGTCATTCGATATGATGAAAGTATGTCGAGAATGAAGAAGGTACTCGTTGTGCAATCGCGCCTCCAAACCGAGCAGCTCGAGCGGGAGCGCAACAACTATTGCCGGTGCGTCGGCAAGAATGCGGAGGGCACCTTTCTCTCCGCGCTCGACGAGCGGCTCGCCTGGACGTACCCGGACGAATTCCTCAAAGGGCAAGACGGTGTCATCTTCGGCGGCACATCCGATTTTGATTTTCATGGCGGCCGGACCGAGCGCGATCCTGCTCGCATCATGGCGTCCATCATCCTCTCGCGCTCCAAGCTCATCGTTACCTACGCGCTCGCGGAGAACATCCCTATCTTAGGTGTGTGCTTCGGCCATCAGCTCATCGGCGAGATGCGCGGCGGCAACGTCACGAACGACGAAAGCCAGAAAAAATCGGGAACCTACGAGGTCCATCTGACCGAAGAGGGGAAGAAAGACCGGCTACTCGAGGGCGTGCAGCATTCCTTCATGGCGCAATACGGACACAAGGACAGTCTCACATCGCTCCCTGAGGGAGCGGTATTGCTCGCGAGCTCCCAGAGTTGCAAATTCAGCATGTTGCGCTATAACGATAAGGTATACACCGTGCAGTTCCATCCGGAGCTACGGGCAGAAGATGCCGTACGAGCCTTGCAGGCGAACCCAGAATATCTACAGCCAGGGACACGGGTCGAATCCCTCGTGCGCGAATCTCCGGAGACCGAGCGGCTCATCCCGCTTTGGATAGAGCGGGTGGTGCTAGGAGTATTTTCTAGTGGCAAAACGGAACCGAAATGAGTTTAGCATTTTCGCCGGAATTGGTCGAATAATTTCTTC
>Ga0155250_135_pt1 | contig 28502 bp, 29 predicted proteins | sample RifCSPhighO2_02_FD_106218 | JGI IMG/M metagenome (GOLD analysis project Ga0155250, IMG submission 106218) | Candidatus Kaiserbacteria bacterium RIFCSPHIGHO2_02_FULL_59_21
TACAATCACGAGAGAAAGCAGTGGGACCGAAACAAGATGGCACCGGTTGCGTACAGGGACCATCTTCTCACAAAGTCGAGCGTGGGAGTGGGTTTCGAAAGTGTCCGCTAAATGGGGTACACATCAAAGATAGGATTTTTGGAGTAGATTTCACTCAAATCCTTTGTGTTTGCTATGTTTTCTACAGGTTCTAACCTCGCGTGAATAGCGCGGACCTCTTTTGCCATTGTCTGTATCGGGAATAGCAGATTATCCCAGTCAATGCTCAACTTTCTGCCTTTTAGCTTGAGGTCCGAACCTAATGCGGCAAAAATCTCCTTGCGCACACCAAAGTCGCCATTCTGCTTGGCTTCGGTAAAAATAGCCGCCGCCTTCTCCGCAAAGTTGAAACCGCGCTCGGCAATCTCAAGCCAGTTCTCCACGCGCTTGTCAGTATCCTTGAGGAGTGCTTGGAGGCGGTCCTTTTCGGTAAGGAGGGTCTGCTTGCGGCTCTTGAACTCGTCCTCCGTCAGCTCGCCGTTTGCCCGCATATCTATGAGATTGTCCACCTTGCGCACACACGCCTCGTATTCGCGCCTCTGTGCGCCGTAGATGTGCTCTCTGTCCGATACCTCCTGCGTGTTTGCCTCCTTGAGCCGAGCGAGAGCCCAGTCCTTGAAAGCAGGTGGTATTTCTATCGTGGCAAGCTCCGCCGCAATCTGTTTCTCAAGCTCTGCTTCCTCAATCGCGGGCTCCCTACAGTTAGGGTCTTTACGCCGCGTGCAGTGGTAGTAAGTGTAGCGGTGCGTATTGCCGTTCTTTTGATGCTTTACTTTTTCCTCGGCGGTAATCATCGCCCCGCACCCGCCGCACTTGATAGGACCGCGATACGCAATCTCGTGCCGTTTTGGATGCGGATAGCTTTTTCGTCCCAGCAAAAACTGTATGCGGTCATACTCCTCGCGGGTAATCATCGGCTTGTGGATGCCCTTGTGCCACACGCCGCTCCCTACGGGATACTCAAACTCGCCGTAGTAAAACGGGCGGGTAAAAAGGAGGTACACATTGCTCCTGCTCAATGGCTTGCCGTTGCGCATCCGCAGACCCCACTCCTTTGAGGCAATCTCCAAAATCTGCGGCGGCGTGTGCGTGCCTTTGAGCATCAGGTCAAACATCTTGCGCACGATGTCAAAACGCTCGGGGTCTACGAAAATGGACTTATACCCCTTGTCTCCGTACTTGTCGTTCATATAACCGAGAGGCGCAGGTGCGGGATAGACACCCATCTCTGCTTTCTTATTCAAACCTCGCTTTACATCGCGCCCTTTCTTTGCGCTCTCGTATTGCGATTGCGAGAGTGCCATCTGGAGCATCCAAATGCCCTCGGGAGTATTTTCAAAATGATAGGTAGCGAGCTTGAGGTCCTCAATCACGCCCGTGCGTATCATATAGGTTATCTCTCCCGCATCTTTCTCGTTGCGCGAGAGGCGGTCTGGATGCCACGCGACGAGCCCCGTGCGCTCGCCCTTGATGATGCGTACCAGCATATCGGCAAACGCGGGGCGGTTGAACGGCTTGAACGCACTCGCCTTGTCTTCTACAAACTCAATGTCCAATCCACGAAACCGCTCCGTTAGTTGGTCTTTTTGCGCTGGGATAGAAAGTGCTTGGCGTTCCTCGCCCTCGCTGGACTTTCTTACATACGCGAAGTATTTTATTTTGCCTTTTTCTTTACTCATACAAAAACCCGAAAGGGACGGTCTGTGTTGAACCGACTATGCAAGACAACCACAAGGATTGACGAGATAGCGGAGCAGACCGCCCCTCTCGGGCTACTATCTCGTTTATTTTGCAATAAAAATACCTTGTGCATACGCCTCGCGCTAATCGGTTCAACATAATCATTATACACCATTTTCGCCGATAAGCCGCTTCAAGTACGCCCGCACTTCCTCTGGGATTTCCTCGCTACCTTTACTCTTTTGAAAGTCCCGCAGTTCACGCACTATGTCCACCGCGCGTTCTACGCCCATACTGCCGTAGCCGTATGCGCCGAAGGTAGTGCCGATGTTTTCGTGCCCGAGCGTCAAACTGATAGCCCGCTTTTCTTCCTCGGTGAGGCGCATCTTGCTCATCAAGCTCACTACCAAGTGTCTGTAAGAGTGGGGGTGGTAGTACTTCACGCCAGCGTTTTCGCATCGCTTCTCAAATATCTTTCGCGCACTGCTTGAGCCACTCCAGAAAGAGCGACTGATGCTCTCTTTGCTGTACGCTTTTTTCGTGCTGATTTCGCTTGAAGTAGCGGGGAAAATCGGGTCGTCTGGAGCGAACTCCTTGCCCTCCAAGTACTCATACCATTCCAAGAAGTAGCGGCGTGGCTCATCCCATCCGATAGGGAAAAATGTCGTGATGATGCTCTTGGAGTTTTTTGTCCGCACGCCGTCTGCGGGGCTCTGGTAGATGCGGTGGGTCGCCTTGTCAAAACTCTTCATTTTGAGGGAGATGGTGGCGGTAATACGACAGCCCGTGATGAGGGCGAAGCTGATAAGTGCCCTGTCGCGCATAGCTATCTCGTTCGTCGGTTCAATGTTTCCGATTACTTTCTGCACTTCCTCAAGCGTCGGCATCTTCCTTGTCGTACCCGATAGGACTACCTGCATATCTTTCTTTGAGATGCGCAAAAAGTCCGCATCTCCCTTGACCAGCTTTTGAGTGTACTCGGGTTGCGCGGCAAGCCATAGAAAGAACTCTTTTACTCGCCGCAGATAGTGATACCGCGTGGCGGGCTTGAGTGCTCCATCGGGCGTTTTTGTCCCACGCCGAGTGAGCCAATCACAGTACGCAACCGCTTTTGACTTATTGAAGGTCGCGAAGTCCTCGCCGTTAGAGAAAATCTGCCACTGCCCGATAGCGTCGGCATAGTCGTTTACGGAACTCTCGGAAAAGCCCTTCGCTCCGCGCAGGTGCTCAAAAAATCCGCGCTTTGCTTGCTCGTTTCGGTACGGGATTTTGTCTTGATTGCTGGGAGTGTTCATATTCGTACAAACGGACATTTACATCTGGAATAACGCTTCCTGATAATATGATCTTGAGTTAATTTAATCTCTGGTTCAGTTCGCTTACAACAAAGACACATGAGACCATAGCTCTCTTTTAGAGAGAGCCACTGGTGGATGGTATGGGAACCTCCATTGCCAAGCTTTCTTATATTTCGTCTTCTAACAAGAAAGGCATTATATACTCCTGTTCCGCTTAATCCGTGTCTATAGTTCCAATGATCTTTACCTTTAGGCCGAACTTCCCTCATCTTTAGTTTCGTAATCTCTGTATGTTTTTTGCCCGCCATCCATAATCCAAAACCTTTAGCTTTTGCTAGTTTACTTTGTCTTTGACTGTAGCCTTCGTCATGTTTTTTGCCCCGCATATATCCAGGATGCCCGCACATTTTCCTTCTCCATTCTTCTGTATGTTTCTTGCCTAGCATACCCTTATGATTAGAAATCATTATTTTTCTGTAATCAGGATTTTGCCATTTTGCTTTTATAGAATCACTAATCTTTTTCCGTGTTTCTACAGTGACCCAATGCCCTAATTTTGCGCCTCGCTTTGTCATGAGTAGAAAAGTGTTTCGATCAAGCACCACAAAGTTTGACCCGTGGCTGGCGCTTCTACTTCTCCAGTGAGAGTCAATGTGCGCCCCGCAAACGTCCAGTCAGTTAACGGATTGTATGTAATAGGAAATTGAGAGCTCCAGACACCAAGAACGTCAGTGGTATCGACGGGAAGTGAAAATGTCTTTGTCGAGCCGTCTGTTTGGCTGGAAAGGTTATAACGCTTTACGATCGGCACTTTTCTCATTCCCATTCTGCCACGAGGGATGCGAGACAGCTTCTCATCAAAGTTTTTTTCCATTTCCTCAAGTCCCTTGATGGCATTTTTGTTGAGCCGGTTATCTCCTTGTAAAAGTTCAAGACCATCTCGTATTCTATCACCTAACTTTGGCAGGTCGTTCTCAATCTCTTCGATAGTCGGGATTTTGATGCTCTGTTTTACTTTCTCGGCGATAGCATCTTCGTCAGCATCTTTCCCGTCCTCGCCGTCTTTGCCATCTCGAATTGTGTCTATCCTGCTTCTCACTAGCGCTGTGGTTTCCGCAAGATAGGAATCTAGTTTTTTAGAGAGGTCATTGATGATTCTCTGATGATCATACATTTGCTTTGCTTCTTCGTATTCTTTACGAAATGACTCAATTTCTTTCTTATTCTGCTCTTTTAGAGCTAGAACTAGCTGGACTACTTTTTCGTAAGCAGAAAGAAACTCCTCCTTTGTAAAAGAATCATTTATCAGCTTCGCCAGTCGTTCTGCGAAGATGAGCTTTTCTTCTATTTGTTTGAGTGTTGTATTAGGCATAAAATGGCTTACTTCCTAGCTTTTCTCATAGCTTTGTTGACAAAACAGAAAGAGAGGATATGGTCGTAGCACATGTGGGACATTCTAAGGTTCTGCGCATTCATTGGATTCATTCTTCTTTTTGCATGGGGCTTTGAAAAAGACGCCGCCGGGACTGTTATTGGGTTTGTGTTATTTTCTCCTGTCATAATTTGGGTCTTAAATCCCGATTATTTTCACCTTAAGTCCTGATATTTGGTATAGACATCTCGTGTCAAAAGCCCCCCTGCCTTCAATTCAGAGAGTTTCGCTCTCAATTGATCGCCCTTTAACTCTTCCGTCAATTCGAGAACTATGGCCGCCCTAGCGTTGATCTGTGACTTCTCTACAAATTCCTTCACCTTCTTCCCTTTTTCTTCGTCAGTCTTCTTTTTGTAGGATTCACTAACAAACAAGCCACCTAACTTACTGTTCGTGATATCCCCTGCAAGCCTCCATAGTTTAGTGTTTTGTTCGGGCGTGAGTCCTTCAAAGCCAGTCCTATCTCCCAAGAGAGAAGGAGATACCTTGAATCCAGCATTCGTAAGACGACGTAGTTCGTCAATGACAGGAGACACCTTTTCTGGTGATGGCCGAGTAGGATCGAACATAACTTCAAGCGGATTTCCTATTCTTTCCACCTCTTGCCCTAAAACATCTACTTGCGGCTCCAGTCCCTCACGAAGTTTAGGGATACGGGCTTGGATTCTATTGAGAACCTCTTGCGTGAGTGAGTCTGACGATGGCCTTCGCTCCTTCGGGTCAAGCGCACGAGCAACATCGTTGATTATCGTAGGGATGAAGGAAGAAATGAACGAAGATGTGAAAGAACGCACATTCCAGATCTGTGGGTCAGCCACCACTTCCATGACTTGCTTCACCCCACGGAGGAATGTCTGCTCTGTGAAAGATTTTATAGATCCGACAGTCGCTTTGATTATTGCTTCTGTATGACTTCCTCCTTCCTTCATGGCATTTTGGAAGTGTCCTCCGAGGAGCATCACCGGCCCAGCGGGGCCTAGTGTTTGCACCGTTCGCCACTCATCACCAACCTTAATGCTATTAGCTTTCCTACCCTCTAGTCTCCAAAGTTCGCGCTCTTTCTCCGTTTGCGGATAGTCAAGCGTCATCAAATCGTTATTGAATAATTGCCCTCCAGCCCATAGAACACCAGTACCGATAGTAGATCTTCCTATTGCTTGAGATAAAAGTCGTTGGTCAAATTGTTTGCGGACTATCTGCTTACCAATCTCTATGAATACTCCAGCAGGAGAGTAATTCACAACTTGCATCGCAACGGCCGACGGCGTGCGAGCGAAAGGAACAACAAATCCCCCTGTACCCCCGCCAAGTTTTTGTATTCCTATTCCCACTTTCCCTAATGTAGTTTTATTTTGGAATACCGCCGTCTCTGCATCCGCGAGCGCATAAGCCGACATACCATCAGTCGGACTCTCAATAAGGTTCTTCACGAAGGCGTCCAATTCAACCCCCTTTAGTCCCTTATTCTTCCCCTGTGCTATTGCTTGGTTGTAGAGTGAACGCTTGAGCGCACCGTAGTAAAACACTTGGTCTTCTGCTCCGAGAGCACGAAAGACAAAATCCACATATCCTTGAATAGCTTTGCTTTTGAAGTTGACTCTCACATAATCGAGTTTCTTTGCGACATCACGCGAGTCATACCCTGTTTTAAGATATCGCCATCCTCTTTCAACACCCAGTTTGATTCCAGAAGGCAGTCCGCGAACCGTCAGTGCAAGAGTACGTTTCCCTGTAAGGAGTGAAAGGAGTGTATCAGCGGCAGCGGCAGGAATGTCCTTTGCTATCTCCGTAGCCGCATGAGAAATGTTTGAAAAGATATTCAGCCCTGATGTTTTGATACCGGTCAAAAGTCCAGCCTTCCACACTGCTACCACCTTCTGCCACCACATTGAAGGAATAAGTGAATGGATATGGTCTTGTAGTTGCTTGAACGCAATGGCTTTTTCTTCACCTTCCGCCATGCCTTGAATCTTCTTCATGCGCGTCGTGATTTCAGCCGCTTGTTCTCCGGTCAATTCAGGGACTTTCTTGCTAGGATTCGCAAGGTTCCATTTCTGTATCTCTTTTGCCGCGAATCTCACTTGGCCTTCGGGAGTAAGGCGACCGAGAATAGAAGCAGCTTGTACTGTCCTACCGGATTCTGTGAGTTTCCGAGCAACCGTATTTGCTACCTCAGCCGCCGCTTCATGGAGAGCGTTTCTCGTAATATCATCTGTTGCTTTCGCCGCTTGAGCGGCATAGTGTTTAAGAAGCTCGGAAGCCACCGCAACCGCCCTATCATCACTTCCGGTCAGTGCCACTCGTTCCGCTGTTCGTATATCATCCCTAACAAGGTTAGCCGCCTTGACCGAGAGGTCGTCCGTCGAACGAGGGACGTATTGCCCCGCAATCTTCTCTGCTTCGGGCAAGACTTCTTTAGCTGATGTAATGAAACCGCGCTCTAAAAGACCCGCAGTCGCTTCACTTGACTTTAATCCTCTAGTTGCTATACTTATGACATCTGCTTCTGCTCTGGAAGTAGCCTGCTCCGCTAGCTCAGTGGCAGAGCGCAGGTTTGAAGCACCTGGCGTCGGAGGTTCGACTCCTCCGCGGAGCACTCGATAAGCATTGTTAAGAAAAGTTTTTGATTCATCGCCAAGCTGATGGGGTAAATGGGGATAAGTCCAATTAAGTAGGTATATTCGTGTCATAAACTATGCAACGCTTTATGCAATCAAAACGGACGTATCCCCATTACCTCCCCCATTACCTCAAATATGGATAAAAAACCGCCTCCGGCCTTTCCCCTTCCCTTCAAGCCCCTTCGATATTATCGGGGCAAGCCGGCAAGCGCTTCCTTTGCCGACTGAAGGCGCTGATGATACATGACGGCCTTTTCATATTCGGCGCGCGCGGCGGCGATGTCGCCCCGGCTCTCGAATATCTTGCCGCGCATGACATAGAGTTCGGAAACCGACTTGTTGTTGTCGTTGATGATGCCGCTCGTGAGCGCGAGCACGCGGTCATAGTTGCCGAGCTTGAAGTAGGCGTCGATGGGCTCGTGCTGGTACCAAAGTTTGCGGCGCGTCAGTTGCGGCTCTATCTTCTCGAATTCGCGCACCGCGCCTTCGTAATCGCCGAGATAGAAAGCGGCGGTTGCGAGATTGTAGTGAATGAGCGCGTCGTCCGGATTTTTCGCGAGCTCTCTTTCCGCGCGCGCTCGTGCGCCCTGCCATGCCGCTTTTTCGTCGGCATCGCTTCCCAGAATGCGCTCGACGAGCGCCCTCTTTTCGGGCGGCACTACGATAAGGTAGGAGTAGTTGAAATCCTTCCAGATGTGCATCCATTCGCCATCGGTAAGCGAAACGTCGGGCCCGCCGATGCCGTCGCTCTCGAGGATGGTCTCCGCCCCGTAGCCCCTCACGACCCGGTAGTGCACGATATCCTGATCCGGATACATGAGCGTGCGGGCGACTACCGGGATGCCGTTGGCAACGAATTCCTTCAGGAGCTCGATGGTGCCGTTCGGCCGCACGTACGTCGCGAGCCCGTGCCTCTCCCGCGCGTAGTCGGCGAGCTCGTAGAGCGTTACGGATTTGTCGTCGTTGTCGCCGCGGGGGTTGTTCCACGGGCGCGTCGCCTCGGCGATGGCCTCCTGCGTGTCTTTCACGCCCCAGTGCGAGAGCGCGATCATGAGCCCCACGGAGGAGCAGTTGTTGAAGCTCTGCCACGCGTGCGCGAGGTCGCCGATGGTCTTTGCCTCGGGCCGCTCCCCGCGCGCGGAAGATACCGCGCTTTGTGGCGCGGCGCGCTCCTCCTGCCGCGCCCCCGGCGCCGCTAAAACCGCCTCCTCCCCGCTCCGAAAATAGAAATAGAGAAAGACAGCCGCGACTCCCGCTAGGATCACCGCACATACTTTCATCGCCATGCCTCCGGTACCGCGACGCATGGCGCAAGCATATCCCGCTTCCGGGCCCGCCGCAGTTGACACGCTTCGCTATTTTTGATATCCTAACAGTTGTCAAACCTTCTCTATCGGTTTTCGTCTTGGGAGAGCCAAGGCCGCCCGCAAGCACAGGGTGAACCCATCCCGAGATACGTTCGACACATTTCAACGGCCTTTAGGCCATTGCCTCCATCGGGCATACATGACAACTCATTATACGCATACGAGCGCGCCCGCGCGCGGGCATTCGCCCCGCTCGCCTCGCTGGAGCTCCGGCGAAGCGGGCCACAGGCTTCGACCGCGCAAGGGCGGACCCTCTTCCTCGCGCCCGCGCGGGCGTTTCCCCCGCTCCTCCTTCGGCCATGCGCGCCGGCCCCAGCGGGCCGGGAGAGGCGAACGCATCGACGTCTCGCGCTTCATCAACAAAGCGACGATAGTGGAGGAGACGGAGTTCGTGCCGACGCACTCCTTTATGGAGTTCGCCGTCGATCCCCGCATCAAGCACAACATCGGGCAAAAAGGGTACGCGACCCCGACCCCGATACAGGATAAAGCGATCCCGCTCATCATCGAGGGGCGCGACATCGTCGGCATCGCGGACACCGGCACCGGCAAAACGGGCGCGTTCCTCATTCCCCTCCTCGACAAGGTCGTGAAAAACCGCGCGGAGCGCGTGCTTATCATGGTCCCCACGCGCGAGCTCGCTCTCCAAATAGAGGAGGAATACCAGGGCTTTTCCCGCGGCTCCGGATTGCTCTCCGTCTCCGTCGTCGGCGGCGCCAACATCAATCCGCAGATACGCCGCGTGCGCAGCGATCCCTTTTTCGTCATCGGAACGCCGGGGCGCATCAAAGATCTCATCGAGCGCCGCGTGCTCGATCTTTCGAAATTCCGCACCGTCGTCTTGGACGAGGCGGACCGCATGCTCGACATGGGCTTCATCCACGACATGCGCAAGATACTCGCCCTCCTCCCCCGCGAGCGCCAGACGCTCTTTTTCTCGGCGACGCTCTCGCGCGACGTGGAGAAGCTCATCGGCGACTTCCTGAACAATCCGGTCATGCTATCGGTCAAGACGGGCGACACCGCGCGAACCGTCCATCAAGACATCGTGCGCCTCCAGGGCAAGCACAAGCTCGACGTTTTGCACGAGCTCCTCATACAGCCGGAGTTCAGCAAGGTCCTGGTCTTCGGGCGCACGAAGCATGGGGTCGAGAAGCTCGCACAGCACCTCGCCGAGCGCGGCTTCAAGGCCGAATCCATCCACGGCAACAAAAACCAGAGCAGGCGCCAGAAAGCGCTCGCGCTTTTCAAGGGCTCCCGCGTGCAGGTCTTGGTGGCGACCGATGTCGCGGCGCGCGGCATCGACGTCGAGGACGTGAGCCACGTCATCAACTACGACATCCCGACCACCTACGAGGACTACGTGCACCGCATCGGGCGCACGGGCCGCGCCGGGAAGCGCGGAAAGGCGCTCACCTTCATCGAATAGTTCGATGATACTCGCTCCAGGTAAATTTATGTCGAAGAACTTTTTCAAGGACGGCAAATGGATCGACAACCCCGACGAGGTGGTCGTGCTCGAATGCGAGTGCGGGGGAAAATACATCAAAACCCGCGAGGAGCAGACGCAGTGCCTCCGCTGTATGTCGACAGTAAAATAGGCTGTGCTACACTGCGGGCATGAGCCATTACATTTGCACGGGAGGGTGCGGCGGAGTCTCCGATACGCCGGGCGCGTGCCGGGCGGAGGATTGTCCCAAGCACGGAAAACCTTTGGAGAAATGCGAGGCCGAGGACTGCGCGCACGCCGAGGAATCCGAGGAAAAGGCGAACGAGTAGCGGCGCGCCCGGGATCCCCTTTCGCCTTTCCCTTTCGCCATTGACAGGGATTGGCGCACATGATATCCTTTACATATCAATCAGCGCTGATCCAGGGAAGCAAGGATCGACCTCCACGTTCAGCATAACTGCATTTGATTTAACAGGTATCCTCATTACAGCTATGCAAACAGGAACAATCGCCCGGCTTACCGACAAGGGATTCGGGTTCATCAAGATCGAAGGACGAGAAAAAGATCTCTTTTTCCACTCCAACGAGCTCGTCAACGTACGGTTCGACGAGCTTCGCGAAGGTGACAAGGTGACGTTTGAAGAGGCGGACAGCCCGAAGGGGCCGAACGCCGTCAAGGTCAGCCGGGTCTCCTAACGAGAACTTGAGCAAGCGCCCCCGCCTTCCGGCGGGGGCGCTTCGCTTTTCGCGGTTCTCGATCGCTTCCCAAAACTGGAACCGGCACCGAGAAAAGCTTCGACGGGAAGCGATGGCCGCTGACGATGCGCACCGATCTCGCTGGAACGTTGAAGTGCAGGGCGACCAGCTCCGCGACGCGGCGGTTCGCCGCGTTCCCCTCCGCCTTTTCGCGGACGGAGATCTTGAGCGACGCGGAGGAAACGGCTTCGAGCCTCTCCCGCCGGGCGTTCGCGCGTACTCGGACTTTTATGTACATAGGAATACAATACCACCATGAACCCACGCCCCCGACCCCCGTCTGGGAAACCTCTCGGTTTCCCAACACCGCCTTCGGCGGTCCTTCCTCCACGGGGACGTGCGACTGGGCGCGTACTCGTCGTCGGCGGCTCGGAGGAATACGCGGGGGCGCCGTACTTGGCCGGCATCGCGGCCTTGCGCGCCGGAGCGGAATCGGTCGTCGTCATGGCGCCCGAGCAAGTGGCGTGGGCGATCAACGCCCTCTCGCCCGATCTCATGACGCGGAAACTTCCGGGCAGATGGCTTTCGCGCGCGCATGAGCGCGCGATACGGCGGATGATGAAGACCGCCGATATTCTTCTTGTCGGCAACGGGGCGGGCGTTCTTCCTGGTACGGCGGCCCTGATGCGCTCCCTGATGCTCTCTCCCCTGCCGAAAGTCGTTGACGCCGACGCGCTCAAAGTCTTGCGCGGGAATGCCGTGCGCAACGCGATACTGACGCCGAACGCGGGCGAATGGGCGCTCTTGGAGAAGAACAACGACATCGAGAAGCTCCTCGCGGCAAAGAACGTCATCGTCCGGAAGGGGCCCGCGACGGCGATACTCTCCGGCACACGGACGTTCATCGTGCGCGCGAACGAAGGCCTTCAAAAAGCGGGGACCGGCGACGTCCTCGCGGGCATGATTGCGGGCTTTCTCGCCGCCGGCCTCTCCCCGCTCGCCGCCGCGAAGAAAGCGTGCGAGACGGGGAATACGGTCGCGGACATTCTCACGAAGAAGAAGCGGGGATATCACTTCCTCGCGAGCGATCTCGCGGGAGAGCTTGTTTCTTTTTCTTCCGGAAAAAGCGGAAAAGGCGCGGCGTGAACGGGAGCCGCGCTTCCCGGAGCATCCAAACATAGCCGGCGACGCTCACGATTAGCGCTCCCGCCCCCGCCGCGATGAGATCCCACATCGTGTCGGCATTGCCATTCTGCCATGTCTCAAGAAAATAGAAGTCTCCCGCAAATTCGACGATCTCCCATACGACGCCGATGGCGAGCGAGAACGTAACGGCGAAGAACGAAACGAAGCCGGGAGAGAGGTCGAGGTGAACCGACTTCTGCTCGTTGAGCGTATAGACGAGCACGAATCCCGTCACGCCGAGGAGGAGGCCGGATTGGAAATGGAGGAACTTGTCCCAGAGCGGAACGCTGTCGTAGAAATTGGCGACGTGGCCGAGAAAGACCGTCGCGAAGACGAAGCCGACGATGCCGAGATCGAGTGCGAACGGAAGATAGAACCGGTATCGGTATTTCAAGACGGAGGGCGCCGACATGAGAATGAACACGAGGACGGTGCTGAACACGGACGCCCAATCGCCCCTGAAAGCGAAGTAGCCGGTCGCGGCGAGGATCGAGGCCCGCAGGCCGTAATGAATGAAAAGGGTCCAGCGATTGCGATACGCCTCCACGATAGACGCCCGGTCCATCACGCGATACTAGCACGGGAGGGCGGCGTTCGGGAAAACGCGGCTTCGGCGCGCAGATCGCTTTCCCTTTCGCTTTCCCTTTCGCTCGACATCCGTTCCGGAAAACGCTATGGTGGACGCATGGATACGCTGTTCCTTTCCCTTGTGGCGCTCGCGCTCCTCATCGTCGTCGCGAGCATCAGGCAGGTCAACCAGTACGAGCGCGGGGTCAAGTTCACATTCGGCAAATACACGGGGATAATGGAGCCGGGCTGGCGCCTTGTGTGGCCCATCATCCAAACGTACCGCCGTGTGGACATTCGCGTGAAGGCGGTCGACGTGCCCGACCAGAACGCCATCACGCGCGACAACGTCTCCGTCGCCGTGAACGCGGTCATTTACTACAAAGTGTCCTCCTCGGAAAAAGCGATACTCGAGGTCGAAGATTTCTATTACGCGATCTCGCAGTACGCGCAGACGACCATGCGCAACATCGTCGGCGAGGTAACGCTCGACGAGCTCCTCGCGGGCCGCGACAAGATCGCCGAGCGCATCCGCGAGATAGTCGACAAAGAGACGGACGCGTGGGGACTGAAGGTCAACAACGTGGAGCTGAAGGACATCAAGCTCCCGGCGGACATGGAGCGCACCATCGCAAAGCAGGCGGAGGCGGAGCGCGAGAAGCGCGCCGTCATCATCAATTCCGAGGGAGAGCTTGCGGCTTCGCGCAACATGGCGGAAGCGGCGCGCGTATTGAACGAGGTCCCGGGCGCGCTACACCTGCGCACCCTTCAATCCATCAACGACGTCTCATCCGACCAGTCGAACACCATTATCTTTACCGTCCCGCTCGAGATCATCAAAGCGTTCTCGGGGTTCGGCAACTCTAGAAAGTAATCGGTCGTCAATACCACGTGCCGGTCCAGTAGTCGTATACCCACTGATGCGGATCGGCCACGTAGAACGGATAGCATCCGTAGCCCGAGTAGCAATACTCATCCCCGGACATATAGGAGGAGGCGTATGCGGGATAGCCGCCGTACCCGTAGTTCGGGGAGTAGCTCACCGGCTGGTAATTCGGCTGGTAGTAGCCGGACTGCGAGTAGCCCGTCTGATATTGCGGATACGAATACATATACGAGGGATACGTGTACGAATAGGAAGAAGCCTGCATCGGATACTGGTACGTGCCGGCGTTGCCATAGGGATAATTGTTCACGTAGGTGTAGGGCGCGAACACGTGCGGCGCGCCTCCGTATGCCTGCGGATATCCGGCGTAGCCAAACGCCTCCGCGAACAATGGAACGCCGACGATAAACGCGGCCGAGAGCATCAAGGATCTATTCATGCGCATACCATACACTGTCTGCTTCAATGATTAAAGCCATGATGAAGAGGCTCGTTTTTGTTTGCTACCATGGGGAATACCCGTATGAATAAGGCCGGCACACTGCTCGTCATCGTCATTCTCGCTCTGGCGGGACTTCTGCTCGCCGCTCCCGTCAGGGATTTCGTCTCCGGTATTCTGCCGATTGCCCGCCCAGCGCCGCCTCTGCCGCCAGCCGGAGAGCCGCTCCCCTTCTCGCTACCCGAAGGGTTCACCGCGTACCTTTTAGCGGACAATGTGCCGGGGGCGCGCGTCATGGCGCGCGATCCCGGCGGAGCGCTTCTCGTGTCGCTCATGAACAGCGGCAAGGTCGTGGCGCTCCTGCCGCGCGCGGATGGAAGCTCGGAACGCATTGTATTGCTGGAGGGTCTGCAAAAGCCGCACGGACTTGCCGTGCGCTGTACCGAGCGGTGCGAACTGTACGTCGCGGAAGAAGACGGCGTCTCGGTCTATCAGTATGCGTTCGACGAGGCGACAAAAACGCATCGCCCGGTCAACGGCAAGAAGATACTCGATCTCCCGGACGGCGGGCACTCGACACGCTCGCTCCTTTTCATGCCCGACCCCAACGACCACAAACTGCTCGTCTCGGTCGGCTCATCGTGCAACGTCTGCATCGAGGCCGACGAGCGACGCGCGAAACTATTGATAGCAAATGCCGATGGAAGCGACCTGAAGGAATACGCAACAGGTCTGCGGAACACCGTATTCATGGCGATTCATTACGTCACGGGAGATATCTGGGGCGCGGAGATGGGACGCGATCATTTGGGCGACGACCTGCCGCCGGACGAGGTGAACATCATACGCGAAGGCGGATGGTACGGCTGGCCGTGGTTCTACGGCAAAAACGTCGAGGACCCGGCTCTTCGGTCGAAGCGAAACTGGGACGGCTCACTAACGGGGATCGATCCGCTGTTCGCTCAAGAAGCGGTCCCGAGCCATATCGACATTCCCGCGCACTCGGCGCTCCTCGGCCTTGCGTTCATCCCCGAGGAGGGCTGGCCCGAGGAATGGTGGTATGACCTCCTCGTCGCCTACCACGGCTCGTGGAATAGGAGCGTGCCGACTGGCTACAAAATAGTGCGCTTCCCGCTCGACGCCGAAGGGAATCCAGAAGGGCCTCCGGTCGATTTCATGACAGGATTCATGACCGAAAGCGGAGAAGCGCGTGGTCGACCGGTCGACATTCTCATCGAGCCCGGCGGCGTCATATACGTATCCGACGACCGCGCCGGCGCCATCTACCGCATCGTGAGAACGACCGAAGATTGAGCGTATAATGACGGGATGAACATGTTCAAGGAGCCTTTGCGCTTCCTGCGGTTCCAGAAAGTGAAGCTCACGCCCGAAGTGCTGTGGAAAGGGTTCCGCGCGCAGATCAGGGACGCGACGACGTGGCCGGACAAAGCGGCGGACGTTCTCACGGCGTGGTTCGGCACGGTCGGCTTCCTCGCCGGTAACGCGCTTCTCTTCGCCGGATGGCTGTTGTGGAACACCGGCTATCTCGGGTTCGCGCCGTTCGATCCCTTCCCTTTCATATTCCTCACCATGATCGTCTCGCTCGAAGCGATCTTCCTTTCCGTCATCGTACTCATCACCCAGAACAGGCAGAGCAAGATAGCCGACCTCCGGCAGAAGATGGATTTCGAGATAGACGTGCGCGCCGAGGACGAGATAACGAAGATCCTCCAACTGCTCGCCGAGCTTCACCGGCACGCCGGACTCGCGGACCGCGACGAAGAGCTCGAGCACATGATCCAGAAAACGGACCTTCGGAAGATAGAGGAAGAGATCAGGAACCGCCCCGGCTAAGCGTTCCCCTTTCTTTTCTTTTTTCTCATCTCCTTCTCGGCCTTCGCGACCGCGATAGTCGTCTTGATGATACTGTCCGGGTTCAAGGACATGCTCTCGATGCCCTGCTCGACGAGGAACTTGGCGAACGAGGGGTGATCGGAGGGCGCCTGGCCGCAGATGCCGACGTACTTCTTGCGCCGCGTGCACACCTTGATGACGCCGGCGATGAGCTTTTTCACGGCTTCGTCGTTCTCGTCGGCGACCCTGTTCACGATGCCGGAGTCGCGGTCGAGCCCGAGCGTGAGCTGGGTGAGGTCGTTGGAGCCTATCGACATGCCGTCGAAGATGTCGAGGAATTCGTCGGCCAGAATGGCGTTGGATGGTATCTCGCACATGACGATGACCTTGGTCGCCGCCTTTTTCTCTTTGGCCGTGCGCGCGAGAAGCCGCGGGATGAGCCCGGCCTCCTTCATCGCCGCAAGAACTTTTCTCCCCTCTTCGAGCGTGCGGCAGAAGGGCACCATAGGGACCGCGTTATCGAGCCCCATTTCCTCACGCACCTTTCGCAAAGCCAGGCACTCAAGCGCGAACGCCTGCTTGAATTTCGGATCGTAGTAGCGGGAGGCGCCGCGCCAGCCGAGCATCGGGTTCTCCTCATGCGGCTCGAATAGCTCCCCTCCGAGGAGCGAGCGGTACTCGTTCGACTTAAAATCCGAGAAGCGGACGATGACCTGCTTGGGATAGAACGCGGTCGCGATCTTCGCGATGCCGTATGCCAAATTATCGACATAGTAGTTCGTGCGGTCGCTCCATCCGCGCGTGCGCTCGTCTACCTTGCGGCGCATACGTGGGTCTAGCTTGTCGTAGTGCAAAAGGGCGAGAGGGTGCACCCCGACGGAGGCCGCGATGATGAATTCCTCGCGCGCGAGCCCCACGCCGCTCTGGGGGAGGAAGGATTTCTCGAACGCCGTATCGGGCGTCGCGAGATTCATCGTCATCTTGGTCCGCGTCCGCGGGATCTTCGCGATGGCGTGCTCGCGCACGTCGAAACGGAGCGCTCCTTTGAAAATGACCCCTTCTGCAGAAGTAGTGTCCACGGTGATGACTTGTCCGGTCTTCAGGCGCTTCGTGACGGTTTCCGCCCCGACGATAGCCGTGAGGCCGAGCTCGCGGGAGACGATAGCCGCGTGCGAGGTGCGCCCGCCCTTGTCGGTAACGATGGCGCCTGCCTTTTTCATGACAGGCTCCCAGTCCGGATCGGTCATCTCGGTGATGAGTATCTCCCCCGGCTTCAGGTCCTCCATGTCCTCGACGCTTCCGATGACGCGCGCGACGCCGCTCACGATCTTGTTCCCCACGGAGAGTCCCTTCGCGAGGACCTCTCCATCCTCAAGCCGCACGTACTCTCGTATCCTCCCCCTATCTTTCCAGACCTGTACCGTTTCCGGCCTCGCCTGGAGAATGAAAAGTTCGCCCGTCTTTCCGTCGAGGCCCCATTCGATATCCATCGGACTATAGGTGCCGCGCTTTTTCGAATAATGCTCCTCTATCGCTTTCGCCCAGTTCGCAAGCTGGAGCGCCTGCGTATCCGAGAGCACGAACGAGTTCCGTTCGGCGGCGGAGGTCTTCACTATCGTCGTCGGCCCCACGCTTCCCTTCGAGGAATACACCATTTTTTCGTGCTTGCCGCCCAGGCGCTTCCCTATGACGGGATTCGGCGCCGTGCCGAGCATCTTTTTGGCGACCAAGAATTCGTCGGGGACGACCCGTCCCTGCACCACCATCTCGCCGAGGCCCCACGCGCCGTTGATGAGAACGAGATCGCGGAAGCCGGTTTCGGTGTCGATCGTGAACATGACGCCGGAGGCGCCGCGGTGTGTCGCGACCATGCGCTGGATGGCGACCGAGAGCGCGACGGAGAAATGGTCGAAGCCCTTGTCGAGGCGGTAGTTGATGGCGCGCGCGGTGAAGAGCGACGCGAAGCACGATTTCACGGAGCGCACGACGTCTTTCTCCCCGCGGACGCCCAGGTAGGTGTCGTGCTCTCCCGCGAAGCTCGCGTCGGGGAGGTCTTCGGCGGTCGCGCTCGAGCGTATGGCCACGTCGATGTTCCGGCCGTACCTCTTTTCCATGATCCGGTATCCCGCGGCGATCTGGGCTTCCATCGCCGGAGGCATTGGAGCGCTCTTGATGCGCGCGCGCACCTCGGCGGAGACGCTCTCGAGGCTCCGCAGGTCGCCGTGTTCGAGGCTTTCGAGGGATGAGCGGATGAAATCATCAAGCCCCGCCTCGCGGATGAAGAGCCGGTATGCTTCGGCGGTCACGACGAATCCGGTGGGGACGCGAATGCCCTTCGAGGAGAGTTCCCGAAGCATTTCCCCGAGCGAGGCGTTCTTGCCGCCGACCAAGGCTAGGTCGTCCATTCCGGCATCTTCCATGCGGATGACGTACCGCCCTGCCTTCATTACGGCAGTATACGCGAATCGCGGGCTACGGCAACGCCGTTTCGCCCGCACAAGACAAAGCCGCCCCGCGAGAGAGCGCAAGCGCTCTCTCGCGGGGCGGCTCTTCCCCGGCTCCGGCCTCTCTATCCCTATGAGAGATGGCCCGAGACCAGCTTCGTCATTTCGAACATGTTCACCTGGCTCTTTCCCCCGAAAATCACGCGCAGTTTCTCATCCGCGTTGATGTTGCGCTTATTCTGCTGATCCTGAAGGCCGTTCGACTTTATGTACTCCCAGAGCTTTTTGACGACCTGCCCGCGCGGCAAGGGGCCTTTTCCGACGACCGCTTCAAGTTCGGCCGAGAGATTGTAGGGCTTTAATAAGGCTGGATTGGCTTTTCTGACCATAATGGCTTATTAGCTGGTAAACCTTCCGGTTTCGAGCTCCTCGGCTCGGAAATGCAAAAGCGGCGTCTTTTGCATTTCCTCGCTCTACGTCGCTCGTAGACTACAGTGTAGCTAATGTACAGGCTTTCCGCGAGCGGCCTGTGGATTACCGGTTCAGAGCCGGTAGCCAGCCTCGCCGTGGACGGCGAGGTCGAGGCCCTCGGATTCCTGCGACGAGCTTACCCGTAGGGGCGAGAAGAACGAGACGAACTTAAGGATGACCCACGTGCCGAAGAATGCGTAGAGCGCGACGGCGGCGACCGCGACGACTTGCACGAGGAGTTGGCCCGGGTTCCCGAAGAGAAGGCCGTCGTTCCCCGCCGCGTTGATGACTTTCTCCGCGAAGATACCGGTCAAGACAGCTCCCGTGAGGCCGCCGACGCCGTGCGCCGCCCACACATCGAGCGTATCGTCTATCTTTATCTTGTGCGTGCGGATGAAGACCGCCGCGTAGGTGATGACGCCAGCAATGACGCCGATAGCGATGGCCGCTATCGGGCCCACGAAGCCGGAGGCCGGCGTGATTGCCACAAGGCCGCACACGGCGCCCGTTGCGGCCGCCATTGCAGAAGGCTTTTTGTTCTCCGCCCACGAGAGGAACGCCCAGGTCAAGGCCGCGGCGGCGGCGGCGATGTTCGTCACGACGAACGCGCTTGCCGCGAGAGCTCCGGCGGCCAGCGCACTGCCCGCGTTGAAGCCGAACCAGCCGAACCACAGGAGGACCGCGCCGAGGATGACGAACGGGATGTTGTTGGCGCTCGAGCCGACCGGCGAGTGGTTGAGCCGCCTCCCGATGATGAGAGCCGCGGCGAGCGCCGAGAAGCCGGCCGTCATGTGCACGACCGTTCCGCCGGCGAAATCGAGGGCTCCCAGATCGCGGAGCCATCCGCCCACTCCCCACACCCAGTGCGCGACCGGATCGTAGATGAGGGTCGTCCAGAGGAGCACGAACGCGATGAGCGCCGAGAACCTGATGCGCTCGACGAACGCGCCGATGATGAGCGCGGGCGTGATGATGGCGAACATCGCCTGGAATATCATGAACACGAGCGCGGGGATAGTGCCCGCATAATCGGCGTTCGGCGCGAAGCCGACGCCTTTGAGGCCGAAGAACTGCAGGCCGCCGATGAGGCCGTTCACATCCGTCCCGAAGACGAGGCTGTAGCCCAAGACCACCCACTGGATGGAAACGAGCGCGAGAATGACGATGGATTGCTTAAGAACGGAGACGACGTTCTTGGCGGAAACCATGCCTCCGTAGAAAAATCCGACCGCCGGCGTCATGAGCATCACGAGCGCGGCGGAGGCGAGCATCCACGCGGTATCGCCCGAATTTATCGCGCCCGCGTCATAGGCTCCGGAAGACGCTCCGGCAAAGTAGATAGAACTGTAGCCTATAGCTAAGCCCGCGATCAAAACCCAGATCGCGTGCTTTATCATGCCGTTCCCGGCCTTCAGAAGCTGCTCCATAGAAGTTGGTTCGTCACGTCGTGATGGTAAATGATCTCCGCGTCCTTGATGGTCGCGCCGAGCGCTTTCGGACAGCGCTCCGCCGAAAGCTCCTTGTACTTGATGTACTTTTCCTTGCTTTCCTCGCCGAAGACGTCGGTCGTCAGCTTGCTCGCCTTGAAGAGCGCGATCGCGTCGTAGATGTTGTCGGGAAGGAAGCGCACCCTGTCGCGCTTGCCCTCGTCCTTCTCGAGCTTCTTGCCCTCGAGGCCGACTTTGAGCATCGTGAAGAGCACGAGGTAGGGGTTCGCATCGGGCGCGACGGAGCGCATCTCGATGCGCGCGGTGCGCTCATTCCCCACCGGGATGCGGATCATCGAGCCGCGGTCTATCGCCGAAACCTTTATCTGATTGGGAGCCTCGAAGTGCGGGTCGAGCCGCCGGTACGCGTTGACCGAGGAGTTGAAGACGAGGCACGTCTCCGAGGCGTGGTTCAGCATCCGGAGGATGAAATCCCACGCGGCTTTGGAGAGGCCGTCGGCGCCCTTCGGGTCGTAGAAGATGTTCTTCCCGCCCTTCGCGAGAGAAAAATTGGTGTGCATGCCCGAGCCGTTGATGCCGATGAAAGGCTTCGGAAGAAAGCTCGCCGTGAGGCCCATGTTGCGGGCGACCTGCCGCGCGATGAGTTTGTAGAGCTGGACGTTGTCGGCCGCGCGCACGACCTCGGCGTAGGAGAAGTTCATCTCGAACTGCGAGGGCGCGACCTCGGGATGGTCTTTCTCGTTCTTGAAGCCCATCGCGCGCTGTGCCTCCGCGGCGCGGTCGATGAACACGCGCAAGGGGTCGAGCGGGAGCGAGTGGAAGTAGCCGCCCGAAGAAATGAATGTGAATCCCCCGTTCTCGCGGTACTTCTGCTCGGCGTTCGCGCCGTCCACCACGAAGCCCTCGATTTCGGGCGCGGCGTACGCGGTCAGTCCTTCTTTTTTCTTGAGCTCGGCCGTGTAGCCCTTGAGTCGTCCGCGGAAGTCGCTGATGTAGGGCGTCCGGTCGCGGTTCATCACCGAGGCGAAGAAGATGACCTTGCCGGGGCCGAACACGTCGCTCGGCATGTAGCGGATCGATGCCCAGTCAACTTCGAGCCGGAGGTCGCTCTCGTGCTGTGGCGTGAAGCCGCGGATGGACGAGCCGTCGAAGGTGAGGTTGGAGAGCGAATCGAGCAAGAATTTTTTGTCGTAATCGAGCATGTGCAGGCGCCCCTCGATGTCGGTAAAGCAGAGGGTTACCGCCTTGATGCGCTTCTCTTTGCGCAGGTACGCCGTGTACTCCTTCTCGAGCTGGGAGTGGCTTTTGGACTCGCCGTGCTCTTTCGCCTTCAGGTTCAGCTCCTCGAGCTTGTCGTAGGGTATCTCCAAAAAGTCCTTTAATTTAGTTTCCATGCTCGCGAAGATAATTTATATGATAATTATCCTAAAAAGATACAGGATTACTATAAAACTGTCAAGTTTTACTGTGGAAAACCCCGAAATGGGCGATGCAGAGGGGAGGGGGGGGTTCAGAAACTGTTGAAAAAGCTCCAGAGGCGAGGCGTCGAGGAGCGAGAACGCGAGCCGTACTGAACGTACGGTGAGCGTTCGAGCGACGATGACAACGACGCATATGGACTTTTTCAACAGTTTCTCAGACAAACTCTATACCAGCCAGTTCTCCTTACCCTTCAGGTACGTCCCTATCCGCGCGAGGCCCTCTTTGATCTTTTCGACATCGAGCGCGTAGGAGAGGCGGATGCGGCCCGGGGCGCCGAACCACGCGCCGTCGTAGGTGATGACCTTGTGCTTATAGAAAAGCTCGGAAACGACGCGGCCTGAATCCTTGATCTTGGGCAAGACGTAGAACGCTCCTTCCGGTTTCCACAAGCTAAAACCGAGATTGGCAAGGCCGTCACAAATAAAATCCCTCCTCTCGCGCCAAATCTTCGTCTGTCGGTCCACGAAACTCTGGGGCACATCCATCGCGCGAAGCGCCATTTCCTGCGCGAGCGTGTTGGTGTTCATCGAGGTATGCACCTTGATGTCTATCGCCCTATCCACGATCTTCCGATCGCGCGCCCAGAGGTAGCCGATGCGCAAGCCGCACATCGAGTAGGTCTTCGAGAACGAATTGACGGTGATGACATGACGCCCCTTGATGAGGTAGTTCCCCCGCACGTAGATGAGGTCTTTGTACACCTCGTCGGAGATGACGTAGACGCCGAGCTTTTGCGTTATCGCCTCTATCTCGTGGAGCGTCGGAATGGCCTCAATGCGGCCCGTCGGGTTCGAGGGCGAGTTGATGAGGACGGCTTTCACGCCCCGCACCTTTTTCCTGAAATCCTCGATGTCTATCCTCCCCTCCTTGAGCCGCGTGTAGACCGGTATCAGTCCGGCAAGTTCTACGAGCGGCGGATACGAATAGTAGTACGGCTGGCACAGGAGGACCTTCACCCTGCCGTGCATCTGGCGAATGGCGCGGAAGACGAGGTCGAGCGCCTCGGAGGCGCCGTTGGTGATGACGAAATCCTCCGGCCGGGCATTCGGGTATTCCTTCGCGAGCGCCTGCCGGAGCTTTATCTCGCCCTGAATGAGGCCGTACCGGAAAAGCCGCCGGTCTTCGAGATTTCTGAAGATCTCCCGGGGAGGAGGAAGGTCGGGCTGGCCGGAGCCGAACGATATGTATCCGTCGCCGTCTATACCGATGAAAGACGACGGGCTCGATATGAGCTTTGTCTTTCGCGACATTCTCGCACTATGACATACTTGCACTACCTAATCAAAGACTGTGAGTAGAGGCAAACTATCTCCCTAGCTTGTGCGGCCGCATGTGCTACCGTTATATCGAATGGCTCGATACTTGAGGCGAAAGAGCATACACAAGAAGCGCATACGCAAGCTCGGAGCGATCGAACGAGATGTACTGGGCGAGTTGACATTGGGAGATATGCTCTACAGTTTCCTGCTTTCGGGACGCTCGACAAAGCAATTCTATCGATTGGCCCGAGAGCGCGCGAACCATCGCCACCGACGCAAATTGGCGATAGAACGACTTGTCGAACAGGAGTTCATCTCAACGCGCGGCGACCGACTATCGATAACAGAGCACGGCAGGAGCGCCCTCGACGACCGAGTTGCGCGAACGTTTGATCTCCTCAAGACAGTAGCATGGGACGGTAAATGGCGCATCGTAGCTTTCGATATCCCGGAACGATATTCTGTCTTGCGCAACAAAGTAAGAGAGATACTCAAAAGGGCGGGCTTCCAGAAACTTCAGCACAGCGTCTGGATCTTTCCGCACGAATGCGCGGAATTGTCGCTACTGATACAAGAGGAATCGGGGCTAAAGAAACACATTCTCTACGGGGTTCTTGATCGTATAGAGAACGAAGAACGGCTCAAGGGACTGTTCCGCTTGTGAGTAGATATCGCGCTAGCTCATGCGGCCGTTTAAGCTAGCGCGATATGGCGCACGCACTTGCCCTGCTACACTGTAGTTCTCTATGGAGGGATTCCGGCTTCTGGCTTCGCCGTGGTGGGTGAATCTCGGATACCTCGTCCCGCTCGCAAGTTACGTTTTGTGGCGTTCGTATCCGATATCGATATCTTTGCGCAAACTCCTCTATGCCGGCATCTTCGGAGCCGCCTTTGGCATCAACGAAGCCGTCGTCGTGGTATATCTCCGTGTAGCGACAGGACTCTTGCCGGAGTTCGAAGAGCAACTCATAGGAGCAACGCCGTCTCTCGGCGTGTACGAGCAGATCCAACTCCTCAATGCGATGCCCGCGACCATTCTTTCGACGGAGATCATGCGCGAGGCCGCAACGCTCGTCATTCTCGTCTCGCTCGCGTTCGCGATCTGCTCTCGCCTATGGGAACGATGGGCTATTTTTCTCTGGATGTTCGCCTTCTGGGACATTTTTTACTACGTCGGTCTGTGGCTCATCACGCGGTGGCCACCATCGTTCCTCACGTGGGATATTCTCTTTCTCATCCCCGTTCTATGGGTGGCACAGGTATGGTTCCCGCTTCTCGTCAGCTTACTTTCGATCGGCGCAGTAGCCATAAGCTCGCAAATGTTCTCCGAACAGAAACGCTGATAGACTGATGCCATGCGAAGAGCGGTCATCGGTATCATGGGGTCGGGGAACAACGCGACTGCACAAGAAACAAACCATGCACTCGAACTCGGCGAGCGCATTGCGAAAGAGGGCTGGATTCTCTTGAGCGGCGGCCGGAGCGTCGGGGTTATGGACGCGGCGAGCAAAGGCGCGAAATCTGCCGGCGGGCTCACACTCGGAATAGGCGCGCGCTCGGACGATTCCGACATTTCTGAAGCAGTCGATATAGCGATCATCACCGGCATGGGAAGTGCGCGAAACACTATCAATGTGCTTTCGAGCAGCATTATTGTCGCAATCGGCGGTAACGGCTCCGGTACGCTCTCCGAAATCGCGCTCGCCCTCAAAAGCGGAAAGCACGTTATCGTGCTCGGCGGAAGCGAAGAAGCGAAGAAATTCCTACAAAAGGTTGGTGGCAAAAATATATCCTTTACCGATTCACCCGAAGCCACGGTGAAGCTAATCAAGAGACTCCTCGCGGCATGATTAAGCTCATTGTCTTTGATTGGAACGGAGCGTTGATTGCGGATACGCAAGCCGCGTACGAGACGGATACGCACGTCTGGCGGATGATTGGGAGACGTGGATTGGATTTTAAAACATACACGGACACCATCAGGATTCCCGTATCGGAGTATTACCGTGAGCATGGAATCTCGAAGGAGCGGTTAAAGCGCCTATCGAGAAAGATCAGCGATGCGTTCCATCCATTTTATGAGGCGCGGGCAAAAGGCGTGCGAACGCGCCGAAACGCCCGCGCGCTTCTTGAATGGATCAGAAGGCGGGGGATCGAGGCAATCATTCTCTCGAATCACACGACAGAAGGCCTCGAGAGCCAGCTGCGGCGGCTCAAGCTCGAGAAGTTTTTCTCGGCGGTGCTCACCAACAGCAGCAAAAGGGCGGTGATGAAGAAGAGAAATAAAAAGGAGCGGCTTATCGAGTATCTCCGGAAGAGTAGCTTTAAGAAGAATGAAATCCTTATCCTGGGAGACTCGTCGGAGGAGGCGGAGGCCGGGAAGCGCGCCGGCATACGGACGATCGCTATCACGGGCGGATACTACTCGACGAGGCGCCTCAAGGCCGCAAAGCCGGATCACCTCATACATAATTTGGCAGAAATGATTCCAATCATCAAAAAACTCTCCTCTTAAAAAGAATGATACGGCTCGACGAGATTGGGTTTCTGTGCGTCCCGTGAGTCACGCAGGAGAAAAATTCCCACGAGTACATTGACTACCTCCACTCCTTGACGATGCTCCACTTCGCCTTCGCCGCGACGCCGAGCGTGAGGAGCGTGAGGAGGAACTGCGTGAGCCACCCGACGATAGGGATCAGGCCGAGTACCGAATAGATGAATACGCCGAGGAGTATCGTTTTCCAGCTGACGCCGTACTCCCCCTTGAAAAACGCCTGATGGGCGAGACTGCCCAGGAGCACCGGCGTCAGTATCCAGAGGAAGAGGAGCGCGGCCGCAAACGAGATGAAGCCGAGTATGCCGAGCGGGACCCCGATGACCGTGAACAAAAGCATGAAGGAAAGCACGGGAAGGACGATGATAACGACGAGGCCCCTCCCTGTTTCGAGCAAGGGCCGCGCGACCGCCGCTTCGACGAGCGCGAGCACGTAGCGGCGGAAGAAGAGCCCGAGCAAGAGCGCGGCGGCAAGCTGGGAGAGGAACGTGCCGATGAGCGCGAGCGAGATGACCTTCGCCGCTCCCGCGACCGAGATGGTCCGCTCCCGTTTCTTGAAGGTGGTCTCGCCAGCGACCGCCGCTCCTTCTGCGAGGACGGCCTCCCGCGCCGCCGTATACGAGAGGCTTCCCGCTATCCGCGCGGCGCTACCGAGAGTGAGCTTCTCCGCGAACACTTCCACATCGCCTCCGACGGCCGAATTGAGGTACACGTCGCCGCCGGAAATGCGGACATCGCCCCCTATCGGAGCGTCCACCCGGATCGTGCCTCCTCCGGCGAGGAGGTCGCCTTTGACGCCGGACCCGCCGACGTTCAGTTGTCCGCCGAGCAGGACGAGATCGCCCCCGACCCCGCCCTGCACGAGAAGACTCCCTCCCGCGGCGCGCACGTCGTCCGCGACATTGCCGAGAATGGCGATGGAGCCTCCCGCCACCGCGACATCACCTCCTACGCCGCCGCTCACGAGGATATTCCCGCCCGCGGCGGCAAGGTCTGCCGTTACGACTCCCGCGCTCGTGATGTTGCCGCCGGCGATGTAGAGGTCGCCTCCTACCCTCTCCCCAACGCCTATCGAGGGCTGGTCGCCCGTGCGGATCTCCGCCGCGCGCCCCGCGTACGGCAGAAATGCGGCAATGCCAACGAGAGCGAGAGCGAGAGCGCCGAGATAGTGTTTCTTGATAGCCATAGAGCCGGGGGTTACGGTAGCACGCCTACCTGCGTCGCGCACGAGTTTGAACGGCCCGAGCCGTAGACCGTCAGCGTGTACGTGGCGCTCTGCTGGGGCGCGATGTACATGCCGCCGTTCACGGCGACCGCGCCCACGCCGGAGAGGAGCGCCGAGGAAGCGTTGTTCGAACCCCATGCGAGGCTCGTCGTTTCGCCCCGGCGGATAGAATCGGGATGCGCCGATATGATGCACGTTGGCGTCGCATACTCCGGCGGGCGAACGAGGATGCGCGCGTAGCAACTACCGCTTCCCCCTTGGCCGGAGACGCTCAAGGAAACGATGCGCTCGCCCGTGAGATTCGGCACGGCGCGGGTGCCGACGAGCGGCACCCGGCCGACGTCGGACAACGACGCCTGCGTCGCGTTTGACGAGGCCCACTGCAGGGTCGAAGAACCGCCGTAGGCGACCGTGCTAGGCTGTGCCGAGATCCAGCATGAGGGCTGGGGATAGACCGGAGGCGGAGGCGGCGCGGGAGAAGGCGCCGGTCGGACGATCGGGACTATCGGCTGTATGTTCTGCCCGGGGATGATCTGCTGGGCCACTTTTCCGAAGCCGGGAAATGTCTGCACGTACCACGGCTCCTCCACTTTGACAGTTACCCACTCGTCCTCTACCTCGTCCCGGATCTCCCATTCTTCCCGCACGTTCCTATCGTATGCCGCATCGTTCCAGGGGTCTTGCGCATAGAGAGCCGCTCCGGCGGCCCACCCGTCCTCGATATCAATCTCGTCGTACCATCCTTCGCGCCCGTATACCGGATTGCCCCAGAGATCGGTCCGATACCCCGTGTCGTAGGCATCGTAGAGCGGATAACCCCATGCATCTTCCGGGGGCACGTCCGACAGAATAGGCTCGCCGTATTGATCCGTGAGCGGCACCGGCTCCCCGATGTAAAAGGGCCCTTCGGGCAGATTTCCGTATTCATCGGTAAAGAGGACCGTTCCTTGCGGCAGTTCGTTCCATTCAAGCGGCTGCCAATAGCCGGCGCCATTCTGCCATCCGTAGTCATCCACCTCGTCTACCACGTATACCTCGTCCCCGTAACAGCCGTACTCGTCACAGCCGCCGTACGCAAGGCCGGCCGCCGAAAGCTGGCGGTCCGCGGAAGCCGCGAGGTCGAGAGCAAGGTATCCCGTCGCGAGCCCCGCAACCATGAGAAGCAAGGCCCCCAACAAGAAAGCGACGACATAGCGCATACCCCCCATGGTACGGCACAAGCCCCCCAAGACAAAGGCGCGGTGTGGATTCCCGTGATCGGCTTTTTTCGTCCGGCTAGAGCATGTCTGGAAACCCGAATCCACTCCCGCCTCCAGGTTTCCACGCCTGCGGAACTCGCTACCTCCACAGTCCTCGTCGCGGAAACCTGGTCGGCGGGAGGGGTTTCCGGACATGCTCTAATCGCGACCTGGACGCAAAACCCGGCGCAAGGCCGGGTTTTGCAGGGGGAACGCCGGGCTATGCCGCCGCTCCCGTGCCGCACTCCTTGCAGTTCTTCTTGTGCGTGACGATCTCGTAGACCGCGGCAAGGCCCACGAGAAGATAGACGAGCCACTCGACGACCGGCCACGATCCGAGGATTAAGCCGACGACGTTCCAGTTGCTCCCGAGAAAGCCGCCGAGTCCGATGAGCCCCCAGTTCACGCCCCCCACGAGGAGGAGGACGAAGGCGGCCATGTGCAGATTTTTCATGGAGAAAAGGCCGTGATTGGCTGATAAGTCGACCCCTTTACATTCGCCCTACAAGTATGCCCCGTCCGGAAGAACGCGCCAATCGGTTATCCACTTCCCCTGCCGCGCGCGATATCAAGCCGTTTTGCGGGCTTTCTCCGCCTCGTAGATGCGTTCCCGCAGAGCTGTCGTCGAAAAATCATGATTGCGCGAATTAAAATACACCTCGATCGGCAGGTCGTGCCCGGTGTACGGTTTTCCCTTCCAATCCGCGCCGATGATGCGGATGTCGAAGCCGTATTCGTTCTTCTTCAGGGTGTCGTAGAGTTCGGCTTCGGTGTCGTATTCAAAAATCTCGTCCACATATCGAATGGCCGAAAGAATGATTCGTCGCTCATCCAACGACATCACTGGTTTATTTTTTTCCGGCCGGT
>Ga0155250_138_pt1 | contig 27294 bp, 29 predicted proteins | sample RifCSPhighO2_02_FD_106218 | JGI IMG/M metagenome (GOLD analysis project Ga0155250, IMG submission 106218) | Candidatus Kaiserbacteria bacterium RIFCSPHIGHO2_02_FULL_59_21
TATCGGCATCCTCTCCTCGGTCGTCCTGGCCTCGCTGAACAGCGCGAGGAAGAAGGGTCGCGACGCGCGCCGCGTCTCCGATCTCAAACAGCTCCAGCTCGCGCTCGAGCTCTATTACGACGCCAATCCCTCGATCGGCTACCCAGCGGCGCTCACGGCCGCCAACCTCGTTACGCCGGGCTTCATCTCCGTCATACCGACCGATCCGGGCGGAAGCGCGAATCCCAACTACGGATACGTGCAAACCGGAAGCGGCTCCGGATACTACCTCGGGGCCATCATGGAGACGACAGGCCAGACGAGCATTCTCGCCAACGACAACGATACCGCCCAAGTGATAACGATTACCGGAACTTCGATCAACTGTAATGCGCTTGCGGGGCATGCCACCGACGAGGCGGTGTACTGCGTCAGCCCGTAATTCCCTCCTGAAGAAAAAGATGCGAGGGCCCCCGCGAGGGGGCCTTTTGCATGCCGCAAGCCTCCAACCGGGTATAATCCACGGATGACGATCGCGTTCTTCGCGCTTGGCCTTATCGCCGGCAGTTTTCTCAACGTGCTCATCCTGCGGCACGGAAAGCGCCCCCTCTCCGGAAGAAGCGCGTGCCCGCACTGCGGACGCGCCATCGCGTGGTACGACAACATCCCCGTCCTTTCATGGATGATCCTCCGTGGCAGTTGCCGCTCATGCGGCGGGCCGATATCCCTGCAATACCCGATCGTCGAGGCGCTGACGGGAGCGCTGTTCGCCCTCTACGGGTCCGCGTTCCCGGCGTTCGTTCCCTATACGCTCATTGCCCTGCCGATAATCGCGCTCCTCGTCGCGATCGCGCTCTACGATCTCCGCACGACGTTCATTCCCGACGCGTGGGTCTACGCGTTCGCCGGGCTGTCGTTCGCCTCCCCCTTGTTCGGCGTTTCCGGGAGTTTCGATCTGCTCGGACACGCGCTCGCGGGCCCCGCCTCCGCGCTTCCCATTTTTGCGCTCTGGTTCGTCTCCCGCGGCAGATGGATGGGGTTCGGGGACGTCAAGCTCGCGCTCGGCATAGGCTGGCTTCTCGGGCCCGCGCTCGGGTTCGCCGCGGTGATGTTCGCGTTCATACTCGGCGCGATCGTCTCGCTCGCTATTCTCCTCCATCTGCCGCGCCTAGCGCGCGCTCTCTCCCGCTGGGGAATATCGCGATACGCCCCCTCGCGGTCGTATACAATGAAGAGCGAGGTGCCCTTCGGGCCGTTCCTCATCGCGGCGTGTTTCATTATTTGGTTCATGCAGATGCACAACATCCAATTGCCGTTCCTTTCGATATACGGATTATGAGAAGAACAGCTTTCAGCTTTCAGCTTTCAGCTTTCAGCGCGAACGTATGTCGGCATATTTTGCATTTTCTGAAAGCTGACAGCCGGCAGCTGAAAGCTACCCCGGGGTTTACGCTCATCGAGCTCTTGGTCGTTACCGCCATACTCACGATCGTCTCCGGCGTCGTTCTGGCGAACAACGGCCGCTTCGGGGGGCTGATACTGCTTGAGAATCTCGCGTACGACGTTGCGCTCTCCATCCGGCAGGCGCAGATCTACGGCATATCGGTGCGCCAGTTCGGTTCGGGGAACTTCGACGTCGGATACGGCATGCATTTTTCCATCGGGAGCCCCGCGACGTACGTGCTCTTCGCCGACGCCGTCTCCGGGAACGGCATCTACGACGGCTGTCCCACGGAAGCCATGTGCGAGCTCGTGGAATCGACGGACATAGAGCGCGGCTACCACATCGCGGATCTCTGCGCGGCGGGAAGCGGCTCGGAGGCCGAGACGTGCGGCCTTTCGGAACTCGACCTCTTCTTCAAGCGGCCCGAACCAGACGCGTACATAAGCGCGAACGGCGTCTCGGGCGTCGCCAATCCAGCGGCCCTGAACGCCCGCGGCCGCATCGTTCTCGAATCTCCGCGCGGTGATCGGACGAGCGTCGTCGTCGAGGCGACGGGGCAGATAGCCATACAATATCTATGAGAGAACAGAGAATAGAGAACAGAGAACAGCAGGATCCAAATGCGTCTTTCTATTCGCTATTCGCTATTCGCTATTCGTTGCCGCGCGCGCAGACGCGCGGCTTCACGCTCATCGAGATGATCGTCGCGGTGGCGCTTTTCGCCGTCGTCATGCTCGTCTCCGTGGGCGCGCTCCTCTCGCTCGTGGGAGCGAACCGCAAAGCGCAGGCATTGCAGTCGGTCATGAACAACCTTAACATCGCGCTCGACGGCATGGTCCGCTCGATCCGGATGGGCACGGAGTACCATTGCGGCCCGGGCAGCATCACGACGCCGCAGTCGTGCGAAGCGAGCGGCGACACGCGGCTCGCGTTCAAGCCGTTCTGCGACCAGAATTGCGACCCGTTGGACCGATGGATCTACGTCTTCGACAGCGACGGCTCCTATTGCGGGGCGGACCGGCTCTGCAAATCCGAGAACAGCGGCGCCAATTACTACGCCGTTACCGCCCCGGAGGTTACGATAGACAGCATGCGGTTCTATGTCATCGGCACGACGCGCGGCGACACCATCCAGCCGAAAGTCGTCATCGAGGTGAAGGGGACGGCCGGCGCGAGGCAGGTCAAAACGACGACGACGTTCAACATCCAGGCGACCGCGGTTCAGCGTATCCTCGACCTATGAGGAAAACAGCTTTCAGCTTTCAGCTTTCAGCTTTCAGCACGAACGCATATCGGCACATTTTGGATTTCCTGAAAGCTGACAGCTGGCAGCTGAAAGCTACCCCAGGTTTTACGCTCATCGAGACGCTCGTCGCGGTGTCGCTCCTTTCGGTCGCCATCGTCGCGCCCATGTCGCTCACGGCGAAAAGCCTCGCGGCCGCGTACTACGCGCGCGACCAGATAACCGCGTTCCATCTCGCCCAGGAGGCGATCGAAGCCGTGCGCCACATCCGCGACCGCAACATTCTCACAACGGCGCTCGGCACGCCGACGGACATACTCTCGGGAATTCCCCTGAACACGCCCTTTGTCGTGAACACCCTGGATGATTCCGTCGACAGCGCCGCGTGCGCGAGCGGCGAGTGCCCCCCGCTTCAGATCGATCCGACGCAGACGTTTTACGCCTATGGGTCGGGATGGGCGGACAGCCGCTTCACGCGCACGGTGGAGGTGGGGGCTGTCCGCTCCGATGGGGGCGTGCCGCAGGAGATACGCATATCGGTAACCGTCTCGTGGCGCACCGGCGCGTTCCAAACGCGCTCCTTCACGATCCGCCAAAACCTCTACCGCTGGGTCAACGACGGTAGCGGCGCGTAGATATGAAAAACAGAAAACAGTTCATAGTTCACAGTTTACAGAAAATGCGCCGCGTTCTTCTCCCTGCTGTCAACTGTCAACTGTCAACTGTCAACTCGCAAAAGGGTTTTACCCTCTTGCTGGCGGCGCTCGTTTCTTCGATCGTCCTCGCGCTCGGCACGTCCATATTCCAGCTCGCGCAGAAGGAGCTGACGCTCTCCTCGATCGGACGCGATTCCCAGTTCGCGTTCTACGCCGCGGACAGCGGCGCCGAGTGCGCGCTGTATTGGGACGTGCGCTACCAGCGCTTTCCCACCTCGACGCCCGTGGCGGTCGGCCTTACCTGCGACAACCAGGATGAAACGACGGCGGCCTCGAGCGCGGGGGGAGCGGTCGTCTCCTCGTTCCAATTCGAGCCGAACGGCTATTGCGTCAACGTGTCGGTCGAGAAATCAGTGAGCGTCGGAACGGGAGCCGTCGCGACGACCGTCCATGCCGACGGATTCAGCACGAATTGCGGCGCGGTGGAGAGTTCGCCACGGGCGCTACAGCGCTCCGTCGAGCTTCGCTACTAAACCAGTTGACAGTGAACAGTTTACAGTTGACAGCGGGGATTCCTGTTCTCGCTTTCTGTAAACTGTCGGCTGTAAACTGTACACTTACCCTATGATTCCGAAGAACGTCCGGGAGCGCTACATAAAGCTGAAAGAAACCATCAACCGCCATCGAACGGCCTACCACGTCTACGATAAAGAGGAGATAAGCCAGCAGGCGCTCGATTCGCTGAAGCACGAGCTTTCGGAGATAGAAGAGAGGTATCCCGAGATCATCGCGCCGGATTCTCCCTCCCAGCGCGTGGCGGGCAAGCCCTTGCCGGGCTTCAAGAAGGTGCGGCACAAAGTGCCACAGTGGTCGTTCAACGACGCTTTCTCTCCCGAAGAGGTCCGCGAATTCGACGCGCGCGTCAGGCGTTTTCTTTCCGCCTCCTCCAGAGGAGGATCGTCCTCCGGAGGAAAAGGCGGATCCGCCTCCGGCGGAAAGCCTTTTGGCGCCGTGCACCCGACCTACGTGTGCGAGCTGAAGATAGACGGCCTGAAGATCGTCCTCGACTACGAGAAAGGAGTGCTGAAAACCGCCGCGACACGGGGCGACGGGATCGTGGGAGAGGACGTAACGCACAACATCAAGACGATAGAGTCCGTGCCGCTTTCGCTCGCGCGCCCCGTCGACATCGTCGTCGAGGGCGAGGTGTGGATGAGCTCGAACGGCCTCGATGCGCTGAACAAGGAGCGCGCGAAAGCGGGAGACCCTTTATTCGCGAACCCCCGCAATGCCGCCGCAGGAAGCATACGCCAGCTCGATCCGAAGGTTGCCGCGGGGCGTATGCTCGACGTATTCATCTACGACGTCGCGCGGACGAGCGAGAAATTTCCGGAGACACAGCATGAGGAGTTGGAGTACATGCGAACGCTCGGCTTCAAAGTGAACCGGCATCATGCACTCGCGAAAACGATAGATGAGGCCATCGGTTTTTGGGAGAAGTGGAAAGCGAAGGGACGGCATCAGGAATACTGGGTGGACGGGGTGGTTCTCAAAGTGAATGAGAAAAAATACGAGCAGGCGCTCGGCTATACCGGCAAGGCGCCGCGCTTTGCCATCGCGTTCAAATTCCCCGCGGAGCAAGTAACGACCATCGTTGAGGATATTGTCCTACAAGTTGGGAGGACCGGCGTCCTCACGCCAGTTGCGCATCTCAAGCCGGTTGCCGTCGCAGGCACCATCGTGAGCCGCGCGACGCTTCACAATGAAGACGAAATCAATCGCCTCGATGTGCGTATCGGCGACACCATCATTCTCCAAAAGGCGGGTGATGTGATCCCCGATATCGTAAGCGTCGTGAAGGAGCTTCGTCCGAAAAGTGCCAAAACCTACACGTGGCCTTCGCGTGTGCCGGAGTGCGGGGGCGACGGAAAGATAGAGCGTGTTCCCGGACAAGCGGCATGGCGGTGCGTCAACAAAGATTCGTTCGCCGTCGTTCGCCGTCGTTTCCATAACTTTGCAGGCAAGCACGCGCTCGATATCGAGGGCTTAGGAAAAGAGCGCGTGGACATGCTTCTTGAGAAAGGTTTGGTCCAACACTACAACGAGCTTTTCACACTTACGGAAGGCGATCTGCTAACCCTCGAAGGATTCGCGGAAGTATCGGCCAAGAAACTCGTTGCGGCCATCCAGAAGGCGCGGCACGTTGAACTCGCGCGTCTTCTCGTCGGACTCTCCATTCCGCAGGTGGGGGAAGAGACGGCAATACTCCTTGCAAAAAAATTCCATACGATCGACGTACTCGCAAAAGCGAGCGCGGAGGAACTTGAAAACATAGAAGGTATCGGGCCGATAGTCGCGCGGGAGATTACCGCGTGGTTCTCTCTGAAGCGGCACCGAGAGCTTGTTGCGGATCTCAAAAAAGTTCTCATCGTTGCGAACCCTTTGTCAATGTCAAGGCGTCGCCTTGATATCGGGCCGCTCGCGGGTAAAACATTCGTGCTAACCGGCACGCTCGAATCGATGTCACGTGACGAGGCGAAAGAAAAAATCCGTGCACTCGGCGGCGACGTTTCCGGGTCCGTTTCCAAAAAGACAGATTATGTCGTCTTCGGCTCCGAAGCCGGTTCCAAACTCGACAAAGCCCAGCAGTTAGGTGTCAAAATCCTCGAAGAAAAGGATTTTCTGTCGATGTTAAAATAGTGACTACCGCACCTTGTTTTTAGAACAATATAAGTCTAATGTCAGGCCATGGGAATAGAAGATGATCTCAATAAGGACAGAAATGTCATTCCGCAAGGGAAGATCATTGGGCAAGACATAAAAGGAGGCGAGCTTCGCACTTGGTATCCTTTACATTTCGCTGCTGGTAGCACACTTCAACAACTCAAAGCTCTTGAAGGGGATAAAAATGTATATCCGCTCTCTCCTATAGTGAGTGACTACATCGCTCGTCTTCCTAACCAAGGTGAAGAGCGCGACGTCTCCACCTGCATCGCAAGCATCGACCAACTGTGGCCCGGATATTCACCTTCTGCGAAAGATTTGGCTGACCCGAGACTTCTTGAGACTTGGAGTAAACAACTTCAGGGACATGAGTTCGAATCGCTACCGCAGCGCGCGATTTTACAAGCTGTAATCCAAGCCGGCAAACGGCTTCCGATCAGTAGATATGGAATACATAAGAATGTCTATACTCTCGGGAGTGGTTCCGGGAGTATTCTTTACGCGTACCGTGATCCTGAAAACAATAAAGCGACGGTGTCGATGCGTGACAATAACACAGGATTTCGTTGGAACACGGGGGATTATGTACTTTTGGGCGTTCGCAGGAGCTTGAATAAGGCATAAAGATAATTCGTTGAACCTTCATATTCGGGTATAGTATGCGGATATGGTGGATGTAAATATTGCTACACTTCCTAGATTAGCGCGACTGTGAAGTCGGTGTGGTATAGTACGAGAATGATAAAAGTGCTTGAACAGGCAATCGACAAGGTGCGTGACTTGCCGCGTGAACGGCAGGAAGCGGTAGCGCAGGTGTTGCGGGTGATAGCGGCACAGCCGCACGGCAAGTTGACGGCGCGGGAAATCGAGGGGGGTGCGACAGGCTCAACGAGAAGTTAGGAAAGGAAAGTTTGCGAACGATCGAAACGTTAAGGCGTTCTTCGCACATTTCCGCGCATGATGCGCATTCGTTTTTCCAGACTCGCACTACAAGATCTCGAGCTGACTTTGTATTTTCGTAGTGCGTTTATTTTTGAGATGGGTTCTAGGGAATAACGAGGCCCTAGGCAAACTTAAGTCTCTGAAGTAGCATCATGAAAATGATATACGAGCGCATTGCAGGATTTAAAGATGGCCCCAGGAGTGCACTCGAGGAGCGAAAGGCGAAAAATCGTGCCATGGTCGCACAGTGTATAAAGATCGCCAAGAAGGATTACTATGATTCGTCGATCGGAGAGCACGGCTTCGAAGACACCGTTGTGAATAGAGGACTGTTTACCAAAGTATGGAGCCATGGAGAGATGAGACCTCCGCTTGCGCCGTATCTCTTAGGGATACATGCTCGGGATTTCTTAAGTCTCGAAAGAGCAGTGAATGGAAAAAGGATCCTTCTCGTTGGCGGTGGAAGATCGCTCGGCGACCTTACTTCCGACCCAAGATTTACGCCACGGCTGATACTGAACGCAGACCGCTATCTCTCACACGAGATCATTGATCATCGGCAAGCAGCAGGCTACTATCGTTCCTTGCAGCTTGACCCCACTTCGAAAGATTTTTTGACTGAACTTCATGCCGCCGGGTATGACAAGTTCGACGAAATATGGGCCACATGGAGCCTTCCACATTACTGCAAAAATATGGAGGAGATACCGCAGTACTTTTCCAATATGTATGATAGCCTCGGTGCGGACAGTTACTTTCGCACATTCCCGATCGGATTTGTTATTGAAGATATGCCTCCTATGCGTCGCAATCTTATGTTGGAAGCACTCTCCGCGGGTCTGGAGAAAGGTCTTGGAAACATTGCGGAAAAGGATGATACCGAAGTATCGATCCATGAGAACATCGAGAGTATACTGGACTTTAGAACGCCGGCGACGCTCATTGTTCATAGGATGAAGGAGTAGTGGATACTGCGGGATATTGACAGAATTGGGGGGTGTGATAGAAAGGTGACATGGTAGCTAAGATTTCATTGAACGTTGCGCGAGGACGAGCGGTCTCAATTTGAGGTCGTTCGCGGATTTTGGTTTTCTCCACATAAATCTCCGGCGGCCTCATGGTGAGGCCGTTTTGCGTTATTATTCACTTCAATCCAACACATGACTAAAACTAAAGTAGGAGTAATCGGAGCTACCGGATACACGGGGGAAGAACTCGTAAAAATCCTCGCAAACCATCCGCAGGTGGAGCTTACGTACGTCTCGGGCAAAGAAGATAGGAGCGAAACTATCCAGGACATCTTCCCATACTTGATGGGGAAGGTTGATCTGCCCTGCAAGGCCTTTTCCTTCGAGGAAGCCGTGAAGAAGGCCGATCTTGTCTTTCTTTCGCTCCCGCATACGGTCTCGCAAGAGTACGCCCCGATGTTCCTCAAGGCGGGGAAGAAGGTCATCGACGTGAGCGCCGACTACCGCCTGAAAGATGCGGCGGTCTACGAGCAATTCTACAAAGCGTCGCATGCCGACAAGACGAATCTCGAGAAGGCCGTCTACGGGCTACCCGAGCTCCACAAGGATGAAATAAAGAAGGCGAACCTTATCGCCAACCCGGGCTGTTATCCCACGGGCGCCATACTCGGCCTCCTGCCCGGTCTCAAAGCGGGAGTATTCGCCGCCGACACTATTCAGATAGACGCCAAGAGCGGCGTTACTGGCGCGGGCCGCAAGGCGGCGAAAGAGCTTTCGTTCTCGGAAGTCAACGAATCGCTCAAAGCTTACAAACTCTTCGAACACCAGCACGTGCCGGAGATAGACCAAGAGCTTTCTGCGGTGTCAGGGAAAAAGGTAAGCGTCGTCTTCGTGCCGCACCTCATTCCCATCAACAGGGGTATTTTGAGCACTGTCTACGTGAAGTTGTCCAAAGACATTGATACGGCGGGTCTTTTGAAGATCTACAGCGACTTCTACAAAAGCGAACCGTTCGTGAAGGTGTACGAAAACGGCGCACTGCCGGAAGTGAAGCACGTCGCGCACACCAATCTTTGCCACATCGGTCTCAAGGTGAACGTCGATAAAAAATTGGCGGTCATCGTGACAGCGATAGACAACCTTGGCAAAGGCGCCGCAGGGCAGGCGGTGCAGAATATGAACCTCATGCTCGGCCTCGATGAGGCTACCGGCTTATGACCAAAATGAAATTCATAAAAGGCGGCATCACGGCCCCGCAAGGCTTCACGGCGAACGGCCTGAAAGCGGGCATTAAGCAATCGGGGAAAAAGGACCTCTCGCTCATTTATAGCGACACCCTTTGCACCGCGGCAGGCGTATTTACGACCAACAAAGTGCAAGCGTCGTGTGTTGTCGTAAATACAAAGCGCCTGAAAGCGGGGAAGGCGCAGGCAGTTATCGTCAATTCCGGTAACGCGAACTGCCTCACCGGAAAAAAGGGATTCGAGGATTCACTTACCATGGCAGGGAAAACCGCCGACATCCTGGGTCTTTCCGAATCGCATGTGTGCGTTGCCTCTACCGGCGTCATCGGGAAACTCCTGCCCATCAAAAAGATCGTAAGCGCGCTACCGAAGCTAGCGGCGGGATTGAGCAAAGCTGGAGGAAAGGCGGCCGCCGAGGGCATCATGACAACCGACCATGTCGCGAAAGAAGCGGCCGTGGAAGTTGTGATCGGCAACCCGCCTTCGCGCAAGGCTTCGGCGAGGCAAGGAAAGATACGCATTGGCGCAATGACGAAAGGCGGCGGCATGATACACCCCCAGATGGCATTGCCGGGCGCCTCCGCCAAAGGCTACGGCGGCCCAAAGCATGCGACCATGCTCTGTTTTGCTTCGACCGATGCGGCCATCGCGCTTCCCGCCCTTCGCGCCGCGCTCGACCAAGCCGTGCAGAAAACCTTCAACATGATAACAGTGGACGGCGACATGTCGACGAACGACATGGTGCTCATTCTCGCGAACGGACAGGCGAAGAACAAACTCATCGTGAAGGGGACGAAAGACTTCAGGGCGTTCGAAAGCGCGCTCGAATCGCTCTTTCTTTCGCTCGCGAAGATGATGATAAAGGATGCCGAGGGGGCGACGAAGTTCGTAGAAATCAACGTCGCGGGCGCGGCGTCTGAAAGAGACGCGCGCATGGTCGCGAAAAGCGTCGCCGGCTCCACGCTCGTCAAAACAGCTCTCTTTGGAGGAGATCCGAATTGGGGCCGCATCGCCGCCGCCGCCGGCTACTCTGGGGCGAGGGTGGATATGTGGAAGATGAAGATACGTCTCGGCAACCTCCTGGTCTTACAAGGCGGCGGCGGCGCGCAAAAAGATGAAAAAGCCGCGGCTCGCATTCTTGCGAAAAGCCAAGTGCCGATAACCGTCGACCTCGGTGTGGGGAAGCACGGAGCAACGGCCTACACCTGCGATCTCTCGACCGATTATGTGATATTCAATTCTGCGTATCGCACGTAAGACGCGTATGCCAATGCAAAACATCATTAAAAAAGCGGACGTGCTTCTAGAAGCATTGCCCTACATACGGAATTTCTACGACAAAGCAGTCGTCATCAAGTATGGCGGCGCCGCGATGACGGATACCCAGATACGCAAAGACGTGCTTGAGGACGTCGTCTTCATGAGCTACGTCGGCATGCGTCCCATTCTCGTCCACGGCGGCGGCCCCGCGGTTAGCAACAGAATGAAGGCCATCGGAAAGGAATCGAAGTTCGTGAAAGGATTCCGCGTGACCGACGAAGAAACGATGCAGATCGCCGAAGAGGAATTCTTGAAGATAAATCGCGAGATAGTGAACGAGCTGAAAGCGCTTGGCGGGAGCGCCATAACGCTCTCCGGCAAGGACGATAGGGTCATCGAGGTCAAAAAACATCCGCCTATCGACGGCGAAGATATTGGCTTCGTCGGGGAGATAACAAAAGTGAACAGCGATGTCATCCAAAAAATGCTCGTCGGCGACATTATTCCGGTCATTCCGCCTGTGGGAGTCGGCGCGAAGGACGGCCATGCGTACAACATCAACGCCGACCAGGTCGCGGCGGAGGTCGCAGGAGCGATAGGCGCCATTAAGCTCGTGCTTCTTACCAACGTCGGCGGCATCATGAAAGACGTGAACGACAAACATTCTCGCATCGCGCACGTAACGCTCGACGAGATCGACACGTTGGTGCAGAGCGGTATTGTATCGGGCGGCATGATACCGAAACTGAACGCATGCACGAGGGCGCTCAAGAAAGGCGTGAAGAAGACGCACATCATCGACGCGGGCATTCCGCACGGCATTCTGCTCGAGATATTCACCGACAAAGGCATCGGTACCGAGATAGTCAAGAACGGCAACAAAAAGTCGGTATGAACAAGCAACAAGTCATCGAGTTGTACGAAAAGTACGTCATGCCGACGTATGCAAAAACGCCCGTCGCGTTCAAAAAAGGGAAAGGTGTCTGGATTTGGGATGTCGCAGGAAAAAAATATCTTGATTTCTTTGCAGCAGGATGGGGCGTTCAGGCGCTCGGGCATTGCAATCCGTATATCGTAAGAGCAATTAAGAAGCAGGTAGCGCAGTCCATCCATCTCTCCAACAACTTCTATCACGAGCAGCAAGCGAAGCTAGCTGAAAAACTCATTAAGAGCTCTTTTCCGGGTAAGGTGTTCTTCAGCAATTCCGGTGCCGAGGCAAACGAAGCCGCGTTCAAGCTTGCCAGAAAATGGGGCAATCCGGAGAGGAATGAGATAATTTCTACCGACCGCTCTTTCCATGGCCGTACTATCGCGACAGCCACTGCAACCGGTCAGAAAAGGATCAGCGAGGGTTTTGGGCCGCTACCGGAGGGATTTGTGCGGGTGCCATTTAACGATTTCTCCGCGGTGGAGAGTGCGGTTTCTTCTAAAACCGTTGCAATAATTCTGGAGCCGATCCAGGGCGAAGGTGGCGTGCGCCCACTTACCGTAGAATATCTGCAGGCAGTGCGTTCTCTTTGTGACAAAAAGAATATCCTTCTCATATTCGATGAGGTACAGACCGGTATGGGAAGAACGGGTAAGCTTTTCGCGTATGAGCACTTCGGAGTGAAGCCGGATATTCTCACGCTCGCCAAACCGCTTGGCGGCGGCTTTCCCATTGGCGCAACTATTGCCGCCACTAAAATCGCGGATACGCTCCAGCCGGGCACGCATGGCTCGACATTCGCTGGCTCTCCTTTAGCGTGCGTGGCGGCACTTGCCGTGTTTGAGGCGATAGAGAAGGAGAAACTCCTCAAGAACGCGAACGCCATGGGCGCGTATCTCAAAAAGAGACTGCTCGCGCTCAAAAAGAAATTCCCGTTCATCAAAGAGGTGCGCGGCATCGGGCTCATGGTGGGTATAGAATTAACGATGGAGGGGAAAGGCATCTATGAAGAATGCCTCAAAAAAAGCCTCCTCATCAACTGCACGCAGGGCAATGTCTTGCGCATCATGCCTCCCATAAACGTAAAGAAGAAAGAGATCGATAAAGCAATCGGTATACTAGATAGTGTATTACAAGGCGTATGAACCCCGTTAGAAATAGCCCGCCCCAAGGACCTTCGGGCGCGCCAAGCGCGGGCGCGATTTCTAACGGGGTGAAGCACTTCCTTCACATAGCCGACCATTCGGCAGAAGAGCTTTCCGAGCTTCTCACGAGCGCCGTCGCGCTCAAAAAAGAATGGAAGAAGGGCGGCAACAAGCCGATATTGGAGGGAAAGGTTCTCGGGATGCTCTTCGAGAAGCCCTCGCTTCGCACGCGCGTCTCGTTCGATATGGCGATGCGCCATCTCGGCGGCGACGCGCTCTATCTCTCACCGGCGGAAGTGGGACTGGGGAAGCGCGAAGCCACGTCCGACGTGGCGCGCGTGCTCTCGCGCTATGTACAGGGCATCATGCTTCGCACGTTCGCGCACCAGAACGTCCTCGATATCGCGAAGTATGCATCCATCCCCGTTATCAACGGCCTCTCCGATTACAATCACCCGTGCCAGGCGCTTGCCGACGCGCTCACTATTCTCGAACATAAAGGAACATTGAAGGGACTTAAGCTTGCGTTCATCGGCGACGGGAACAATGTCACGACCTCGCTCGCGCATCTCTCGGCGAAACTCGGGATGGATTTCGCCGTCGCATCGCCGAAGGGATACGAGCTTCCAGCCGATGTCGTGAAAGGTTCCGGCGTCGCGCTTGCCGGGAATCCCGCGGAGGCCGTCAAAAATGCCGACGTCGTCTATACCGACACGTGGACGAGCATGGGAGACGAGGCGGAAGCGGATAGGCGCAAAAAAGAGTTCGGCGCGTATCAGGTCAACTCCGAACTTCTGAAAAAGGCGCAGAAGGACGCCATCGTCATGCACTGTCTCCCCGCGCATCGTGGCGAGGAGATTACCGATGCGGTGATGGACGGCCCGCAGTCGGTCGTTTTCGACCAGGCAGAAAACCGCATGCACGCCCAAAAAGCAATCCTCGCGAAATTACTCGCTCAATGATACAAAGGCGTTATGGAAAAAGAACCGTACCAAAAAGTTGCGTCGTACGAAGGAAAGATGGGGGAGATCAAGCATGTGCTCCTTCTCTATTCTGGCGGGCTCGACACCTCCGTCATGCTCAAGTGGATTCAGGATAAGTACCACGCGAAGGTGACGACGCTCACCTTGGATTTGGGACAACAGCACGATGATCTCGAGGAAATCAAGGCGAAAGCCCTGAAATTCGGCGCGGTAAAAGCGCTCGCACTCGACGTGAAGGACGAATTCGCCGACGAATATTTGGCAAAGGGCATTAAGGCAAATGCGCACTATCAGGGCGAGTATCATCTCTCGACGCCGATGGCCCGCGCGATTTTGGCCACGAAAGCCGTAGACGTCGCAAAAAAAGAGAGCGCGGATTGCATCGCGCACGGCTCGACGGGGAAGGGCAACGATCAGGTGAGGATAGACGGCTACATTCTTGCGCACGAGCCGAACATGAAAGTCATCGCGCCGGTGCGCGAGTGGAACATGGACAGGAACGCGGAGATCGAGTACGCGGAAAAACACGGCATCCCCGTTCCGGCAACCGCCGATTTTCCCTACTCCGACGACGACAACATGGGAGGCATCACCTGGGAAGGCGGCGAGATAACAGATCCGGCGCTCATCGCGCCGGAAGAAAAATTCCTCACGACCTACACGCTTCCTAGGGATGCGCCCGACAAGCCGGAGTTCGTCAAACTGACATTTGACGCTGGAGTTCCTGTCGCGCTTGATGGAAAGAGGTTGAAGCTCTCCCAGCTCATCATGACGCTCAATAAAGTAGCCGGTAAGCACGGCGTCGGTACGTTCCAGGTCCTCGAAGACAGGCTCGTCGGTCTCAAGAACAGGGGCGTCTACGAGCATCCCGGATTGCACACCATCATCGAGGCGCACCGCCATCTTGAACGGTATGTTTCGACAAGGGCGCTCAACGAATTGAAGGAGACCATGGACACGCGCTGGGGATACCTCTGCTACGCCGGATTGTGGTTCGACCCTTCGATGGACGCCCTGCACGCGTTCAACGATTCCGTGAATGAACGGGTGACGGGCGAAACGACCGTGAGGCTCTTCAAGGGGACTGTTGCTGTCGTCGCCGTGAAATCTCCCTACGCGCTTTCATTTGCTTCCTTCAACAACAAGGAGGGATACGACTACAACGTAAACGCCTCCGCAGGCTTCATAGAGGTTTACACGCTCCAAATGAAGATAGCGAACGAGATAGCGAGAAAGAACAAACGGAGGAAGAAGTGATAACTCTCACGTTCTTAAGAATTTAGGAATAGAAATATGACCAAATTGTGGAAAAAATCCGATGCCAAAGTAAACCCGGTCGTCGAGAAATATACGGCGGGGACGGATTATCTGTTCGACATGGTGCTGATGCCCTTCGACATAGCGGGGAGCCGCGCGCACGCGAAGGGTCTTGAAAAGTCCGGCATTCTCTCGAAGGACGAATTGAAGAAACTGCTCGCGGGCCTTGATTCGCTCGAAGCGGATCTGGAGGCGGGGAGGGTCGCGATAACTCCGGAAGACGAGGATTGCCACACGGTTATCGAGAATTATCTCGTCGAGAACGTTGGCGAAGCGGGCAAAAAGATCCACGCGGGCCGTAGCCGCAACGACCAGGTCGCAACCGCGGTGCGCCTCTACATGAAACAGCATCTCAGAGAGTTGCGCGCCGCCGCCGCGGGACTTGCGGAGAAATTCCTGAACTGCGCGGAAAAGTACGAACACGTCCCGATGCCGGGCTACTCGCACACCCGGCAGGCGATGCTCTCGACCGTGGGGCACTATTTTGCCGCATACGCGGAGAGCTTGCTCGACGACGCGGATAGGTTGAAAGCCGCCGAGGTACAGCTCGACAAGAGCCCGCTCGGCGCGGTGGCGGGTTTCGGGAGCTCGATCCCGAACGATAGGGAATTTACGGCTAAAACACTCGGTTTTTCGGGCGTACAGATCAATACTCTGTACGTGCAGAACTCGCGCGGAAAGTTCGAGAGCGTGTACCTCGAGGCGCTTGCGCAGGTGATGCTCACACTGGGAAAATTCGCCGGCGATATGCTTCTATTCACGTCCCGTGAATTCGATTTTTTCGCGGCGGACGAATCACTCACCACCGGTTCGAGCGTCATGCCGCACAAGCGCAACCTCGACGCGCTCGAACTCATGCGCGGAAATGTCTCCGTGGTCGTCGGCAACCAGCTCATGGTAAAAGGCATCGCGAACAATCTCGTTTCGGGCTATCACCGCGACGGCCAGCTCACAAAGAAGCCGCTCTTGGAGAGCACGCAGATCGTCGCCGACAGCCTCGAAGTCGCGGGTCTCGTTCTAGCCGGGCTTGCGCCCAAGCCCGCGAGCATCTCGGAGAAGATCGACAGCGGCATCTTCACGGCCGATATCGCCAACGAGATGGTCGTGAAAGAAGGGATCGCCTTTCGCGACGCCTATAAAAAAGCCGCTTCGGTGGATGCAGGCGGCGCGGATCTCAAGAAAAACATCGCGTCGAAAAAAAGCCTCGGCGCGCCGGGGAATCTCGGGCTCGATATCCTGCGCAAACGACTCAAGCAGTGACACGATACGAATGTTAGGACTTCGTAAGTCCTAGGACTTACGAAGTCCGCACCATAAGCGTTATACTTCCCGCATGTATAAAGTCGTCGTGTTCGTTCCCGTCGCGGATGCCGAGAAGCTCCGGCAGGCGATAGGGAATGCTGGCGGAGGCAAGATCGGCGCATACAGTCATTGCAATTTCTCGTCGCGCGGTACTGGCAGGTTTCTTCCGTCGGAAAAGGCGAAACCGGCGATAGGCAAGGCAGGGAAGCTTGAAGAAGTCGAAGAGGAGCGTATCGAGTTCGTCTGCGAGACGCATTGCCTCGACGAGGTCGTCGCCGCCATCCGCAAGGCGCATCCCTATGAAGAACCCGCGATAGAAACGTGGAAGATTGAAATGAAGTAGAAAAAGGAGTATCATGCGATATGAAAAACTCCCCAGCACTAAAATCTCAGCACCTCATTTTTGAGGTGCATTTTGGGTTTATCTCCGCGCATCGCATGTGCCAAGTATGACGGAATTTGATTTTAGTGCGGGGCAGGTCGGAGAAAAATGCGCGGTCTTCGGGGTCTTTGGGCAAAGCCTCGACGTCGCGAGACTCTCCTTCTTCGGCCTCTACGCCCTCCAGCATCGTGGCCAGGAAAGCGCGGGAATAGCGACAGGGAACGGCGAGGCTATCTGTCTCCACAAAGGGATGGGCCTCGTCTCGCAAGTCTTCACGGAAGAACTCATAGAAAGTCTCAAGGGCCACGTCGCGGTCGCCCATAATCGTTATTCGACGACCGGCGGGTCGAAAGTGAAGCATGCACAGCCGATGCTCGGGGCCGGAAACAGCAAGCTTCAGAAGGTGGATTACGGAGACACGAGCCCAAGCCTTCTCGATTCGATATCGCTGTGTTCGGGCGCCGACGACGACGCAATCGCCCTCGTGCACAACGGCAACCTTCCTTCCACGACGCTCCTCTCGGAGTTTCTCCGCGAAAAGGGCATCGGAACGCCGGAATTTTCCGATTCCCGCATGATCGTCGAGGCGATCGCCGCATTCATGCGCGAAGGGCATGATCTGAAGGAGTCCGTCAGGCGCGCGTACCCGCTTCTCACCGGCGCTTTTTCCATTCTCATCATGTCGAAAGACACGCTCATCGCCATCCGCGATGCGTGCGGCATCCGCCCGCTCTCCATCGCGCAGTTGAATGGCGGCTACGTGTTTGCCTCCGAGACATGCGCCTTCGCGCCGATCGGCGCCTCGTACCTCCGGGACGTGGAGCCGGGCGAAATGGTCATCGTGGATGAGAAAGGATTGCGTAGCGAACAAGTCGCGGCGGCGAATCCGAAGCTCGATATATTCGAGTTCGTCTACTTCGCCCGGCCCGATAGTCGTCTTCTCGGAAAATCGGTGTACGACGTGCGAAGGAATTGCGGCATACAGCTCGCAAAAGAAAATACGATAGAGGCGGATGTGGTCATTCCCGTTCCCGAAACGGCGATACCTGCCGCGATAGGCTTTTCTCAAGCGACAGGCATTCCGATGGAGATGGGTCTTACGAAGAACCGCTACATCCACCGCACGTTCATCCAGCCCGAACAGCACATCCGGGAACAGGGCGTAAAGGCAAAGCTTAGTCCGATTAAACAAATAATCGAAGGAAAACGCGTCATCGTAATAGACGACTCTATCGTTCGAGGGACTACATCGAGGCAGATCGTTGCTATGCTTTTCGAGGCAGGGGCAAAAGAAGTGCACTTTCTCGTCTCCTCGCCGCCCGTTAAATTCCCCGACTTCTATGGCATCGACACGCCCAAACAGAGCGCACTCATCGCCGCGACGAAATCCGTAGAGGAAATCCAAAAATTCCTCGGCGCGACCTCACTTCGGTACCTTTCCTACGAGGGCATGATCGCAGCAACTGGCATTCCAGAAGACCAATTTTCCACCTCCTGCTTCACCGGCGTGTATCCGATAGATATCCGCGAATGTTCGAAGGAGATTCGCTATTGAACTGAAGGTATCCGTGGTACCATGTGAGCCATGATCAAGGTGCTCGAACGGGCCATCAAAAAGGTCAAGAAACTCTCGAAGCAACGGCAGGAGTATGCCGCTGAAGTTCTGGAGAATATCGCTGAAGCTGGCGACGAAATCTATAAATTGACAGACGACGAGCGCCGACTCGTACGGGAAGGGCTATCAGACCTTGATGCTGGCCGCGTCGTGAGCGACGAAGAAATGGCTGCATTTTGGGCTCGTCATCGCAAATGAAAGTTGTATTCGCGGAAAAAGCCAAGCAAGACATCAGCACTATATACGATCGCCTCGCCGAGGAGAGTGTGAAAGGCGCGCAGAACGTCGAGAATCAGATCAGAGCGCACTCGGCGAGGCTGGGTATGTTTCCGTATGCGTCGGTGGCAACCGACGAGCCAAACGTACGCCGTCTGCCGATCGGGCGATATCCCTACGCGATATTCTGTCGGATTGATGACGAGCGAGGTATCGTAGAAATCGCTCGCGTCATCCATGGAGCCCGCATACAGAATCTGCGGAGAATACCTCACGAAGGAGAAGCTGATTAACGCTCTGCTTCACCGGCGTGTATCCGATAGATATCAAAGAACGCGCGAAAGAAATGAAGCTCCTCGCAGCAAGCTGCGAGGTATCTGCGGAATTCTTCGTAGCCGCCAACCCTACTTCGCTAAAGCTACGAAGGGTTCTACTCACGCCTTCATCCCCGTAGCAAGCTGCGGGGTATTCGGCGAAGTAGAATAAAATACTAGACATCGCGGGGTGAAGCCTGTATCTTTGCCCAATGGCATACGTTCCAAGCGACACGATACTCAAGAAATACGCCGACGTGCTCGTGAATTTCGCGCTCGGGGGCGGGAAGGGAATTAAAAAAGGAGAGGTGGTGCGGGTTTCCGCATCGGAGAGCGCGAAGCCGCTCTACATCGCGGTGTGCAATGCGATCGTAGATGCGGGCGGGCACGTTATCTCGAACTACGGGCCGGACGATGAGAAGGGCGATAAGCGGCGCAACATCAGTGTTTCGCGCTACTTTTACGAACATGCGCAACCCCACCAGATCAGCTTCTTTCCGGAGAACTATCTGCGAGGACTCGCAGAGCAAATAGACCATTCGATATATATTCATGCAGAAGCTGACCCGCATGCGCTGAAGGGTGTCGATGCCAAGAAAATAATGCAACGCGGAGTCGCACTCAAACCCTATAAGGATTTGGTCAACAGAAAGGAGTGGAAAGGAAAGTTTACGTGGACCATCGGGCTATATGGCACGCCTGCGATGGCAAAAGAAGCGGGACTCTCCGAAAAAGCGTATTGGAACCAGATTATCAAGGCGTGTTTTCTCGACGAGAAAAATCCTATTGCAAAGTGGAAATCGGTCTATCGCGACATTGAAAAATACCGTAGCCGCCTCAACAAACTTTCGCCAAAGATTGATAGGCTTCACGCAAAAGGTCCTGACATGGACATTTGGTACACGCTGGGGGAAAAGCGGGCGTGGCACGCGGGAAGCGGTAGGAACATCCCATCGTTCGAAATATTCACTTCGCCCGATTGGCGGGGGACGAACGGCTGGATACGCGTCAATCAGCCGCTCTATCGCTACAGCAACAAGATAACCGGCATCGAGCTGTGGTTTAAAAATGGCCGCGTCGTCAGATCGAAAGCGAAGACGAATGAGAAGCTTCTCAAAGAAATGATCGCGACGAAGGGAGCCGACAAGATAGGCGAGTACTCGCTCACCGACAAGCGGCACTCTCGCATCACCAAATTCATGGCGGAAACCCTATTCGACGAAAACATCGGCGGTCCCTACGGCAATTCGCACATCGCGCTTGGGATGAGCTATCGCGACACCTACGCGGGCGACGTTTCTAAGCTCACCGACAAAGAGGCGAAGCGCCTCGGCTTCAACGACTCCTCGGTACACACCGACGTCATCTCCACGACCCGCCGCACCGTAACGGCGCACCTAAAGAACGGCTCCACAAAAGTCATCTACAAAGACGGCAAGTTCGTTCTCTAACACTAACGACTTACGATGTCGTTATATGGCGAGTAAGAAAAATTATGAAAACAGTCTATTTCGTACGCCATGGAGAAAGTACAGGCAATATCGCGCCAGTCTATCAGGCAGTCGACGTAACGCTGACGGACAGTGGAAGAAAACAAGCGAGATTCGTTGCCGAACGTTGCGAGAAGCTTCCGATCGAGGGCATCATTTCGAGTAATCAGACGCGCGCCAAAGAGACGGCGGAGATAATCGCCGAGAAGACCGGCCATCCGGTCGAATTCTCGGAACTTTTCCGAGAGCGACGCAAGCCGACCGAGCTCAACGGCAAGCCGTTCGGGGACCCCGAGGCAGAACGCATCAACGAATTGTGGTGGCAAAGCTTGATGGACAAGGGACCACGGGTGCTGGACGGCGAGAACTTCGCGGACCTGAAAGAGAGGGCAGGCCAAGCGCTCGATTTTCTGAAAGCGCGCTCCGAAGAACACCTCCTGGTAGTTACGCACGGTTTTTATATGCGCTACATCGTCGCGCGCGCTCTATATGGCAACAATCTGGACGGCAAGAACTTCGAGCCTCTCGCGCGTTCTTTGGTGATGGAAAATACCGGCATCACGGTACTTCGATACGGAGCCCCGGCAGTAAAACAAGCGTGGGGAGAAGCTACGCCGTGGACGCTTTGGATCTGGAACGACCACGCGCATTTGGGATAGGCGCCATAACGACATCGTAAGTCGTTACAATGACTTACGATGTCGTTAGATTATTCATTGCGGCTCCATGGCGACTGGTGTACGATTGTCTCCCGCCGCTCGGCGGCTTCCTTGAGTGCCGGATAAGCCGGGCGCAGGCGTTGCTAAACGTGAAAGAAAGCGGCACAAGAGCCGTCTTTATCTGTAAGCTCATGCGGAACGCGAGTTTCGCGTGGCTCCATAAGGTCGAAAAGATAGATACATGAGTATTACCAGCCATTAAAAACATCAATCAAACTACTATGAACAAACGCAAGGAACTGTCATTCAAGAGCACCGCATACCTTCTCGCGGCGGTCGTCGCGCTCGGCATCGGGCTTGCAACCATCACGCATGCCGATGAAGGGGAGAACCGCGATCGAGGCCGCGAGAATCGCGGCCCGGGCAACGGCTTCTTTAATCTCTTCGGAAAATTCGACCTGCGCGCGCCGGATTTCCGAGTTCGCATAGAGGACGACAACGACGTGCGCGTCCGGGGCGCGACAGTAACGGCCACCTCGACGAGCGGTTTTACCGCCACGAGCAATACGCCGCCTTTCACGTTCAACGTGCAGACGGACTCCTCGACTAAGTTCGAGATCAAGGGTTCTGGCCGGGGTTCGATAGCCGATATCGCCGTGGGCGATACGGTAAACTTCCGCGGAGTCGCCGTCTCAGACACGACCTCAACGGTTACCGTGAAGGCGACGAATGTTGAAAACAAAACGGCGCATCCGAAATCCCCGAAGACAGCGGGGCAGGTGAGCATCAAGGGAACCGTAGAGAGCGTCTCGACGACTGCCGGCACCTTGGTGATAGTCGGCAGGAACGGCACGACGACGGTATCGGTATCGGGCACGACGTCCATCAAGAACGACGAGGGGAACACGCTCGCGCTCGCGAACCTCGCGACCGGAAGCGAAGTGAAAGTCTCCGGTACGCTCAACGCGAGCACGCAGGTGTTCGCGGCGGCGAAAGTCGTCGTGGAGGACGATGACGATGGTGATGGAATACGCGCCGAGGGCGTCGCTCGGTTCATCGCGCGCCTCGAAGCGCTCATCGCGCAGTTGAAACTCCGATTCGGACTCTAAACATCCCGTGACGGAGATACGACCTCCAACATCGTATGCGCGGCCCCGCCTGATGGCGGGGTCGCGTCTTTTGCGCCGGATTTGATGTATGAATATTTCATCAGCTGCACATATATTCATACAGGCCGAGTAAAATACCGCGCAACAAGCTCGCGGCATTTTACTTTTGAGAACCGGTTCTCAACGCTCGCTATCGCTCGCGGCTCTCCTCCACGGGGAACCGACCGCGGTTCCCCGACCCCCTCCGCTCTTGCGCATTCATCCTCGCGGCAGAGCCGCGAGGTATTCTGCGCAAGTAATAATCCCCAGCCTCTCCATGCTTCGATGATATACTCTATCTCCCATGGAATCTTCAACGGCAGGCTCGCTTAAATTCCTCATCGGCTGGACAGCCGTCTTTCTTTTCCGCCTCATCCCGTTCCGCCCGCCGAATTTCGAGCCGATGCTTAGCGTCGTCATGCCTTTCTCGAAACGCTACGGGCCGGTCGGCAGTTTCCTGTTCGGGTTCCTCGGCATCGTTCTCTACGACGCCATCACGAGCGGATGGGGGAGTTGGACGTGGGTTACCGCGATCTGCTACGGGCTCCTCGGCGTCGGCGCGCACTATTTTTTCAGGAATCGCGAGGCGAGCGTGAAGAACTTCCTCGTCTTCGGCATCCCCGGCACGATCCTCTACGACGCCGCAACGATGCTGATCGGCCCGGTATTCAACGCCCAGCCGCTCGCCGCCGCCCTAGTCGGCCAGATCCCCTTCACCCTCATGCACGTGCTCGGCACGACCGTCTTCACGATACTCCTTTCCCCCGCGCTGTACCACTGGGTGGTGCAGAACGCAGCGTTGGAGCACCATTTCGCATTGCTCAAGCGGATTTGATCATACGCGCTGTTCACTGTTCACTGTTCACTGTTCGCTGTATACTGTCGCTCAATGCCAATGCAACACCTCATAGAGACACAGCAGTTCGATAGGGAATCCTTGAAGAAGCTTTTCGAGCTCGCGACGAGCCTCGAAGGGAAGCGCGAGCGCACCCTCGACGGAAAAATACTCGCCGCGCTTTTCTACGAACCTTCCACCCGCACGCGCCTCTCCTTTGAATCCGCCATGCTCCGCCTGGGCGGCGACGTGATAACGATGGAGAGCGGGGATTCCTCCTCTCAGGCGAAGGGCGAGACGCTCGAGGATTCTATCCGCGTCATCAACCACTACGCCGACATCATCGTTCTTCGGCACGGGGAAACCGGCTCTGCCACTCGCGCCGCCGCCGTGTCGAAGATACCCGTCATCAACGCGGGAGACGGCAACCTCGGCCAGCATCCCACGCAGGCGCTTCTCGACCTCTACACGATCCAGCGCGAACTCGGCAGGGAAGACGGCATCCATATCGCATTCGTCGGCAATTTGCGCTACTACCGCTCGCCGCGCTCGCTCGCGTACCTTTTGAGCAAGTACAAGGACATCCGCATCACCTTCGTCTCCGCACCGGAGTTGCGCATGGAAGACGACGTGAAGTCCCACCTGCGGGAACACGGGGTTCAATATGTGGAGACGGAAGACATGCAGGCTGTGTTCCGCGATGCCGACGTTCTCTACCAGACGCGCATCGCGAAGGAGTGGATAAAGAATGACGCGGAATACGAGAAGCTGAAGGGCCGCTACATCATCACGCGCGAGACGGCCGACGCGATGAAAGAGGGCGCCATCATCATTCATCCCCTGCCTCGTGTAGGGGAGATCGCGGAGGACGTGGATGATTCTCCGCATGCCGTCTACTTCAGGCAAGTCGGCTATGGCCTCATCGTCCGCATGGCGCTTTTGAAGACGATACTGAATGGCGACTGAGTCGCTGCGAAAGGAATATACCTAAGGCCAGGAAGACCCCACCGATAAACGCGCCAACGAGAACGTCGCTCACATAGTGCATGCCCAAGTACAGGCGGCTAAACGTTATTGCAAGAATAAGTACGTGTAAGAGCCTTATCGCCGCGCGTGCCCACCGATGCGCGCGGACTAAGGCCCACAGCAAATAAATGCAGTACCCATACAGGGCCACCGCAAGCCCAGCGTGCCAACTCGGAAACGATGACGTAGTTTCTTCGACGACATTGTAAATAACATCAGGTCGTGCCCGCCCCACGATTTCCTTCAGGCCATAAATAACAGCCCCTGCGCCACCCGCTGATACCAGAAGCCCAACAGTTTCTGCGACACGTTTCCTTGTAAAAAGATATATCGCGAGAAATATTGTGACTCCTGCAGTAAAACTTGCTTCGCCGAGAGCGGTAATAATTAAAAAAATCTGCGTCAGAAGAGGATCACGAATCGTGTAAAGTGCATGCAAAGTAGCATTATCCAGTCCGCTCATGACAAAAGGTAGGGAATAAAGATAATCGCGCCGACGATTAACGCCATGATCGAGACAATGAGTACTGCCCCAGCGGCGAGGTCCTTTATCTTCGCGATGTGCGGATCGGGATCCGTCTTGTATTTGTCGCACAGCTCTTCGAGCGCCGTATTGAAGGCCTCGGCGGAGAGCACGATGCCGATCACGAGCACGATGATGAGCCATTCCAGGGCGGAGATGCCGAAAAACCATCCGAGCAGGAACGTGAGAACGGCGGCGAGTATCTGGACCCTGAAGCTGAACTCTTCCCGCCACGCGATCACGATCCCTCTCCAGGCGAAGCGGACGTTATGTATCTTTTTGCGGATCATTGATGGTATTATAACGCGACAGCGCCCGCACTCTATGACGCACATGACGCAAGTCCTTCTCGCTTCCGCGCTGGTGATGCTAGTGTCGCTCTCCGGAAAACTCCTTACGTGGCGGCAGGCGGGCCCTCTTATAGAACGCCATTTGCACTTTCTCGTGAGCTTCGCGGCGGGAGTCATGCTAGTCATCGCATGGAATCTCTCACGGGAGATTATCGAGCACGCTGGCTCGCTGTCGAGGGGTTTGCCGTGGATCGCTATCGGGGCGGTCGTCATCCTCGTAGCGTTCCGATACATCCCGCAATTCCACCATCACCACGACACGGACGAGCCTCCCCATTCGAAGATCGACGCCAATCGCGTGCTCGTGAGCGACGGCATCCATAATATCGGTGACGGCGTCGTTATCGTCGTTTCGTTCGCCTCCTCTCCGCTTCTCGGGGTCGCGAGCACATTGAGCATCATGGTGCATGAGTTCCTGCAGGAGATCTCCGAATTTTTCGTTCTCCGGGAGGCGGGCCTTTCGGTGCGCGCGGCGCTCGTCTGGAATCTCATCGCGTCGGGCACCATCCTCATCGGCGCGTTCGGCGCGTATTTCCTGCTGGAGCGGTTCGAAGCGCTCGAAGTCCCCCTCCTCGGACTTTCCGTCGGGTCGTACCTTGTCGTGGTATTCCACGACCTCATTCCGCATTCGATATGGAGGTCGGAGCGCCGGCACCTGGCGAAACACGCGCTCTTCTTTGCGGCGGGCATTGCGCTCATGGCGGCGGTCGTAACGTTCCTTCCGCATTCGCCGGATTGAATCCCGTTTTTTCACATCCTTCATGTTGCTTGCAAGGCTTTAGTGGTATAGAAAGAGCGGGATGAAGAAACAGGATTTCTGGAACGGCACCGTGGGCATCTTCTACATCGGCTGTTTTGCGGCCCTTCTTATTTTCATCGCGTACCTCCTCTATGGTCCGGGGATTACGATCACTGTCCCTGATTTCTTCGGCGCGAACGGCACAACCACCGAAAGCGCGACTCTCCAGGCGCCTCTCTCCGGCCGGAGCGGAAGGCTTTTCGAGTGCGAGGGCGGCCGGGCGCTCAAGGCGGAATTTTTCGAAGGGACCGTGAATCTGGCGCTCTCCGACGGGCGGCAGATCATTCTTCCGCAAACGGTCGCCGCGAGCGGAGAGGTGCGGTATGCGAATCCCGACGGGAGTTTCGCGTTTAAGAACATCGAAAACGCCATACTCGTCGAAGAAAACGGCTCTGTCACCTACGCGAATTGCACAGCCGCGATGTGAAATTAATGGTATTATCCGGCGATGGGCGAGCGCGATATACGGGCGGAGCGGATAAAAAAACTGCAGATTTTGAAGGAGGCCGGCATGGAAGCGTACCCAGCCGAAGTTTCGCGCACCATCACTGTCGCGGATTTTCTGGCTCGTTTCGATGAATTAGAGAAGAGCGGAAAGAGCGAAACTGCGGCTGGGCGCATCATGTCCCTGCGCGGGCAAGGGGGCATAGTGTTCGCCGACATATTCGACGGCGCCGGGCGAGTGCAGATCGTTCTCCAGGGATCGGAACTCGATGCAGAGTTGTTCAAGCTCTTTTCCGACTCTGTCGACGCGGGAGATTTCATCGAGGTCTCCGGCGCCGCATACAAGACGAAACGCGGCGAGCAGTCTTTGAAAGTCTCGCGCTGGAAGATGCTCTCGAAGTCGCTCCTGCCAATTCCGGCGGAGCACTTCGGAATCAAAGACGAAGAGACCCGCCTGCGCGAGCGCGAGCTCGACGTCCTGATGAACCCCGATCTTCGAGCGATGATCGAACGCCGCGCACGTTTTTGGCAGGCCGCGCGCGGCTTTTACGCCGCGCGCGGCTTTCTCGAAGTCGAAACGCCGGTCTTGGAGACGACGCCGGGCGGCGCCGACGCGCGGCCCTTCGTCACGCATCACAACGCCCTCGACATAGAAGTCTACCTGCGCATTTCGGCTGGGGAGCTGTGGCAGAAGCGCCTTCTCATCGCCGGATTCCCGAAAGTATTCGAGATCGGGCGCATATTCAGGAACGAGGGGCAGTCGCGCGAGCATCTGCAGGATTACACCCAGCTCGAAAGCTACGAGGCCTACAGCGATATGCGGAAGGGGATGGGATTCGTGCAGGAATTGTATCGGCACATCGCGAAGGAGGTCTATGGCAAATACACCTTTGAAATAGGCGAGCATACGGTCGATTTTGCGGAAGAATGGCCGGTGCTTGATTTTGCGGAGTTCATTGGGCAGAAGTTCAATGTCGATGCTATCGGCGCGAGCGAGGACGAGCTTCTTCATGCGGCATCGCGCGCGGGCGGGGCCGATATTCCCAACAAAGAACGTGCGGTCGATCACCTTTGGAAGCAAGTGCGGAAAAGCCTATCCGGGCCGGCGTTTCTCACGGGCGTGCCCGTCTATCTGGAGCCGCTCGCGAAGCGCGCGAGCGGCGGAAAAACGGTGGAGCGCATTCAGGTCATCATCGCGGGTTCGGAAGTCGGGAAAGGGTATAGCGAGCTTAATGACCCGCTTGACCAGCGCGCGCGTTTCGAAGAACAGCAAAAGTTGCGCGATGACGGCGACGAGGAGGCACAGCGGCTCGATCTCGATTACATCCGCGCGATGGAATACGGCATTCCGCCCGCCT
>Ga0155250_121_pt1 | contig 24735 bp, 25 predicted proteins | sample RifCSPhighO2_02_FD_106218 | JGI IMG/M metagenome (GOLD analysis project Ga0155250, IMG submission 106218) | Candidatus Kaiserbacteria bacterium RIFCSPHIGHO2_02_FULL_59_21
CCACCCTCCTCTCCAACTTCGGCACCGCCTACTTCGGCGGCAGTGCGACCTCCTCCTTCAGCTCGACGGGCGCCCTCACGCTCGCGAGCGCGCTCACGACGGGGAACGGCGGCACCGGCACGACCACCTGGCAGACCAACTCAATTCCGTACTTCGACGGCACGACCCTGACAGAGAGGAACTCCTCGCTGAACTTCGACGGCGTTAAACTTACCGCTTCGTTCGCTTCTTCAACCGCGCTCGCTGTTTCAGGAACGGGCTACTTCGGCACGGCGAGTACGACCGATCTGACCATCTCCGGCGCGCCGTCATCGGTTCCATACACTTCCGCGACCGGCGCAGTTTCCGGCGCCTCGCTCGCCGCTTCTTCAATCTTCGTCACCAACGGCTCGTCTGTCCCGAGCTGGACGACGACGCTTCCGGCCTTCACCTTGGGCGGCGCGGTCACGGGAGGGAGCCAGAACATTACCGGCCTTGGCTCTCTTACAGCATACGCTTCGTCTACAATTGGTGCGGGAGGACAAACAACAGGACTCACCATCTTCGGCGGGGCGACGACGACGGGCGCTCTCGTCGTCCAAGGAAGCGGCACCTCGACAGTCGCAGGCGGACTCACCGCAGGCAACCTCGCCTCATCGGGCTATCTTACCGTCGCCGGTCAGTGCGTGACGGCCGACACCAGATTGCGCCGCAGGCGCAAGGCGCGAAAAGGAGAGGAGGACGAGGCGGACGAGGAGGGCTACATATACGACGAGGTGATGATAAAGAACATCGAGACCGGCGATGACGTGCAATCGCTTGACGAGCGCACAGGCGAAATGGTTTGGAGCCGCGTCGCGGCGCTCGTCGACACCGGAGTGCAGCCGCTCATAAAGATACGGACGCTTTCAGGGAGGGAGATCCGCACCACCGCCGTGCATCCCTACCTCGTGCGCAAGGAGGAATATTTGGAAAAGAAAAAACACGTCCCTCAAAAGCAGTATCGGTTTGAGATCGATCAGTCTATACGATTCGAGGAGTATCAGCGCGATACCGTCATCGCTATCGCCAATGAAGAACGCGCGGTGAGCGTCTTACTCCCACGCAAGGTCAAACGATCGATGCGTGAGGGCTTCGACAAGGAGCGGGACATCAAACGTCTTGCCCCGCAGGCACTCGCCTCTGCGGTGGTATTCGCGATGGAACGGGCCGGCGTCGTGGCACACGAACTGGTTATTGATACGGAGTATTGGCGGCACGAGTCCGCGATTGCGCGGACCATCAATGCGGCATTTCCCGATGTCATCATTTCATTCGGCTCCGTAGGTAAAAAATCGCCCGCGCATCTCGCAGCGTACGGCGTGTACAAAGGCATCAGGAGAGCGAATGTAGTTGTATCCGAGTGGAGTGAGTATAAAACAGAAAACGCCCCTCGGAGGTTTCTGTACACGGACGAAAGCCGTGCGCATCTGCCTCCTACTCGGACGCCTCTGCGTGCTTCCAATGTACGCGCCCGCGATGAATTTGTCAAGAAGGGAATGTGGAGAGCCGCGTCGGAACTGAAAAAAGGCCACCATATTGCAGTCGCATATGGCAATACGCCGGCGTGGGAGCAAATCGTCAAGATAGAACACTTGCCCGAAGAGCGGGTATACGACGTCGAGATAGAAGGCACGCACAACTTCGTCGCGAACGGCATCGTCGCGCACAACACCATCGTCTCCGGCGCCGGCACGTCGACGTTCTCCGGAGGCATCCAGTCAACCGCGCTCAACATCACGTCCACCTCGGCGACTTCTACGGGCGCGAACGGCTGGAACCTCTCTGCGGGGTGCTTTGCGGTAAACGGCACGTGCGTTGGAGGCGGAGGCGGCTCGGGCGACATCACCGCAGTCGGCTCCATGACATCGGGAGATGCGTTTGCAGATTCCGCCGCAGACGACGACTGGCTCGGCCTCGGCGTCTCCGCTGGCCGCATCGAATTTGACGATCTCGCGACTGACGAGGTGAATATATTGGGTGCGAACGTCGGCATCGGTTCAACCACGCCGTGGGGGAAGTTCTCCGTGCAGGGAGACAGCGGACAGACCAACCCCATCTTCCAAGTCGCCTCGTCATCTGTTGGAACCTCCTTCCTCACGATTGCCGGAGATACGGGCAACGTCGGCATCGGGACGACGACGCCATCGTATAAACTCACGGTGAGCGGTAACGTAAACATCGACAATGCCGACCCGTACCTGATCTGGACAGAAAACGATCAGGGCGCGAACGGAAAGATTTGGGATGCATTTGCATCTGCTGGGACTCTCAATTTCCGCACAGTTAACGATGCGTACACAGACGCAACGAATTGGATGACTGTCACCAGAAGCGGTCAGACCGTCAGCAAAGTGGTATTCCCCAATGGCAACATCGGCATCGGGACGACGAGTCCGGTGAGCAAACTGTCGGTGTTGGGTGAAAGTGCCTTTGCAGGGGGTGCGAGTGTTGGTATTGGATACGCAGGGACGGCGGCTCCAACGGGAGGGTTAATAATTCAAGGCAACGTCGGCATCGGGACGACGACGCCAGGCGCCACGTTCGCGGTAGCCGGCGCCGGCTACTTCACCGGCAACATTCAAGCGGACGGCAACGTCAACGTCGCTTCCGGCAAATGCTTCTCGGTCAACGGCGTGTGCATCGGGTATGTGAAGCGACTTGCGGCGATTTATGCGACTTCCACTCCGGGTTCCAACGTCTCGGTCGTCTTCGGCGCGAGCGGCCCCACCTTCTCCGCAGGCACGCTCACCCTCCCCGCAACCACAACCGAAATAGTGGTCGAAACGTGGGGCGGCGGCGGCGGCGGCGGCGGCGCTTTCGATACAGCCAACAACGCCGGTTCCGGCGGCGGCGGCGGCGCGTATGGGAGGAAACTCATTACCGCGCCAAGCGGCACCTACTACTACACCGTCGGCCCGGGTGGCACCGGCGGAGCGGCTCAAGCAGAAGGCGGACTTGCTACCAGCACTTGTTTTGGCGTCAGCAACGCCGCCACCGATTGTAGTCAAAGCGTACTGGTTAAGGGCGTCGGCGGCGGCGCCGGACACACAAATGGCGCCGCCGGCGGGACGGGTGGCGCGGCGAGCCAGAGCACCGGTGATGTTACTATTTCCGGTGGGAACGGCAACATCAACTTTAATATCCAGGCATCTCCGGTGTATAACATCGGCGGTGCCGGTGGCACCGGCGCCCAAGGCGGCTCCGGCGGACAGGGCTCGGCCGGCGCGGGCTCGGCCGGCGGTGCGTTTGGCGGCGGCGGCTCCGGCGGTGGCACCACAAACGGCACCGGATTTGCCGGCGGCGCGGGCGGCGCGGGCGGCATCGTCATCACCGTCTATGCCACCTCCTCGCCGACCGCCGCGGGCAACGACTACGCCGAGATGTTCCCGGTCTCGAATCCTTCGATTGACGCGGGGAATATTGTGGCGGTTGATGTGGGCGAGCCTGTTGCAATGAAACTCGCGACGTCCGCGGAGGATGCGCCGCTCGCTGGCGTCATCTCCACCAACCCTGGCCAGGTGCTCGGCGACATCAATGCCGCCGGCGAACGGCCGGTAGCTCTCGCCGGCCGCGTACCTACAAAGGTCAACTTGGAGAACGGTCCCATCGCTATCGGCGACCGCATCGGGCTCTCCTCGGTGCCGGGCGTGGGCAAAAAAGCGACCATCTTTGAGGACAGTATCGGCGTTGCGATGGAGAGCTACAACGGTTCGGATAGTTCAGTGCGAGGTTCCGTGACGGTATTTCTCAATCTTCAAAGAGGCATCAGCGTCGGTCAGATCGGTGCGGAGCTTTTGGCAGATCACGCAACCTCGACGAGCGGCTTCGACTTCGTCGGCACTCTCCTCGACACGCTCGGCAAGCGCCTCGGTCTATCCGCTGTAGCGACCTCGACCACGGACATGGCGTCAACATCAGCCGTCTCCGCGGTCTCTACTCCAGCCATGAGCGGGGTAGACGGTTTCTTCTCCGCACTCTTCGCGCGGCTGACGCAGTGGCTTGCGGACGCGGCGAACGGGATAGGGGAGGTGTTCGCCCGCGTCTTCAATGCGAGCGAGAAGATATGCGTGGACGGGGAGTGCCTCACCGCGGAAGATATTCGTAATCTGAAGCAGATTGCGGGCATAGCCGTCAGCCGGCGGCCCGCGGCAGATCCAGGCTCCGGGTCGGCTACAAGCTCCGGGCTGAAGGCTGAAGGCTCTGATACTGACGCTCCGGTCATAGAAATGTACGGCGAGCCAGAGGTGAGCGTGTCCGTCGGTGCCTCCTACGTCGACCGGGGAGCCGCCATCGCGGGGTCCGAGGAAGACCGGCTTCTGCGGCTCATCACGACGGTGGACGGCGAGGAGGTCGAGGTTGTTTCCATAGACACCTCCGCGCCGGGCGAGCGCGTCGTCCGCTACCGCGCGACCGACCAAGCGGGGAACAAGGGAGAGGCGATGCGGACAGTCAACATCAACGATATCGGGAGTTCCGATCTCCCGACATCCGAGCCGATGCCTTCTCCGGAACCATCGGCTCCCGAACCGGCTCCAGAGCCCGTAGCCGCCTCCGCCGTCGGCGGGACAGAGTCCGCCTCTGGCGAGACACAGCCCGCTGAAAGCTCCGGCGAGCCACAGCCAGAGCCTGCGCCAGCACCTGCACCCGAACCCGTTTCTGAACCGACTCCGACCGCAGAGACTCCTGTCTCTGATAGCGCAGGCGGGGAATAGCGGGATGTGGTATAACTTCACCATGAAGAATCCGCGATACGCAGAGCAGGTGAAAGAAATCGTTGAAAAGTTCGACCCCTACGGCTCGAACCGCTATTTTCTCTTTGGCTCTTCCGTTCGGAAAGAGAAATTCCACGACATCGACCTTGGGGTTGTCGGCAATCGGTCTTCGCGAAAGAAACTGTCGGAGTTGCGGGATCGCTTCTATGATTCCGGCATCCCATACAAGGTTGATGTTGTCGATTTTGACGATGCGGACGCTGATTTCAGAGAATACGTCCTGCACAACGAGCCAGTCGTATGGATACGATAGCGCAGCGTACCGCGACGCGATTTGCAAGAGCGATTGCCGCTCTTGAGAACGCCCTCAAACTCGGAGAATTGCCGGAACACGCGGAGCGCGACGCCGCCCTCCTCCGCTTTGAACTGGCCGCGGAGTTGATGCCGAAAGTTCTACAGCGTATTTTAAGCGAGCGCGGCGCGAACGTAACTCTGCCAAAAGATGTCGTACGCGCCGCGCGCGGCGCCGGAGTCGTCGACGAGGGGGAGGCATCCGTCTTGCTCGAGATCATAGACGACCGAAATAGAATGGTTCATGACTACAGTGAGGAGTATGCGCTCGAACTTTTGCAAAGAGTAAAAGGAAAGTATGCCCCCGTGTTTCGGGCATTGGCCGATAAATCTACTGAAGGAGCCGCCCCTTCGGATTCAACATCTTCGACAAGCTCAGGGCAAGCAAGCTCACCGCAAGCCATCCTTTGATCCCATTACTCCCTTTTAATCCCTTTATGTCCCTTCGAGTCTCCAGCGACCCGTACGGATACAAAAAACTGCTCGTCTACTCCAAGGCGGAAGAACTGCAACGCGCGTGCGCGGCATTTACCGCTGGATTTCCGAGGCAGAAGACTCTCGTAGCTCTCGCCGACCAAATGGATAGATCAGCTCGTTCAGTCAAACAGAATATCGTCGAAGGCTGGAAGCGGAATTCGACGCGAGAGTACTATGACTTCCTCGGTTTCTCCATCGGGGCGAACGCGGAACTGGAAGAAGATTGCGACGACATCATCAAGGGGATCTATCCCAGTCTAAGGGGAGAAATGGGAGAAAAGGGCTGGACGCTTGAGCGCGTCCAGAAAGAACCCTTTTATCCCCTTGATGCCCGTTTGCCCCCTTTAATCCAGCTGAAGCTCCGCGGCAAGGAACTCAACTTCCTCCTCACCAAGCTCCAAGATTCCTTGGAGGGCAAAATGTCTGCGGAGCATGGATTGTCTCTCGCCGATAAATTGAACCGCGCCGCGCGGACGGAGCACGAAAGGGACGAATGGCTCCGTAAAGAAAGGGAGAAATGGGAAGAAAAGGGGGAAAAGGGAAAAATGGGAGAAAGGGGCTGATATACTGGGTTCCATGATAAAAATCGCCATCAACGGGTTCGGGAGGATCGGAAGGGGATTCACGCGCGCCGTGATAGAAAGGGGGAAAATGGGAGGAACGGGGGAAATAGAGCTCGTCGCCATCAACGATCTCGCTCCGGCGGACAATCTCGCGTACCTTTTGAAATACGACACGGTGTACGGCCGCGCGGCGTTTCCGATCGCGTCGGAAGGAAGCGCGCTTGTAATCGACGGCAAAAAAATCCCTATCCTCGCGGAGAAGGATCCTTTGAAACTGCCGTGGAAGGACATGCGCGTGGACGTCGTCGTCGAGTCCACGGGGCATTTCACGACCGGGGAGAAGGCGAAAGCCCATCTCGATGCGGGAGCGAAGCGGGTCGTCATCTCCGCTCCCGGTAAAGGGGAAGGAGTGGAAACGATACTGATCGGCGCGAATGAGGAGAAATTCGGGACTTGCGACATCACCTCGAACGCCTCGTGCACGACCAACGCCGCTTCGCCTATCATCGGCATCCTAGACGAAGCGCTCGGCATCGAGCGCGCGCTTTTGAACACCGTACACGCGTACACAGCGACGCAGGCCATCGTCGACGGCGTCGCTCCGGACGACTTCCGCCGCGGCCGCGCGGGCGCCGCAAACATCGTGCCCTCGTCGACCGGCGCGGCGAAGGCGACGACGCTCGCGTTCGCGGGCCTCAAGGGAAAATTCGACGGCATCGCCGTGCGCGTGCCGGTCGCGTCCGGCTCCCTCGTAGACATCACATTCGTTTCCAAAAAGCCGACCAATGCGGAAGAAGTGAACGGCCTCCTGAAGAATGCCGCGGCGAGCGAGCGATGGAAGCGAGTGTTCGCGGTTTCGGAGGAGCCGCTCGTCTCGTCCGATATTCTCGGTTTGCCCTATGGCGCTATTGCCGACCTCGCGATGACACGTGTCGCCGACGGGACGCTCGTGAAAGTGCTCGCGTGGTATGACAACGAGATGGGGTATGTGCACACCTTGATTGAGCACGTCCTCGAAGTGGGAAAGCGCCTATAAACCATGCGCGTCTATCTGGCTGCTGATCATGGTGGATTCAATCTCAAGGAGGCTTTGAAGGCGCATCTCTTGACTCAAGGGCATGAGGTTATTGATGAAGGCGCAGACACGCTCGATCCGGCGGACGACTACCCCGATTTCATGTATCCAGCCGCACAAAAGGTAGCCGCGGACATGGATTCGCGAGGGATTTTTTTCTGCCGTTCGGGGGCAGGTGCGGCAATAGTCGCTAACAAGGTAAAAGGTGTCCGTGCTGTGGTCGCCCGTTCGGTAGAGGATGCGACGCATGCTCGGGAGCACAACGACGCGAATGTCGTCGCCCTTTCGAGCGATTCCCTGACGGCCGAGCAGGCGCGGGACATCGTCTCGGCGTTCCTCTCGACCCCTTTTAGCGGCGAAGACCGGCACCTCCGCCGCTTGAAAAAGCTCATCAAGATAGAACAAGGGGCATGAACGCCGAATCGGTCGAAATACTCCCCACGTGCGTGCCGCAGGGCGCCGCTGATCTCGCGGCGTGCGCCCGCGCGATACGGCCTTTTTCCTCGGAGATACACATAGACATAACGGACGGCATCTTCGCGCCTTCGCTCACGTGGCCCTATGCGAAACAGGGTGAGTTCGGCGACTTCGACCTTTCGGGCGCGGCGGAGCTTGTGAAGGAAGTCCACCTCATGGTGGAGGAACCGCGGAAGATCGGGATACAGTTCGCGAAAGCCGGCGCGTTCCGCATCCTCGGCCACGTCGAAGCGTTCCAGTCCGAGGAAGATGCGCACGGCGCACTCGATGCATGGAAGCGAAGCGGCGCGCGCGAAGTGGGCCTCGGCATTCTCATGGATACGCCCCTCGAGGTGCTGGAGCACCACCTGCTCATCGTGGACGTCGTGCACATGATGTCGATCGCCCGCATCGGAACGCAAGGCATCCCCTTCGATCCCCGCTCGATCGAGCGCATCGCGGAATTCCACGAGCGGCATCCGGAGATTCTCATCAGCGTTGACGGAGGGGTCGCAGGATCGAACATCGCCGACCTGGTTCGGGCGGGCGCTCGGCGCTTCGGCGTGGGGAGCGCTATCGCGAAAGCGGCGGATCCGCGGAAGGCATTCCACGCGCTCCAGACCCTCGCTGAAAACGCAACCCTGTAGTACCATCTGTTTTTGGCACAGGTATGGCGACGATGTTACTCATTCACGGCCCAAACCTTAACCTTCTCGGGAAGCGCGACGCGGCGCACTACGGCACGGCGACGCTCGCGGATATCGAAGCGCTCGTCGCGACGGAAGCGAAGAAAGCCGGGCTCGATGTCAAAGCCTTCCAATCCAACCACGAGGGCGCGCTCATAGACTTCATTCAGAAGGAATCCGCGAGCGCGTCCGGCATCATCATCAATCCAGGCGCGCTCACGCACGGGAGCTACGCCCTGCACGACGCGCTCGTCGACACAAAGCTCCCCGCCGTCGAGGTGCATCTTTCCGACGTCAGCTCACGCGAGGAGTGGCGCAAAGTATCGGTGACGGCTCCCGCCTGCGTCGGTGTTATTTCCGGCAAGAAAGAAGCTGGATATATTGAGGCAGTACAGAAGCTTGCTCGGCAATTGAAAGAGTCATGATCACGCCTGCGACAAAATTAACCGCGGTCCTTGGAGATCCGGTTACCCACAGCCTTTCTCCGCTTTTGCACAACGCGATCTATGAAAAAGAAGGAGTGGATGCCGTGTATCTTGCTTTCGGCAATCCTGAGGTCGAGCCGCTTATCGCAGCAATGCGTGCGCTTCCGATCCACCACGCGGCGGTGACGATGCCCCACAAGCAGACAATCATGCCGTTTCTCGATACGATTGATGAGGAAGCGCGGGCAATCGGAGCCGTTAACACCGTGATCAATCGTGACGGGAAATTACATGGCTACAATACCGATGTCGTCGGTGTCGCAAAAGCGCTTGAAGCAGTGCCGCTGAAGGGAACGAACGCGCTCGTTATCGGAGCAGGGGGTGCAGCGCGCACGGTCGTCTACCACCTTTCCCGCGAAGGTGCGAATGTATTCGTTCACAACCGGGAGGAAAAGCAGGCGAGAGAGCTGTGTGATGTATTCGGATGCACGGTCATCGGTGAAAGCGAGATCGCGAAAAGAGAGTACGGTCTCATCGTGAATGCGACTCCCATCGGCATGAGGCCCGACGTGGATTCTATGCCGGTCGCTGCAGAGATGTTGCATGCAGGCATTGCCGTCTTCGATCTCGTGTACTCCCCGCTCGAGACGAAACTGCTACGAACTGCAAAAGAAAAAGGCGCAAAACCCACCTCCGGCCTCATCATGTTCCTCGCGCAGGGCCTCGAGCAGGAGCGCTTGTGGCTCGGACGGGACATCGAACAGACCCCATACGAAAAACTCCTCGAGGAACACATCCGAATGCGCGACTCATAACGTCCCAATTTTCTTGATTAAACAGCGTTTTTTGCGTACTGTGCGTCCATGGACCTGAATTACACGGTCATAAAAAAACTGCCTCCTATCGAGGAGATCATCGCGCGCTACCCGCTCTCCAAAGAGGCGGAAGCGCGGATTGAGAAGGATCGCTCCGAAGTGCACGACATCATCGCCGGTCGCGATGATCGGCTTTTGCTCGTTGTCGGCCCATGCTCTGCGTGGCCCGCCGCGGCGGCGCTCGAATACGCAAAGCGCCTGAAAAAACTCTCGGATGCTGTTCACAAAAAGATAAAGATAGTCATGCGCGTGTACATACAGAAGCCGCGCACCATCAAAGGATGGCTCGGACCGGTGAATCAGCCCGATCCTTACAAGGTGCCGGACATCGCCGAGGGCGCCGCCTACTGCCGGGAGATGATGGTGAAGGTCGTCGAGCTCGGCGTCCCGATAGCCGACGAGGCTGTGTTCACGCACAACGCGAAAGGGTTCGCGGAACTTCTCTCGTGGATGGCGATCGGCGCCCGCTCGGTGGAGGATCAGGAACATCGCATCTTCGCTTCCGGCTCATATTGCGCGGTCGGCATGAAGAACAGCACGACGGGAAACATCGAGGTAGCCGTGCACGGCATCGTCGCGGCCCAGCACAAGCATCACGCCGTCTACGACGGCAACCAAGTGGAGACGAATGGCAACCCGTACGCGCACCTCGTCTTGCGCGGCGGGGAGACGGGCCCCAACTACGGCGTGGACGATCTCATGCGCGCCGACGCGCTTTTCAGGAAGCACAAGGTCAAGAATCCGGCCGTTCTAGTCGACGCGAGCCACGACAATTCCAAGGTGGACGGCGCGAAAAGCACGGCACAGCAGGCAATGGTGGTAAAGGAAGTCCTCGCGGTGCGCGGCGTCAATCCGGAGATCCGTAAGCTCGTGAAGGGCTTCATGGTCGAGAGTTTCCTCAAAGAGGGAAGTCAAAAAATCGAATCGCTCACGCGCGAGAGCATTGACCGCGAAGGTCTTTCCGTTACCGATCCATGTCTAGGCTGGGATTCGACGGAGAAATTGATCCGTGAGATAGCGAAGACATCATGAGTGCTGAAGCCTTTTTTGCGCAGACGAAAGAGGGCAACTATCCCATCACGGTTGGAGTGGGCTTGGAAAAAGAACTGGTCGTTGCGGTTAAAGAAACTGATGCTGTACGCGTTGCAGTCATCGCTGACCAAACGGTCGGCCTGAAATGGGGCCCTTCTGTGCTCGCCACTCTTGCGAATGCGGGAATTACAGCCGAACTTTTCACCTTTCCCGCAGGTGAGAAGTACAAGACACAGGAAACGGTCACGAATTTCCAGAATCAACTCCTAAGAAAGCGATTTGGTAGAGATACGCTCATACTCGCACTCGGAGGAGGCGTTGTGGGCGACGTCGCCGGCTACGTTGCAGCAACATTTTTGCGAGGAGTACCGTTCATACAAATGCCAACAACCCTGCTTGCGATGGTGGATAGTTCTATCGGCGGAAAAGTTGGCGTAGACACCGAATATGGCAAGAACACTATCGGCGCGTTCTGGCAGCCACAAGCTGTGATCGCCGATATCGCGTTTCTGAAGGGATTGCCTAAAAGGGAGTTCGTGAGCGGCCTTCTCGAAGCGGTCAAATCCTTTTTCACCGCCGACAAGGAAGCGCTCGCGCTCGTCGACGCGCTCGACCTCGACGATCCGCTTTCGACGGAGAAAGAACTGCAGGACGCCGTCGTCCGCGCCGCCAAGTTTAAGGCGGGCGTCGTCGCGCGCGACGAGCGCGAAGAGAACGAGCGCCGAATCCTGAACTTCGGGCACACCGTGGGGCACGCGATAGAGCTCCTTTCGGGATACGCGATGCCGCACGGCTTCGCGGTCGGCTATGGCATGCTCGTCGAGACGAAGATAGCGGAAGACCTCGGCATACTCTCTCCGGAAGATCGCGCCGTCGTTGCGAAGTACCTTGTGCGCTTCGGCATCGCGCCGGAGGGCCTGAAAGAGTTCGGCGCCGACGACGTGCTCGAGACAATGAAAGGCGACAAAAAGACGCGCGGCGGAGCCATCCATTGCGTTCTGTTGAGCGGCATCGGCTCCGTTTCGACCGAGGGCGGGCAGTTTGCGCACCCCGTCGCGGAAGACGTTATCCGCAAAGCATATCGATCCTTGTTACCGGCCTAATCGGGTATACTGGCGGGATGCAGGCGGTGCAGATACACAACGGGACGTTCCTCGTTCTCGAGCGCGGCGAGGAGTTCTTTTCGTCCGTTTCTCGCTACTGCGAAGAGCACCAGATACACTGGGCGCAATTTCAGGCCATCGGCGCCGTGGAGGACGTGGAGATCGGCTACTACGATCTCCCGACGCGCGAGTATGTCTTCCGCGCGGAAGAGGGGCCACTCGAGGTCGCGAGCATGGACGGCAACGTTGCCGAATTGAACGGGCTACCGGTGCTCCACGCGCACGCCGTGCTCTCGCGCTGTGACGAGACCTTGGAGTGCATCGGCGGGCACCTGCGAAGAGCGATCGTTGCCGTAACCCTCGAAGTCGCGATGTGGGAGATAACCCAGCCTCTGATCCGCCGGTTCGACGACGATATCGGCCTCAACCTCATCACTGTTGCAGTATGACTCAACTGACAGTTGACAGTTTACAGTTGACAGCAAATTTCATTTCCGACTCTGTAAACTGTTTACTGTAAACTGTAAACTTCAGGCCATGGCTATCACTGATCAGGAGATAAAGCAGATTGAGGCGAAGGCGTACGACATCCGACGCACCATAATCGAGATGCTCGCCGAGGCGAGATCCGGCCACACCGCCGGGCCTCTCGGCATGGCCGATATTTTTGCGGCGCTCTATTTCCATGTGCTGAAGCACGATCCGAAAAATCCCGATTGGGAGGAGCGCGACCGCCTCATTCTCTCCAACGGGCACATTTGCCCGGTGCGCTACGCGGCGATGGCGCACGCGGGATACTTTTCCGTTGAAGAATGCTTGACGCTTCGCAAGTTCGGCTCGCGCCTGCAGGGGCATCCGGAGCGAGACATGCTCCCCGGCGTCGAGACGACCTCCGGACCGCTTGGAAGCGGTATTTCGCAGGCTGCGGGGTACGCATACGCGGCTCGCATGGACGGGAGGAAATTCCACGTCTACTGCGCCACCTCCGACGGCGAGCATGAGGAAGGGAATACATGGGAGGGCGCGATGTTTGCGGGGAAGTATCGTCTCACCAACCTTACGGCCATCATGGATCGCAACAACATTCAGATAGACGGCGATACGGAAGACGTGATGCCGCTCGAGCCTCTGGCCGACAAGTACCGCGCGTTCAACTGGCACGTTATCGAGATAGACGGACACAACATAACGCAGTTCATAGCGGCCTGCGACGAAGCCAAATCCATCCGCGAAAAGCCGACGATGATACTCGCGCACACGACGCCGGGGAAGGGCGTTCCCTCGATCGAGAACGATTATCGCTGGCACGGCGCGCCGCCCGGCAAGGGCCCGACCGACAAAATCCCCGCCGACAAGCAGAAAGAAACGTTCTTGCAAGAACTAGAGGCAAACAAACCATGATAAACCCGGAAGCAAAACTTGTAGCAAATATTTTTGAGAAGCCCGACATGGCTTCCACCCGCGAGGGTTTCGGCAAGGGTGTCGTTGAGGCGGGAAAGGCGGATGAACGCGTCGTCGTGCTGACGGCCGACCTCGCTGAATCCACGAATGCGCATCATTTCCAGAAGGCATTTCCCGAGCGCTTCGTTCAAATGGGCGTCGCCGAGCAAAATCTCGCGACGGTGGCGGCGGGGATGGCGAATTACGGGAAGGTACCGTTCATCACTTCCTACGCGGCATTCAATCCGGGGAGGAATTGGGAGCAGATTCGCACCACCATCGCCTTGAACGACGTGCCCGTCGTCGTCAACGGCATGCATGCCGGCGTTTCCGTCGGCCCCGACGGGGCGACGCACCAGGCGCTCGAAGACATCGCGATGATGCGCGCGCTTCCCAATATGACGGTCATTTCCGCGTGCGACTCGGAAGAGGGACGAAAAGCGACGCTCGCCGCGGCGAAGCGAGGAAAGCCGGTGTACATGCGCTGGGGGCGCGAGAAATCTCCCGTGATGACGACGGCTGATACGCCTTTTGCAATCGGCAAGGCGATCGAATTCTGGAGAGGGAAAGATCCGAAAGTGGCCATCTTCGGAACGGGATCTCTTGTTCACAACGCGCTCCTTACCGCGCGCGAGCTCGAAAAGGAAAATATCGGCGTTGTCGTCGCGAACGTCCATACCATCAAGCCGCTCGATAACGAGAAAATACTTTCGCTCGCGCGCGAATGCGGCGCGGTCGTTTCTGTCGAAGAACACCAAGTGCACGGCGGCCTCGGCGGCGCGATAGCGGAATTGCTCGCGGAGAAAGCGCCGACGCCGATGGAGTTCGTCGGCATGCACGATAAATTCGGCCAGTCGGGGACCGGCGCGGAGCTCATCGAACACTACGGTATGGGAGTAAAAAGCATCATCGAGGCGGCGAAGAAAGTCGTAGCGCGCGGACATACATAAATGGGACTTGACCGAAAAAGGAGCCGGCGAGACTTTTTGCGCAATGCGCTGGCTTTTGCCGCGATAGGAACTCTTGCGGCAGGCGAGCTACAATATTCCTCGACTGCAGGCAAGCGCGAGGTTGAGGCGCTGCGAGCTAAGGATGGCGCCCCCATCGACCGTTCGTTCCTCCAGCCTAACGACAAGCCGGAACCCTACGATACGAGCGACCTCGAAGGCCGAAAGTTCGGCTTTCCCGTCGGTCCCTATTACATCGGCGCGAGCGGAGGGCTCGGTAGGACGACTCTCATCAGTTTTCCCAACAACTTGCGCCGCATGTGGGGAAAGAAATTGAGCCGGATGGAGCCAATGTCGGACGTGAAGCGCGATGTCGTCGTGAAGACGGTCGAGCGGATCGTTACCTCATACGCGCCCGAATCGGCGAACCGGATGTCCCTTGATCAGTATCGTCTGCGGATCGAAGGAGCGATCGCCGAAGCACAAAGTCTCACGGACTGGAATAGGATACAAAAGCATTTCGGCTTCAATGACGCCGACATTTCGTTCATGCGGCGCGCCGCAGACGCGCTGGACGCGAAGACCCTGCTCTCGATCGCGCTCACGGAACTCATGACGGACGAGAGCGGCAGTCTCAACAAAACAGTCCTCGACTTTCTTCTGCAAAACGCCGGAAGCGGCTACGTCGAGCGCCTGCCCGCATTCGACAAACACTACTCGCACGGTCCTTACCAAATGACGAAATTCGCGATCGGAGAAGGAAAGCGCGATGCGGCCGCGTCGCTCATGAACAAGCTCCTGAAGAGGCCGGTCCTTCCTCCCAACGTGGGTTCTCTGGAAGGCGATCAACATCACAGCGCCGCATATCTCACGGGTCTCTACAACCTCGCGCTCCTTGTTTCAAGCATGAAGGAAAACGGCACTACCGCCTTTTACAGGCATACGGGGGATGCGCACGCCGCGCTTCCCCTCTATACAGCCGCGGCGCACCATCGGCCAGCGGATGCGCGCGTGGCACTCAATGCGCTCGCACGAGAGGCGATGCAAGGCCGCAGAAGGGGTGCTTCCCCGGCATATGAAGACTATTGTTCCTCTCGTATACGCGGATACGTTCAACGAATGAAGATGAATATGGCGGCGCTCTGAATCCGCAAATGGCTCATCAAAGGTGAGCCGTTTGCCATGGCTCTGCGGGAGCGTTTTTAGAGTTCGATCGCTTTGAAATCCGCGGGACGCTTCGCGTACCACGCCTCGATCTCGGCGCGGGTGAGGAGTTTCGTTTGCGCGCCGATGCCTTGCACGACGGACGCCGCGTTGATGAGGCCGCGCAGGAGAGCCTCGTGCGGCGGAAGCCCGAGCGCGATGAAGGCGGTCGTCGTCGAGGCGGTCGCATCACCCGCCCCCGTGCGGTTTTTAGGAGGAGCTGGATCCGGATACATTGGCATGTGCCGCGCGCCGTTCCCATCCAAGATGTTGGAGCCTTCGGGCCCGTCGGTCACGACGACGATCTTCGGCCCGAGCGCGCGGAGTCCCTCCATCAATTTCCTCGCGTCGCTCTCTTTCGTCTTGAGGATTATCTGCGCCTCCTCTTTATTGCAAAAGAAAAGCTCCGTGACCGCGTAGACGTCTTTCAGCGCTTCGGCGCCAAGCTTGATCTGGAACGTGCCGGGCTGGAAGACAAGCTTGGTTTCGGGATGCTCGCGCGCGTAGCGTGCGACCTCGTGATGGAATTCCTCGGCGCTCTCGGAAATGGAGGAGAAGTAGAGGTATTTCGGCGGCTCGAAGTCGGCCGGCAGGTGATAATCGTAACTCTCGTGCTTGATGAGGATGGTGCGCTCGGCGCCGAACATCAGGACATAGTGGTAGTTGGTCTTTTTTCCTTTCTGTATCGTCACATACTCGTCCGCGACGCCCTGCTTCTTCAGCTGTTCGAGACAGCGCCTGCCGTTCTCGTCGTCGCCCATCCAGGTGACGAATGCGGAGGAAAGGCCGAGCTTTTTCGCGGCGACGGCGGCGTTGGCGGCGTTTCCCACCGCCAGTATCTCGGTCACTTCTTCGTAGGGGACCTTGTCGCCGAAACGCACGCACAGCTCGCGCGTGCCGTGATACATATGTTCGTCCGCATCTTTCAGGCGTATGAAAGCGTCCGTCGTGATGTCGCCGACGGCGACGAAGTCGTATCTCATGCGAGTAGTATATCGTATATTTGTATCTTGTATCCCGTATGCTATCCTGTCCGGCATGTTGGCGCTTGAAATAACGCCGCGAGACGCGGATCAGTCCGTTGCCGCACTGCGGAAGCGCGGCGCGATTCCCGCCGTTTTCTACGGTCCCAAGGAGGAAGCGACCTCGATCTCCATCGACGCGCGCCAGCTCGAACATCTCTGGAAAAGGGCCGGGCAGACGTCCGTCGTCACCCTGAAGGGGGCGGGCGAGGACAAGGATGCCCTGATCCACGATGCCCAGTTCCATCCGGTCACGGGAAAACTGATGCACGTGGATTTTTACGTGCTCGAAAAAGGCAAGAAGGTGAAGGTCAAGGTCCCGCTCGAATTCGAGGGCGCCGCTCCAGCCGAGAAAGCCGGACACATCGTCGTGAAGGCGCTCCACGAGGTGGAGATCGAGGTCGCGCCCCATGAACTGCCTCACAGCCTCCCCGTCGCTCTCTCGAAGCTCGCCAACGTTGGCGACCACATCGTCGCCAAAGAGATCCCGCTTCCCGCGAGCGCGGCGCTCGTCACGCACGCGGACGACATCGTCGTTTCCGTAAAGGAATTCAAGGAGGAGAAAGAGGAGATAACTCCCGCTCCCGAGACCATCATCGGCGAAACAGCGAAGGCCGAAGGCGAGGCGGAAGGCGCTCCCGCCCCTGCGGAAAAATCCGAAAAATCCGAGAAGAAGGAAAAGTGAATCCTGCCGCGCTTCATGAATGCGCTCTCGCGCGGCGGCTGGAGTTGATATACTTGCCGGATGGATTCCGTGCGAAATGCGGCGATCGCTCTCGCGTTTGCGTGCGCGCTCGCTCTCGCCGCGCTCGCTTTCCTTCCGGCGCGCTCGCTCGCCGAGACAGTGCAGGAGCGGCGCGCGCGCCTCGAAGCCCAACTTGCCGTGATAGAGCAGGACATCGCGGAAAAGCGCGGCGTTCTTTCCGAAAAACAGCGCGAGCGCACCTCGCTCGAGCGCGACATCGCGATCCTCGATAATCAGATCGCGGTCGCGCAGAAGCAGATCAAGCACCGCGATCTCACGATCTCGAAGATACGGGACGATATCGGCGAGAAAAAGGTCGCGATAACGGAGGTCGACAGGAAAGCGACGCGTAGCGAACAGTCGCTCGCCCAGCTCATCCGCCGCACGCGAGAGATAGACGACACGTCGCTCGCCGAACTCGTGCTTGCGGGAACCCTCTCCGACCTTTTTCAGGACATCGACAACTTCGAGATGCTCCAGCGCGATCTGGACCGCTCGTTCGACGAGATGGCCCTGCTTCGCTCCGATCTCTCCGCCCGCAAGCAGGCGCTGGAGGGTAAGCAGAGCGAGGAGGAACAGCTCCGGCGCATTCAGGTGCTCGAGAAGCAGACGATCGAGAAGAAGGAAAAGGAAAAACAGAGCATTCTTTCGGTGACGAAGGGTGAGGAAAGGGCGTACCAGCAGTTGATAGCGGAGAGGGAAAAGCAGGCCGCGACGATCAGGGCGGCGCTCTTCGACCTGCGCGATTCGAAGGCGATCTCGTTCGGAGCCGCGTACCAGTACGCCGCAGAGGCGTCGGCCAGAACCGGCGTCCGTCCCGCGCTCATCCTCGCCATTTTGCGCGAAGAATCGAATCTCGGAGAAAATGTCGGCACGGGGAATTGGAAGACCGACATGCACCCGACGCGCGATCAGCCCGTCTTTGCGGTCCTGATGGCCGAGCTCGGCCTCGATCCCGACACGATGCCAGTCTCGCGAAAACCTTCGTACGGCTGGGGGGGCGCGATGGGGCCGGCGCAGTTCATCCCCTCCACGTGGGCGCTCTACAAAGACCGCATCGCGAAAATAACGAGCGAGAATCCGCCGAACCCGTGGACGGCGCGCACCGCCATATTCGCTTCCGCGCTCCTCATGGCCGACAACGGCGCCGACGGAGGCACGCGCGAATCCGAACGGCTCGCGGCCCTGCGTTATTTTGCCGGCTGGGCAAATGCGAAAAAGGCCGCGTACGCTTTCTATGGCGACGACGTGATGGATTTTGCCGACGAGTACCAACGCAACATCGACATTCTTGAGGGCCGCTAGCCTATTTGATTGTGTGCACAGGTGAACAAATATCCAATACCATGCGATATGCTTCATGGAATGAACGGGGAGAGAGGCAAGAGAGACCTGTTTGACATTCGGACCGGAAAGGAGTTGCTTGTCGCACTGCTCTTGGGAGGCGGCATGTTAACGCTTATGGGCACGGCTCCGTGGTTGCTGGCGGCGGGAATTCCGGCCGCAATGATGCTGAAAGACTCCCCCAAGAACCGTCGGAAGCTAAGTTACTCTTGGTGGTACGCGAAGAAGCGGAAATATATTTCGGCAGTGCCGAGGAGCGGAAAGACGCTCATCGAATTGACCGAGGAAGGCAAGCGCGTTGCCGCCATGCATCTCCTGAAAATGAGGGCGCACCAGGCAAGCCGTCCGAAGACGTGGGATAGAAAATGGCGCCTGATCCTCTTCGATGTGTCTATGGAAGATCATCTCAAACGGAATGCCTTTCGGCATCTCATCAAGCGCCTCGGTGCGATCAAATTACAACAGAGCGTGTGGATATATCCCCATGATTGCTCCGAAGAAATATCGTTTCTCGTGAAGGTGCTCGGTTTTGACGAGAGGCAGGTTCGCGTCGTTGTCGCGGAAACCATAGGGGACGATAGGGCGTTTCGTCGGCATTACAAAGTGTAGGGCTGTATGAGGATTTGTTCAGCTGTGCATACATTCATACAGATATGAACGTCGGTATTCGCGGGCGTTCGCGCGTCCAAGATGCCGGCGCCATCAGGGGCGGCACGATGCTCGCGCATACACTCGTTCCTTGCGGGCGTCTCATTTTTGGTGTAGAAATGGCTGGATGAAAAAGGAGATACATCCCAAGGATTATCGGCCGGTCATTTTCGAGGATTCCACGAGCGGGAAGCGTTTTTTGATCGCCTCGACGGTCGCGACGACGAAGACCGACACGTGGGACGGAAAGAAATACCCCGTGTTCAATGTCGAGATCTCCAGCGCATCGCACCCGTTCTACACGGGGCTGGCAAAGACCATCGACACCGCGGGCCGCGTCGAGAAGTTCAAGAAGCGGGCCGCCGCGGCGAGAACCTCAAAGTCGAAGAAATAACGATACTCAAAGCGCCGCCCCACCCTGGCGCGGGGCGGCGCTATACTTATGCTATGAACGGACAGAAACTCAACCCATTAGAGTACGGCGACGACCATCGCGTGTCGTATCTCGTTGAGGAATGGAAACGTCTCACGCAGGCGGAGATGGATGCGCAGGAGCTAACGGAAGTCGATCCGTCGATGAAAGCGCTTGCTGAAAAAGAGCTCGAAGACATCACTCTCCAAAAAAATGCGCTCCTCGCGCAAATAGAGTCTGTCGTCGGCAAGGAAAACGAACGCGAGTGGCCCAACGAAATTGTCTTGGAAGTGCGGGCCGGCGTGGGAGGCGACGAAGCCGCGCTCTTCGCCGAAGAACTCGCGCAGATGTATCTGAAGTACGCCGAAGCGCGCGGATGGCGGCGCAGGCCGCTCGAAGAATCGCACTCGGCGCTCGGCGGCTACAAGGAGGCGCAATTCGAGATCAAGGGAGAAAATTGCTATCGCGAGCTCCGGTTCGAAACGGGCATCCACCGCGTCCAGCGCATACCGGCGACGGAAAAGCAGGGCCGCATCCACACTTCGACCGCCTCCGTCGCCATTCTCCCCATCTACAAGCGCACGAAGGTGGAGATCAATCCGGGCGACCTCGAGATAGAAACCTCGCGTTCGGGAGGCGCGGGCGGGCAGAACGTCAACAAAGTGGAAACGGCGGTGCGCATCGTGCACAAGCCGACCGGCATCGACGTGAAGTGCACCTCGGAGCGCTCGCAGGCGCAAAACAAGGAGAAGGCGATGAAGCTCCTCGCGAGCAAGCTTCAGCAGGCGCAGGACGAGGCGGCGGACCGCGCGCGCGCCGCGGAGCGCAAGGCGCAGGTGGGCACCGGCGACCGCTCGGAGAAGATACGCACCTACAATTTCCCGCAAGACCGCATAACAGACCACCGCATCAAGGAATCGTGGTCGAATATCGCACGGGTGATGTCCGGCGGCATCGGGCCTATACTCGATGCGCTTCGGAAAGCCGAAGAAGAAAATTCTGTTGCGGGATAACTCCGCATTTGTTAGTATCTTCCGAATGCTTGCTGATATACAAACGCTCTTCGACGCCGGCGCGCATTTCGCGCTTCCGCGCTCGCGCCGCCATCCGAGCGCTTCTTTGTACCTCTTCGGCACGAAAGACCGGACCGACATATTCGACCTGGAGGAGACCGAACGCCGCCTCGAGGCGGCGCGCGCGTTCGTCCGCTCGCTTTCCGGAAAAAGCCTCTTGTTCGTGGGCGGCAAGCACGAAGCGGTCGAGGCCGTGAAGGCGGCGGCCGCGAAGGCGGGCGCGCCCTATGTCGCCGGCCGGTGGATCGGAGGCACGCTCACTAACTTCAAGAATATCCGCAAGCGCATCGACCGCCTGCAAAAGCTCATGGATGAGCGCGAACGGGGCGAGCTGGAAAAGTACACCAAGCGCGAGCGCCTGCTCATCGACAGGGAGATCGACGAGCTTTTGGCGCGCTTCGGCGGGCTCGTGAGCATGGCCGAACTCCCCGGCGCGCTCTTCGTCGTCGACACGCGCCACGAAGACACGGCGGTCAGGGAAGCGAACCAGCTCGGCATCCCCGTCGTCGGCCTTGCGAGCTCTGATTGCGATTTCTCGCTCGTCCAGTATCCCGTTCCCGCGAACGACACCTCCGTGAAGAGCGTGCGTCTCGTGTGCGGAGAGATCGCGGATGCATATCTAGAGAGTAAAAAGTCCGAGATCCGAGATCCGAAATCCGAAAAAAAGGAACCTTGAATTTTTCTCACATTTCGAGATTCAAGCCTTTTCGCATTTCGTGCTTCGTGCCTCGGATTTGTTAGAATAGCACGTATGGCCGTATCTAATGATCTGAAAAGGCTCCGTGAAGAGACGGGCGTTTCCGTCATGCAGTGCAAAAAGGCGCTCGAGGAGGCTGGCGGCAACATCGAGAAGGCGAAGATCATCCTGCGCAAGGCGAGCGTGTCGATCGCGTCCAAAAAGGCCGATCGCGCCCTCCGCGCCGGCGTCGCGGCGGCGTACACCCACGCGGGAGGAAGCGTCGTGGGTGCGGTCGTTCTCGCCTGCGAGACCGATTTCGTCTCGAAAACGCAAGAGTTCGGGAAACTCGCCTACGAGCTCGCCATGCACGTTGCGGCGATGGACCCTGTCTTCCGCTCGCGCGAAGACATTACGGAAGCCGATCTGAAAACGGCGCGGGAGGTGTTCGAGAAGGAAGCGGAGAGCGTGCCGGAAGCCGCCCGGCCTAAAGCCATGCAGGGAAAGATCGACAAGTATCTTTCGGAACGGGTGCTTCTCGAACAACCCTACGTGAAAGACCATTCGATCACGATCCGCGGGCTCCTGGACGCCGCCGTGCAGAAATTCGGCGAGAAGGTGGAGATCGTGCGCTTCGAGCGGCTGTCGGTCAAATAGTATGATGCTCGCATTCCCGCTCTTTCTTTGTTCGCTTCTTGGCATCGCCGGACTCTTCGCGCTCAAAGAGTGGGAGAGCCGCCGGGACCGGGTCGTCTTTCCCGCCCTGCGCCGCGCGATGGACGCGCATACCCTTCGCCTCGTCGAACTGCTCGCGGCGCTTCAGGCCGATATCGAGAAGCTTCCGCCGGAGATCGCGCATGCCTCCCGGCTCGCCGTCCATGAATCCGCGCTCGCGGCGGCCAGCCTCCTCCGCTTCCTTTCCGTGCAGGCCCACGCGCTCGCCGATCTCGTCTCGCACAAGCACGCGTTCAAACGGCGTGCGCCACGCTCGGAGTTCCTGAAAAAAGTCATCGAACACAAGAACGGTGGAGGCGAGCGCAACGAGTAATGCGCTCCTCGGGTCGCGTTTTTGCCTGCTGGCAAAACGCTCCCGCTCGGCCCGGCCTGCGCGAAGACCCTCGAAGCGCATTACTCGCTGTGCTCTTGAGAAGGAAGGATAAAAAAGGCAGAATATGCCTGCGCCGCCCTAGCTCAACGGCAGAGCAACTCTTTTGTAAAGAGTAGGTTCCGAGTTCGAATCTCGGGGGCGGCTCACGTTTTATCTGTCTGTTGGCGTCGAGGTCGCGGCTTTTTTCAGGGCCGCGAGCTGGGGGAGGATCGTCTCGATGTCCTCGATCTTCTTGAAGCCGTACCGCACCGTGTCGTTGATGACGAGCGCGGGCAGGGTGTCGCCGACGTCGTGTATCTGGACGAGCGTCTGAAGGGCGGAGAGGTCGAGGTTGTAGTCGAAAGAGTAGACGCGCAGGGAGGGGTACGTTTCCGAAAGCGCGGTAAGCACGTAGCCCTGCTCCTCGCACTCGGGGCAATCGCCCGCGTTTGAATAGAAGTAGAGGATGAAGACGGGCTTCAGGCCGCACTTGCGCGAGACCTGTTGCATGAGGAGCAGGTCCTTGATCTGCAGGAGCGTGTAGTAGCGTTTGAGGCGCACAAGCTCGTCCTGATCCACGTTGCCCTGCCCCTCGAGGTAGGCGAGCCGCTCGCCGAGGGGCTGTATTTCCTTCGAGAGGACGGAATTCTCCGAGATGTCCCGGCAGGAATGTCCGGCGAGGAGATCGAACTGGGTTTCGAGCGAGAGGATGTCTATCGAGATTGAATCCTGCGCGGTGCGGATCTCGGCCGCGCGCCGCCCGTTGAAATAGGTGCTCGCCCAAAACGCCGTCGCGAATATGGCGGCGGTGATGAGGAGCGCGACCGCGTAGTTGTGCCAGCGCGCGCGGCGCGTATTCACGATGGGTTCTTCGGGCATACGGCGCTATCTCCACGAAACGCCGGTCTTGAAGACGGCGCGCACGAGGGCGGTCCCGAGCCACAGGGGGACGAGCAGGCTGTAGAAAAGGACGAAGAGCGGCGTGCCGAGGGGAAGGGTTTTCTTGCCTCCTATCCGCGAGCCGGTGCCGACGAGGACGAGAATGAGCGCGACCGCGATCCAGACGAGGAACCACATCGCGCTGGTGTTCACGTAGTACAGCTCCAGCGACGGATGGGGAAATAGTCCCGTGAGTTCGATGCGGGTGTAGGTTGCGATTATCGCGTGCGCCGCCGAGAGGACGATGCGGGCGAAGAAGTAAAGCGCCGCGCCGATCGAGACGAGGGCGAGCGGAAGCACCAGTATGCCGAGGTTGCCGTACGCGCGGTTCGCGAGCATGTATCGGTAGTCCGCCGCGTTGCGCAGGAATCCGTACGTCCAGCGCACGCGCTGGTTGAAGAGCTGGCGGAGCGTGCGCGGCGCCGTCGTGTGGACGGCCGCGCCGGGAGCGTTCGCGATGAGGTGCCCCGCGGCCTGTATCCGCAGGGCGAGCTCCATGTCTTCCGTGGAGTGCCCATGCCGCCATCCGCCCAGCTCGCGCACGACGGAGGCGCGGAATACCGAGAAGGGGCCGGGGGCGACGAAAGCGCTGCCGAGCGCGGAGAGCATGAAGCGGTTGAACACGCTCAAGCGGTATTCGACGTTCTGCATGTGCTGGAGGATCGTCTCGGGCGCGCGCACGTGGATGCCTGGCGTGACGGCGGCGACCTCCCGGTTCTCGAACACGCGCGCGATGCGCCGGAGCGCCCGCGCATCGACGACGGAATCCGCGTCGAGACAGCCGATAAGCTCGGCGTTCGTATGCTCGAGCGCGAGGTTCATGGCCGTGTGCTTTCCGCCGTTTTCTTTGGCGAAGACCCGGACAGGGATGCCTCTCCTCACTCCCTCCAGCGAACGGGCGATCGCAAGCGTGCGGTCGCGCGATCCGTCGTCGACGACGATAAGCTCCAGGCGTCCCGCCGGATATTCGAGCGCGAGCAGGGATTCGAGCGTGGAGGCGACGCCGCGCTCCTCGTTGAAGCAGGGGACGACGATGGCGGCCGAAGGGAGAGCCGGCTCCGGAGCGGCGCTTGCGCCGCGCTTCGCCCGCGCGGCCCGGCGCTCCGCGCGCTTCTCGAGGAAGGAAACCAAAAGAAACACCTCGAAGTAGAGGGAGGCGAAGAGAAGCGCGTACGTTACGACGTCCATGGCGGAGCGGAGCATTATAACCCAGAACCCATCTCAAAATAAACCGCCCTATGAAAGGAACGAACAGCTTGGCTACTGCGGCCGCATTTCCGCGGCTGCGAATCCGAACGGCTCGGACTCGCCGTGTCCCGGACACGCCTCGTCCTGCGCCGCGGCTTCTCGCTCGCGGAAATGCGCCCTCGCTACGCCATTTATTCTACTTCGCCGAATACCCCGCAGCTTGCTGCGGGGATGA
>Ga0155250_102_pt1 | contig 19967 bp, 20 predicted proteins | sample RifCSPhighO2_02_FD_106218 | JGI IMG/M metagenome (GOLD analysis project Ga0155250, IMG submission 106218) | Candidatus Kaiserbacteria bacterium RIFCSPHIGHO2_02_FULL_59_21
CTTCGGCTCCCTTTACGCTGGAATCGTCCTCGATTTGGGTTCCGTCTTGCGTTGGACTAGACTTCTTCTTGCGAGTTCTCACGCAGACAGTATACTGCGGCCACAAAATCATGTTCCACCTGCTAGAGCGATACACGGTCGAGAGCGTCACCGCAGGCCACCCCGACAAGGTGTGCGACCAGATATCCGACGCGATCCTCGACGCGATGCTCGCGCAGGATCCCCTAAGCCGCGCGGGCGTCGAGGTCTTCGGAAGCCACGGCACCCTGATGATCGGCGGCGAAGTGAAGACGAGAGCGAAGGTGGACTTCAAAAGAATAGCGCGGAAGGTCTACCGGGAGATCGGCTACCGGGAGAAGCTCGAGGTCATCGTGCGCGTCGCGCAGCAGTCGCCCGACATCGCCATGGGCGTGGACGGCGGCGGCGCGGGCGATCAGGGAATCATGTACGGCTACGCGACCGACGAGACGAGGGAGATGCTGCCCCTCGGCGTCGTGCTTGCGCACGCGCTCGCGCGGCGTCTCGAAACGCTCCGGCGCGACGGCACGCTTCGTTGGCTTCGCCCCGACGGCAAAACGCAGGTAACCATATCGAAGGGCGCGGCCATTACGGCGCTCGCCTCCACCCAGCACGACAAAAAAATCCCGCAGGAAGACATACGGAATGAGCTAATCAGGCATCTTTTCACTCCCGTTCTCGGCTCGGTAAAGAACATAGAAATTCTGGTGAACCCGACCGGCCGGTTCGTGCAGGGCGGCTTCGAGGCCGACGCCGGCCTCACCGGCCGCAAGATCCAGGTGGACACCTACGGCGGCCTCGTGCCGCACGGCGGCGGATGCTTCTCCGGCAAGGAGCCGATGAAGGTGGACCGGAGCGCGGCGTATATGTGCCGCTTCGCCGCGAAGAATCTCGTCGCGAACGGGTACGCGAAAAAGGCGCTCGTCTCGGTCGCCTACGCGATCGGGCGCGCGGAGCCGGTGATGGTGGAGGCGTTCAGCGAAAAAGGGAAAAACCTCACGTCCGTCGTTACGAGGAATTTCGACTTCCGGCCGCAGGCCATCATCGAACGGCTTAATCTTCGCCGTCCCATCTATCGCGAAACGGCCGTCTACGGCCACTTCGGGGTTTCCGGCCGACCGTGGGAAAAGGTTGAAAAAATCTAGATTTTAAGGGAAAATAAACGGCTCACCCGGGGTGAGCCGTTTACCGCATGAGCAAAGCATTCATCTTCGACATGGACGGCGTCTTGGTAGACTCCGAACGCGCGTGGGGTGAAGAAGAACAGCTCCTGCTTGAGGAGATGTTCGGATCCGACATCGCGCGGGATGTCAACCAGACGCTCGGCGTGAGCATAGGGACCACGTTCGAGAAGGCGAAGACCATGGGAGAGTCGATATCGTACGAAGCGTACCTCAAGAGATATGACGCCGCCGCGCTAAAGATACTCGCGCGCGCAGAGATTACGCCGAAAACGGACACGCTCGTGGCTCGGCTGAAAGCGCGCGGATATCGCATCGGGCTAGTGTCTTCGTCTCCGCGCGCATGGATCGACAAGGTGCTTTCGCGGCTTACGTTCTCCGGCGCGTTCGACCACGTCGAATCCCTCTTCGAACATCCCGAGCTGGATCCGAAGCCCGCGCCCGACGGCTACCTCGATGCGTGCCGCGAACTCGGCGTGGCTCCCGAAGACACCGTCGTTCTCGAAGATTCCAATCCCGGCATCACGGCCGCGAAAGCCGCCGGATGCTTCGTCATCGGCTTTCGCGGCGCCCTTCCCGCTCTCTACGAGCAGATCGGCGCCGACGCGTACGCGGACACGATGGAAAAAGTGATAGACATCGTCACGTCATTCGATGATCATTGAAAGAAAGCCTGTATGACAATTTATACAGCTGTATAAATTGTCATACAGGCTTTCTTCACTCGACGGTGACGGATTTCGTTCTCCTCTGCGCAAGACTTCGGCGGGACGCGGTGGGAGAAGATCGAGCAAATCTAGCGATACACGTCCTTTCGGTCGTCCGTCTCGAAGATGATGATGTTATTGTTGGCGTCGAAATAGAAAAGGGCGCGATAGTTGCGCGTGATTCGGAACGAATACACTCCCTCGAGCGGTCGGTGTAACTTCTTCAGGTGCAGTCGCAGATCTCGAGGATGGGCTTCCAACAATCTAATCTGCCGTTCTGCGAGTTCTCGCACATCCTTCGGAAAGCGCTTTAGCGCCCGCTCAAAACTGTCCAATCGGACAATCGTCATGTTGCGTTCAGCTTCTGCGCGGTGGGTGACGCTTGATCGCTTTGCGATACGAAGCGAGGAGACGGCGCGGATGGGCATAGCCGCCGACCGATTCCATCGGCATGATGAGTGATACTTCTTGTCGAAGCTCTCGCACCTCGCGAAGCACCTCCCGCATCAGCTTCTCGGTTTTGACGGCCACTTGACTCATGAGAACAATGTATCACAGCACCAGCCCCGCGCAAAACCTTGTGCTCAACAACTGATTGTTTTACACACTTGGAGAAAAATAGTTCGACAGAGATTGATTCCCCATACCTCGATGCTTTGCATCGGTCCACTAGCAATATACGCTGTGAACGATGGTCGAGCACATACACAGGCGACATAACAAGAGTTTGTTGGTGTATCACGTCGTCTGTCCGGTGAAGTATCGAAGAAACAAGGCCTCACGAACTACCAACAGTTACACCGCCAAACGCTCTCCCTGTTCGACTATCTCTGCACGTCCGATCATACCTCGGTGCTCTGCACCGGGGTTATTGATTCTCTATGAGTCCGCGTGAGGTTGAGTGCATTACTCAACGGTAACGGATTTCGCGAGGTTGCGCGGGCGGTCGGGGTTCAAGCCCTTCTCGCGAGCGAAGTAGTAGGCGAAAAGCTGGAGCGGCACGACATTCAGTATCGGAGAGAGCATTTCGAGCGTCTGTGGCACGTAGATTACGTCATCGGCGAGCTTCGCTATTTCGTTATCCCCTTCCGTTGCAAGGGCTATGACGGGGCCCTTGCGTGCTTTTATCTCGTGAATGTTCGACACATTCTTTTCATACACGCTGTCTTTCGGGACGATAGCGAACGTCGGGAAGTTCTCGTCGATCATGGCGATGGGACCATGTTTCATCTCCCCTGCCCCGTACCCTTCAGCGTGGATATACGAGATTTCTTTTAATTTTAATGCGCCCTCAAACGCAACGGGATAATTGTACTTACGGCCGATAAAAATAAAATCCCGCATTGACGCGTATTTCGTCGCCAGTTTTTCTATTTCCTTACTAGAGCCGAGTATGTGCTGCACTTTATTCGGTAGTTCTTTGAGCGCGAGTGCAATTTCTTGGGCAGTTTTCTCTGACATGCCGCGCTGCCGCCCTAAGAAGATTGTGAGCAGAGTGAGTGCCACAAGTTCCGAAATGAGTGCTTTCGTAGAGGCGACACTCACTTCCGGCCCTGCATGATTGTAGACACCTGCATCAGTCTCACGGGCAATAGTTGAACCGACAGCATTTACAATACCGAGCGTGAGCGCCCCGCGCCGCTTCCCTTCTCGCACAGCTTCGAGCGTATCGAGTGTCTCTCCAGATTGTGAAATGGCGATAAGAGCAGTCCTTTGATTCAGAACAGGGGAACGATAACGAAATTCGCTCGCGTGTTCTACCTCGACTGGAATACCGGCGAATTCCTCGATCATGTACTCACCGATGAGACCGGCGATATGGGCCGATCCGCACGCCACGATGATGATGCGTTCTATCTGTGAAAGCTCTTCTGCTACCGCCTCAAGCCCACCGAGTTTTGCCATCCCCGTCTGTGCGATGAGGCGACCACGTAGTGTGTTTTCGATAACTTCTGGACCTTCCATGATCTCTTTCAGCATGAAGTGCTGATATCCTCCCTTTTGGACTTCTTCAGCGCTCCAATCGATCTCTGTCGTCTCGCGTTTTACGCTGGATGAATCGAGTTTTTGGATCGTGTGGCCGTCGGGCGTAATGATGGCAACGTCGCCATCCTCAAGAAAGACGACCTTCTTGGTATGCGGCAGTATCGGCGAAGGGTCCGACGCGATGAAATGTTCACCATCACCCAAGCCAAGCACGATGGGAGAGCCCATACGCGCGGCGATTATCTTGTCAGGTTCGCCTTTGTATTGGAGCGCGATGCCATACGTGCCGCGCACATCATTGAGCGCAGCGAGTGCTGCTTTTTCGAAATTCTTTTCCGTTTTCAGGTACTCCTCGACGAGATGCGCCAAGACTTCCGTATCGGTCGAAGATCTGAAGGTGTGGCCTTTTTTTGTGAGCTTATCTTTCAGCTCTTTAAAATTCTCAATGATGCCGTTGTGTACTATCCATAACTCTCCACTTCCATCGCTATGCGGATGGGCATTTACCTCGGTCGGCTCTCCGTGCGTCGCCCAGCGCAGATGCGCGATACCGCTCTTTCCGTTAAATTTCTTTGGAACTTTCTTTTTGAGCTCGGCGACGGCGCCGGGCGTTTTCACGCTCCCGCTCTCGGGCGTGAAGATGCCTGCGGAATCGTACCCGCGGTACTCGAGCGAGACGAGGCCGTCCAAAAGGATCTTGGACGCGTCCTTGCCGCTTGAGCCCGTATACGCGAATATGCCGCACATAACGAATAGCTAGTAGTGAGTAGAAAGTAGAAAGTAGTGGAAATCCAAACCCATAAGCCTAAGACGAACAATCTACCACATTTGTTGCAAAACCTGGAGTTTAGGACACTCTGCAACGAACCTTCTATGCGTCCGGATACGCCTCCTTTATCTCTTTGGCAAGGTACGGATTCCACATAGAACCTGTGGCGCTCATGACGACGTCGGCACCCGCGTCGCGATATTCCTTGAAATCTTTCGGCACCGTCACGCCGCCGCTTCCGACGATCGCGTATTTCATTCCGAATTCTTCGCGCAACGCTTTGAGGCGCCGCGTCATGTCGAGCCCAGCCCACTTGACCGCATGGCCGCAGATACCGCTTTTGACCCGGTGCGCACCGGGGAGAGCTTGCGTGCCGTCCGGATTCACGACCGGCGCCGGTATCGTGTTGATGGCCGCAAACCCGTCGACAACGGCCCCCACCTCTTTCACCAATCCGCGCAATTCATCTTGCCCGAAATAGGCGATTTTTATCACCAGTTTGGTATCGCCGATCTTGTTCTTGATGGCGGATGTGATGAATTCTACTTTCGGGACGTCGAAGCACAAGAGCGATGTCGCGCCTTCGTTGGGGCAGGAGAAATTCGTTTCCACGACCTTCACACCCGTGTCTTTTATCATTTGCGCTCCGTTGACCCAATCCTGCACATAATCGTCGGGAGAAAACCCTTCCCATTTCGTACCTTCGAACGAGCAGACGACGAGTTGGCCGGGTTTTGCATGCGCCACGCATTCACGCAGGTCTTTCATCCATACCTCCGGCTCATACGACGGATTGCCGAACGAGTTGGTGATGGAAAGCGGCTCTTTGTACTCGTTGCGGACAACGATAGGCCGTTCTGCCTGCTCGAGCGTGAGGTCGCCCTCAATGTCGGCGCCCAAAATATTCGGCCATTGGTTCGATTCGCGTACGCGGCTTCGCACCGTTTTTTGGATAGGCACGTTAAATCCCTTATCGAGCGCCGCTTTCACAAACTTTGCGTTCAAAAGCGGACCGGCGGGAATGCCGAGCGGATACGAAAGCTTCATGCCGAGAAAATCGAACCGCGGTTCGCCGACGGGCAACACGACGCCGTCGGTGAACGCGCCGAAGGGCCCTTCTTCCCAATTCTCGTAGTACGTTTTACTCGGATCGTAGAACGGGGTCTGGAGCATGAAAATGAGTATAGCAAATTTATCGCCCAGCCTTTGGGACTCTCAACCACTTGTTCGTCTTCAAATGCCAGCTCGATGGATTCGAGGTCTGTATCTCGTCCCATATTTTCTTGGCTGTTTTGGTGTAGAGCTTTTTGTCGCGGACGAACTTCCGGAGCGGCTGTTTTTTCTTCGCGACCTCGTTCCCCAGCTCCATCAGCTCCCGAAGTTCGAGATCGATGTCGAGATTGTCGGCGTCCTTCACTACTTTCGCCTCTTTCGAATCGCGCTTTTCATACTCTTTCAGCATGTCCTCAAGGTCTGCGAATATTGTTCCTGCGAACTGATCGCGCGCCGCGCGCGCATCGTCGCTTTTTGTGTAGACTTTGTGCACGTAGGCGAGGTCGGCGGTGCGCGCTTCGGCGAGATCATGGATGAGCGCCATCTTTATCAATTTCTCCTCGTTTTTCACCCCCTCCTTGCGCGCGATGAGAAGCGCGAGAAAGACGACCCGGAGCGTGTGCTCGAGCGTCGAGGCGCACTCGGTCGCGAGGTGCTGTATCCACGCGCGCGGGATGTTGCGGAGCGACCCTACTTCATAGAGAAACTCGAGGTCTCTGTCTTTCATGCCGAACAGTATACGTGTAGCTCGGTTGCTACGATAGAGACATCGTGCTCGCTCCACGCTGGAAAGTCCGAACATACTCTACCCCGTTTAGAAGTAAGGACTGTTCTCCGTTTTCTTGAACAGCGGCAGAAGCTTGGCGCGCCAATCAGGCGAGGCGTTTTGTATAAGGCGGTAAAGCTCGTTATACATCTTCCTCCACTTAGTAATCCTGGTCTTGTCGCGGACGACGTCCTCAAGCTTGTTCATAAGATCTGAAAGAGAAAGTTCCTCGTTGCGAATATCAAAAAGCGTCTTTAGGCGGTTTTCAAATACCAGTCCGTTGTTATGCTCTAGATGAAATATCTTCACCAGTAGCTCGTCGGACGCTAGCTCTCCTTCGCGCCAGAGATTTTGCGCCGTGTCGGCGATTTTCATCCATGGGGATCCTGCATACTGACCCGGGCGTGTCGTAGCGACACGAGCCTCCTCAAACCGCCCCTTCGCCGCTTCCAGGTACTCAAATGCTCGCTCCGTGTCGCCTTCCCCATAGGGAGGAACGGGTTTCTGTGGAAGGTTCTTCCCCAGAGATGCCCATGCTTCTTCTGCGACCGTTTCGATCTCATGTTGAACAGCATCGAGTAAATACTTCTTGAGAGTCCCGACAAGTTTCTTCTTTGTACGCTTATTTTGTTCCTGTATGTTGAATAACAACATCGGTATTCTCATCCCGCTACGGTCTTCTCCAACCTGAACACGGGATTCAACCTGTCTTGCTACGGCATTAAAATAGCTCCCGATGTAGAAATCAGCGGCAAGGTCTTCGATAGACTCCTTCCCCGCGGCTTCTGAGAATAGGATGGCCTTATCTAATTCGGACATGTAAGAGAATCGTACCACGCGACATTTCTTCAGCTTCACAGTGTGAAATGCAGGTATAACCGCTCGCGGATTCGTTCGTCGAACCCGCAGGGGCGCTTCGGCTCGCCGATGCCGCGATGGCGTCGCGGCGAGAGCGCGTTCCGGTTCATGCCGCGCTACTTCATCCGCACGCCCTTGAACGCTCTTCCTTTCTTCGCCATCTGGTCCATGAAGCGGCCGGTTGTGCCGTCCACTTTCGTCCAGCGCTTGTTGCGCGAGGAAAGAACCTGCGAGCGTTTTCTTACCTCCCCCTTTCGCCCGTGTCCTCTGCCTCTGTTCCCCTTGTTCTGCGCCATGCCGTAATTATCGTATAAAACGGTTCGCCCGTGCAAGGCATTTATCCACCCCCGTCCTGCCATCTTGAAATGAACTATCTGAACCGTCGGAAAAAGCGAAGCGGCCGCCGGCTTAGCCCAGGAACAAGCCGACGGCGACACCGACCGCGATTGCGACGCCGCCGACGACTGCCATGCGGAGCGCGCTTCGGAGCATGCGGGTGCGCGCTATCGCTCCGCTCACGGCGCCGAGCGCGAAGAGCGCGATGACGGAGAGGGAAACGGAGACCACGAGAGCTCCATCTCCTGGAACGGCGACGTATGGAAAGAGCGGTATGAATCCCGCCAGAAAATACGACGCGAACATGACCGACCCCGCGAGGATCGAGCGTTTCGGCCCGACGCTCTCGCGCGCCTCGAATTCTTCCGCGGAGGCCTCCGAGAGAAAGCTTCCCGCGGCCATGGAGAACGCCTCGACGAAAATAAGCACGACTCCGGTGAGAAATATCGTCTCGCGCGCCACTCCCGCAATCGCGATGCCCGAAAGGAGCCCTACGGTCGAAACGAGGCTGTCTTCCACGCCAAAAATGAAATTGCGGAAATAGGTCGTTCGCACCGCCACATCATAGCATCGCCGGCGCGCAAGCCGTGCCCAGCTCTATTGATTCAGCACGAGTGAATCGCGGATTCGGTCGAAGATCGCGAGCAACGCCGAGTCAAATCCTCGGACGCCCCCCTCGCCCTCCTCCGGATAGTTGCCGACGTTGCCCGAATGCAGAAAGTAGCGCACGGCCGTGCAGGGCTTCGAGCCGCCGATGGCGAAGACCCGCTCTTCGTAGGCATTCCCCGCGGCGGCGCCGGTGGTGGTCGCCGCCGAGTAGGTCGTACTGCCGACCGCAAGTTCGAACGCGCGCACGTCGGGAACCACGTAAATGTCGCCAGTGCAATTTTTCGCGCGCGGGAGCCATTCGACGGAGAGATACGTGTCGGGCAAGAGGTTCGTCCCCGCCGCCATCGAGGCGGGAATGCCGAACTTCACGCCCGCGATGGGCTTGCCCTCGAACCGGTCGTAGAGGTACGAGTCGTCCGCAGTGAAATCCGAAGGATATCGGATCGAGAAAGTCGAGGTCGCGTAGGTACGCGAAACGGGCTCCGGCGCGGGAGCGGGCTCTTGCGCGGATTTTCCTCCGTACGTCTGCCACGCGTAGTATCCGCCGCCAAGAAAGACAACGACAGCCGCGACGATGAGTGCGTTCCGCATGGTTGAACTTGCGATCCAGTATACCCCCACCGGCGGGGTTATCAACATGGCCCGCGCCGCGCGCCCGATGAGGGGCTATAATGCGGCAATGAATCAGCAGTTGCTCATCGGCGCGGTCGCGGGGCTTATCGTCGGAGCCGCCGCAGGATACTTCTTCGGCTACGACAGCGGCTGGGAGCAAGCGGCGCAAGCCGCACGGCAAGAAGCGGCGGCCCTCTCCGCGCAGGCGTCGGTGAATCCGTTCGAGGACGTGCAGACGAACCCGCTCCAGGACGTTAAGACGAATCCCTATGAGGGCGTGAAAACGAATCCGTTCGATTGAGTAGATGTCAGTTGTCGGGTTTCGGCTTTCAGAAAAAACATGACAAAACATAGTGCGCTTGCGTCAGCCGTGGCAGGAATTCTGCTCGCGGCTGGCGTTGCGTTCGCGCAAGAAGACGCGATCACGTTCCCAGTGGCCGAACTCGGAAACTGTGCCTCCAAGGAGGCGTGCCACCGGTACTGCGAAGACCCCGCGAATCACGACGCGTGCATCTCGTTCGCCGAATCGCACAACCTCATGAGCAAGGAAGAGATCGCTATCGCGCGGAAGATCGGAAAGGAGAAAGGCCCCGGCGGATGCGCCGGCGTGCAGTGCAAGGCGTACTGCGATGACGACGAGCACATAGACGAGTGCCTCGCCTTCGCCGAAAAGCACGGGCTCATTCCTCCGGAAGAAGTCGCGGTCGCGAAAGAGGTGCGAACGAGAGGCGGTCCGGGAGGATGCAAAAAAGAGAAAGAGTGCCGCGCGTACTGTGATGCGGAGGGACACTTCGAGGAGTGCATCGCGTTCGCGGAGAAGCACAATCTGATACCGAAAGAAGAATTGGAGATGGCGAAAAAAATGGGAAATAAGTCCGGCCCCGGCGGTTGCCGCCGCGAAGCGTGCAAGACCTACTGCGAGGATCCGGCGCACATGGAGGAGTGCCTCGCGTTTGCCGAGGAAAACGGCCTAATGTCGCCGGAAGAATTGGAGCGCGCGAAAAAATTCGGCAACAAGCCCGGACCTGGCGGCTGCCGCGGAAGAGAGTGCGAATCGTACTGCGAAAATCCCGAGCACATGGACGCCTGCATCGCCTTTGCGGAAGAAAACGGCATGATGTCGAAGGATGAAGCCGAGCGAGCGCGGCGGATTGGCAGCAAGCCCGGACCGGGGGGTTGCCGCGGGGAGGCCTGCCGCCGGTACTGCGATGATCCGGCGCATCAGGACGAGTGCTTCAAATTCGCCGTTGATAACGGCCTGCTTTCCGAAGAAGATCAGCGACGAATGAAAGAGATGCGCGACTTCGTGGGGCCAGGCGGGTGCCGTGGCGAAGAATGCCGGACGTACTGCGAAGTTGACGATCCGGCGCGGCAGGCCGAATGCCGGGCATTTGCCGAAGAGAACGGCATCGGCCTCGGACGCGGCGGCCCGCAGGAAGGAGAGGGCCGCGGACCCGAGGGAATGCGCGGCCCTGGCGGCTGTTCGTCTCCCGAAGAGTGCCGCGCATTCTGCGAGAGCACTCCCGAGGAGTGCCGAAGCTTCGGAGGAGGACCCGATCATCCCGTAGGGCAGGAGCGCGCGATCGAGCGACGAGGGTTCGAGGTGCCGCCGGGTCTCATGGAGGAGTGCAGGGAGAATCCCGAAGCCTGCCGAGAGCGCTTCGGGGAGAAGGGCGGTCAGGGCCACGATGCGGAGCGATTCATCAACATGAGCGATGAGGAGCGGCAGAAATTCATGCAAGAAGAGCGAGAGCGCCGCATGGACGATTTCGAAGGCCGCCCGGACGGAAGATTCGAGCCGTCCGGCGCCAGACCCGGTTTAAAACCATGGCAACCAGAAGGACTCCTCCCGATGGATGCATTCAGGCGCGAGCCCGGACAAGGCGGGCCCCAGATACGGGACCCGGGCCCGGACGCAACGCCGGAACAGCGCCGCGTCTTCGAGATGAATATGCGGCGAGAGCGGGAGTTCGAAGCGGCTTCCGCACATTTCGAACAGCGGCCCGCTTCCGGCGATTTCGGCCCGCGGCCCGACTTCCAACCGAGATCGGAAGAACGGCAATTCAGCCAGCCCCCGGGAGAATTCCCCGAAGGTCCGACGCCGGGTGAATTCCGCCCGCCGGAGGGAAGCCTGCCACAGGAAAACTTTCAGCCTCCTCCCCCGCCTGGCGAAGGAGCGCCCACAAGCGCGGCGGCGCGGTTCGCCGCATCGGTTCTCTACATCGTGGCGAGCCTCTTCGGATTCCGCTAGCGACAACCTTACTCGCCCCTACTTCGCATCTACCTTGACGTACTCGTCGGGAATTTCCACCCATCCGCGCAAATAGGGGTCGCTCGCGATCTTCTCCCGCACTATCTTGAGCAGCTGCTGATCGGAGAAAGAAGCGTCGGGAGCCAGCTTCTGGATCGTCTCCGTGATGACGTCTCTGAAACCGCGCCGAACATACTCGGATTCCTTGAGAATCTTTTCAAGATGAATTTCGGCCATATGTAAATATGCGAATACGAAGCACTACGAATATCCGCTCATCATACCCCCAGACGCGCTCCGAGCAACCCCTCAGCGAGGCGCGCGGATCGATCATCGCCGAGAACATCGCCGGCGCCGCCGTCACGATCTCCGCCGTTCCGTTTTTCATGAGTTCATGATATCAGCTCTTTTTCGGCACCAAGGTCGGCGTGAGATACTTATGCACGAGCGTCTCATATTCGTCGTAAACTCTTTTTTGGATGTCCCACTCGCTCGCCGACATCAGAGGTTTGAGCTGAAGTTGCTTCTTGCCGTCGAAGTACGGCGGCTTCGCTACGCGGAAATATGGCTGTTCCCAGCAGTTGACCAATACGAGCGTCGCGTCCCATGTTTTCTGCACGTAATTGAACCGCTCGAAATCGTCCGCATGGGCGGCCGGACGGTATCGAAACTTCACCTCTACGAAGAGCGGTTTCCCCCTCTTGTCCAGGACGATAAAATCCGGGATTGAGCGGACTTTCTTACCCACATCGCTGAAGCGGTCGAACTTCTCTTCCAACTGCGTCAGGTTCTGCACGATTGCCTCGTAGCCGAAGCGGTACACGATGTTCCCCGACGCCCTTATCAGCTCCTCGAACAGCGTCTCCGCCATCCTCCCCTTAAGCATCGACTCCGCAAAATTGTTTTGACCCATACTACATCCGGTTTTCTCCAGCCGCAGGTTTAACCTGCAGTATAACCTGCAGTAGAGAGATGGGTTCTAGCCATATTCCAGCCGCAGGTTTAACCTGCAGTATAGCGGTAGCTCCGTGGCTACCGCTATTCGAGCTTTCCCGACTATGCCCGCGAACGCCGTGCCATCGCCGCGATTTTATCGCGCGACGGCTTCAAAGTGTACCAAGATCGCGGACAGCGAAGAATGCTCGACGATGCCCGTGCCTACTACGCGGACATCGACTTGGATGACCGTGGCCTGCACTCCTGACCCGCAAGGCGACGCCTCGTGGGTTTTCACGGAGTGGTACACTTGGCACCAATGAGTAAATTCTCGTGGACGCTCCTTCTCGTGGCCTCGATGGCCGGTATTGCTGCTCAATATTCCATTCTTAAACTGCTGGATGGAGTGGTAGATCCGTACCTTCTCGCGTTCTCACGTTTTTTCGTAGCATCATGCGCCCTTCTACCGGTCGTGATACACCAACGACTTCTTCGACTTCCGCCGATACATGAATGGCCATTCTTCATCATGCTGGCATGCTTCGCGGTCGTACCGACCATATTCATCGTGATGGGTGTCGCTCAAGCGGGTAGCATAGTAAGTGCCATCCTCATCAACACGAATCCTCTCCTCGTCGCTCTCATCGCACCGTTTCTAATTGGGGAGCACATGAACGGGAAAAAAGCGGCTGCGCTTGGGGTCGGATTCCTCGGTGTCATTGCAATCGTGGTAAACGGACAGCAGATCGGAACAATCGTTACTTCCGGACACTTCGTCGGCTCTCTGCTGCTGATGGCCGGTGCGCTCCTTTCCGCCCTGAATGCGATCTACTCAAAGGGTCTCGTCAGGAAATACAACGGTCTATATGTAGTGTTCTTTTCGGTGATAATCGGCACAACAATACTCGCTTTTGTCGTCGCACTTCAGGGTGGATTTTCCGAAGTTGCACACCTCGCGCCCTCTACCTTCTTATGGCTCATCGTGATAGGAGTGGTTGGCACCGCAATACCCTGGACTGCGTGGAGCAGTAGCCTCAAGCATCTTGAAGCGAATGTTGCCGTATCATTCAAACTTCTTATTCCTGTTTTTGCGGCTTTCTACTCATTTATCTTTTTCACGGAAGCCTTCACCGTGTGGATGCTTCTTGGACTTCTCCTGACATCAGGCGGCATCTACCTCGTCCAGCGCGAAGATGCGCGCCCGGTCGTCGTTCAATAACTTGACCATTCTGTGGACCCGAGGGGTTTCGGTCACAGCTCTCGCTTTGCTCGGTCGCGACCCCGCCTCGCCGACAAGCATTCGCTTCGCTCATCTTGTATACCGGCTCCGGCCTTCGAAACCCCTCGTGCCCTACAAACTTTGAATAACGAAACACATTCATCAGCGCACTCCAAATGCTCCGCAGTGGAGTGGGTGGCGTTAATCAACTCTACTGCAGGTTATACTGCAGGTTAAACCTGCGGCTGGAATATGGCTATACTATACTGCAGGTTAAACCTGCGGCTGGAATATGGCTAGAAACCATCTCAAAAATAAACGCACTACGAAAATACAAAGTCAGCTTGGCTACTGCTAACGCTTCCGCGCGGCTCCGGCGCCGAACGGCTCGGCCTCATCGTGTCGCGGACACGCTTCGGCCTGCGCCGCGGCGCCTCGCTCGCGCGGAAGCGGCCTCGTTACGCCATTATTTTTGAGATGGGTTCTACTGTAGTATTGGAACATAGTCCTCGAAGCGGCGTATTTGCAGGTCAAAAATGGCTCTGAACAAGAGTTCGAGAAAGCGTTCAAAAAGGCCTCGGCTGTCATCTCCTCCTCCAGCGGCTATGTGTCGCACGAATTGCACCGATGCATCGAGGTTGAAGGAAAGTATTTGCTCCTGGTTAGATGGAACGAACTCGAAGACCACACCGACGGTTTCCGCAATTCGCCGAACTATCAGGAATGTAAGAAGCTACTTCACCATTTCTATGACCCATTCCCAACCGTCGAGCATTTCGAACAAATCAGGCTAAAGTAATATCTTCCGCCTCGGGCGTGCCTAATCTTATGCGACTTCCTTTCGCTTTATCTTGAGATGTTGTTCGATTACCCGTATTCGCCCGCGCAAGTCGTCAATTTCTTTCGTTACTCCTTTCAGATTGCCAAACTGCTCCTTAAGAGCATCGAGACGACGATTGATCGAGGCTAGCTCGCGCTCAATCGAGGAGAGTCGAGTGTTAACCTCGGCCATCTCCTCACTCGTGGCCATGTAATCCTTGATGAAATTGACGATCTCAAGTATCTCCTTCGTCTCACTCTTTGCCATAGGGAGCCATTGTAGCATAACCGCACGATCTAATCCGAGACGATGAGGTTCACGAGGCGGCCCGGCACGACGATCGTACGAACGACCTGTTTTCCGTCCAAGCGAGCCGCAACCGCTCCCCGCGCCGCGGCCTCTTGAGCTTCCTTGTCCGCGTCTGCCGCGACGGATGCCTCTCCTCTCGTTTTCCCGTTTATCTGCACGGCGATGCGCACGGTTTCGTCTTTGAGCTTTGATACGTCGTACGAAGGCCATTTTTCAGTATGGATCGAACGCATCTTTCTTGCTCCCCGTTTATCCTTCGTAGCTTTAGCGAAGGAGGACCAGAGTTCCTCGGTCATATGCGGCGCGAAGGGCGCCAATATCTTCAGGAAACGGACGAACTGGTCTTTGTTGATGCCTTCCTTTTCTGCGACATTCGTGAACGTCATCATCGCCGCAATGGCGGTATTGAACTTGAACGACTCTATGTCACTTCCCACTTTCAGTATCGTTTTGTGCAATTGCCGCTCGGTCCCCTCGGCTCCTCGCTCTTCGTTGCCTGCCCCGTAGCCATCCGAGCGAAGCGAGGATGTGGTACTGGGGTTCGCTCGCTGTCCCAGCCGCCACACGCGTTCAAGGAATCGCCGCGCGCCTATCATGCTCTCCGTGCTCCACGCGATCGAATCGGTGAAGGGCCCCATGAACATTTCGTACATGCGGAGCGTGTCGGCGCCGTAGGCCTTCACGATGTCGTCGGGATTTATCACGTTGCCGTAGCGCTTGCTCATCTTCTTTCCGTCGGGCGCCTGGATGAGTCCGACGGAGATCAGCCGCATGAACGGCTCGGGAGTGGAAACGACGCCGATGTCGTGCAAGAATTTGTGCCAAAAGCGCGCGTAGATAAGGTGGCGCGTCGCGTGCTCCGCGCCGCCCACATAGGTGTCTACCGGTGCCCAGTATTTCTCTTTTTTCTTATCGACGAGCGCTTTTTTGTTGTTCGGGTCCATGTAGCGCAGGTAGTACCACGAAGAACCCGCCCACTGTGGCATCGTGTTGGTCTCGCGCGTACCCGGACCCTTGCACTTCGGACAGCGGACGTTGACCCATTTCGCAATACTCGCAAGCGGCGAGTGCCCCGTGCCGGTCGGTTGGTATGAATTCACCTCTGGCAATTTCACCGGCAAGTCCTTTTCCGGCACCGGCACGACACCACACTTGGCGCAATGAATGACAGGAATAGGTTCGCCCCAATAGCGCTGGCGGGAAAAAACCCAGTCGCGAAGCTTGTAGGTTACCTTTGCGCGACCGAGTTTCCCGGTAATAGCTTTTCTTGCCTCTGCGCTCTCCATCCCGCTGAACTCTCCGGAATTCGCGAGTATTCCCTCCCCTTCGTAGCAGGCGCGGCCATTGATCCGTACCCACGCGATACGCATATCTTCGTGATTGATAAATTCGTCCATTTCTTTCTTCGTGAGCCATGTTATCTCGTGGTCCGCTTTTTCCTTTTCTGAAACTTGTTCGCAGGTGTCATCATCCAACGTAAAAAGGAACGGGGTGTAGTGAGCAAATGTATTCCATTTTCGAACAACACTGTAGTATTTGCCGTGGATCGTGCCGCCAAGCTTTCGCACAAGCGAGGTGTGTACATATCCAGTTTCTTCCCGTATCTCTCTTTGCGCTGTCGCGATCGGTTCTTCTCCCTCATCAATACCACCCGAAACACAGCCTCGCGTATCGGTGGGCTTATAGCGAACCGCAAGGTACTTGTCTTCGGACCAGTGCTTCACAAAGGCGAGAATAGCCGGTCGGTCGTGAAAGGGTCCGTCTGCGTGTACAGCATCGAGGCCGGTCGTCCGAACAGCGAGAGGCTCGATAACTTCGACGATAGGCAACTTGAACTTTTTGGCGAATTCGAAGTCGCGTTCGTCGTGCGCGGGGACTGCCATAATGGCGCCCGTGCCGTAGTGCGCGAGCACGTAGTCGGCGATGAAAATCGGTATTTTCTTTCCCGTCGCTGGATTAACCGCTTCCACCCCTTCGAGCCGCACGCCGGTCTTCTTTTTTTGTTCCGTTATTCGCTCGAGCTCTGTCTTTTTGTCCGATAGCGCGATATATCGCACTATTTCATCCTCATTCTTCAGCAAACCTTTTTGCTGGATGGCGAGCCGCACCCAAGGGTGTTCGGGAGCGAGCACCATGTACGTCGCGCCAAAAAGCGTATCTGCACGCGTCGTAAAGACCGTGATACTAGGCAGAAGAGCGTTCAAGACCATCGGCTCCTCTTTCCCCATGAAGTGCTTTTCCTCCGCATTTCCTTCGACCAGACGGGCTCCGAGCTCTTTGGCCAGAAATTTGAGATACGGTATCCGCCGAGTGCCCTCTTGCAGATCCGAGAGAATAACAGAGAATCCCGCAAGCTTTCTGATTCGTGCATAGTCGACGTCCCAATTGAAATGCTTCTGATACGGGCGCTCTACCGCTCCCGGGAATTTTGCATTAACGGCTGATGCGACAAGCATGAGACCAGCGATAGGTCTATTGATCTTTTCGAGAACTTTGAGAGCTATCGCTCCGCCGAGACTGTGGCCGACTATGATTGTGCGCTCGTCAATGGTGCACGTATCTAACACCTTTTTCACCTGCTCAGTTTCCTTGGGATTCCAGGAATTTGGCAACTCTGGCACTTGCACCTTCAATCCCCTTCTCTCCAGCTCCCCATTTAGCCAAGGAATAAAAGCGCCAATCGGGGATTCCTTGTATCCATGCAGGAGTAGATAATTTGGCTTTGGCGCCGTCGTATTTTCAAATTCAAGCGGAAAATCTATCTCCGCGCCTTCGCTCCGGCCTATCCAGTTGCGCTGTGATTCTTTGATGTGTTCCTGCCATTCGGGAAGATGCGATAGGTCATTGAGGAGCCGTTCGGCGTAGTCAGTGATCCGGAGCATCCACTGTCGCATAGGCCTCTTCTCGACGATTGTGCCGCATCGCTCGCAGGCATTGCCGTCGAGGTCTTCGTTCGAAAGCCCAGTCTGACATTTCGGGCACCAATTGATGGGTTCGTTCGATTCGTATGCCAGCCCCTTCTCCAGAAGCTTCAAGAATATCCACTGCGTCCACTTGTAGTACGAGGGGTCGGTCGTGTTTATTTCGCGGCTCCAATCGTAATCGAGGCCGATCGTCGAGAGTTGCTCCTTGAATCGCGCGATGTTCTTGGCGACGGCGGCGCGCGGATGCACCTTGTTCTGGATCGCGAAATTCTCCGCAGGCAGGCCGAAGGCGTCCCACCCCATCGGATGCAAAACGCTATGCCCCGTCATCCGCTTGTGGCGTGCATAGACGTCGGTCGCGATATAGCCCTTCGGGTGCCCTACGTGAAGCCCTTCCCCCGAAGGGTATGGGAACATGTCCAAGACATATGACTTTGGTTTTCTAGGATTCTCTTTGGAACGATAGATCTCCTTCTTCTGCCATTCACGCTGCCACTTTTTCTCTATCTTTTTGTGGTCATACTTCCGCATTGGAAAAGAGTATCACACGCGACGTGTGCTCGTAAACCGGCTCATTCCGACACCGCAGGGCGTTGACCCTGCGGGTCGGAATACACTCCCTGCGCAAAAGCGCAGGGCGTTTCCGCCAATTTCTGACTCCCTGCCCCCTTCGGTGGGCAGGGCTGGGCTCGGGAATGCAAAAGTGCTCTTTTGCATTTCACTCGCTCTACGTCGCCAGTAAGGAGGCGAGAAGCTAGCGCAACGTGGATTTGCTGAACGGCGGATAGCGTTCCGGGTCTATCGTTCTGTCGAAGCAGACGTCTCCCGCCCCGTGTTGCCACGAATCGCCTTCGATTCCCTTTTCTCCGGGACCGGCCGCAATGGGCCGAACCATGTACGGATCTCCAACTCCCTCTTTGTTGAACGTCGCGCAGAGCTTGAATGAGAGCCGCCCGGTGACCTCATACGCGTATGGCTCGCCGCTCTGCGGGTCCACGGGAAATACGTAGCCTCCGAGAGGGTCTTTGGCCTCTTCGAGCGTGGCGGGAAGCTTTTCTTTCTGTTGCCAATAATTCACGACCTGCCACTGAATGTTTTGCAGATCGCTCACCTTTTGGCTGTCGAGGCGAAGAAGGCGTACTTCTGCTGGCGATCCAAGGATAAAGAAGCCGGACGCGATCGCCGCGAGGACGACGAGTCCCGCGGCCACTCCGACGGTCGTCGCGCGCGAGGGGTTTGCTTTCCAGTATCCGCGCAGATCGGCAAGGAAATGCAGGAACACAGCTCCCGCTACGAGAAGCAAGACAATGACTTTAAGGATAAAGCGCGTCGTAAGCTCGCCGCCGAGAAAATAATTGATGAGCGTGATGAGATCGCCGACCAATGCCGCGCCTGCGACAAACACAGTCAGTACCAGCGCCCATCGTCGGACCCACAGCTCGCTCTTGATGGGTTCGCGCGCGATGTCGGAGCGAATGAAGCGGAGAAGAACGACCGTGACAGGGACAAGGACGATGAGCGACGCCATCGCGAAGCGTATCCCCCCGGAGAAAGGATCAACATAATATTCGAGCGGATCCGGGTACGTGCGGTCAATGTATTCGAACAAAAGCGCGATGAACGAGATGACGCTTCCGTAGAGCGCCACCATCGCGCCCGCCCAGAGAAAGAAATCCTTCGGGGTTACCTTGGGTTTGTCCATACGGAAATAGTAAATGGTTATTAGAAAATAGCAAATGGCAGAGATCAAGAATGCAAGAACTCCCCTCCTTCGCGCAAGGCTTCGGAGGGCAAGCATCACTACGAGTGCAGGAACTCCATGACGTCTCCGTCTTGCACTACGTATTCTTTGCCCTCGCTCCGGAGCCAGCCTTTCTCCCGTGCCTTTGCAAAAGAGCCTGCTTCAAGCAGTTTGTCCCAGCGAATGACTTCGGCGCGGATGAACTTGTCGCGGAAATCGCTGTGAATTGCTGCCCCAGCGTGCGGTGCTGTCGAGCCGCGCGCAATAGTCCACGCGCGGCTTTCTTTCTCACCCGTCGTGAAAAACGAGATGAGATCGAGAAGCTTGTAGCCCGCTTTGATGAGTTCGTCGAGCCCGTCGGCGACGCCGAGCTCGCGGCGGAAATCCGACTTTTCGTCACTGTGCACGTCGCCAAGCTCGTTCTCGACGCCGGCGTCCACGACGACATACTGCGCGCCGCTCGAATCGAGAAAATCCTTAAGCTCCCGCCATCGCGGCCCGCCCTCCGCATCAATGTTCAGCGCGCCGCTCTTCTTGTTCAAGACGTAGAGCATGGGCTTCATCGTGAGCATGTGCAGGGTCTTCGCATTCTCCCGTTCGCCGGCATCGAGCGACACGGAGCGCGCCGGTCTTCCCGCTTGGAGCGCCGGAACGATTTTCCGCAGAAGGTCGCGCTCGGCGACTAATTCCTTACCTCCCCCCTTTGCATCGCGTTCTACGCGATCGAGGCGCTTCGCGGCGTGCTCCAGATCGGCCTGCACGAGTTCGAGACCGACGACCTCGATGTCGTAGCGGGGATCCACGGCGCCCGCGACATGATGGATGTCGTCGTCCTCGAATATCCGCACGACCTCCGCTATGGCGTCAACGTC
>Ga0155250_139_pt1 | contig 16649 bp, 19 predicted proteins | sample RifCSPhighO2_02_FD_106218 | JGI IMG/M metagenome (GOLD analysis project Ga0155250, IMG submission 106218) | Candidatus Kaiserbacteria bacterium RIFCSPHIGHO2_02_FULL_59_21
GAACCAGCTATTACAACGTTCGATAAGCTTTTCACTCCAACCCACAAGTCATCCCAGAGTGTTGCACAACTCACGGGTTCGGCCCTCCCTCCTTATTTCTAAAGAGTTCAGCCTGCTCATGGGTAGCTCACGTTGCTTCGGGTCTGATACAAACGACTTCACCCCGTTAGACAAAGAACCCAAGTACCGAAGTGGCACATTGAATATTCCTGGTCTCGTGCGCGCTCCGTGACATAAGTACACTCAGGTACTTTGTCTAACGGGGCAGGCGCGCTATTCACACTCGCTTTCGCTACGGCTCCATGCTTTGTCGCACTTAGCCAAGCCGTTTGCATCAACTCGTTGGCTCATTCTTCAATAGGCACGCCGTTCTGGTTGCTAGTTGCTGGTTACTAGTTGCTGGAAACACGTTTGATGAGAGCGTTCAGTTGCTTACCAACCACTTCGCTTTCGCCAAGTAGCGGTGCAATCTCATTTGCACTTAAGAGACCGGCATCCCGAGAAAATTCGAGATGAAAGAATACTTCATCGTTGCTACCTAAGGCTGTTCTCAGAAAATTTATCGTGTCCTTTTCTGATTTTTGCCTTGCGCAACCTTCTGCGATGTTGGCAGGCACAGCGCGACTTGCCCTGCGCAATTGATTGCCAATATCGTATTGATATTCCCTTGGTATCTTCTTCATCAAGACGAATATATCGAGCGCAAGCTTGTAACTGCGCTTATACACATTCAAATCTTGGTACCTCACCTTTGCATTTTACCAGCAACTAGCTACTAGTAACTAGCAACCAGTTCGACTCCTTGTAGACATGCGGTTTCAGTTCTATTTCACTCCCCTCACCGGGGTTCTTTTCACCTTTCCCTCACGGTACTAGTTCACTATCGATCTGAAGAAGTATGTAGCATTACCAGTTAGTCCTGGCGAATTCACCCGAGCTATCCGTGTCTCGAGTTACTCAAGAATCCCGACGTCCTTGCGGGGTCGAGAGGCCGACTGTTACGTCGGCCCTACAGCCATAGAGGTGCATCGTTTTCGAGTACGGGACTATTACCCTCTGGGGTCTTGCTTCCCAGCAAGTTCCTCTAACTCTGCATTTTTTTACTCTATCGGTTTTATCCACGCCGTAGTCTTATAACCCCCATTCCCCTAGGCAGCTGTCAGCTATCAGCTATCAGCTGTCAGTAGATGCAAAATGCATTTTCCTGAAAGCTGAAAGCTTAACGCTGAAAGCTATCTAAGAGGCTGAGTTTGTGCTTCTCCCGTTTCGCTCGCCGCTACTAAGGGAATACCTGTTGGTCTCTTTTCCTCTTGGTACTGAGATGTTTCACTTCCCAAGGTCTGCTCTTGCCGGCCGTTACGCCGGAAGTGTAGAGGGTTTGCCTCTACGGGTTGCCCCATTCGGAAATCTCCGGATCGAAGGTTGCTTGGCACCTCCCCGAAGCTTATCGCAGCTAAACCGCGTCCTTCATCGCCTTCTTCAGTCAAGGCATCCACCGCACGCCCTTATCAGAATCCCGAAAGGAATTCTGAGAACCTCCAGACACACGCTATACAGCGTGTGCCGGACCCGTCACACGCTTTCGCGTGTGTCGGGGCGTGTGCTTCGTCGCTGTCTATTTCGACGAAGACTTCGCTTTCCCCGACACACACCGTAGGTGTGTGAACGGGTCCGTTCACACGCTTTCGCGTGTGCCGGATTTTTTGCTCGGTCCGTTCCGCCATTTTGGCGGATCACGGACCAATTTCCTGCACTCTATTTCAGAGACTTTTAACTGAAATAGAATGTGTTGATTGATTCCCCGACACACGCGCTAAGCGCGTGTGGACGGGTCCGTCACACGCTCTCGCGTGTGTCGGATTTTTGTGTCGCTCTTCAGTTTTCAACGAGCAACCCTACTTCGTTCGCCTCTCGGCGAACTTCGAAGGACAAAGCGTATATCCAACGAAAAAGCCGCTTTAAAGCGGCTCGGGTCGCAGAGCAGTTGAGCCCGGCTACCTTCGCCACTTCGTGAAGCTTTTAACGGTCAACATATACGTATATAGGAGTATATCCATCGTCATCTGCTTGTCAACAAAAGTGTGTTGTCCAGATGTGGAAACGGCCGTATTCTGCATATGTGGAACCCCCCCCCAGCGAGCCGCGCTAAAACATATCGGATTTCCTTGGCTATAACGCTACCGATTTTACTCGTAGGATTCGCTTCGGCGCTTGGCTCGCTTAACTACGCTACGGGCAATGATGCTTACCTCGCGCAAGCAGGTGCGACTGTCGACAGCCGCCAAGAGAGAGTGGATAAAGCATGCAAAGATGCAAAGCAGTACATGGCCTCAACGTATCCTGACAGCAGAAAATTTGATGTTTTCAAGCGATCGTTCAATGTAAAAGTAACCAGTGAATTTGATGATACGTGCGTTGCGGCAATCCCAAAACCTGATGTTACTCTCAATCCATTAGATCCAGAGAGCTACGAATGCAAAGGTAAGAGTGCTGTCGTAAACGTTATTCAATACCGAGTCATTCAGTACGTGCATGTGAGTTTAGCGACAAACGGAGCAAACAATGAAGCTCCTCGCAGCAAGCTACGAGGTATCTGCGGAATTCTTCGTAGCCGCCAACCCTACTTCGCTAAAGCTACGAAGGGTTCTACTCACGCCTTCATCCCCGCAGCAAGCTGCGGGGTATTCGGCGAAGTAGAATAAAGGAGAATGCTCCGTTCGAGTCTGCAAATCGGCCGATTCGTGCGTCGCCACGAGAGTAATGGGATTCAACCAAGAGGTGCAAGATCTGCTCAATCCTGCTAATAAATTGAGGCAGGAACTGGAGCAGGCGGGGGAATTGAAGGCAATTCCGTTGCAGGAACGCGAATATACATATGAGCCTGGACGAGATTTCACTCTCAAGAAATTTCTGGAAGAAGAATGTACGTACGGCGGATGTAGTAGAGGCGTTTTACAAGATATCGATGAAGTGAATAAAAGAACGGAGAGACTAAGAACGCCCGGCTTCCTTGACTTCGAGGAGTTTTGGAACAAGCTGAATGCACAGCCGATGGCTTCACTCAATGCGCCTGTGCAGACTGTCTCGCTCTCCGATGACCTTCGAAATCAATCACGGCTAGCGCCGTCTTTGCTCGCAAGCAACTACTTCACGCCGATACAAGGAATCGAGAGGATAGCTACGGGCAATACGTTCTCTGCAAAAACATCCGCACCGACCTTGGGGGGTGTAGCGCCGCACCAATGGTCGCAAATCGTCTTTGCAAACCTCACTGCGAGATATCCCTTTACGCTCTAGCGCGTACAAGTTGTATATACGGAGTATTGACAGGTATGGGTGACCTCGTATACTATGTGAATGCGGTGGCCGTATCGCGATAAGCGCATTGAGTGGGACGAAGAGAAGAATGAGACGCTCCTGCGAAAACGCGGCGTTTCGTTCAACGATGTCGTGCTACTTATCGAGGAGGAGCGTGTTATTGATGTCATCCCCCATTGGGATGAGACGAGACGGCCCCACCAGCAGGCCATCATTATCATGCTGAACGATTACATTCATGTTGTTCCTTTCGTGGTAGATGAAGAAAAGGTATTCCTAAAAACTATTTTTGCTAGTAGGAAGATAACGCAACGATATATGAGGTAAACAAACAATTATGAAACAAAAAAATTCCAGGCTTACAAAAGAAGAGCGCATGTGGGAGAAGTGGATTCTCTCGGGTAAAGCAAAAACTATTCCCAACTTCGAGCAACATCGCCGCGATCTTGCCGCGTCTGCGCGCGCACAACGGGAAAAAACGAAGCTCGTCTCAATACGAGTGCGTGAACATGACCTCGCGAGATTGCGCGCCAAGGCCGAGCGTGAGGGACTCCCCTATCAAACGCTCATCAACTCCCTCATACACAAGTACGCGCAGGAGTACTCAAAATAACGCCCAAGGCATCAGGCTGTCTTGAGCTTTTTGAGCATCTCGGCGGCGCGGACGAGGTCGTTGGGAGCCGTTATTTGTATCCATTTTTGGGTGAACACGGGCTCGAACGGTACGCCCAGCTCCTTCGCCGCCGCGGCGACCGTCTGCGGGAGGCCGTATTCGAGACTCCCCTCATGCTTGGGAACAAGCGGGCAGGAAAAGAGCCGCGTGTCCAAGACGTACAGGTTTGTACTCGCCAAGCCCTTCTCCACACGCGCCTCGTCCTCCTCCTTGCTCTCGATGATGCCCGCTATGAGACCGTCGTCGCCGAGCCGCACGCTCCCCGCGCGATGCATCGCGGGCAATTCCTGCACCAGGAGCTTCCACGACGGCGTGTCTTCGAGGCATCGTTCGACATCCTCTTTCGCATAGATATCATCGCCCATCATGATGAGAAAGCGATCGCGCAGGAGAGATTGAGCGCGCCACAGGGCTCCGGCGGTGCCGTCCATGCGCTCCTGCTCGGCGTAGACGATACGCTTGCCCTGATAGAGCGCGCCGACATGCCGTCGGATCACCTCGCCGAGATAGCCGACGATGAGCACGACCTCGTCTATCGAATCCGGAAGCGCTTCGAGCTTGTATTCGAGAAGAGGCTTGCCGGCGACCTCGAGCATCGGCTTGGGCACTGCTGTCGTAAGCTCATCCATGCGCGTACCGCGCCCTGCGGCGAGAATCACTGCCTGCATTGCGGTATTCTAGCAGAAACGAGAGCGGTCCGCGTGGAACGCGGGCCGCTCTGCATACGCCGTCCGAAAGAAAGAATTTCTTAGCGGTTGTGCGCGATTTCCGAACGAATGCGCTCGATGGTGCGGCCCGCGGCTTCCTTGCCTCCCAAGCCGAAGGCGAGTCCGAAACCGAGCGCGAGCGCGATGACGATCCCCGTGAAAAGGGTCTGCACGAATTCCGTCGCGACGCCGAGCTGGTTCAAGACCGCGAGAATGGCGGTCACCCAGATGGCGTATTTGGCTACGGTGCCGGCGAGGTTGCCGGAGTGCGCTCCCGCCGCGCGCGCCGAGCTCGCGATGACGTTCTTTACTGCCTCCGCGACGATCGCCGCAAGTACGAGTATCAGCACGGCGACGATGACCTGCGGGAGGTAGAGAAGCACGACCTGCTGAAGGAAGATCGTAACCCTGCTCAAACCGAGGACCTCCAGCGAGGTCATCAGGAAGACGATGACGATGAACCACTGGACGAGCGTTCCCAGAAATGCGCCGATGTTCAGGTTGAACCCGGCTTCCCGCGCGAACTCGTTGACGCCCGCGGCCTTCAGGGCGTCGTCCAGGCGCAAGACCTTCACGACCTGCTCCACGACCCGGTAGAGGATGACCCCGACGATCCAGCCGACGATGAAGATGACTATGGCCGCGAGGATCGCGGGCAGGAACTGGATCACCGTGTACCACAGGTCTGCGAACGAGTTCTGCAATACGTTCGCTGATTGACTGACTATCATAGCAAAGATAATGAATGACTAATATTGATAAGTGTTATAGGTTTTCGACCCCTTGTGCCTTAATGATAGCATCCTCCCCGCGCGTAAAGGCCCCACGAGGGTGGCTGTGTGGATTGCCCGCCCCAGCAAACCAGACGAAGGACGGTCCTTCGTCTACGAAGGACCGTCCTTCGTCTTTTGGCTGTATGGGGCCGTTTTTTGACACCTTTTTCTACAGGAGGCGCATCTTGTCGAGTAAGACCAAATGAGGATAGTCCAAGGTGTCCCGCAGGAGCCTGTCTTCTATGGTGAGCCGGTAGCGGAATTCGGGCGTCGAGAAGACCGCGTAGCGTATCTCGCGCCCGAATGCGGGCTCGAGCGCCTTCACGGCAGACTCAAGGCGGCCCTCGTTCAAGGCATCGGCGGCGACGATGAGATCGGCCGGGCGGGTGGGGTCTCCCATGAACGAGCCGGAAAGGATGATAGCCGCAAGGCGGCCCGCGCCCTTGAGGGCGCCCAGAATGTTCTTGTACTGCACGGGCGAAACTTCATGAACGAACTTCACGAGCGCCGGAGCGTGCTTGAAATCCGGGTCGAAGGCCCATGCATGCTCGTTTTGACGCCCCGTAACCGCGCGCTTCGCTTTTCCGACCTGTATCGAGAACTTCGCCTTCTTTATGACGCCGAGCTGTTCGAGCGAGCGTATCTCCTTCGCCGCTGTCGCAGGACTTACGCCCGCGCGCTTCGCCGCCAACGGGGCCGTGAAAACCTCGGATTGGTTGAGGACGAAGGCACGCAATATCCGCGCGCGAGCGGCGTTGCCGAGAAACCGGGAAAGGAAGTCATCGGCCATTGCCCTGATTCTACTCTCTCCCATTACTTCCTGACAAGCCGCGCGCCGCGCGAAAAACGGCTCGCCCGGCGAGCCGTTTTCCTTCCTTATTCCACGCGCTATTTCAGGGTTACTTTTGCTCCTGCCGTTTCCAGTTTTTTCTTGAATTCTTCCGCATCCGCCTTCTTCATGTCTGCTTTGAGCATCGCCGGAGCGCTCTCGACGAGGTCTTTCGCTTCCTTGAGGCCGAGCGCGAGCGCCTCCTTCACGACCTTAATGACCGCTATCTTCTGCTCGCCCGCGGAAGTGAGCTCGACGTTGAACTCCGTCTTCTCCTCGCCCGCCGCGGCGGCCGGAGCCGCCGCGGCTACCGCCGTCGCGGAAACTCCCCATTTCGTCTCGATGGCCTTGACCAGAGCGTTGAGCTCAAGAACGGTCATTTTCTCGACCGAATCTATAATGGTCTGCGCCGCCGGTGATACTTGATTTTCATCCATAGATTTTTTGGTAAGCGTAGAGCGTTTAGCGATTCGCGTTTAGAAAATTCGCATTCTCTATACGCTAGACGCTATCCGCTAATCGCTATTTGGTAACTACGCCTTCTTCTGCGCTACTTGATCAAGAGCGATCGCAAAGCGTTGAATAGGCGAATTAATAATGTTCGCGAACATGCCGCGCAGTACCTGCATTCCGGGAATGGTCGCTATCTCCTGCATTGCCGCCTGACCCATGAGCTTGCCCTCGAAGACGCCTCCAAGAATGGTGAGCTTATCGGTCAGCTTCTTGCCGAACTCATGGACGAGCCGCGCCGATGCGGTGACGTCCTCTCCCCCGCCTGAGGCGATCGCGACCTCGCCTTCGAGCGGAAGCGCGTCGTGTTTGAGTCCGAGCTTGTCGAGCGCGCGGCGGATGAGCGTCTTCTTCGCGACGAAGTACGAAACGCCGTCTTTTTTGAGAGAACGGCGCATGGCTGATTCTTCCGCGACGTTCACTCTCGTGAAATGCACGAAGACCGAAGAAGCGCCCTCCTTAAGGGCCTTTTCGAGCTTCCCGATTATTGCGGCTTTTTGTTCCTTACTCTTGGCCATACTGACAACATGAAGAACCTTATAAAAGGCCTCGAGCACTCCGCGTGGAGTAGTTCGACCTAGGCAAGTCTGACGCCTCTCGACTGCTCACCTTCTCTGGCCTGATAGTCAGAAGTCTATAAACACATACGGCTGTAGTCAAGTTATCGAGCAATGCTACCATGCTAATTATGGACAGATTAGGGCGCAATAATGATGGAACAGAAACGGTGGTCAGCTTCAAGCAGACAAAAGCCATGCGTCATCCGCATTGGAAAGACGCGGTCGGAGAAATAGAGTTGCGGTTCCGACTCACTGACGAGCTCAAAAAGTGGGCCATTGATGCAACAAGCGCACGCCTCATGGATGACCACGGACGCGAGGAAAAGGCGCTTGTGATGCTGGGAGAAGTCGCCGCCAATGATCTTCGGGCCATCTGGAATAAATGGGATATCAACCAATCTGAAAAGAACGCCGAGTGAAATAGGGCGAGCTACTCGTTAATCATTGCCTCTTCAGGAGAAGAACCTATAATTTCTCGTGCAGGGAGGCGTCTCTCATCGAAAGGAGGTGAGAAAGATGAGAGACGACCTTCTGAAGGACGCCGAGGCGGCGTTCCGCCGCCCGAAGCGCGCACTTATGCGCGCACAGGCGGCGGCGTTCGTGGTGGCCGGATTGGCCATTGCGAGCGCAGTCAACCTGCTTATATTGTTGAGCAGGTAGCCTCGGCGAGGTGCGACAGGAGGGCGGCGTTCATCGCCCTCCTGTCGATTTTTTAATCTATCAGCGCCTGAAATGCGGAGGCGGTTTGTTTTTGCTCTTCCTGAACGACGGTGTAGGAGCCGACGGCGAAGGTGATGATGAAGCTCACGCTGATGAACGTGAGAAAGCCGAGAAGAAATTTGAAGAAAGAGCCGGGAGGATTCATGCAAATAGTATAATACATGCATGAGGCGTTTCATTATTTTGCTTCTTCTGCTACCGGCTGTTTCGCTTGCCGCAGAGATACAGGCAGGCTTCCCGTCGCAGGCGATATGGGCGTCGAAATCGGCGGCAGTCGAGGGCGAAACGCTCGTTATATCCGCCGTCGTGTACAACGGCAACGCGGCTCCGCTCAAAGGCACGCTTGTCTTTTCGGCTGACGGCGCGCGCATCGGCGCGCGGGAGTTCGAGCTTCCCGAAGGGAAGAGTCAGATACATTCCATCGAATGGAAGCCGAGAGCGGGAGAATATCGCCTCGCGGCGGCTATTGAAGGTACCTCCGCTCCGCTATCGCAGAGAGAAACATCGTCTATTGTCATCTCCGTCGCGGAGCCGCCGCCGCCTTCCGCGATGCAGAAAACCGCGCAGGCCCTGTACCAGGCGACGCAGGCGACCGGAGGCCTCGCCTCCTCGTCTCTTCCGGCAGTGCGGAGAATCGCGGCGAGCGTCTTCGAGGCGATCGAGCCCGCGCGCAAGGCGGGCGTCGAGCGTCTTGAAAACTATCTCGAAGGAGCCCGCGCCAGCTCCGGGAGCGGCGCCGCCGGAAGCTCGGCCCCGGACGCCGCGGGCTTCGCCTCCTCCGGCGGGGAGGGCGAGGTTGCGGGCAAAGGCGGGAATCTCGCGTCGAACGCCGCGCAAACGGCCGCCGCGGCCGCCCTCTTCGTCATGGACTCCCTCTACCTTTTCTACCCTCTCCTCGCACTGCTCGTCCTCGGGACACTCTATTTCCTCGCTCGCCGCATCAGGAGGCCGGGGTGATCTGTATCGAGCTCGTCGCTATCAACTGCGCGCCCTCGCCAGAGAGCGTCTCGGCATTCTCCGCCTCATAGGAATAGGAAGGAACGCCGCGTTGCCAGTAGAAATAACCTCCGAAGACGACGGCGAGCGTGAGCGCCGCGAGCGCGAGTTTCGACATATCGTGTTTCAACTATAGCGGTCGCTTGAGTAAAGGCAAAACCCCTTCTTCGAAGGGGTTTTGCCGCTCACAGCGTTTCGCTTCTTACATTCCGTTCACGACGGCGCGCGTTTTCGGGCCGAAGTAGCCGGCGGCCGGCGTAATGCCGTTCGCCTTCTGGAACTTGATGAGCGCGGCGCGCGTGAGCCCGCCGAATTTGGTCGTCTCGTTCCCGGGAGAGCCGGGGCCGCTTGCGGCCACGACATAGCCGTGGGTGTTGAGGAAGACCTGGAGACCCTTCACGTCGTCGCCCGTCATGCCGACCTCGAGATCGCGGGTGAATTCCGCGCCGACCGAGAGCTCCGGGAACGCGGCGAGAAGCGCCTTGGTTTCCTGCGTTACCGTTCCGCCGAGCGATTCGAAGAGCGCGATGAGCTGTTTCAGCTGGGCGATGAGTCCGAGGAGCTCCGAAGCTGTCGCGGGAGCCGGCGAGGCCGCCGGAGTCGGTGTTGGGGCTGGTGCCGGCGTAACAGTCGTCGTTGCGGTCGTGGTTGTAGCGGTGGTGGTCGTGGTGGTGGTGGTCGTTCCGCCACCTCCGCCGCCACCGCCTCCTCCCCCACCGCCTCCTCCCCCACCGCCTCCGCTACTGCAGAAGGTGGTCGAGGGAGTGACCGTAACGGTCTTGCTCACCGAACCGGTATTCTGCAATGACAATCGCGAGAGGTCCGACGTACACGAGCTTGAGCTGATGACGCTCTGGTCGCTCGCCGTCATGGTGTATTTGTCGTTGGAGGTAACTTCTATGTGCGAGTTTTGCGGGAGCGTGACGGAGAAGTCGCCCGTGTCGACCGTCAGCGACTCGACGACCGCGCTCGTGCCGGTGATCGAGAGCGAGATGCTGTTGGCTGTCAGGGTTACGTCCGTCGTGAGCGTTACGTCGTCAAACGCGGCGAACGCCAAGGACGGAAGAACAAGCGCGAGCGTTGTTGCTGATGCGAGGAATTTCTTCATGGGTGTTCGCTAGCTTAGGCTGATAAAACCCGCTAGCGAAGATTAGGCCGGGCAGGAGCCGAACGTCCAGACCGGGTTGAAGTAGAGTCCGTTCGCGCCCGTCGTCGAGGCGGTGCCGAGGTCCGACACGAGCGTGAGCTTGCCCGGCGTTTCTGTCGAAGTCGCGTACATCTGGATACAGCCGACGACCAAGGTAGACGTCGCCGCGTTCGTGGTCGTCAGCGTAAGCGTGCCGCCGGAAACCGTGCCGTCTCCAGTCAGCGTAAGGTCTCCCGACAGGGTCGTGGAGCTTGCCGCAGTGTTGTCAATGGTGTCGCCGAAGTTCAGGCGGATGTCGGCATTGGCCAATCGGAGCGCCAGATAGGTGTCTATCGTCGTGCTGAATAGGTCGAGGCCGTAGCTGAAGCCGTTGCCGTTGGTGGAGTTCAGGTTGCGCACCGTAAAGGCGGCAGGGGAAGTTACCGCGCCGGAGTCGCCGCCGATGACGGCGATGAAGGCGCCGTCGGAGGTACCGGCGGAATTCTCCCCGATCTCGCCGACCACGGCGGCTTGCGGATGATCGCTGTCGGTGCCGTCCGAGATATCGTATTTGCCGATAAGGCCGCCGATGATGCTGTTGCCCGAGGCAAGAGTGCCGAGGGCGTTGCCCATCACGCCCGCGCCGTAGCCGCCGGTGAAGCTGGAGAAGTTGGCATCGGCCTGGACGGTCTGCCGGGAGCTTGCCCCGCTGAATGTCGGACCCGGATTATCCATGACGAGCCTGCTGTAGAGCTGGGTCTCGCCGGTAACCTGAAGCGTGCTCGAAGCCCACGCCGCACCCGCGACATTTAGCGTACCCTGCGTCGCAAAGTTGCCGTTGGAGCCGGTCGTCGTCGCATTGCCGTTGACCCAGAGATTGCCCGAGAGCGTCTGATTGGTCGAAGAGGCCTGCGCGAGCGAGGTGTTGCCGGTAACGGCGAGCGTGCCGCCGAGGGCCGTCGCGCCCGTGCCACTCACCGTGAGCGCGCCGTAGAGCGTCGTCGCGCCCGTGGCCTGCAGGGTGCCGGTGGCGTTGATGTTGCCGCCCGTCGTGATGCTCGTGCTGACCGTCGTCGCCGCGTGCACCGAGGCGACCACGAAGAGAACCGAGATGATGACCGCGATGAGAATCGGCATCGCCTGGCTCTTGAGAATTGAAATTCCTTTCATAAAGTATGGTTCTGTTAATGAGTTACTTGATAAGGGCTGTTAAAAAAACGAACGACCTTTGCATTCAATCGAACACTTCCGCCTCCCGGCGGTCGTGCATGAGTGGAATTGTACGCCTAAAACGGGCTATAAAAGGCGGTGAAGGGCGGGGGTGTGTATAACTTTCACGAAATCTTCACCTCTCCCCGAGAGCGCGGAGGAAGGCGGGATCGGTCTCCGCGAGGCCGGGCGCCTTTTCCCGGAGCGTGCGCACGATATCCCGGGCCCGCTCCGGATTTCCCGCGAGAAACTCCGCCTTGGCGAGATCGTAGAGCACAGGGTAGTTTTCCGGCTCCGCGGCCGCAAGATCCGCGAGGAAGCGCCGCGCGTTGTCCCAGTCTTCGGCGGTGATGTAGTAGCGCGAGGCTCGCCTAGCGGTGTTGGTGTCTGTCTCGTAGACGGCGAGACCCTTCGCGGCCCACTCCTTCGCCGCCGCGGCGTCCCCGAGCGTCTGATAGAGCGTCGCGATGACGTAATCGGGTTCCGCAAAATCCGGCACAAGCGCGGCGTATTCGCTTAAACCTTGTATCGCCTTTTCGTAGTGTTCCCGCTTCGCGGCGCTCCCCGGCGGCTGCGCATCGCCCTTGCGGATAGAGACGTTGGCGAGCAGGTAGCGGGGCTGGATGCGCTTCGGCGAGAGCGCGATGGCGTGCCGGAGCACCTCCAGACGGTATTCCTCCGGCGGCTCCTCGCCCTTCGGGGCGACGTCGAGCGCGTGGGCGTAGTAGGTGGCTGTGCGCGCGTCATACGGGTACTTTTCGTAGTTGCCTTTGAGAACGTCGCGCGCCGCCGCGTACGCGGCGAGGCGCGCCTCGCCCGAGAGCATGGTTATCTGCCGCTCCGTGTACCATTCGTAGAGCTGGTAGCCGAACTCCATGTCGGCGTAGGTCCCGAGCCGCATCCCATTTTCTATCGCCTCCACGGAGCGGCGCGCGTCCACTATCTGGTAGAGGTACGCTTCGGCGAGGAGCAGGTTGGCACGCAGGGGAAGGAGCGACACGGGTATGACGAGAAGCGCGATGAGCGCGAGGACGGCGTACGCCGCGGCGGGCGGCGCTTTCACGAGCGCGAGTGCGCGCGCCGGCTCCGGGCTCCTCCACACGAGAATGCTCGCGAAGAGCGCGAAGAAAAACCACAGCGTGAGCGCGGTGTCGAAGACGAAGAAATTCTGCACGGCGTAGACGACCGCCGCGAGGAGGAGCAGGAGGCCGCGATACCGCTCGTCGGGAAGCGCGGAAGCGAGCAGGCGGAGCGCCTCGCGCGCGAACGCGCCGATGAGCGCGAGGTAGAGCAGGAGGCCAGGCATGCCGTACTGCACGAGGTAATCGAGAAAAGCGTTGTGCGTGCGGTCGAACCACTCCTCGACGATCGCCGTCGGGTCGTAGAACTCGTTGAAAACGACCGAGATGTGCTCGGCGCCCGCGCCGAGGAGCGCGCGCTTCGGCTCTCGCGCTGTTTCGGCGACGACGCTACTCCAGATGAAGAGGCGGCTCTCGACGGTCGTGTCGGAAAGCGAGATGGCCGCGAGGCGCGCTATCGGCGCGAAGGGCGCCGCCGCGAGCTGGGAGCGGAACGCCAAAAAGAGCGCGGCCGCGACGAGGAGTGCCGCGAGTCCGGCGCGGGCGCGGTATGTGTTGTCCCTCCATGCGAAATAGAGGAGCGCGGCAAACCCCGCCGCGACGAGCGCGAGGAGCGTTCCGCGCGTCGCGCCCGCAAGAATGCCGAGAAATTGAAGCGCGGCTCCGGCATACGCCCACCTCTGCCATGCGCCTTGAAGATCGCGCGCGAGTATGAGCGTCGCGAAGAGCGAGAGCGCCATGTAGCTCGAGAAGAAGGTCGGATTCCCGAAGGTGCTGGAGACGCGCTCCGCGCCGTCGGGAAGGAGTGGGATGTTTATCCCGCTTGCCCACTGGATCCATTGCGCGACACCGAAGAGCGCCGCGAGCGAGGCGGTCCACGCGATGAAGGAGAAGAGCTTGCGCACGAACGCGCCGTCGGCGTGGAGGAGGAGCAGGTAGAAAAATCCGACGATGGCGGCGAGCGTGAGGAGGCCGTCGCCCCGGTCGAAAATGGACCAGAAGCTGTGGTAGAAGTCGGCGCCGAACAGCGAGGAGAAAGAGGCCCACGCGAGGAGCGCGGCGGGTATCCACGAAACGGGATTTTTCAGGCGGTCGAAACGGAACGCCTTCCCGGAAAGCAGGAGGAAGGCGAATGCGGCCGCCGCGAGCAGGAACGCTCCGCGAAAGAGGAGGGTTTTCGGCGTCAGGTACGGATAGAGGAGTCCGTCGACGAACAGGAGCGCCGCGAGCGCGGGAGCGAAGAGGAGATATGGGAACGCCCGCTCGAGGGCCCGCGTCATACCCGGTTAGTACAATTTCGAATAATTCCTGCCGCTGATTCGCCATCCGTCATCTCGCAAAACAGCCGAGTCAATTTTTCACGCGTCCAGTGATGACGACTCATACAAAGCGATTCGAAATTGTCCTACCGGGTCATAGGAGCGCCCGGAGGCGCGCGATCTCGCGTTCGATGGCGCCGTCGTCCTCCACGAGCGCTTTGAGGCGCTCCCACGCGGCGATCGCCTCTGCGATGCGCCCGGTGCCGGCGTGCCACTGCGCTTTGAGCTGGATGATCTCCGGCGCGTCGCCAAACTGCGCTTCCGCTTCCCCGAAGGCCGCTTCGACGGCGGAAGTTTCGCCGGCGAAATGTTTCGTCAGGAACGCGAGCCGCGCGAGGTGATACTCGGCGATCTGCGGCTGTGCCTCGACGGCTTTCGCGTACCCGATGCGAGCCGTCGCAAATGCCCCCAGGCGCTCCGCGAGGGAGCCGAGGTTGCGCCACGCGAGCCCGGTGCCTGGGTCGATGCGCGCGGCGCGGCCGAGGTATTCGTATGCTTTCGCGCCGTCGCCGAGCAGTTCGTACTGGTTCGCGATGCTCACGTTCAAAATGTAATCCGTCGGATCGTCGTCCTTGCCGCTCTGGTCGCCGCCGAAGAGGCCCTCGAGCCGCGCTATCTCGTTCTTCGCGCGAGCCTCAAGCTCGGCATTGCCCTCGTAGGTTCCCTGCAGATCCCACGAGGCGGTGTCGCCTTCCGCGATGGGGAGCGGATGCGAGCCGTCCCGCGCGAAGAGCCAGACGGCGGCGATAAGCGCGAGCGCGAGTGCGAGCGCGACGAGGAGATTCTTGTTCGTATTCATGGCAGGAGTATAGCAGGACGGGTTCCGTGTGTCAGGTTCCCAAGACGAAGGACCTGACGAAGGACGGTCCTTCGTCCGCTATGGCCCCCAGGTCCACTCAAAGGTGCGATAGTGGTGGTGCGGCGGTGTCGCGTTGCCATTGGTATCGAGGCCCGTTTGGAAGTAGGAGTCGAAATCTTTGGCATACGAGCCATAGAGCGGAGTGCCCGGCGGGCCGCCGTCTCCCCACACGGCGACGAAGAACGGCTCGCCCGCGTTCGGCGTATTCGTGGCAGACGAGCTGATAAGGGAAGAGAGATTCTGACCTGCGTCATTCGTGATTTCTCTTATGGTGCTATCGAACGAGAGAGCGCCCTTCGATACCCGGCTTGCCGAGCCCGGCGTCCCGCGGTAGAGGGCGGCGCCGCGGAAGGTGGAGTCGCGAATAAAGCGAGAGAAATAGGTGCATTCGGAAGTCATCGGCTTGTACGAGCCGCCTGGGGATGGAGGAAGAACGTCGGGCGAGCAGTACCAGGCGATGTCGCCGATGCCGGCGCTGTTTTGCCATCCGGGCGTGCCGCTGATGATGTTGTTGCCCGCATCGCCTGATGTCCTTGAATAGGCGTCGTTGTCCTGCCAGCTCGCCGCAAGCGCGCCATCGCCTGCCGCGCGCGCTCTTTCCATCGTGCGGTGAGCCGTCGTCGTGCCGACATAGAGGGAATGCCCTAAGAAAAGATCGATCCCGCCCGCGCACCAGCCGTTGCAGACCGCGAGAGCGGGTGTCGTGTCCACAGTCGTCGTGCCGCTCCCGGTCTCCCAATGCAGGCGCAACTCCTCGCCCGAGTCGGATAGCTGGTCGAACGCAACCGCCATACCGCCTCCCGAGAGTGCGAGAGAAACAACTTCGCTCCGGCGCTCGATCAGGAAGAAGCCGTCGGTGATGTGGGGGTTGTTGAAATTCGGATGGATGCCGTCCTTCTCCTTTGCGATGCTCGGAGCGAGCGTTCCGGAGAGCGGGATGTACGGCGCGCCGTCGGAGGCGGCAAGCGTCACGCGCGAGAGGTCGAGCGTATACGGCGAGACATTTTTTACTTCTATCCATTCGTCCTCCGCAAACGCCTTCGTACCCATCCAGGCGATCTCGTTGATGATGAGGGGCCGGAGGGAGACGAACGCTTCCTGCGCGGTCGAGGTCGCCGCGCGCCCCGCCATGTCGTAGGCGACGACTGAAAAGATGGTCGTCGCGTTTTCGGCGAGCGTCGCCGCGGTCGAGGTCGCCGTCGTCGTCGCAAGGAGCACGCCGTTTTTCCACAGCCCGTAGTGCGAGGCACCGGAGGCGCCGTCCCACGAGACGGAAACAGTCGTCGTCGCGAGAAGGCAGAAACTGCTCGAAAGCGAATACGCGCACTCCGCGATGGCAAGCGAGGGCGCGGCCGGAGCGGAGAGGCCGACGGTTACCGAGCGCGTCGAGGTCGCGGAAGAATTCCCTGCATCGTCGGAGGCCGAGAAAGAAAGCTGATGATTCCCTTCCGGCAAGACGAACGAGAATGTCCACTCGCCCGCGCCGGAGGTCGTCGTAGCGGTGGTCGTTCCGTATGCCGCGAACACGAGCGCGCCGGCGGTTGTTGTCCCGGTGAACGCGACGGAAGTGGTGGCGAAAAACGAATTATCGGCGGGAGAGACGATGGCGAGAGAAACGGCGCTCGAAGTCGCTTGCCCAGAGCTTGCTTGCGGTGACCCCGAACCCGAAGTCGTCGACGACGCCTGCGTCGAGGACGCGGAGGTTGTGTCAGTTTGCGCCGACGCGCCGGGGCCGCCCGAGCCTGCGGAGCTACTCGCTCCGGAGGACGCATCATTGGTCGTGCCGGGAGAGATCGTCGCGGCGCCTTCGTCTCCGCCGACCCCGCACTCTCCGCCCCCTTCGTCGCAAGTCTGCACATCGGGCTTCGCGGCGCTATCGTCCGATTCCGGAGCGGGCGGCGGATTTTCGGGCGGCGCTTGCGGCGCGGGGGGAGGCTTTCTCGGCGCGGGGGGAGGCCGTTTCGCGGCAGG
>Ga0155250_111_pt1 | contig 15472 bp, 10 predicted proteins | sample RifCSPhighO2_02_FD_106218 | JGI IMG/M metagenome (GOLD analysis project Ga0155250, IMG submission 106218) | Candidatus Kaiserbacteria bacterium RIFCSPHIGHO2_02_FULL_59_21
GAAACAAGACGAAGGGTCCTTCGTCCGGGAAAGGCGTTTTGCCTTGGTACAATGGTGGACGATGCGCTATCTCATCGGCGTGGATGAGGCGGGGAGGGCGCCTCTCGCGGGGCCGGTTTCGGTCGGGGCTGTCATCGTGCCGGAAGGATTCGACGTCAAACGAGCGTTCCCCGGCGTGAAAGACTCGAAGCTCCTGACGCCGCGCAAGCGCGAGGAGATATACGGGGAAGCCGCCGCCCGATCGCGGGCGGGCGAACTGCGCTTTTGCGTGCGGTTCTCGGAACATGCCTACATTGACGACTACGGCATAACGAGGGCCGTGCGCAGAGCCGTGCAGAGGTGCGTGAGCGCGCTTGCGCCCTCGCCGGAGGGCGTGCGGGTATACCTCGACGGCCTGCTCTACGCGCCTTCGAAATACGAGCAGGAAACAGTCGTTCACGGCGACGCGCTCGTGCCGCTCATTTCACTCGCATCCGTCGTCGCAAAGGTGCGGCGTGACAGGCTGATGGCGAAATTCGCGGCGCGGTTCCCAAACTACGGATTCGAGGTCCACAAAGGGTATCCGACGAAATTTCATCGCGAGGCGATCCGCCGATACGGGCTCTGCGAGATACATCGCGTAACGTACAGCCGGAAGTTTGCGAGCGCGCGATAAATCGGTATAATCCCCGCATTATGGCCTAGCGAAGCGAGAGGAATGAAAGTGAACTTTCATTTCCGAGCGAGCGACGGACATATGAAATATTGAATATGGTAGTCAGGATGCGCAGGAACCGCTCGGAGACGGCGAAACGCCGGAGTCATCACGCGCTCACGCCTGTTCAAGCCGCGAAATGCGAATGCGGCGCCGCGCGCCTTTCGCATCGCGCGTGCCCGGAGTGCGGAAAATACAAAGGCCGCGTCGTCATAGACGTCGTCGCGCGGGCGAAGCGCGATGCGCGCCGCGCGAAGCGCCGCGAAAAGGAGCTGAAGGCGAGCGGCCAAATTACGGAGAGTAAGCAAGAGAAAGAACCGACGTCACAAGCGTAATGTTCACAGGTTCTTCTTCGGGCGCGTGTTTTTGTTTTCCTGTTCACTTCACTGTAAACTGTTAGCTGTACACTGCTCTTTATGCCCGGTAGGACAATTTCAAATCGCCTTGGTTACGGGTGCTCCCCAGCTCTCTGGCGCACGGTCACCTCGGTGGTATTGCAATGTCTTCATGATGAATACTGCGGCAGGAGTTATTTGAAATTGTACTAACCGGGTATGGCCAATCGTCACCTAGCTCGCTCCGTTGTTCTCCAAGTCCTCTTCGAGCGGGACGCCTCGGGCGGAAAAATGTCACTCTCGGACGCGGAACAACGCCTCTCCGATTACGCCAAGGAGTTCGGCGCGCGGGAGAGCGATCTGCCCTTTATGAAGCAGTTGCTCCAAACGGCCGCCGCCAAGCAAAAGGAGATAGACGAGGTCATCGCGCGCGCGGCGCCCGAATGGCCCTTGGAAAGAATAGCGGCGATAGACCGCAACGTCCTGCGCCTCGGGCTCACGGAGCTCCTCTACGCCGACCGCGCGCAGGTGCCGGCCAAGGTCGCCATCAACGAGGCGATAGAACTCGCAAAAACGTTCGGCTCGAATTCCTCTGGGCGGTTCGTGAACGGAGTATTGGGTGCCGTCTATGTGGAATTGGGAGAGCCGGGCAAAGACGAAGGAGGCGCGCGGAAACAGCAGGCGCAGAAAACGGGTAAGATGCCCACGGAGTACCTCGCGGGCGCCGTCGTATACGCCCGGAGCAAGGGAGAGACGTACCTCGCCTTCGTGCACGACATTTTCGGGCACTGGACCATTTCGAAAGGCAAGGTGGAGGAAAACGAGGACATCCGCGCGGGCGCCGTGCGCGAGATAAAGGAGGAGATGGGGCTCGACATACGGATAGTGGAAGAGCTCGGCGTCAACGAGTACATCGCGAACGACTCGAAGATCGACGGCGGGAAGAAACGGAAGCGCGTTACGTACTTTCTCGCCGAAGCGCCGTTTGCGGAGCTGAAGCTCGGCCCCTCGGGCGGCCTCGACGACGCGCAGTGGTTCCCGCTCTCTGCAGTGGGGGACTTGAATTTTTACGACGACACGCTGAAGATCATTATTCCGGCGATCAATGAACTCGCCAAAAAAACATAGTTTACAGTTTACAGGTGACAGTTTACAGAAAAAACACTCATCGCATTTACTGTTCACTGTTCACTGTTCACTGTAAACTGCGCGGATATGTCTGACTTCTCGACATTTGAAAAACAGATCGGCCATACATTCGCGGACCGTCGGTTGATCGAGCAGGCGTTCACCCACCGCTCCTATCTGAATGAAAATCGCACGCCAGGGCGGGAGCACAACGAGCGGCTGGAGTTTTTGGGCGACGCCGTCTTGGAGCTCGTCGTGACTGAATTTCTGTACGCGAAATACCCCGCAAAGCCGGAGGGCGATCTTACCGCCTACCGCGCGGCGCTCGTAAATACGCAGAGCATCTCGGAGGCGGCCTCGAAGCTCGGCATGAACGCCTACCTGCTCCTCTCCCGCGGTGAAGCGCGCGACACGGGCCGCGCGCGGCAGATCATTTTGGCGAACGCGTTCGAAGCGCTCATCGGCGCTATCTACCTCGACTCCGGGTACGCGGCCGCGCGGGCGTTCATAGACGCCCAGCTTTTCCACAAGACGGACGAGGTCGTCTCGAAGCGGCTTTGGCAGGACGCCAAGAGCCGCCTGCAGGAGCTGGCGCAGGGAACGCTCGGCGTTACGCCCACCTACGAACTCTCGAGCCAGTCGGGGCCCGACCACGCGCGGCAATTCGTGATCGCCGCCTACATAGGAAGGGAAAAGGTCGCAACGGGCGAAGGAAGAAGTAAACAAGAAGCCGAACAGGACGCCGCGCAGAAAGCCCTCGCCGCCAAGGGGTGGTAGGCCGTTGACGTAATGGCTCGGTTATCGCCATCATCATCATCGTTCAATTTTCAATTTATGAACATATGTACATAAACTGAAATTTCAAGAGTCCTCGAAATGCTTACGCAGAATATGCGAGCCATCTACGTGTACAGCTTTTATGAAGGAGACAAACGGCAGGATGTCATGGAAGAGGGCAATCTCGCGCACCTCGTCTTCGCACGGATGCCGGTGGATCCATACGGAGCGTTGGTAGTATACGAAACCAAGGTTTTGTAGCATCCGGACGAAGGAAATGCGCACATGTGCCTTTTGCTTTGGGATGTCAAACACGACGACATGCCATTGGCCGTCCCATTTTTCGGGTTTCGGTATCGAGAGTGACCAGAGCTTATTTTCCTCAATTAGGCGCTGTCCTATCTCGGAGAGGGAATAGTTCTCATCGTGTACGCTCACGTACTTCTGCTCATGCAGTGCGTAAAGGCGCCGCTTTATCCACTTTCTATTTTTCTTTGTATCCTTCATCCGCAATCCTCGAAATATACGGCTGAGCGATCTCGGTGACGGAGTGGCTCCAATACCGACGATTAGTACGCCAAGCGCGATCATCTGCAACATCTTTATCGTACTTTCGCTCGGCCTTCGGATTTTCATATTCACGTAAAGTTACAGTTTATGGACATATGTACGTAAACTGTAACACGGCACAGACAGAGCCAAGAGGAAGAGACAGAGCAGAGGTCGAGCAGGACGCCGCGCAGAAAGCCCTCGCCGCCAAGGGGGTGGTACAATAAATATCGATGTATCTCAAATCCATCGAGCTTGTCGGGTTTAAATCCTTCGGAAGAAAGACGGAACTCGCCTTCGGGAGCCCGATAGTCGCCGTCGTGGGGCCCAACGGTAGCGGGAAATCCAACGTCGCCGAAGCGTTCCGCTTCGTACTCGGCGAGCAATCCATGAAATCCATGCGCTCGAAGCGCGGGGAGGATCTCATCTGGGGCGGCAGTCCCGGTTTGCCGCGGGCGAACCGGGGGGCGGTCAGGGTCGTCTTCGACAACGCGGACAGGCTCCTCGACCTCGACTTCAAGGAAGTCGTCATCGAGCGCGTGGTGTATCGCGACGGGCAGAACGAATATCTTTTGAACGGAACGGTAGTCCGCCTCAAAGACGTGATACGCCTCCTCGCCGGCGCCAACATCGGCGGCTCGGGCTACCAGATAATCTCGCAGGGCGAGGCCGACAGGATATTGAACGCGAGCCCTAAAGAGCGGCGGGAGATGGTGGAAGATGCGCTTGGCCTCAAGCTCTACCAGCACAAGAAAGCCGAGAGCGAGCGAAAGCTCGGGGAAACGGGCGTCAACATCGACAAGACGAAGTCGCTCCGCCGCGAGCTCGCGCCGCACATCAATTTCTTGCGCGTGCAGGTGGAAAAAATAGAAAAAGCGCGCGAGCTCAAAGAACAGCTCGCCGCAAAACTCAATGAGTACCTCGCGCGCGAACACGCGTGGATAAGCCAGGAGGACGCTCGGCTTTCGGAGGAGATACGCATGCACGAAACGGAACTGCGAAAACTCTCGGAGAGCGTCAGGGCGGCGCGCGGCGCGCGCGGGAGTTCGAGCGACGCCGCTCTCGCCGGTTTGCAGGGGAAGCTCGCCGAGCGCGAGGGCAAGCTTGCCGCCGCGCGCCGCGAGAGCGAGCGGCTCGCACGCGAGCTAGGCCGCGCCGAAGGCGCGCTCGAGGCCAACAACGTCACAGTAGAAGCGATCGTTCCGGTGCCGCATGTGAGGAACTTCGCGCGCGAGCTCGACGCGACCGTTTCCGAACTCGAGCGCGTGGACGATATCGCGCGCGTGCGCTCCGTCCTTCAGGATATCCGCTCTCGCATCAAGTCGTTCATCGAGGGCCTCTCCGGCGCCGCGCCCGTGACGAACGAGGAGGTCAAACAGCAGGTGAAATCGCTTGCCGACTCGCTCGCGCGCGTCCGAGAGGAGGAGACGAACCTTGCCGACGAGCTCGAATCTCTGCGGAAGGGCATCGCGGAGGCGCGCGAGAGCGGTTTTGCCGCCGAGCGGGACCTTGTGGCGCTGGAGGCGTCGGTACGGGAAGCGCAAAGCAAACTCGGGGGTGTCCGTGCGGCGCGCGAGAACATCGCCGAAGCGCGCCGCCGGTTCGAGGAAGAGGTGCGCGAGGGGATCGCTCTCGTTGGCGCGGCGGTTCATTCGTGGGAGAAGGCGGAGATACCGCCCGGCGCACTTTCGGAAGAGCGAAGCGTGCAGGAAAAGCGGCGGCGCGATATCGAGCGCCTGAAGATAAAGATAGAGGAGTCGGGCTCGGGGAGCGGGGAGGCCGTCGTGAAGGAGTTCACGCAAACAAAAGAACGCGACGAATTCCTCGCGAAGGAACTCGCCGACCTCGAAGCCTCGGCGGCCTCGCTCAAAGACATCATCGCCGAGCTCGAAAAGACCATCGACGCGCGCTTTCACGAAGGGCTGAAACTAATCAACGAGGCCCTCAAAAATTTCTTTACGAAGCTCTTCGGCGGCGGCTACGCGAAGCTTTCCGTCGAACAGCCCCGAAGGAAACCGCTTCGCGGTTCCTACGGGGCAGGCCCCGCCGATGACGACATTGAGGACGACGATATACCGGAAGAGGAGGAGCTCTATGCGGGGCTTTCGATATCCGTTTCGTTGCCTCGCAAGAAGATACACGGATTGGAGGTTCTCTCGGGCGGGGAGCGCGCGCTTACCTCTATCGCACTCATTTTTTCGATGACGCAGGTGAATCCTCCGCCCTTCCTCGTTCTCGACGAGACCGACGCCGCGCTCGATGAGGCGAACAGCAAACGCTATGCCGACATGATCCTCGGTCTCGGAGCAAAATCCCAGCTCATCGTCATCACCCACAATCGCGCCACGATGGCCGCCGCGGGCGAGCTCTACGGCGTTACCATGAGCGGCGATGGCGTCTCCAAATTGTTGTCCGTAAAACTCGAAGAGGCGGAACGAGTTGCGAAATAGGGCCGACTTTGATACTGTTTCGCGACATATGTTGAAGATACGAATGCAGAGGACGGGGCGGACGAATGCGCCATCGTTCCGCATTGTCGTCGTCGAGCACACCGAGAGTCCGAAGACGGGGAACGTCGTCGAAAAGCTCGGCACGTATAATCCGAAGACGAAGGAGCGCACCTTGAACGGCGAGCGCATACAGTACTGGCTTTCGGTGGGAGCGAAGGCGTCGGATACGATGCACAATATGCTCATATCCGCGGGCATCATCGAGGGAAAAAAAGTGAACGTCCTGCCGCAGAAGTCGCCGCCGAAAAAGGAAAGTGAACAGAAAGAACCCGAGACGAAACCCGCCTCCGCCGAAGGCTTCGACGAGGCGAAGGACGAAGTTCCGGCTCCTGGGCTAAAAGATGACGTGAAGCCCGAGGTTCCAGAAGGGGACAAAGGGGAAGAACGGGAAAAAAAGGAAGAAAAAGCGGCCTAGCTTGGTATACTACTAACTACTTACTACTTACTACTAACTACTGACTATTCCCGTATGGAACGAGATCAGCAATTCCTGGAGTACGTTGTGAAGGCATTGGTCGACAATCCGGACGACGTGAAGATTAATCGCACGGTGGATGAGATGGGCGTGCTTCTCACACTTAGTGTTCACAAAGACGACATGGGCAAGGTGATAGGCAGGAGCGGGCAGACCGCGAAGGCCATTCGTACCGTGCTTCGCGTCGTCGGCATGAAGAACGATGCGCGCGTCAATCTCAAAATAGAGGAGCCCGAGGGGAGCGAGCGCGGGCAGGAAATGGGCGGATCTGGCTCGCGGGCATCCAGCGAACCATACGTGCGCGACACGACTGTTGACGATGTGATAAAGGACCTTAAGGGGGAATAGCTTTCAGCTATCGGCTTTCAGCTTTCAGACCGAAACATTTCTGCATTTTCTGACAGCTGACAGCTGAAACCTGAAAGCTGCGTCCTATGCTTCACTTCCACATCATCACACTCTTTCCCGAGTCCATTGAGCCGTATCTAAAGAGCTCGATAATCGGTCGTGCGCAGAAAGATAAAAAGATAAAGATATCTTTTTACGATCCAAAGAAGTTTACCCGTGATAAATATGGTCGCGTCGATAGGCGGCCGTACGGCGGAGGCCCCGGCATGGTATTGGAGCCTGAAGGCGTGCTTCGCGCGGCGCAGAAAGCCCTTCGACGAGCTCATGGTAAAGCGACAGAGAAGATATTTTTCGCGACGGACGGCGCGGTATTTGATGAGGCGATGGCAAAGCGGCTCGCAAAGAAAAAAGATATCCTACTGATTGCCGGACACTACGAAGGAGTCGATGCGCGCGTGCAGAAAATATTGAAAGCGAAAAAAATCTCGATGGGCCCGTACGTCTTGACGGGAGGTGAGCTACCGGCCGCGACCGTCATCGACGCCGTCGCGCGCTTCGTGCCCGGCGTGCTTGGCAAGGCCGAATCGCTCGAACGCTCCCGCGTTTCCTCTCCCGAAGTGTATACCCGGCCTGAAACGCTCGTCTGGAAGGGGAGAAAGTACCGCGTGCCGAAGGTCCTTCTCACCGGACATCACGCGAAGATAGACGAATGGAAGAAATCACGCAGAACCTCGGGAGGGTAACCTGCGGAGATTGGAGATAGACAACATATAAGATGGTTTGTCAAGCTTGAACGCGCAGGGGGCGGGTGGTACAATTCCGCGACATTTGCTTGTGAGCTGATTGAGTTGCGGTCGCGCTTTGCAGCAAATCCGCCGGGGGCGGAGCATCGGAAGATGCGTTTGCATACGAAAATTTAATAACGAGCAAACCTGCGGCGTGTCGCGCCGTACGGGTACGTTGTTGGAAAAATGGCGAAAACCAAAGCGCGGCCGCAGAAATACTTCGGACGGCACCGAGAACCCCTCGTGAAGCTCCCGTCGCTCGTCGAATCGCAGATCGCGTCGTTCCGCGAATTCATCGAGACCGGCGCGGAGCGCGTCTTCAAGGAGTTCTCTCCGATCGGCGATCACTCGGGAAAGAAGTTCGAATTGAGGCTCGCGAAGTTCACGTTCGGCGAGTTGCGCTGGGACGAGTACTACGCGAAACGCACCATGCGCACCTACGAGGCGCCGCTCTCGATGGTCGTGAAGCTCAAGAACAAAACGACGGGCACGGAAAAGGAGCAGGAGATCTTTCTCGCGGATTTCCCGTGGATGACGGCGCACGGCACATTCATCATCAACGGCGTCGAGCGCATCATCGTGCCGCAGCTCGCTCGAAGCTACGGGGTATTTTTCGAGTCCGTTCCCTACAAGGGCAAGGGCTATTTCGCGGCGAAGATCATTCCCGCGCGCGGCGTGTGGATAGAGATAGAATCCGATCCCGACGGCGGCTTGTACGTGAAGATAGACCGCAAGCGCCGCTTTCCCGTCACCTCGCTTTTGCGCATTCTGGGCCTCGCGGCCGAAAAAGAGATCATGGGCAAGTTCGAGAACTCGCGCCCGGCCTCGGAAGCGATACACGCGACCCTGGCGCACGACAACGCGCACACGCCCGAGGAGGCGTACGTGGAGATCTACCGGCGGTTGCGCGACGGCGACATCGCGACTCCGGAGAGCGCGCGCGAGCACGTGCGGTCCATTCTTTCGCCGGAGCGGTACGACTTCTCGCGCGTCGGCCGCTTCCATTTCAACCGCCGCTTCGGACTTGGCACGAAAGACGCGGATCTTTCGCGCGCGACGCTCTCGCTCGAAGACATCGCTCGCATCGTGACACACATCGCGGAGCAGAACGCAAATCCGGCGGCAGAGGCCGACGACATAGACCATTTGGGCTTTCGCCGCGTGCGTTTCGCCGGGGAGCTTCTCGAACAGCGCATGCGCGTGGGCCTTTCCCGCATGAAGCGCAACATTCAGGACCGCATGGCGATGGTTGATCCGGAGACGACGCTTCCGGTGCATTTCGTGAATCCCCGCCCGTTCCAGGCCGCGATCCGCGAGTTTTTCACGACGGATCAGCTCTCTCAGCTCATGCAACAGTACAACATCCTCGACGAGATCGAGCATTTGCGCACGCTCTCCACGCTCGGCCGCGGCGGCCTCACGAGCGAGCGCGCGGGCCTTGAAGTGCGCGACGTGCACTCGTCGCACTACGGCCGCGTCTGTCCCATCCACACGCCGGAGGGCAAGAACATCGGCCTCGTCCTGCACATGTCGCTCTACGCCCGGCCCAACGAGTTCGGAATCATCGAGACGCCGTACGCGAAAGTCGAGAAGGGGCAGGTCGGCAAGGAGATAGCCTATCTGAACGCGCTCGAAGAAGAGCGGTATGCCATCGCGCACGCGGCCACGGAGCGCGACGAGGACGGCCGCATCACCGAGAAGTTCGTCGAGGTGCGAAAGAGCGGGAAGCCGACCCTCGTGAAGCGCGACGACGTGGACTACATCGAGGTGGCGGGAAACCAGCCCTTCTCGGTGGCGACCTCGCTCATTCCCTTCGTCGAGAACGACGACGCCAACCGCGCTCTCATGGGCTCCAACATGCAGAAGCAGGCCGTGCCCCTCGTCATTCCGGAGGCTCCGCTGGTCGCGACCGGCGTCGAGGGCGCCGCCGCGCGCGACTCCGGCCGCCTCGTCCTCGCGGAAGAAGCGGGCGAGGTCGTCTACGCGGACGCGCAGGCGATTAAAGTGAAGAACGCGGACGGAAAGACGAAAGAATACCCGCTCGTCAATTTTTCGCGCACCAACGGCTTCACGACCTTCCACCAGCGTCCGGCTGTTTCCACGGGCGATCACGTGAAAAAGGGAGGAGTTCTCGCCGACACCTCCACCTCCGTGGGCGGACAGCTCGCGATCGGGCAGAACGTGCGCGTCGCGTTCCTCCCGTGGTTCGGCGCCAACTACGAGGATGCCATCGTCATCTCCGAGCGTCTCGCGAAAGACGCGCGCTTCACCTCGATCCACATGGAGGAGTTCGTCTGCGTCGTGCGCGACACCAAGCTCGGACCCGAGGTGACGACCCACGACATCCCCAACGTCTCCGAGTTCAAATTGCGCAATCTCGACGAGGACGGCGTCGTCCGCATCGGCGCGGAAGTGCGCCCCGGCGACATTCTCGTGGGCAAGGTAACGCCGAAGGGCGAGACCCAGCTCACGCCCGAGGAGCGCCTTTTGCACGCGATCTTCGGCGAGAAGGCCAAAGACGTGAAGGACACAAGCCTCCGAATGGAGGGCGGCAAGCGCGGCCGCGTCGTCGGCGTAAAGATATTTTCGCGCGAAACGGGCGACCAGCTCGAAAGCGGCGTCATCAAGCGCGTGCACGTGGAGGTGGCACAGCTTCGCACGATCTCGGTGGGGGACAAGCTCGCCGGACGCCACGGCAACAAGGGCGTCATATCGCGCGTGCTTCCCGAGGAAGACATGCCGTTCGACGAACAAGGGAAACCCGTCGACATTATATTGACCCCGCTCGGCGTTCCTTCCCGCATGAACCTCGGGCAGATCCTCGAACTCCATCTTGGGCTCGCGGCGGAAAAGCTCGACTACCAGGCCATCGTGCCTTCCTTCGCGGGCGCGACGGAGGATGAGATACGCAAGGAATTGAAAACGGCGGGCGTTTCCGAGACGGGGAAGCGCATCCTCTTCGACGGCCGCACCGGCGAGGCGTTCGCCCAGCCGGTCTCCGTCGGCACGATGTACATGCTGAAGCTCCACCACATGGTGGAAGACAAAATACACATGCGAAGCATCGGGCCGTACTCGCTCACCACCCAACAGCCCCTCGGCGGCAAAGCGCAGAACGGCGGCCAGCGCGTGGGGGAAATGGAAGTGTGGGCCTTCCTCGGCTACGGCGCCGCGTATTCCCTGCGCGAGATCCTGACCATCAAGTCGGACGACATTCTCGGCCGCTCGGCCGCATTCGACGCCATCGTATCAGGCAGGCGCATCGAGGAGAGCCACACGCCGGCCACGTTCAACGTGCTCGTGCGGCATCTGCGGGGCCTTGGGATAGACATCGAGTTCATGGAAGCAGGGATGCAGTAAAGACACAAAACACAGATATGCACAAAACACAAATAAAACACAAAGCACAGACGACCGAAAACACAAACGCCGTGTCCGTTTTAGTCTTTGATATGTTTGTGTTTTTCGTCTTTATTTGTGCTTTGGTTCCTGTGCTTTGTGCTTTCATATTGTATGCGTAAAAAAGACGTCATTCCGCAGGATTTCACGGCAGTCGCGATGCGGCTCGCTTCTCCCGATCGCATCGGTGAGTGGAGTTCCGGCGAGATCACGAAGCCCGAGACCATCAACTACCGCACCCAGCGTCCGGAAAAGAACGGGCTTTTCGACGAGCGCGTCTTCGGCCCGGAAAAGGACTACGAGTGCTACTGCGGCAAGTACCGCGGCATCCGCTTCCGCGGCATCGTCTGCGAGAAGTGCGGCGTCGAGATCACGCGCGCGATCGTCCGCCGCGAGCGCATGGGCCACATCGACCTCGCGACCCCCGTCTCGCACATCTGGTTTTTGCGCGGCATTCCCTCGCGCATCGCCCTCATGCTCGGCCTCTCCGCCGCCGAGGTCGAAAAGGTCGTCTATTTCGCCGGCTACATCGTAACGCACGTCGACGAAAGCGAGCGCGCGCGACTCCTCAAGGACCTCGAGCAGGAGTTCCAGGTCAAGACAAAGGCGGCCGCGAGCGCCGACGTGAAGACGGACCTCAAGGAAAAAGCCCAGAAGGCGAAGAAGGAGATCGAATCCATCCGTATCGGCGCCGTTCTCGACGAGGCCAGCTACCACCTTTTCGCCGTGAAATTCGGCGCGATGTTCCGGGCCGCCATTGGCGCGGAAGCCCTCTACAACATCCTGAAGCAGATCGACGTCAGGGAATTCATCAAGCGGCTCAAGGGACAGCAGGAAAAGGCCCCGGCGGCGGAACGCGAAAAACTGCGCAAGCGCCTCGCGCTCGCCGAGAGCCTCGAACGCTCGGGCGTGCGGCCCGAGTGGATGTTCCTCACGCGCCTTCCCGTAGTCCCCCCGGCGTTGCGCCCCATGGTCGCGCTCGAAGGCGGCCGACACGCGTCCTCCGACCTCAACGATCTCTACCGCCGCGTCATCAACAGAAACAACCGCCTGAAGCGTCTCCAGGCCATCCACGCGCCGGAAGTCATCCTCCGCAACGAGAAGCGCATTTTGCAGGAAGCGGTAGACGCCCTGCTCGACAACTCCATGCGCCGCGGCGCGGGCGTGCTCGGCATTCTGGGAGGCCGCCGCAGGGCGCTGAAGTCGCTCGCGGACTACCTGAAGGGGAAGCACGGCTACCTGCGCCAGAATCTCCTCGGGAAGCGCGTGGACTACTCGGGCCGCTCGGTCATCGTCGTCGGCCCCGATCTCGCGCTCGACGAGTGCGGATTACCCAAGCACATGGTCTTGGAGCTCTTCCGCCCGTTCGTGATACAGGGATTGCTCGCGCGCGAGCTCGCCTACAACATTCGCGGCGCGGGCCGCCTCATCGAGGACGAAGCGCCCGAAGTGTGGCCCATTCTCGAAGAGGCGATACAGAACAAGTACGTGCTTTTGAACCGCGCGCCGACCCTGCACCGCCAGTCCATCCAGGCGTTCCGCCCCGTGCTTATCGAGGGCAACGCCATCCAGGTACACCCGCTGGTGTGCCCGGCCTACAACGCCGACTTCGACGGCGACGCCATGGCCGTGCACGTGCCGCTCTCCGAAGCCGCCCAGCTCGAGGCCGCGAAGATAATGTCGGCCAACAAAAACGTCCTGAAGCCGGGGTCCGGCGACGTCGTCGTCGCATCGAAACTCCTCGACATCATGCTCGGTTGCTACTGGATGACGAAATCCGTGGACGGCCTCAAGGGCGAAGGCAAGGCTTTCCCCTCCACCAACGCCGCGATCACCGCGTACGATTTCGGCGGCGTGGACCTTCGCGCGAAGATACGGGTCTTGCCGGGCGAGAGCAAGAAATACGAGCACTTCGACAGCGCGGTGTTCGAGACGACCGTCGGGCGCCTCCTGTTTAACTCCGTCCTGCCGAGCGATTTCCCGTTCGTCAACGAGGAGATAACCAACAAGCGCATGCAGGCCCTCGTGCAGAATCTCGTCACGCACTACAAGCTCGACGGCATCCCCGCGATCCTCGACAAAATAAAGGCGTTCGGCTTCCGCTACGCGACCTACGCGGGCATCACGTGGTCGCTTTCCGACGTCGTCGTGCCGAACGTGAAGGAGGAGCTCGTCAGGGAGGGGCGCGAAAAGGCCGCGAAAGAGCAGGAGAACTACCTGCAGGGACTCCTCACGGAGCAGGAGCGCCGCAGGATGACGATCGAGATATGGGGAAAGGTTTCCGGGGAATTGCGCAAGCACGTTTTGGCATCGCTCGATACGAACGGGCCCGTGCACGACATGATAACTTCGGGCGCGCGCGGCAGCGCCGTCCAGCTCCACCAGATGGCCGGCATGAAGGGCCTCATCACCAACCCGCGCGGGGAGATCATCGAGTTCCCCATCACCTCGTCCCTGAAAGAAGGCCTCACGCCCATCGAGTATTTCATCTCGACGCACGGCGCGCGGAAGGGCCTCGCCGACACGGCGCTGAACACCGCGCGCGCCGGCTACCTGACACGGCGCCTCTTCGATGTCGCGCACGACGTCATCATTCTCGAAGACGATTGCGGCACGAAGGAAGGAGTCGTCATCCGCCGGCCGGGCAAGGAGAACATCGGCGGCTCGTTCGAAGACAGGATCGTCGGGCGCGTGCTTGCGGAGGATGCCGCTCCGTTCAAGCGCAACGCGCTTCTCTCTCGCGACGACGCGAAGGCGATAGAAGACGGCGGCGCGGAGGAGGTGATCGTCCGCTCGCCCATGACGTGCCGGGTCGCGAGGGGCGTATGCCAGAAGTGCTACGGCATGGACCTCACGACGGGCGAGCTTGCCGACCTCGGCGAAGCCGTCGGCGTCGTCGCCGCGCAAGCGATCGGCGAGCCGGGAACCCAGCTCACGATGCGCACCTTCCACACGGGGGGCGTCGCGACGGCGGGCGGCGACATCACCATGGGCCTGCCGCGCGTCGAGGAGATATTCGAGAGCCGCATGCCCAAGGCGCCGGCCACGATGGCCCGCGTCTCCGGCGTCATTTCCGATATCGTGAAGGACGGCCCGGAAACGGTCATCACCATCGTCCCCGAGACCGCGAGCGCGAAGACGGGGAAATCCGCGAAGCGCGAGACCGAGTACCGCGTGCATCCCTTGCGGAGCATCGTCGTCAAGGAGGGAGACTCGGTGCAGAAGGCCGACTTTCTTACCGACGGCTCGGCCGACCTCGAGGAGCTTTTCCTGCTCGCCGGGAAAGAGCGCGCGCAGGAATACATCATCAACGAGATCACTCGCATCTACGAACTGCAGGGCGTTTCGACCGCGCGCAAGCACCTCGAAATAATCGTCAAGCAGATGTTCAGCCGCGTCTCGGTAACGGGTACCGGCGATACGGGCTTCTCGGCGGGCGACATCGTCGCCGATTTCGAATTCGAGCGCGTGAACAAGGAAGCGAAGGAGAACGAGAAAGAGCCTGCGCGCGGCAAACAGCTCTTGCTCGGCATCACCGAGGTATCGCTCACGCGCGCGTCGTTCCTCTCCGCCATCTCGTTCCAGAACACCCCTAGGAAGCTCGCCGAAGCGGCCGTTGCGGGCTCGGTAGACCGCCTCGTCGGCCTCAAGGAAAACGTCATCATCGGCCGTCTCATCCCGGCCGGCACCGGTTTTCCGGGGAGCAAAAAGCACGAGATGATAGCGCAAATGGAAGCCGAATTCGCCGCACAGGCGCCGGTGGAGCTTCCGACGACCGACCGCGCCCGCGACAGAATCGAACGCTAAAATTTTTCCCCATAACGACATCGTAAGTCGTTATGGTTGCCGCCGTGTGCCGGAGCACGAAGAATCTATCTCACTTGATTGAAAAGGATACCTCGTCTTTACGCGCGTCATATTTTCAAGGCCAATAAGGCCTCCGTACGTATCGAATATCCATTGGCGGATAATCGTCGCGACCCTTTCATCATCATTCCTCGGAAATGGCGGCCACTTTCCGAAACGATCTCCTGCCATACGCGGTTTCGGATAAAAGTATAGCATTCGAATCCGGCTTTAATTCCGTCGCTCGAAGGCGCATAATGGAGCCGATGGCAGGGGATACGGTGCAACAGATCAAAGACAGACTCTCGATTGTCGACGTCGTGTCGCAATACGTGAAGCTGGAACGAAGCGGCGCGAATTTGCGCGCGCGGTGTCCTTTCCACGCGGAGCGGACCCCCTCCTTCTTCGTTTCGCCGGAGCGCGGCACGTATCACTGCTTCGGATGCAGTGTCGGCGGCGATGTATTTAGTTTCGTCGAGCAGATCGAGGGATTGGATTTCAAGGGCGCGCTCAAAGTGCTCGCGGAGAAGGCGGGCGTGGAGGTCGTGTACTCGCGCGGCGGCAAGCAGGAAAAGGACGTGCGCGAACGGCTCTTCGAGCTTATGGAAGCGGCGACGATCTTCCAT
>Ga0155250_130_pt1 | contig 15345 bp, 12 predicted proteins | sample RifCSPhighO2_02_FD_106218 | JGI IMG/M metagenome (GOLD analysis project Ga0155250, IMG submission 106218) | Candidatus Kaiserbacteria bacterium RIFCSPHIGHO2_02_FULL_59_21
ACCAGTTATGTCCCTGTCAAGCAATCAGGAATTTCGGATCGAACGTTCTCCGTTTCTTGAGAAGCGCGACAGCGATCCGCAGGATCTTCCTCGAGAGCACGCACATGATGGCGTTGTGGTGGAGACCTCGCTCCTTGTACCGCTTGTATACCGCGTTCATCGGCTGGTGCGAGAAGGAGCCGAAGACCGCAAGATACAGGGCGTGGCGCAGGAACGGAGAGCCGCGCTTCGAGATCGGGCCGTACGAGCCACGTGCGCCCCCGCTCTGCTTCACCGAAGGGTCGAGTCCGGCAAAGGCGACGATCTGCTCCGTCCTCTCGAAACGGTTCAGAGGAGAGAGCTCGGCGAGAATGGTCGCAGCGATGAAGGGAGAGACTCCGGGGATCGAGTCGAGGTACTTCAGATCGTTCCCCCCGCTCCATTCTCCGACAATGGCTTCCTGCATGGCCTTGCATCGTTTTTCGAGAAGCGGGAAGATGCCGTGCTTGGAAACGCCTCGATATTCTTTGAGGTACCGCTCGTGCAGAAGATAGATCGTGGCGGTGGAGCGGAGCTTCCAGTAGTGCCGCACGAGCGCCTTCTTCTGCGCCAGCTCCGCCGTCTCGACAAAACGAAACCCGTACCCCTGCGATGCTAGGAATGCGAGGTGCGTGGCGTCCACCTTGTCGGTCTTTCGTTTCCTGATGGAGTGCCTCGCGATTTGCTTGGTGTGGAGCGGATTTGCGACCTTCACGAAGAAGCCCCGATCGGTGAGCGTACGCGCGGCGAGCCAGTGGTACGGGCCGGTGCTCTCAAGGAGGATGGGATCGAGAGTGCCGACGCTTTTCGTCTCAAGATGGACAACGAGTTTCCGGAGTCCGATACTGGTGTTGGGAAAGGGGGCTGTGATTGCCGTTTTGCCATCAGTATCCCTGATGCTTGCAACCAGCTCCCTCTTCCCAACGTCAATGCCAACAGATTGATTCATGGTGTTGTGGTTAGCTATTCAACTGTCAAAGAAAGAAGAGAAAAGAGAAGAAAGAAACCGACGCGCAGGCCTGTTCGTGTTCGGCGCTCGAAGCGCAACCAGCAATTGGCGTTCGGTGTGTCAACGGAGCGATATTCCTCGGGAGAAGCTCGAAGCTTCGGCGGATGGGATCGTCTCCGTTTCCATTATCGCCCCTCTAATTCAAGGATACAGGCGGATGCCGAGGGTGACACCCCATTGGGCTGGACGACCACTAGCGATGACAGAATGCACGAGGCTCCATATTGCATTTGGATTTGCATCCAAACGGCTCACATACCCTTTATGTGAGCCGTTTGCCCCCGCCCCGCCGCCCATTCAATTTTCAAAAACCCCCGCGAAATGGATGTGCATGCCTGTCCGCCTTTGGCGGAGAGGATTGGCGGCGGGGCGGGGGCGGGCACCAAGTCGAATCGGACCACTCCCGTACAAAGCCACTACGCGCGCGGAGCGCGCGACATCAGTTCTCGCGCTCGAAAAAGGTTCGAGCTTGGTCGTATAATGTAGCATCGTAAAATTCGCTCGCACGCTCGCTCATCGCGGGGCGGGCCATTTTTTCTGCTGGGTTTTCTGTGGATAGCGGCGCCTCGCGCGGCGGGTATACTGGGCGCACCATTTCCGCTATGCCAGACCCGAGCTCGATCCTCATGTTCCTCGGGTTCGGTGTCGCGGCCTACTCGGTGGTCGGCAACGACAGTATCCAGACCCTAGGCACCTTCATCGCCTCCAACCAGACGGTCAAGTGGTACTACCAGTGGCTTTTCGCCGCTTCCATCCTGGTCGCGGTCGTCCTCTACAGCTACTTGGCGTTCGGCGGCGACATCTCCTACGGACGTCTCGAAACGATTCCCTTCGAGTCTACGCAGTGGTTCCATCTCGCGGCCCCGCTCGTGCTTCTCATCCTCACGCGCATGGGCATTCCCGTCTCCACCTCGATACTCGTTTTGAGCGCGTTCACTTCCTCGGTCGTTTTCAGCAGTATCCTCACGAAATCCGCGCTTGGCTACGGCATCGCGGCCGTCGTCGCGTACGGATTGTGGTACCTGATAAGCAGCTGGGACAACAAAAGCAATCCGGTCGCGCCGGAGCGCGAGCGCTACTGGCGCGTCGCGCAGTGGCTCGGCACGGCGTTCCTCTGGAGCACGTGGCTCGCGCACGACGTCGCCAACATCGCCGTCTTTCTCCCGCGCGAGATGGGCGCCGGAACGCTCTTCTTAGTGCTCGCCACATTCGTGCTCGGTCTCGGATACATGCTCTACCGCCGCGGCGGCGCCATCCAGCACATCGTCCTGGAAAAGACCAACACCAACTACCTCCGGAGCGCCACCCTGATAGACCTCTGCTACGCGCTTATCCTCCTCTTTTTCGTCAACCTCAACAGCGTCCCGATGTCGACGACCTGGGTCTTCCTCGGCCTCCTTTCCGGCCGCGAGCTCGCGATCGCGACGAAAACGGCCGACTACAAGTTCAAGAACGTCTTCCCGATAGTCGGCAAGGACATGCTCCGGCTCCTCTTCGGTCTCGCGATCTCGATCGCGATAGCGCTCCTCGTGCAGAACTACGCGGCCGGCGCGTGAGGATTTACTCCGGCGTCGGCCGCGCGCGGTGTTTGGACGCGGACTCTCGTAAGAAACCGCCGTGCGGGGTATACTGCCTCGAATGCAGGGAATCCTCGCGCACCTACGCTCAAAAGCCATGCTGTACGGCGCCGCCGTGCTTCTCGGCGCGTTCATCTTCTTTTTCTCGGGACGCGGGAACGGGAATGAACAGCTCCTTACAATCGCGCGGGGCCCCTTCGTGCAGGAGGTGAGCGTTTCGGGGAAGGTCGTCGCGGCGCAAGACGTCGAACTGGGCTTTTCGCAGAGCGGCCGCGTCGCCGGCGTGTACGCCAAGGCGGGCGATCGCGTGCGCGCGGGCGCGTCCCTCGCGGAACTGGAAAACGATGACGCGCGCGCGGGCGTCTTGCAGAAGGAGGCGGCGCTCGAGCGCGAGCGGGCCTCGCTCGCTCTCTTGGAAGAAGGGACGCGCCCCGAAGAAATAGCGGTCGCGCGCTCGGAAGTGGAGCGCGACGAGGTCGCGCTCGCGCAGGCGCGCGGCGCGCTCGTCGAGGCCGTGCAGGATGGCTTCACGACCTCCGACGACGCCGTGCGCAATACGCTCGACCAGTTCATAGATACTCCCCGCACGGCCCCCCAGCTCGACTTCATCGTGAACGATTCGCAGCTTGAGAACAAGGTCGAGAACGCGCGCCTCGCCATGGAGGGTACGCTTGCCGCATGGCAGGGGAGCGTCGCGACGCTCGACGTATCCGGTCTGCCCGCCGCCCTGCCGGAGGCGCAGGGAAATCTCTCCGGCGTCTCCTCCCTGCTTACCGACGCGAGCGCGGCTCTCAACAAGGCGGTGCTTACGGGGAGCGTTACCCAGGCGGTCGTCGACGGCTACAAGACCGACGTCGCTTCCGCGCGTTCCTCCATAAACGCCGCCATCTCGTCCCTCTCCGCCGCGATCACCGCGGAGAAGAACGCCGTCTCCGCCCTCGAAACGTCGCGCAGAAGCCTCGCGCTCAAAGAAGCCGGCGCGCGCGGAAGCGACGTCGCCGCGCAGGAAGCGAACGTGAAGGCGGCCGAGGCGGAGCTCGCGAACGCGCGCGCCCAGCTTGCGAAAACGCTGGTCCGCGCGCCCTTCACCGGCATCGTAACGAGGATGGATTTCAAAACGGGCGCCATCGCCTCCGCGAACGTCCCCGGAGCCGGCATGGTTTCCGACGGCGTCTTCCAGATAGAGAGCTTCGTGCCGGAGGTCAACATCGCGCTCATCGAGGTCGGCGACGGGGCAAGCGTAACGCTCGACGCGTACGGCTCGGATGCCGCGTTCAGCGCGTCGGTCATCTCGATCGATCCGGCCGAAACGGTCCGCGACGGCGTCTCGACCTATCGCTCGCTCCTCCTCTTCTCCGGCGCCGATCCGCGGATCAAGCCGGGCATGACGGCGAACGTGCGCATCACGACGGACATGCGCGACGGCGTCATCGGCATTCCGCAGGGAATAGTAACGGAACGCGAAGGGAAGAAATACGTGCGCGTGAAGGCGGGAGACGCGATCGCCGAGCGCGAGGTTTCGACGGGCGCGGTTTCCTCTCTGGGCAATATCGAGATACTCTCGGGCCTTTCCGAGGGCGAAACGGTCGTTCTTTCGCCGGGTTCATGATGCCTTTGAACGTCCGCATCGGCTTTTTTCTCGCGCTCCGGGCCCTTCGCCGCGCTTCGCCCTGGACGACCTCTCTCATCATTTTCGTGATGATTCTTACGTTTCTCAACCTCGTCGTCATATCGGGAATACTCGTGGGCCTTTTGCAGGGTGCGATAAACGCGGCGCGCACCAAATATACGAGCGATGTCATCGTCTCATCGCTAAACGACAAGCAGTACATCGAAAACAGTCAAAATATTATCGCGCTCATCGAGACACTGCCGGAAGTAGAGGCGATAACGCCGCGCTACCGGGAGGGTGGCATTTTGGAGGCGAATTACAAAACGCGGAAAGAAACGGATAAGCCAAACACAGCCGTCGCGCAAGTCATTGGCATACATCCTTTAAGAGAAAATACGGTAACGGGAGTCGGCGCAGATATCATCGAGGGCTCGTTTCTCCGGGAGGGCGACTACGACATGGTGGTGCTTGGGCACTACCTCGTAAAAAAGTACATACCCATCGAATCGCCCGCCTTCACCTCTCTCGAAAATATAAGCATTGGAACGAAGATCCGTTTGAAGGTGGGGGACGTGATGCGCGAAGTAACGGTAAAGGGAATCATCAAGACAAAAGTAGACGATGTGTCACTCTCTGCATTCATGGTCGATTCGCAATTTCGCAGCATGATAGGACGCAACGATGGCAACGTGGATGAGATCGCAATAAAGCTTAAAGAAGGCGTGGATCCCATTGGGGTCAAGAACGCGCTCATCCTTCGAGGCGTGGCTAAAGAAGCCAGGGTGCAAACGTACGAAGACGCGCAACCGCAATTCTTGAAAGACATTATTGCGACCTTCAGAATGCTCGGGAATGTTTTCTCCTCTCTGGGGCTCGTTGTGGCAACTACAATGATCTTTATCGTTATCTTCATCAATGCGCTCACGCGCCGGAAATATATCGGCATTCTTAAAGGCATAGGGATCAGCGGGCGCGCCGTCGAGTTTTCCTACGTCTTCCAGTCGATCTTCTACGCCGTCATCGGCTCGGCGGCGGGTCTCGCGCTCGTGTACGGCTTCCTCGTGCCGTACTTCCTCGCGCATCCGATCGATTTTCCCTTCAGCGACGGCATCCTCGTCGCGCCCGTCGAGCAAACGTTCTTCCGCGTCGGGCTCCTCGTCGTTTCGACGATCGTCGCGGGATACGTCCCCGCGTGGATGATAATCCGAAAGAACACGCTCGATTCGATCCTCGGAAGGAATTAAGTTATTTCTAAACTCGCGTATGCTCGTCGAGAAAAACTAACATGATCGAAACAAAACAACTCGTCAAAACATTCAGGAGCGGCAGCGTCGTAACGCCGGTCTTGAAGGGCATCGATTTCAGGGCGCGCGCGGGCGAGTGGGTGGCGATCATGGGGAGGAGCGGCGCGGGCAAGAGCACCTTTCTCTACCAAATGAGCCTGCTCGACGATCCGACGGGCGGGGAGATACGCATCGACGGCGAGAACGCGCATGCGATGAGTGCGAACGAGAAAATGCTTTTCCGTCTCTTTCGTTTCGGTTTCGTATTCCAGGACTACGCGCTTCTTCCCGAACTCACGGCGCTCGAGAACGTCGCGCTCCCGCTCCTCATGGCCGATCTCGGCAAGGGGGAAGCGTATGCGAGGTCGACCGCCGCCCTCGGGCGCGCGGGCCTTGGCGCGCGCCTGAACAATCTCCCGAGCGAGCTTAGCGGAGGCGAGCAGCAGCGAGTTTCCATCGTGCGCGCGGTCGCGCACGAGCCGAAGATACTCTTCGCCGACGAGCCGACCGCGAACCTCGACAACGATTCCGCGCGGCGCATCATGGAGATATTCACGGAGCTCCACAGGGCAGGCCAGACCATCATCATGGTGACGCACGAGATGGAGTACGCGAAGCTCGCCGAGCGCATCGTCCACATAGACGACGGCCTCATCGTCTCCGAAGAGAGACGCTAGATTCTTTATCGTGGAAACTCCATGTTCTTCCATGGCTCCGATATCGCACGAATGTAACAGCTGTTACATTCGTGCGATATCATCATGTGCGTCACGCCGAGTTTTTCCGATCTGCGCGGGAAATTTCCAGTTCCAGAATTGCCACTGTCATCGGCGGCATGGTAACATCGGCATCATGGCAGAAAGAGCGGAACGTGATTGGTTGCATCGTTCCACGGTACAAAAGAGCCTCGCGGATCTTAGGGAGAGAGGATTTACGCGGGCCGGAGATCTCGTATACCGCATCGGCCGATCTTTGACCGTGAACGCCGAAACGGTCCGGGAACACTGGGACGAACTTTTTGCACAGGCTCTCGAAGGCGAGGCCGAAGGGTATGAAAAAGAACACGTCAAAAGAGTCGGTCGCGGCACGTTTGTAAGCTCGTCTCTCGCTTCGAAGATTGAAGAAAAGGCGTTCGTACTCCGCGAGTCCTTTCGTTCCAAGTCGAAAGCGGAAATGGCAGAACTTGAGCGGATGGGATGGAAGCCGCTCAGCGTGATCCCCTATCATATTGCGCGCCTCCCGAGCGTCAAGGCCGCTTCCACAACAATAGAGACACGGATCACGGATTTTTTTCGGCAAGCTCTTGAAGGATCGGACGAGGAGTACAGAAAGTCTAATGTTAGGAAAGTTGGCGTAGTTACGTACGTAAGTCCGGCACTGGCCTCAAAAATTGAAGGGGAAGTGATTGCGTTCTACGCGAGAAGGGAGTAATCGCACTTAGTTTTCCTTACAAGCATGCTGTTTCTGTTGAAGGATGAGTATAATTGGGCATAATGCCGCCGAGGATCGAATGGTACCGGGAGCCGCTGTCAGAGATTTTTAAGACGCTCTCGAGCGCCGAGCGGGGATTGAGCGAGGAGGAAGCGAGGCGGCGGCTTTTGGAGCACGGACCAAACGCGTTGCCCGAAGCGAAGCCGGAGAGCTACTTCTCGATATTCGCGCGACAGTTCAAAAGCCCGCTCATCTACATCCTCGCGGGAGCGAGCGCCGTCATCTTCGCGCTCGGCGAGCCCGTCGACGGCTCCATCATTCTTGCCATCCTGCTTTTCAACGCCGTCGTCGGAAGCATCCAGGAGGGAAGGGCGCAAAACACGCTTCGCGCGCTCCGGCATTTCGTCGAGACGCAGGCGACCGTGCTTCGCGGGAAAGAACTCATCGTAAAGGACGCGGAAGTGGTGCGGGGCGACACCATCATTCTCCATGAGGGCGAAAAAGTGCCGGCCGATGCGAGGCTCATCCTCGCGCACAATCTCCGCGTCGACGAGTCCGCGCTTACGGGAGAATCCGAGCCGGTGCAGAAAGAGCACGACGCCGCGCTTCCGGAAGGCCTTCCCGTCGCCGAGCAAAGGACGATGCTCTTCAAAGGCACCAACGTGGCCGCGGGCAACGGCCGCGCGCTCGTCGTCGCGACGGGGGGCGAGACCGAGATAGGCCGCATCGCGAAGGAGATAGCTGTTCCCGATACGGAAATACCGCTCCAGGCGAGCATCCGGTATCTTTCGAGGAGCATCATCGCCGTCGTCCTCGCCGCGGGCCTCTGCATATTTTTTCTTGGGCTCGCGAAGGGCCTTTCCGTCGTCCAGATGTTCGCGACCGTCGTCTCGCTCGCCGTCTCCGTGATACCGGAAGGACTGCCCATCGTCATGACGCTCGTTCTCGCGACCGGCGTCTGGCGCATGGGGAAGCGGAACGCGCTCGTGAAGCGGCTCGCGGCGGTGGAGGCGCTCGGCCAGGCGAGCGTCATCGCGGTCGACAAGACCGGCACCATCACGAAGAACGAGCTGGTCGTGCAGAGAGTGTGGGTCGGGAAGTCGTTCGACGTAGGCGGCGTGGGATACGAGCCGAAAGGCGATGTGTCTCTGGAGGGAAACGTCGTCGAACCCTTGAACCATCCCGCGCTCCTTTTCATCGGAAAGATGGCGGCTTTTTGCGCCGATGCGCGGGTCGTCTATAGCGACGAGGAAAAACGCTGGCGCGTCGCGGGCGACCCGACGGAAGCCGCGCTCCTCGTCTTTGCCGAGAAGCTCGGCTTTCACAAGGAAGACTTGGAGAGCGAATCGCCACTCCTTGGCGAGCTCCCATTCGATTCGGTGCGGAAGTACCAGGCAAGCGTCCACCGGGAGGGGCACGCGAACATTCTTTCCGTCGTCGGCGCGCCGGAGGTGGTGCTGAAGCGCTCGCATCTCGTGCGGCGCTCCGGCCACGGGGAGCCGATATCCGCCGCGGAGCGCAAGGAGCTTGAAGAGCTATTTCTCTCGTGGTCGCGCGAGGGCCTGCGGGTCATCGGCGTCGCGGAAAAGCGCGAGGTCGCGGAAGGGCTCGCTGACGAGGACGTGCGCGCGCTCACCTTCGTCGGATTTTTCGGCATGAAAGACGGGCTGAGGGAGGGGGTACGGGAGTCCCTCGAACAAGCGCGCGACGCGGGGATACGGGTCGTCATGATAACGGGCGATCACAAGGTGACCGCCTCGGCCATCGCGAAAGACGCGGGCATCTGGAAGCCGAACGACCTCGTTCTCACCGGCGAGGAAATGGACGCGCTCTCCGACGCGGCGCTCACGGACAAGCTCGCGAATGCGAGCGTGTTCGCGCGCGTGACGCCGGAACACAAGCTCCGCATCATCCGTGCCTACAAGGCTCGCGGCGAGATAATCGCCATGACGGGCGACGGCGTGAACGATGCGCCGTCCCTGATCGCCGCCGACCTTGGCGTCGCGATGGGCGGCATCGGCACCGAAGTCGCGAAGGAAGCCTCCGACATCGTTCTCCTCGACGACAACTTCGGCTCCATCGTCTCCGCGGTCGAGGAGGGGCGGAGCATCTACAAGACCATCAAGAAGGTCATCCTCTACCTTTTCTCCACGGGTCTCGGCGAAGCGTTTACCATCGTCGGCGCTATCTTCATGGGCTTCGCCGTTCCCGTGCTTCCCGCGCAGATCATCTGGCTCAATTTCGTCACCGACGGTTTCCTCGACGTCGCGCTTGCCATGGAGCCCAAAGAGCAGGGGCTTCTCGAGCGCGGGTATGGCCGCGCCAAAAAATACCTGCTCGACCGCCTCGCCGTGGAGCGCATGGTCGTGATGGCGCTTCCCATGGCGGTTGGCGCGCTCATCTTGTTCGACATGTACGCCGCCGAAGGTTTCGCGAAGGCCTCGACGGTCGTCCTCTCGGCGCTTGCCGTCTTCCAGTGGTTCAACGCATGGAACTGCCGCGCGGAGAAGGAATCGCTTTTCTCGCAGAATTTTTTCGGCAACGCGTATCTCGTCGGCGCGACCGGCCTCGTGATATGCCTCCAGCTTCTCGCCGTCTACAATCCGTTCCTCCAGGGCATCCTGCACACGGTGCCGCTCTCGCTTTCCGACTGGCTCATTATCGTGCCGGTCGCCGCGTCCATCGTGCTTGCCGAGGAGTTGCGCAAATTTTCCGCGCGGGCGCTCTCTCCTGTATACTAGAGCATGTTCGGAAACCCACACTCACTCCCGCCTTCAGGTTTCCGCGCCTGCGGAACTCGCTTCGCTCAAACAGTCCTCGTCGCGGAAACCTTACGGCGGGAGGGGTTTCCAGACATGCTCTAGGGCGAATATGGACACCATCAGGGCATTCGGAGAAGCTACATTCGCCTCGCTCTCGATACGGAACTACCGGTGGTATTTCATCGGCATAGGATTCTCGCACATCGGCACGTGGATGCAGACGGTCGCCCTAGGATGGCTCGTCCTCGAGCTTACCGGAAGCGGCACGGCGCTCGGCACCGTTCTCGCGTTCCGCTTCGCGCCGTTATTTTTCGGCGGCCTCTTCGGAGGGGCCATTGTCGATCGCTTCGACAAGCGTTTGCTCCTCTACGCGACGCAGGCCGCCGCCGCGCTCATCGCGTTTTCGCTCGGCGCGCTCATTTTTTTCGGGGCGATACAGTTGTGGATGGTGTATCTCGCGGCCGCTCTTTTCGGCCTTGCCGACGTGGTCGACCGGCCCGCGCGCCAGACGTTTATCCACGAAATGGTCGGCCCCGACAATCTGCGGAACGCGGTCGCGCTGAACTCGACCGAGGCAAACCTCGCGCGCACCATCGGCCCCCTCTTTGCCGGCGTCCTGATAGCTTCCGTCGGGATGGTGTTCTGCTTTTTAGCCAACGCGCTTTCGTACGTCGTCTTCATCGTCTTTCTTGCGCTGATACGCCGGGAAGAACTGCGCGGCGAACGGCGAGAAGAGCGCGCGGCCGGGCACATATTCGCGGGCCTCAAGTATGCCGCTTCGGTGCCGCTCATCCGCATGATACTTCTCTCGATGGCCGTCATCGGCACGTTCTCGTACGAATTCCAGACGTCGCTCCCCCTGCTCGCGCGCACGACCTTTCTCGGCGACGCGGCGGACTATGCCGCGCTTCTCTCGGCGATGGGGGCGGGGAGCGTCGCGGGAGGGCTCTTTTCCGCCAGCCGCAAAGTCGTCGGGGCGCACGAGTTCGTGTTGTGGGCGTTCCTCTTCGGGGTTTCCATATGCATAACCGCCGCGATGCCTTCCCTCGGCCTCGCGGTCGTGGCGATGGGATTCGTGGGATTCTTCTCAATATGCCTTTCGTCCATCGGCAACACCATGGTCCAGCTGGAATCCGCTTCGCACATGCGGGGGCGCGTCATGTCGCTGTGGACGATGGCGCTCTTCGGCTCGACGCTCCTTGGCGCGCCCATCATCGGATTCATCGGCGAGCACCTCTCTCCCCGCTACGCGCTCGCGGCGGGAGGCATCGCGGCGCTCGTTGCGGCGTTCCTCGCCAACCGCCGCCTGCGCGAGGGGTACACCCTGCTCACAATCCCCGCGTTCATCTCCATCCGCCGCGAGGAAGCGGCGATCGAGGACGCGAAGGTTTGAGGAGATCTCGCATATCGCGAAACCGCCCGTGAGCTGGGCGGTTTCCTGCGGCGGAGAAGACGAACGAGACGAAGGACCGTCCTTCGTCCAAACGGCTCGACCGGTTGAGGCATTTGCTATGGCTTATTGGAAGTCGAATACCCCGTAGCTTCGCTACGGGGTAGAGAGACTGACAGATATGAAGCGCCGGCGGGCGCTTCTTCTTCCAAAAAAGAAGCCCGGCGCCGCCCCGCGAAATACCTCGCCCCTGTGGGGCGAGGATAGGGGCGGCCTTCTTTATATGCTCGGTATTTTGATTCCCGGGCGCCCGCGTAATGAGGAGCCGCCGCCATCGTCTCCTAATGAAGCCCGTACCGGGGTCTTCCCCCGCTTGTCGAACGGGCATACAATGCCACGACATTATCAGCATTCAATCGTTACCAATCTTATGAAGAAATTCTCTGTAGTAAGTATCGCGGTCGGGCTCGCGCTCGGCATCGCGCCCGCGGCGTTCGCGCAGAACGCGTACGTCGAGGGAAGCTCCGGGACCTCGGCCGGCGTCGGCTCCGGCGCCGACGTGGGCGTCGTCGGCGACGTGAACGTCGGCGCGACCGGGACCGGCATGGTCAAGGAAGGCGCCGAGGGAGGCGCGGATACGTCCGGAAGCGCCGGCATCGGCGCTACTATCGTCGTCACGCGCGGCAGTGCCGGAGAGGCCTCCGCGACGATCAGCTCGTCCGCGGCGGTCCAGACGAGCGCCGACCTTTCGGCGTACGCGTCCGCCGTCGTGAAGGCGGACGAGAACGTCGAGGGCGCGGAACTCTCCGCCAATAAGGTATCGGTGCACTACAAGGAGCGCGCGAAGCTCTTCGGCTTCATCCCGATCTTCGTCACCGCGACGGCGACGGTGCACAAAGACGGCAGTGTTTCCGTCAGCTACCCGTGGTACGGCTTCCTGCTCTCGCAAGGAGAGCGCGTCGAACTCGAATCCGACGTGGAGGCCGCGCTCCAAGCCGACGCCGAGGTTGCGGCGGCTCTCGAGGCGGCGGCGGAGTTCTCGGCGAGAACGCAGGCCGTTCTTCTCGAAACGGTGCATGCCGCGATGAAGAGCGGTCTCGCAGCGAGCCTTTCGGCGGAAGCTGTGGCGAACGCCGGCGCGTCCGCGAACTGATATCCCATCGCGTATCCGGAAAACGCGGCCTCTCGGGCCGCGTTTTCTTTGCCGGACGCACCGATGATTTTGATGTAGTATGGGAGACGCGCATCGTCCGTAAGGAATCCATATTTTCAGCGTCTTAGTATGAAGGACAGGGAACAGATATTTCGGGATGCGTTCGAGCGTCACGCCGACGAGCTGTTCAGGCACGCCTCCCTGCGGCTTAGCGACCGCGACCGCGCGCTCGAGCTCACGCAGGAATGTTTTCTGAAAGCGTGGCAGTATGCGCTCCGGGGCGAGGAGGTGCGCGAGATGCGGCCCTTCCTCTTCAAGACGCTCCGCAATCTCATCATCGACGAGTACCGCAAGGCCAAGTCGTTCTCGCTCGATTCGATGCTCGAGGACGATGACGGGGGAGTGCTGGAGGCAAACCTGCCGCGCGACGACACGAACACCCTGGAGAAGGCGTGCGATCGCTTCGACGGCGCCCGCGCCGTCTCGGCCATCCGGCGACTGCCGGAGCCGTACCGGGAAGTTCTCGCCCTGCGCTATGTGGACGATCTCCCTATCCGGGAGATCGCTGGGCTCGTCGAAGAGAGCGAGAACGTCGTTTCCGTCCGATTGCACCGCGGTCTCAAGAAACTGCGCGCCATGCTCGAGTCCGAACAAGAGCAACGCGCATGAATACCATGAATTCATTTTTCTCACAATTGAAGAAAGAAACGCAAAAGATCCGGCTTGCCGCGCCGGAGCGGGAGCGCATGCGCCTCGCGCTCGATGCGGCGATGGCTTCCTCCGCGCCGATCAAAAGCCCGATACAGCCCGTGCCGAGCCCGTACTTTTTCGCGCCGCGCTCCCTCGTGCCCGCGCTCGCGCTCATCCTCGTAGCGGGCGTCGGCACCTCCTACGCCGCCGAAGGCGCGGTGCCGGGCGACGCGCTGTACGCGATAAAGGTGGGTATTACCGAACCGGCGCGCGAGGCGCTCGCGCGATCCGACGAGGCGAAAGCCGCTCTCCACGCGCGCTTCGCGGAGCGCCGGATGGCGGAAGCCGAGACGCTCGCCGAGCGCGGGGCGCTCACCGCCAAGACCGCGCTCGCGCTCGAGGAGAATTTCAGCCGGCACGCGGCGGAAGTCGAGGAGATCGTTTCCGCGGTCGAAGAAGAAAACCCCGTCGCCGCGGCGGACATCTCGGCGCGCTTCGGCTCGTCGCTCGCGGCGCACGGCGCGCTCATCGAGGCGCTCGGCGGCGAGGGCGGCGAAGAGAACCGGCGCGAATCCGGGAAGCTCGCACGCTCGATCAAGGAGCGCGAGCGCGCGGTTGCCCACGCGGAGCGCGAAGCTGTAACAGTAACGGCGGAGCGCGGCGGCTCGGGGGAGATCGCGGTGCAGACGTTCGCGAAAGACGGCGCGGCGCTCTCCGCTTCCATCGTCGTCCGCGACGCCGACGAAGCGGTGCTCGCGCGCATCGAGGCGAACGCCTCGACGACGCTCGAGCGGGCGGAGACGCGCTTTTCGGGCATCAGAGGCTCGCTTGACAAAGAAACATCGGCCCTTGTCGAGGCGCGCATCTTCCGCATCCGGGAGCTCATCGGAAATTTCCGGGATACGAGGGGAAAGGGCTCGGAAAAGGAGAAGATACAGCAGGCGCTTAAGGACGCCGCGACACTGGACGCGTTCCTCGAAGCGCAGGCGAAATTCCGCGGGCGCGTTCTTCTTCCCGCGCCGGAGATCGAGATGTTCGGGGACGAGGGCGAAAGCGAAGACGGGAACGACGGCCGCGGGGGCGGGGACATCACTATTCCCGTGCCCGCATCCTTGCCGCTCTAGAATTAATTCTAGAATTAATTCTAGAATTCTTTCCCTTTACGGGCGGCCCGGAGCGGGCGACAATGACCCGCGATGGAACGCACCGAGGAGCAAAGGGGAGAGCGGAGCCTGTTTTTCACGGCTCTCTTGAATGGCTTCTTTCCGATCGTTATCGTTCTCTCGTACGCGACGCTTTCCGGATTCGTATCCCTTTTCTGGACGACGGCATGCGCGTCCCTTATGTTCGCCGCCGTCGTGAGCTATCGGCGCCGCTGGCATGAGATGCGAAACAGCACGCTTTGGAAGTACGGCGCGGCGATCGCGTTTTTTATCGGCTTTGCGGCGTACGGATTGTATTTTTTCGGCCTCGAGAGCACGACGCCCGGCAACGCGTCCATCATCGTCCTGTTCGAGGTCTTCACCTCGTTCGTGTTCTTCCGGCTGTTCAAGGGGGAACGGTTTTCGTTCGACTACACGATCGGCGCGGTTTTGGTGATCGCCGGAGCCCTGATCGTACTCGGTCGCGGATTCACGGGCATTAACGGAGGGGACCTTCTCATTTTCGCGATGACGATCGTCGCGCCGGTCGGGAATTATTTCCAGCAGAAGGCGCGCGCGCTCGCTTCGAGCGAAAGCGTGATGTTCCTGCGCAGTGTTCTTTCATTGCCCGCGATCGCCCTCCTTGCGATCCTTTTCGGCGCGCACGCTTCCTCGCGCGACCTGCTCCAATCGCTCCCGTTCATTTTGATCAACGGCGTCGTACTCCTCGGCCTCTCGAAACTGTTCTGGATCGAGGCGATACACAGGATCTCCGTAACGAAAGCGACCGCGCTCGCGAGCATCTCGCCCTTCGTCACGCTTATCTTCGCGTGGCTCATCCTCGATCAGGCGCCTGCGCCGTGGCAACTCGCCGCGCTCGCGCCATTCGTGCTTGGCACGCTCCTTTTGACCGACCATCTTAAGCTCAAGACCGCATAATCGCCACCCAAGACGAAGGACCGTCCTTCGTCTTGTGCGGGGTGCGTGAGGGCTTGACAAGGGGACCGAGCCTGATGCATACATATGGCATTAGCAACCCGCTCGTCGGCACTGTAATGCAGGTTTTAAGCCACCATATGAACATCATTCGTCTGGTTTTGCCCGGTCTTGTAGTCCTCCTTTTTGCGAGCGCCGCATCCGCCCAAGTCTACTATCCGCCAGCTTCATATACGCATGCCCCTCTTTCCGTGTCGGGCTGTGTCGCCGTTTCGGCCGATCTCTCGTTCGGCGCGCGCGGCGGCGAGGTTTCGAAACTCCAGCAATTCCTCGTAAACCAGA
>Ga0155250_104_pt1 | contig 13670 bp, 21 predicted proteins | sample RifCSPhighO2_02_FD_106218 | JGI IMG/M metagenome (GOLD analysis project Ga0155250, IMG submission 106218) | Candidatus Kaiserbacteria bacterium RIFCSPHIGHO2_02_FULL_59_21
GGCATCGAGCAAAACGGCGTCCCGGATCCGTCCGGTCACGAGGCGCAAGTAGCCCTCTCCGAGATCGGCGCTCCTCTCTTCGAGGAAGTTTCGAGGCTCGCGCCATTTGGCGTCGGCAATCCGAAGCCCGTATTTCTCGTCTCGTCCGTCGCCGTTTCTTCCGTGCGCAGGTTCGGGCGGGAGCAGAATCACGTCGAGGTAGTCGTTTCATGCGAGCGCACGAATCGCTCGATGCGCGCGTTCGACTTCTTCAGATCGCCATCCGACTTCACGCACGCGCCGGCGGCGGGGACTCCTGCCCGGATTCTCGCGATGATCGGGAAAGACGGCTTCCGCGGCGGGCTTGCCCTCCGGCTGGTGGATGTGCTCGCCGCGTAGTGGTACCATATCGGCATGGACTCATTTTCCGCGATCGGTTGCATACGCTTCGGGTGGCGAACCTTCAAGAGGCGGGGATGGTTTCTCGTCGGCATGACCGCGCTCATGATCGTCGTCTCCTGGGCGATCGTCGCACTCGGGGGCTCGCTCGGCGAGCGCGGCGGGGGCGCGCTCCTGGGAGACGCCGTCAACATCGGTCTCTCTACGATCCTTACTATGGGATTCACCGCGGTGATGATACGCGCCCACGACGCGCTCGAGAGCGCCGAGGTGAGCGATCTCTGGCACCCGCGCCCATTCTGGAAATTCCTCGCGGCGGAGATCCTGACGGGTCTCATCGTCCTCGTCGGCCTAATCCTTCTCGTTATTCCAGGCGTCATTCTGATGCTCATGTACCTCTTCGTACCCTATCTCGTGATAGACAAGGAGTTGCGGCCGATCGAGGCGCTGAAGGAGAGCGCGCGGATCACGCGCGGCTTTCGCCTGGAGCTTTTGCTCCTGTTCCTGATCGCCTTCGTGCTCAACGTTTTCGGCGCGCTCGCGCTTTTGGCCGGCCTTCTCGTTTCCATCCCCGTGACGACGCTCGCGCTCGTCCACGCCTACCGCGTGCTCGAATTGAAAGCGAAGGGGGCTGTTCCCGCGACCGTGTGATGGAGACCATCGTCATATATACGGACGGGGGTGCTCGAAATAATCCGGGGCCCGCGGGGGCGGGGGCGGTCGCCTATGAGAACGGCAAGAAAATATTCGAGCTCAAGAAGTTCCTCGGAGAGCGCACGAACAACTGGGCGGAGTACGAGGCGGTGATACTCGCGCTTGCCGAAGCGAAGCGCCGCGGCCTAGCCCGCCGCGAGATAGAAGTGCGCATGGACAGCGAACTCATTCAGCGGCAGTTGACGGACGAATATCAAATAAAGGAAGAAACGCTCTGGCCGCAATACATGAAAGTGCACAATCTCCTCGTCGCGAATTTTGAGAACATCCGATTCGTCCACGTGCGCCGCGAGGAAAATAATGAAGCAGATCGCCTTGTGAATGAGGCGATAGACGGGGCATAATATCGGTATGGTACGCGAGCAGATCAGGGGCACCGTCGCCGGATTCGTCGAGTTCGTCCGCGAGCGCGGCGTCATGGGGCTCGCGATCGGCTTCGTTTTGGGCGGCGCGGTTTCGCGCGTTACGACCTCGTTCTCGTCCGACATCGTGAATCCGGCGCTCTCGTACCTGTTTGGCGGCACCGAGCGTTTGAGCGACATCATGATCGGCTCCGTCGCGATCGGCAAGTTCCTTGCCGCGGTCCTCGATTTCCTCGTTCTCGCGCTCGCGGTGTACCTCATCTTCCGCATGCTCAAGCTCGATACGCTGGATAGTAAGAAATAACGGGATGAGCGCGCGCGTCTTGTGGGTGATCGTCCTCGGTTTTCTCGCGGGCGTGTTTCTCCGCTCGCTCGCGGCGCTTAGCCTCTCGTTCGCCGCTTTTTTCGCGCTTCTCGCGGCGGCGGTCATCCTTCTTTTGCTCTCCGGAAGCCCGCGTTTTCGACACGGCATACTTGCCGCGCTCGCGCTCTTCGCGCTTGCCGGCGGTATCGTCCGCATGGATTCGGCCGTCGTCCGGGACGATCCGGCGCTCGCGGCGCGGATTGGCTCCGGGATCGCGATCGAGGGCGTCGTGTCAGACGAGCCAGACGCGCGCGAAGGGAGTACGCGGCTCCTCGTCAGAGCGGATGCCCTCGTCGAGGGCGGGATAACGGCGAAGATAGATGCGGGTATTCTCGTGGTCGCGCCGGCGCACGCCGCCGCCGCGTACGGAGACCGCATCCGCGCGGAAGGAGTTCTGCGGCTCCCAGAAGCGTTCGACGCGGGCGCGGGAAGGGAATTCGACTACCCCGCGTATCTCGCGCAAGACGGCGTTCTTTACGAGCTTGCGTTCGCGCGGGACGTCGAGGTCGTCGGCGCAGGGAAGCGAGATCCCGTCAAGGCCGCCGCGCTATTGGTGAAGCGGACGTTCCTCGAAGGTCTGGCGCTTGCGCTCCCCGAGCCGGCCGCCGGGCTCGCGGGCGGGATCACGGTGGGCGACAAGCGGGGCCTCGGCGCCGAGCTTGCCGAAACATTCCGCACTGTTTCGCTAACGCACATCGTCGTCTTATCCGGATATAACATCATGATAGTCATCTACGCGCTCGGATGGGCGCTCGCGAAGGCGCGCGCGCCGCGCGCGCTCGAGTTCTGCATGGCGCTTTCCGTCGCCCTCCTCTTCGCGCTCATGACGGGGCTCGCCGCCGCCTCCGTGCGCGCCGCCGTGATGGCCTCAATAGCCGCCGTGGGCAAGATGACGGGCCGCCTGTACCTCGCCTCCCGCGCGCTCGCCCTCGTCGCGGCGGGGATGGTGCTCTGGAACCCGTACATTCTCGCGTTCGACCCCGGATTCCAGCTCTCCGTTCTTGCGACGGCCGGCCTCATCGCGTTCACGCCGATCGTCGTTACCCGTTTGAAATTCATCACGCCGAGACTGCACGTGCGCGAAATTACCGCGACGACGATAGCCGCCCAGATCGCGGTCCTGCCGCTCTTGCTCTACCAGACAGGCAATCTCTCGCTCGTCGCGCTTCCCGCGAACTTCCTCGTCCTTCTCGCCGTGCCGTGGGCGATGCTTTGCTCCGCCATTGCCGCGCTTGGCGGTCTTATCTTTAGCCCGCCTGTCCTAGGCGGGGTCGAAGGGCTCGGCGTTGTCGTCGGATTTCCCGCCTACGCGCTCCTTTCGTACATCATCGAAGCCGCGAAACTGTTCGCCAGTCTCCCCTTCGCCTCGGTCGCCCTCCCCGCATTCAGCGCGTGGTGGCTCGTTCCCGCGTATGGCGCATTGCTTCTCTTTGCGTATCGAAAAAATATCTAGTCGCAAACCTTACAACGGCGCGGAAGTTGATGTCTCTCTAGCTCACGTGGCCGCATAAGCTAGCGAGATATGGGAGGCATCCCCGAGTTCAAATAGTCGTGCTATCGTTGAGGTGTTTATGGCCATGGACGATAAGTTTCCGGGATCGGCACCGAATGTACGTAAACTCGACAAGGGCCGCGATGTTGGTAGCAAGGTGCGCATTTCGCGCGACAAGCTTGATAAATATGTCAGGAACGTGCATGTCGATCAGAAGCACATCGAAACCTGGAAACAGAAGAGGGAGGAAGCAAAACACCGCGGAGAAGAAGACCGTTTTCTTGAAAAAGTACCGCATCCGAAGGCAGAGTTCATTCGCCTTCCGGATCTCTCCATTGTTGAGAAGCAGGGAGGGAAGTATCGGTTAGCTCTCTATGAGTCGTCCAGCACTTGGGTATGGGTTGATCCTTATGACGTTGAAGATGCCACGCCGACAGCCGCGTCTTCTTCTGGGTCTGTAGGCAGAGAGGCAATCGAGGCAGAAAACATCATGGGACAGGACACCCTAGCTCCATCGGCACCAGATGAAGCCTATGGGGAAGAAGAACTGAAGCAACATCCTCCCGATTACTACAAACACAAGTAGATAAGGCCGCTTTCTGCGATGATGGCCGGTTCATGCCCGCATGAATCATTCAAAAGAACTTATACGGTCACGCTTCCAAATCGCCTCTCGATCACATCCCAGTTCAGCGCCTTAAAGAACGCCTCGATGTATTTGCCTTTGCCTGCGGCGCCGTAGTCGAGAATGTAGGCGTGCTCCCACACGTCCAAGGCGAGGACGATGGGAAGCGTCACGAAGTGCCCCTGATGCTGTTCGCCCGTGAATCCGACGAGGAACTTTTTCGCTTCGGGGTCGTAGTAGAGGAGCGACCAGCCGGGGCCGCGCATTGCGCCGGTCGCTCGCACGGCTTTCACGACCGTCTCGACGCTCCCGGCGTCTTTCGCGAGCGCTTTCGCTAACGGGCCACTTGGGGTGAGCGGAGTCGAACCCCCTTCGAACTGCGGAAAATAGTGCTCGTGCAAACGCATGCCGCCGAACTCGAACGAGCGTCGGCGAATGAGTTCCGAGACCGCATGTGCGTTCTTTTCTGGATCACTCATTAATTCCTCCAACGCTTTCGATATCGCATTGAAATTTTTGACGTAGCCTTCGTAGAGGCCGATGTGCTCCGTCATCGTCTTTTCCGAAATGCCCTCGACTTTCGGGAGTGTGAACTTTTTCGCTTCGTATGTGCTGAACATCATAGAGAATAGCGAATAGTGAACAGAAAACAGCCACTAAAGAGAATACAGTATATCATCATCTTTCATGAAGGTAGAATGATTGGATGCGTCGGAGCGCTCTCGTGAGCGGAATCGTTGTACTCATTCTCTTTGCTCTCGCAATAGGAATCTGGTACGCAGTCATCAGCGAAGATCGTGGCGGGAAGCTCACGGTTTCATTTCTCAACGTCGGACAGGGCGACGCGATATTCATCGACGCGCCCTCGGGACGGCAGGCGCTGATAGACGGAGGGCGCGGCCGCGTCGTATTGAGGGAACTCGCGCGCGCGAGCCCCTGGTGGGACCGCTCCATAGACGTCGTCGTCGCGACGCATCCCGACCTCGACCACATCGGCGGCCTGCCGGACGTGCTCGCGCGCTATCGCGTCGGCCTCGTCATGCGCTCGAGCGTTTTGGACGAAGGGAGCGCGGACTCCGCCGCGTTCGATGCCGCCGCGGACGCGGAGGCGAAACAGGGGGCCGCGCTCCTCGTCGCGAAGCGCGGGCAGATAATTGATCTTGGAGGAGGCGCCTCCATGGAAGTCCTGTATCCCGACCGCGACGTCTCCGGCGTCGAAACGAACGCTGGCTCTATCGTCGCGCGCCTTGTCTACGGCGAGACCGCTTTCATGCTCACGGGCGATGCGCCGCAGGCTATCGAGGAGTACCTCGCGCTCTTGGACGGGAAAGAACTTCACTCGAACGTCCTCAAAGCCGGGCACCACGGCTCGAAGACCTCCTCGTCGGAACTTTTTATCGGGTTCGTGAGTCCGGAATATGCCGTCTTCTCCCGCGGGTGCGACAATTCATACGGCCATCCGCACGCGGAAGTCGTCGCGCTCTTCAAGCGATTCGAAATCCCCGCTCTTGATACGTGCAAAGACGGCGCGATCACCTTTGTATCGGACGGCACCACCGTCAGAAGAAGATGATTTTCTGAAAGCTGAAAGCCAACACCTGAAAGCTATTACACGAGGCCCGCCGCTTTGAGCGTCTGATACGCGCCTCTTTTTTTCATGGTCTTCAGGCCTTTTGCGGAAACATTAATGGTGATTTTCTTGCCGAGCTCGGGAATGAAAAGAGTCTTTCTTTGAAGATTTACCTGTCTGCGGCGAGAGCCGGTAGGATTGAATTTAGTCGCACGCGTGCGGTTCGAATATCCGCCGCCGACCTGCGATTTCTTTCCTGTTATGTCGCATGTGCGTGCCATACAAGGGCGTTATGCTATCATTCGAAGACCCCACATGCAAATCATCTATTTCGTCATCCTTATCTTCTCCATCATTCTGCACGAAGTCGCGCATGGCTATGCCGCCGACAAGCTGGGCGACCCGACCGCTCGCTACGCCGGCAGACTGACCCTGAACCCTATCCCACACATTGATTTTCTCGGCTCGATAGTCCTACCCATCATCTCGGTACTCTCGCCGGGCGGATTCCTTTTCGGCTGGGCAAAGCCGGTGCCGTACAATCCGTACAATCTCACGCGCGCGCCACGCTGGGGCGAGACTATAGTCGCCGCGGCTGGGCCGGGGACGAATTTCGTCCTCGTGTTCGTCTTCGCGGTCTTGATGCGCCTTTGGGGAGATCCTTCGTTCGTAGCCATCTGCTTCATCGGCATCCTGGTGAATCTTTGGCTGGGCCTGCTCAACCTCATCCCCATTCCGCCCCTCGACGGCTCTAAAGTGCTCTCGGGCATTTTGCCGCGCACCCTTGCGTACAGGTACGACCAATGGCGGGCGCGGATGGAATACAATCCGTTCCTCGGTTTCGGCATCGTTCTGGTGCTCATCGTCATCTTCGGCGGCACGGTCGCCGGCTTCATCTACTCGCTCGCGCAAACTATTGCGGGAATCTGAATTGCATAGTACACTCCGCACGCTCCCTTCGGGAGTTTTTATATGTCTACCATAAACCAACTCATACGGCGCGGGCGAAAGCAGAAGATTTCGCGCACGAAAACCATCGCGCTATCGCGCGGCTTTAATACGCTTGAAAACCGACCCTCGTTTTACCCAGCGCCTTTCAAGCGCGGCGTGTGCACGCGCGTGACGACGAAGACGCCACGCAAGCCGAACTCCGCCATACGAAAGATCGCCCGCGTGCGGCTCACCAACGGCATGGAAATTACCGCGTATATTCCCGGAGAAGGGCACAATCTCCAGGAACACTCTGTCGTCTTGGTGCGCGGCGGCCGCGTGAAGGACATCGGATTGCGCTACACTATCGTGCGCGGCAAGCTAGACACGGGAGGGATCGACAAGCGCCGCCGCGGCCGCTCGCTCTACGGGGCGAAAAAACCAAAGGACCAAAAGTAATTTTCACTACTAACTACTTTCTACTAACTACTAACTAGTTTGTATGCGTCGACCAGTAAAGAACAGAAAACAGCCCGGACCAGATGAAGTGTACGGCTCGATAAAAGTCTCGAAGCTCATCAACTACGTGATGGAGCGCGGCAAGAAAGACACGGCCCGCAAGATCGTCTACAAGGTGATGGACGAATTGAAAAAGGAAGGCGACCCGGTCGCCATCCTCGAAGACGCGCTCGAAAAAGCGTCGCCATCCGTGGAAGTGCGCAGCCGCCGCGTCGGCGGCGCCAACTACCAGGTGCCGCGCGAGGTGAATCCCAACAGAAAACTCGCGCTCGGCCTGCGATGGATAGTAGAAGCAGCCGAAGGCACGAAGGGCAAGCCGATGCACGAATCGCTTCTTTCCGAACTCAAAGCCGCGCACAAAGGGGAGGGAGTCGCAGTCAACAAGAAAGAAACCACTCACCGCATGGCCGAGGCCAACAAAGCGTTCGCGCATTTCGCGTGGTAGTTTACATACGGCGCATTTCCCGACACGGCCGCCCATAAATGCGCCATGTCGTTCCACTTGCATTTCGATGGAAGAAGCGTATTATAATATCATATTAAATTATCATACAATTATGACTACAATATCAGTGCCCATCACCGGCGAGCAGGAGAAGTTCATTAATAATCTGGTGAAAAGCGGCAAAGCCGCAAATAAAGCACATGTCGTGCGCTACGCACTCCAGCGACTCGCCGAGGAAGAGGCGGTCAATGCCGTTTTGCAGGCAGAGCGCGAAATTGACGAGGGCAAGGGCTTGCGCGGCGAGCTAAAAAAGCTCCTCAAGAAGATATGATCGAGATTGAGTACGCGCCCGCGTTTCTCAACCAATTGAAGAAGTTGCCGAAAGAATTGCAGGACGAGGCAGTTGATAAAATTGCCGCTTTTAAGAATCGATCGACTCACCGACAGCTAAAAGTACATAAATTGAAAGGAAAACTCGCTGGAAAATGGAGCTTCTCCGTCAACTATTCGTATCGAATCGCATTCAAATGGTTGCCTGACGGTGCCGCGGGCCTTCTCGCGATCGGCGAGCATGATATCTACAAGTAAATTGGCTCATTCCGACACCGCAGGGCGTTGACCCTGCGGGTCGGAATACACTCCCTGCGCAAAAGCGCAGGGCGTTTCCGCCAATTTCCGGCTCCCTGCCCCCTTCGGTGGGCAGGGCTGGGCTCGGAAATGCAAAAGTGCTCTTTTGCATTTCACTCGTTCTACGTCGCCAGTAAGAGAAAAAGCGCCGACGTCACAAAAAAGGAACCACCCGCCTTCTCGCACTTCGCGTGGTAGACCGCCCGGGATGTGCATAAGCGCGCTTGCGCGCTCCGCCGCGGTTTACAATGGATGAGTGAAGCGGTACGTCATAGAAGAATCGCCGTTCTCGCACTTCTTCCTCTCCGACACCAGGGTCGCTCCCCTGTGGCTCATCATCCGCGTCTATCTCGGATGGACGTGGCTGGAGGCCGGGTGGGGGAAGTTCAACAATCCGAAATGGATCGGAGACGACGCGGGCGCGGCGATGCTCGGATTCGTCGAGCGGGCGCTTGCGAAAACGGAGGGCGCGCACCCCGACGTGCAATGGTGGTACGCGTGGTTCCTCCAGCACGCCGTCCAGCCGTACCCCGAAGCGTGGGCGTATGCCATCACCTTCGGCGAGATACTCGTCGGCGCGGCGCTCATCGCGGGGCTCCTCGTCGGCATCTCGGCCTTCTTCGGCCTTTTCATGAACGCGAACTTCCTGCTCGCCGGCACCTTGAGCTCGAATCCGATCATGGCCGCGCTTGCGATCGCCCTCATGCTCGCGTGGCGCGTCGCCGGGTACTGGGGGGCCGACCGCTACGTGCTTCCGCTCCTGCACGACTACATCCGCCCGCGCATACGGGCGGGATAGTCGGACCTTTGCTTTTTGTCAGCGTTTCCGATACATTACCGGAACGCCTTCGGGCGTTTTGTTTTTAACTGTCAACTGTAAACTGTCAACTGTAGACTATTGGTATGGCCAGGGACTATCCGCTGGAGAAAGTGAGGAACTTTGGGATTATAGCCCACATCGATGCGGGGAAAACGACCACGTCGGAGCGCATCCTTTTTTACACCGGCATGTCGCACAAGATAGGCGAGGTGCATGAGGGCGACACGGTGACCGACTGGATGGAGCAGGAGCGCGAACGCGGCATCACCATCACCGCCGCCGCCATCACGTGTTTCTGGAATCCCACCTACATGGGAAGCGACACGTCATACAAGCATCGCTTCAACATCATCGACACTCCAGGCCATATCGACTTCACTTCGGAAGTGAAGCGCTCGATGCGCGTCCTCGACGGCGCGGTCGTCGTTTTCGACGGCGTCGCGGGAGTCGAGCCGCAGAGCGAAACCAACTGGCGCTATGCGGAAGAAGCCAACGTGCCCCGCGTCTGCTACATCAATAAGCTTGATCGCACGGGAGCAAGTTTTGAAAAATCATTCGCGAGCATTCTGGATCGGCTCTCCACGAAAGCCGTTCGCATGCAGATTCCGATTGGTTCAGAAGGAAGCTTCGAGGGCGTTGTCGACCTCCTCTCGATGAAGGCGTACAAGTTCGAGGGTGAGATGGGCAAAGAAGTCATCGCGTACGACATCCCCGAAAATCTAAAGACCGAAGCGGAAAAATATCGCGCCGAGCTCGTCGAGCGCATCGTCGAGAATGACGACGCCGTCATGAACGACTTTTTGGAGGGCAAGGAGATACCGATTGAAACACTGAAGAAGACGCTCCGCAAGGGAGTCGTCGAGAACAAAATATTCCCCGTACTCACCGGCTCTTCGCTCAAGAACAAGGGCGTCCAGCTCGTGCTCGACGCGGTCGTGGATTACCTGCCCTCGCCCCTCGAAGTGCCGCCCGCGAAGGGAAAGAACACCGATACCGGCGCCGAGGAGGAGCGCCCCGCGAGCGACGAGGCGCCCTTCGCCGCGCTCGTGTTCAAATTGCAGGTAGACCCGTTCGTCGGCGCGCTCTCGTTCTTCCGCGTGTATTCCGGCTCGCTCGAAGCGGGCACGTTCGTCTACGATTCCGCCAACAACAAGAAAGAGCGCCTCGGCCGCATCGTGCGATTGCAGGCCGACAAGCGCGAAGACGTGAAGATCGTCTACGCCGGTGAGATAGCGGCCGCGGTCGGCCTCAAAGAAGTGAAGATCGGCCACACGCTCTGCGATCCGGAACACCCAATCGCGCTCGAAGCGATAGTATTCCCCGAACCGGTCGTTTCCATGCGCATTGAGCCGAAGACGAAAGCCGACCAGGAAAAAATGGGCATTGCTCTCTCGCGCCTTTCGGACGAAGACCCGACATTCCGAGTGGCCTCGGATCCGGAGACGATGGAGACCATCGTCTCGGGCATGGGAGAACTGCACCTCGAGATCATCGTGGATCGCATGAAGCGCGAATTCGGCGTCGAGGCTTCCACCGGCAAGCCGCAGGTCGCCTACCGCGAGACGGTGCAGGGCACGTCGGACGTGGAGTACAAACACATCAAGCAAACGGGAGGCCGCGGCCAGTACGGCCACGTGAAGCTCCGCCTGAAACCGCTGGAGCCTGTCGTGGAAGGAAAGAGGGTGAAGAACAACGTCGAACGTGAAGAGCACTTCGAGTTCATCAACAACATCAAAGGCGGCGTCATTCCGCAGGAGTACATCCAGCCGGTCAAGAAGGGCATCAGGGAGGCGATGGATCGCGGCGTTCTCGCCGGCTTTCCTATCGTTGACGTCTCCGTCGATCTCTACGACGGCTCGTACCACGAAGTCGACTCATCCGAGATCGCCTTCAAGCTCGCCGCCATCAACGCGATGCAGGAGGCGGTGCAGAAAGCGAAGCCCGTTCTGCTCGAACCCATCATGAAATTGGAGGTCGTCGTGCCGGAGAAATTCATGGGCGACGTGACGGGGATGATAAACAGCAAACGCGGTTCCATCGAGGCGATGGGCGAGCGCGGGCAGGCGCGCGTCGTTACCGCCAAAGTCCCGCTTTCCGAACTCTTCGGCTTCACGACCCAGCTCCGAAGCGCGACCGAAGGCCGCGGCGTCCCCAACGTCGAGTTCTCCCACTACGCCGTTGTACCGCGCAACGTGCAAGAGGATATCATCGCGAGCAGAAAATAGTCACTTGCTGAATCCGTCGAAGGGCGGCGAGGCATGTGGAGTTCTTGACGAATTGGCCAATTGGGCTATTATGGTGGCATGAGCAAATTACAGACCGTTACGTTCGACGCGAGCGAGGCGAAGAATAAGTTTGGCGCGATGATAGATGCCGCACAGCGTCGGCCCGTTACCATTAAGCGGCGCGGGCGGCCCGTGGCGTTCGTCGTCTCACCCACCGACATGGAGACGATCGAAGATATATGGCTTGGCGCGCGCGCGATGGAGATCATGCGCACACAGAAATCACTCGGCGTAAAAGAAACTCGGAAATTCTTTGATAAGGTTTTGCATGCTCGCAATTGATGTCTGGCCGCCTGCGAAGGAGTTTATCGAATCGATATCTTCGAAGCACGCACGGCAAGTGATCAAAAGAATCGAACGCCTTGCTGACAACCCTCTGCCTCCGCAATCCAAACTCCTCGAAGGATATGCTCCGCTTCGACGGCTACGCTCCGGCGATTACCGGATCATTTATTTCGTTCATCAAAATGTTTTGAAAGTGCCGCTGGTCGACAGGCGCAATGACGACAAAATATACCACCGGCTGAAGCAGATGTTCGGGTAGATCAAAGGAGGTCATCATCGCGAAAGTGCCGCTTTCGGATCTTTTTGGGTGCACGACCCAGCTCCGGAGCGCGACCGAAGGACGCCTCCGCATCAAGCTTCGGCGATCCAATGGCCGCGGCGTCTCGAACGTCGAGTTCTCTCACTATGCAGTGGCGCCGCGGAATGTACAAGACGACATAATAATGTCTCGAAAGTAAGGAATGCCTGCCCCGTAGTGAACCGAGTGAAGCGAGGTTCTACTACCGGGGTGCAGGACGACATCATTGCAAGTCGCAAGTAGGTGAGTGACCTGGTGTTGACAATACACACTGCGAGTGTGTATCATGCATATATGAGCACGAACACGTATGAGCGAGTAAACGTGACGCTTCCGAGGGACACGCTACGTCTCATCGACCGCGTGACGCGAAAGAAGAATCGGAGCGGTTTCGTTGACCGCGCGGTTCGCTTTTATGTAGAGAAAACAGGAAGCGCGAATCTCAAGAAAGAACTGCGGGCAGGCGCGCGCGCGCGCGCGGAGCGTGACTGCACGATCGCCGAAGAATGGTTTCCCGTTGAGACGGACGCATGAGGAAGCGAGGCGGACGCGCGAAACCGCGGCGCGGCGAGGTGTGGCTCGTGAATTTCGATCCGACCATCGGCTCGGAGATACAAAAGACGCGCCCGGCGGTCGTTCTTCAGAACGACATCGGGAATCGTTTCAGTTCCGTGACGATCGTTGCCGCAATTTCTTCCCAATTCGGCGATACGTTGTATCCGACAGAGGTCCTCGTCGAGCCGCCGGATGGCGGATTAAAAACACGCTCGGTCGTACTGCTCAATCAGGTGCGAACCGTGGACGGGGCGCGGCTCGTGAAAAAAATGGGCGCACTGCGACCGGCGACCCTTGAGGCCGTGAATAGTGCACTCGCCATCAGTCTCGGTCTCACCGATATTTCATAACAGCAAAGCCTGCCATCTGCCTGTCGGTCCGCTTCGCCGGAGCTTCAGCGAGGCGAGCAGGCAGGTACCGGACGTCGAGTTCTCTCACTATGCAGTGGTGCCGCGGAATGTACAAGACGACATAATAATGTCTCGAAAGTAAGGAATGTCTACCCCGTAGTGAACCGAGTGAAGCGAGGTTCTACTACCGGGGTGCAGGACGACATCATCGCGGCGAGGAAGTAGGGCGGCATACTTGACACGGCTCGGGCTGTAGATACAATTGTATCTATGTTAAAGACACAGGTATCAAAATGGGGCAATAGCGCTGCGGTCAGGATTCCGGAGCGTGTGGTGCGCGAAACAGGGCTCATTCCAGGCAAGAGCGTCTCTATCACGTATGATCAGAACGCGATCACGATAGCGAAAATCAAAGATGAACCGCTTTCTCTCGATCAGCTCATCAAAGGAATCACGCAACAAAATATGCATGCGTATGTGTGGCGTGGAATGGAGCCTCTTGGAGAGGAACTATGGTGAAGTCCAGTGTCTCGGGGCGCTATATTCCCGATCGCGGTGACGTCGTGTGGATCTCGTTTTCGCCTAGACGAGGACATGAACAAAAAGGACATAGGCCCGCACTCGTTCTTTCGAGGCGGGATTACAGTGAGAAAACCCCTTTTATGTTTTGTTGCCCGATTACGTCGCACGTGAAAGGATATCCATTCGAAGTTCCTGTCTCGCTTAAGAAGATTCGCGGCGCTATTCTTGCGGATCAAGCGTACACGTTTGATTGGCGTGCCCGCGGCGTACGCTTTGCAGGCAAAGCTCCCGTTGCGCTTGTTGAGCGTGTTGGAATTCTCGTTGCTACAATTGCGCGAGGCTAATGTGCGATCGATACGATGGGGGAGCGAAGGATAGCACGCGTCGTCACCGATCTTTCCAAGATCTGACCTTTTCCATGTAACATTTCGTTGTTGGGACGTATCCCCACATAACATAACGTCCAGCCCTTCCGGCGCAGACGTTCGCGCTCATCGCGATATACTTTGGCAATGGACGAAAAAGAGCG
>Ga0155250_122_pt1 | contig 9696 bp, 10 predicted proteins | sample RifCSPhighO2_02_FD_106218 | JGI IMG/M metagenome (GOLD analysis project Ga0155250, IMG submission 106218) | Candidatus Kaiserbacteria bacterium RIFCSPHIGHO2_02_FULL_59_21
GCGTATGCATTCCGTCGCGGAAAAGGAGTCCATGCCGATATGGTACCACTACGCGGCGAGTACATCCACCAGCCGGAGAGCAAGCCCGCCGCGGAAGCCGTCTTTCCCGATCATCGCGAGTATCCGGGCCGGAGCCCCCGCCGAGGGCGCGTGCGTGAAATCGGCGGGCGATCTGAAGAAATCGAACGCGCGCATCGAGCGTTTCGTGCGCTCGCATGAAACGACGACCTCGACGTGATTCTGCTCCCGCCCGAATCTGCGCACGGAAGAAACGGCGACGGACGAGACGAGAAATACGGGCTTCGGATTGCCGACGCCAAAGGGCGCGAGCCTCGAAACTTCCTCGAAGAGAGGAACGCCGATCTCGGAGAGGGCGACGTGCGCCTCGTGGCCGGACGGATCCGGGACGCCGTTTTGCTCGATGCCCACCGCGGCGCGCGCGAGCGCATCCTGCAGAGTGTGAACGTTCTCGTATGAAACTGTAAAGCCGCCGGAAGCGCGGTGTCCGCCGAATTCCTCGAACGCTTCCCGCGCGTTCGCGAAAAGTTCCACGACCGAGATCGAGCCGTCGGAGCGGCACGAGCCCTTGAGATTTCCGGAAGCGTCGCGGCCCCACAGGCACACCACTCCCCCGCGCTCCTCGACGATGGAATTCGCCGCAAGCCCGAGAAGGGCGGGCTTCCATTCGGGATCGCCGAACACGACGACCTTCTCCGCAGGCTTGAAGCGCGCGCGCGCCGTTTTGCGCGCCTGCCGCACGATGCCTGCAACGACCCCCTTGCGGCGCGCGTTCAGCGACTCCAGGCGCGCGGCGAGTTTCTCGGCCTCGTCGCTGTCGGAAGTGACGAGAAGGCGAAAGGCGAGATCCGGGTTGTCCATGCGGGAAGCCGCATTGATGCGCGGCGCTATCGAAAAGGCTATATCTTCCTCGGTAAGCTCGCTCCTGCGCAAACGAAGCCTGTTGCAGAGCGCGATCAGCCCCGAGCGCGGCGACTTGCGGAGCACCCGGAGGCCGAAGTGCGCAAGTACGCGGTTCTCGCCGATGAGCGGCACGAGATCGGCGATCGTCGCTATCGCGCCGAGATCCAGAAGCCATTTTTCCCACCCTTCGGGAATAGCCGCAAACGCGGCAAAGCCGCGTTTGCGGCCTTCGATGAGCGTCGCTTGCACGAGCTTGAACGCGACCGCCGCGCCGCACAGATCGCGGAACGGGTACCCATCGCGTTTTGGGTTCAAAACAGCGACGGCGTCGGGGGGCGCTCCATTCAATTCATGATGATCCGTAACGATTACATCCACACCCTTCCCCTTCGCGAAGGCGACCGCGTCCACCGCGGTCGTTCCCACGTCTACCGTGATAATGAGAGAAACGCCGCGAGAGGAAAGTTGTTCGATCGCCTTGACATGAAACCCGTACCCCTCGCGGTCGCGGTGCGGTATATAGACCTCGAAATTCCCGTACCCGATCTTCTCGAAGAAATCCGAGAGCAGTGCCGCGCCGGGAATGCCGTCGCAGTCGAAATCCGCATACACCGCAATGCGTTCTACGTTTTGGATCGCGAGCAAAAGCCTCGCCACCGCCCCATCCATCCCCTGCAAGAGGAGGGGCGCATGCGTGTGCAGTTCGTAATCCGGTTCGAGAAACGTCCGAATATCGGCTTCCGCCGTAATGCCGCGCCTCGTAAGGAGATCGCGCACAAGTTCGGAAATTTCAGGCATAGTTCACAGTGTACAGTATGAATCTGAGTCCTCTGTTCACTGTTCGCTGTTCGCTGTAAACTGATTTCATGGATTGTATCTTCTGCAAAATCGTCGCGGGAGAAATTCCCTCGTTCAAAGTATATGAAGACGAGCGAATTGTGGCATTTCTCGATATTCGACCCGTCAATCCCGGACATACGCTCATCGTGCCTAAGACACACTCAAAAAATATTTTTGATATTGTTGCTGAAGATTGGACTGCGATTGCAGATGTCGCTCGGATACTCGCAATTGCGATTGAAAAAGCAGTTTCGGCGGATGGGATCAACATTGCCATGAACAACCGCCCTGATGCCGGCCAGCTTGTCGAGCACGCGCATGTGCACCTCATCCCGCGCAAAAAAGGAGACGGGTTGAAACTCTGGCCCCAGCATCCGTACCCGGAAGGAGAGGCCGAGAAAACTGCGGAAAAAATACGCTCGGCTCTATAAAGAAGGCCGCCCCTATCCTCGCCCCACAGGGGCGAGGTATTTCGCGGGGCGGCGCCGGGCTTCTTTTTTGGAAGAAGAAGCGCCCGCCGGCGCTTCACATCTGTCAGTCTCTCGACCCCGTAGCTTTGCTACGGGGTATTCGACTTCCAAATGAAGCTCCTCGCAGCAAGCTGCGAGGTATCTGCGGAATTCTTCGTAGCCGCCAACCCTACTTCGCTAAAGCTACGAAGGGTTCTACTCACGCCTTCATCCCCGTAGCAAGCTACGGGGTATTCGGCGAAGTAGAATAAATTGGCTGTTTGAATATTTGTGCAGGTGAACAGATTATCAAATAGCTAATTCGGACAAACAAACCGACAGTTGGGCCCCGTGCGGCCAATCCACGAGCCATCGGGGCATTGCATGGCGTCGGCAGTGCAGGCAACCGGTTGATCTTCGCAGCGGCCCTCCCGAACGAACGTTGCGCCATCAGCTCCCATGAAGCATTTGTTCGAGTATGTCTTGTATTCAACGCGGCAGGGAGCCAAACATGCCGGCTGAGAATAGTAACAAGCTGGGCATGTGGTCTTTTGTCCGCAGACGGGATTGTATTCGAGCGTGCAGTATGTAGGACTCTCTCCGATGCGCACCGTTGTGGTGCTTCGCGCCTCTTGTCCTGAAGAATCGCGTACGACGATCGAGATGGTGTACGTGCCTGTAGCGCTGTACGAGTGCGTAAACGTCGTCGTCTGCACGAATGTCTCTCGCGCCGCAAAAGTCGCCATGGGAGCGGGCGCAATAACTTCATCGCCCCATGTGATCGAATACGTCAGTTGGCCATTTTCAGGATCGCTCGCCTGTATTGTCCATGTGCCCATTTGATCCACGTCCAATGTCGTCGGCCCGGAGAACGAGGAAATGGTCGGTGGCCTGCCTGCAGGAGCGCCGCATGCGCCTTGGTGGATGAACGTCGCGCCATCGGCTTCCATCGCGCAGAGATTGCCGTACGTCTGCTCTATCGGATCGCACGGCGTCGTGATGCAGACGATGGGCTTTGAGCCGCAGACCGGCGCGTACTCTTTCGTACAGACAATCGGCCCTCCGCCCCCTCTGCACCAACGTTGAATGCGCTCACGCGTCATCGGGCCCACCGAGCCGACGGCGGAGACTCCTTGCGCGGCTTGCCACTTCGCCACCGCTTGTGCAGTAAGCGGGCCGAAGTATCCCGTCGCGTTCGCCGAGAGGTATCCTTCCGAGCGGAGGAATTCCTGCAGGCCGAGAACGTCGTCGCCGCGTGCGCCGGGAGAGAGATTGTGATAGAGAACACTACAAATCCGGTGCTGTACAGTATCGGGCGGGAGGGGCGGCGTTGTGGAGGGAGTGGTGAGCTTCGCAAGTTGCGCCTGAAGAGAAGCAACTTGTGCGAGAAGCTGCCGAATCTGCGCCTGTATCTCTGTTGCCGTCTGGGCCGAGGCGGCCGGCACAAAGAATGCGCCGACCGCTCCGGCTCCGACGATTATGAGTGCTATGGCAAAATTCCGACCCACCTTCATAGTGTTAGTAGAGCAAACAAGTATGAAGACGAACTAAACTCGTCTTTCTTTCAGTCTTTATCGGCACACCGCCGGAGGCTCTCCGATCGCCTGTTCGAGGTAGCCGAGCGCTTCTTCCGTCCCGCCGATCTCATCAATGAGGCCGGCATCGAGCGCCGCTTGCCCTGGCAGGGTCGAGCCGTCGGCGAACGCCGCGACGCTCTCGACGGGCATCCCGCGGTAGAGGGCGACGGCGCGCACGAAATTGTCGTGCGAGACGTTCACGTCGCGCATGATGAGCGCACGCTCGGCGTCCGTCAGAGGCTTGTCCGGATTGTAGGTGTCCTTGTACGGAGCCGAACTCAACTGGTGGAACGTGACGCCTTCCCGCCTGTTCTTCTCCGATATGTCGGTATACGAGCTCGAGACGCCGATAGAGCCGACGGCGGAATTCTCGGAGGCGAAGACCACGTCGGCGGCGGCGGCCGCGAGGTAGCCCGCCGAGGCGCCGACGTCGTGGATGACGGCCGCCGAGGGTTTCCCGAACCGCCTGATCGCGGAAGCTATCTCGGTCCCCGCGACGGCGACGCCTCCGCCCGATTCGACATCGACGAGGAGCGCTTTGATGCTCGGATCCGCCCGTGCGGAGCGCAACATTTCTTCGATCTCGGTCGAGATCGAAAACGCGGTGTCGGGTGCGGGAAAAAGGCCAGGATCGTCTTCGGAAGGCGCCTGCGCGAAAGAGCTTGCGGGCCGTATCGTAACGATCGTCCCGTACACGGGCACTTTGAGCACGTTGCAGTACTCTCCGGCGTTCTCGGAGAGGGCGAGCGATGGCAGAAGACCGGCCCACCACAAGACGGAGGCGGTCGCGACCGCCGCGCCAAGGAACGCTACCGCAACAACAAGCGAACCCCGCCAGAGGTCGATCATGGGTCCACTCTACCACTCTATGGAGTGAGGCGAGCGGCAATCCACATGCCGCCTATTGTAGCGCCGCGATGCCGGGCAAAGTGCCCTTTAACAAATACTCCAACATGGCGCCGCCGCCCGTGGAGAGGAAGCCCAGGCGCTCCTGTAACACGCCGGAGGCCTCGATCGCCGCAATCGTGTCGCCTCCGCCGATGACGACTTGCGCGCCCCCCTCGCGCGCCTTTGCCACAAGCTCCGCGATCTGATGCGTATAGGAATTGAACCCTTCTTCATAGACGCCGGTCGGCCCGTTCCAGAGTATGAATTGCGCCTTCGCGATGTACGGCGCGAGCATGGCCACGGTGTCGGGACCGCAATCAACGACTTTGTCGTCTGCGCCGACCTCATCGGGTTTCTTGACGCGCGCCTGCCCGTCCGACGTCTGCGCGGTCACGTCGATAGGCACGAGGAGGCGCGTGCTCCCGAGAACGTCCGCCGTCGGAAGCTCTTTCGATATGAGAGAACGTCCCGTCGAAAGGCCGCGCGCTTTAAACACATCGTTCGCCAAGGCACCCGTGAGAAAGAGGTTGTCGTATTTCTCAAGGAGGAGCTTCACGAGCGGCGCCTTCGTTTCGAACTTCGCGCCGCCAAGAATGGCGAGTGATGGATGCGCAGGATCGCGCGCGGCATCTATTTCGCGTATCTCGTCGCGCACCAGGAGCCCAGCATACGCAGGGAGAAGTTTTGCCACGCCGACGATGGAAGCGTGCGCGCGGTGCACGGCGGCAAATGCATCATCAACATAGAGCTCAGCGAGAGAGGCGAGCTCGCGCGCGAACGACTCATCATTCTCCGTTTCTCGCGCATCGCGGCGCAGATTTTCGAGAAGAAGGATGTCGCCCTCACGCATCGCTTCGACCGCGCCGCGCGCCGCCGGCCCCACGAGGTCGGCGATGAAAACAACGGGGCCGAATTTTTTCATCGCGCGCGCGACCGGCTCGAGTGATTCCTCCGGATCGCGACCGATATGCGAAACGATGATGACCTTCGCGCCGCCCTCGGAAAGATATCGAACGGTTTCCCATCCTTGCTTGATGCGAAAAAGGTCAGTGACCTCGCCGCCTGCAACAGGGACGTTGAAATCGCTGCGAACGAGTACGCGTTTCCCTTTCAATTCTTCAAGCGGTATTTGGTCAACACATCGCATGGTCATGCATTTTCGATCACCTTAAGAAGCGCGGAAAATCCCTTCGCGTCTATGCTCGCGCGCCCTACAAGAAATCCCCGCACCTCCGCCTCGCGGAGCATCGCCCCGGCGTTCTTCTCGTCGACGGAACCGCCGTAGAGTATCTTCAGGCTCCTCCCGGCATCGCCGTGGGTATCAACGATGCACTTGCGCATGAATATCGCCATCTGGTGCATCTCGCGGGGATCCATCGTCGTATCCTTGCCGACACTCCAGAGCGGCTCATAGACGACGAGAACGCCGCCCAATTTTGCAGGCGCGACATCGGCAAGCGCGGCGCGAAGCTGTTCGCGCACCACCCCATACTGGTCTCCGCCGTCCGTCCGCTCCTTCTCGCCGACGCACAGTATCGGGGTCATCTTTAGGGCAAGCGCGGACGCGACTTTTTTCCTCACATCATCGTCCGTCTCTCCCTCCGCTCGCCGCTCGGCGTGACCGATAATAGCATAGTGGGCCCGCGCATCATGCGCCTGCCGGAGCGAGATCTCCCCCGTGTGCGCGCCGCCAGCCTCCCAATGCGCATTCTGCACCGCAAAGGCCACCCGGGAACCGCGATACCTCTTGGAAAGCTCCCGCAAAAAGACGGCGGGCGGCGCGATGACGACGTTCGATTTTCGAGCCTTCTCCGCCGCCTTTCTCGTCGCTTCAAACAGTTTCTTCGCTTCCCTAAATGTGGGAGGGTTCATTTTCCAGTTGGCGACGACAAGTGCACGCATATTCATTTTCCGGAGCGAGCGAATGCGAGCGGAGTCCAGCACCAATTCGCGATTTCCTGATTCGCGAATTTGGCGCTCGGGCAATTGGCGACGACGATGTATTTCATCATGGCAGGATTGTATCATTGCTCGCGCCAGAGCACGTAGCCGTAGTCGACGCGCGCGGAGGGCGTGAAGGGCGCGGGGTCGAAGGCCTGCAGGCGGTCGTAGGTCGTGTAGCGATTCTGGAAACCGGAACTGCCATACCATGTGGCGGCGCGCAACTTCGAGATGATGGAGCCGTTCAGGGTGAGCGAATTGCGAATGTTGTACGAAGTGCCAGAATATCCGTAAAAGTACCTGCCGTAAAAACCGTTTTGCGCGACAAAAACGCCACGAATTGACATGTCATTGGGAACCTTGTTCGCGAAGCGGACCGCGTGTTCGGCTATCGCGGTGAGTCCGGTGGTGCCGTCGGTCGTCGCGTAGCCGATGTTTCCCTCCGAAACACTTATGGTACCGCCGAGAATGATATCCGGGCTGAAACTCCCTGGATCCGCCGCGACGACCGTCATCTTGCCGGAAACAGTTCCGCTTATCCATGTCTTGGCCTCCGAGTAGATGAGTGCGCAGTCGGACAGAAGAGAATACGTGCCGACCGTAGTCTCGCTCGCTATATCCGAACGGTCGGTTACTAAATTTCCGGTTTGCGGATCAAATGCGCTCGACAACGAGTTTGTGCTCGTCACGCGCTTCACGGTTACCGTGCCGTCCGAATTGAACACGATGTGAAATCCCTTCGACTCGCTCCCGCCCACGGAGGAAAACTGGCTCCCCTGGGCGATGCCGTCCAGATACACGCGGATCGGCGAGAGGTAGAGGCCGTCTGCATTGGCATAGCCCTGAAGCGGCGCGGTATCCGCGATCATCGTGGCGAAATTGATCTCGCCGACGGGAAATTGCCACAATGCGCTCCCCGGTCCGTTGCCGAACACGCCGTCTTCCCATCGCGATGGACTACAGCCGAATGAAGACGTGCACCAGAACTCGTCCTCGCCGAGCTTGCTGGAAACCGTGGAGTTGTTCGTACCATCCATGCGTACAACGCTGTTCCCGTGTACGGGACCCGTTACGTTGGACGCGTACCAGACCCCGCTGTCAGTGACGAAGGCATACTCGGCAACAGCCGGACGCATATAGCGCGCGGCGAGGGTTCGCTTGAAGCGCGCGTCGGCGTTGGAGACGCCTTCCGATCCGACGTCTATCCACTGCACGCGCCCGCACTGCATCTTTGCGCTCGCGGTGATATTCGCGCTTCCGAGCTCTCCACCCTCCGGATCGTTCACGGCGTATGAATACGAAGGCTGAAGGCCAGTGCCGTCCTCACGAATAGCCGTGTTGTGCGCGACGTGCCACTTAAAATACTCGAGGCCGCTCTCGGCGATGGAGAGCGCTTCCTCGCGCGCGTGGAGCGCACGGCCATACTTCGCCTGCTCCAAGACGTAGCCGACGAGCGCGCCCATGATGAGCGTGAAGACCCCCATGAAGGCGACGACCAAGAGCGTGGTTACGCCGCTCTGCAGTTGACAGTTGACAGTTGACAGTTGACCGCGGGACTGGGCCCTTTTTCCTGAAAGCTGAACGCTGAAAGCTGAAAGCTGCATACTATTGTCCCGAGAGGTTCCGCAGTGCGGCGGAAGAGCGGATGTAGAACGGGTCGGGGAGCTTCCCCGTGTCAACGTCCACGACGATGTTCACCGTCACGAAGCGCACCGCGGCAATGTCGGCATAGTCCGTTACCTGCGCGCCCTCCTCGTCGTAATACGTGAACATGACGAGGCTTTCGTCGGCATTGCGCACGTACTGGGAGACGACGGATGTCGTTTCCGCCCCCGTGTAGGCGGGCGGATCGCCCGACGGATCGCCGACGCCCTCCATGACGGCGGAGCCGTTCAGGTAGTAGCGCACCTTCTCGATGAGCGGGTCCGCGTCCACGTCCGCGTAGAACGCGAACTGGTCGTCCGCAAGGGAGACGATCGGGTACGCGCCGTCGGAGGCGTACGCCGCCTCGCGGATTGCGCGCACCATCGCGTCGATGCCGCGCTGGGCGGAGGCGACCGAACTTGCCTGGTCGAGAGTAACGGCGTTCACGCGGTAAAAGTAGAGGATGGACGATACGACGGCTCCCACCGTGAACGTGAATACCGAAAGCCACACCAGGACTTCGAGTGTGGAAAATCCGAGGGAGTATCGCATACGACTATTAGAGCATGTCTGGAAACCCCTCCCGCCGTAAGGTTTCCGCGACGAGGACTGTTTGAGCGAAGCGAGTTCCGCAGGCGCGGAAACCTGAAGGCGGGAGTGAGTGTGGGTTTCCGAACATGCTCTATTGCGGCATGAGCACGACGTTCTCGACGGTGAGTCCGGAAACCGGCGCGGTCCCGCTTCCGCCGGCATAGCCGTCCGCCGTCACGACGTAGCCGTACGTCCCTTCTGGAATGTCCGAGAAGAACGCGCGCCCGCACGAGCCGGAGGTCGAGGTCGCCGCGTACGAGGGGCCGGAAATGGCGATGGTCGCGCCGGGCACGGACTCGCCGGACCCTCCGGCGACAGCGATCGTGAGGGCGTGCGCCGCCTGCGTGAGGTAGAGGGAGGTGCTCTGCGCGGCATTCGGCGGGAGGTACTCCGCCTGCGGCGCGCACGAGTACGCGAGTTCGTACCCGCTCGCGGCGGGGATCGTTATCTCGTACGTATCCCATTCCATGTTCGAGAGCGCGAGGACGCCCTGCGCGTCGGTCTGAAGACTTTTTTCATACTTGTAGACGATCGGGTCGGTGCCGATGCGCTTCGCGCCGCGCATGTCGAACGCCGCGTTCCCGAGCGGCACGGGACCGTAATCGTAGAGAACATCGTACGAGTCTACCGAGGGCGTCGTGCTCGCGTCTCCGGTCGAAAGCGTCGCGCGCACGGCGATGGCCGGGTACGTACTCGTGGAGAGGCCGTACAGATCCACCGCCGGAGACGAGAATCCCGCGGCGTTGCCCGGCAGAGCCGCGTCGGGGATCGGAGCGCCGTACGCATCGAGGAAACGGAAGATGACGGACGTATCCTCGGGCGTCGAGCCGCTCCAGCTGAACTCG
>Ga0155250_132_pt1 | contig 5993 bp, 5 predicted proteins | sample RifCSPhighO2_02_FD_106218 | JGI IMG/M metagenome (GOLD analysis project Ga0155250, IMG submission 106218) | Candidatus Kaiserbacteria bacterium RIFCSPHIGHO2_02_FULL_59_21
GATACCGAAACGTCCAGCCATGCCGGAAATTATACCGTGGGATTATGTCGTGTGGGGATAGGCCCCGCCCTATCTACACATTGCCTCTTGCCTGATACCGAGGATGCTACAATCACGATATGGATTCACTCGACGAGGTGATGAAGGCTCGCGCACAACGCACCCGAGTCGAAACGCAAACCGGTCGTAAGCTGGCACCGGACGAACAGGTAGGTGAAGGAGACGCGCCCTCGGATATCTTGAGCGAAGATGGCGACCCAGAGAAGAAGGCCCTGATGGGCATGCTCCTCAAGACCCTTGCGCCCGACCCTGCGAAGCAAGATGACCTCCAAGAGCGATTCAAGAATAACGGTCCTTTCACCGATGAACAGTTGAAACTCATGCAGGATGCACGCTATGAATTCAACGAGCGATACATGCTCTTGAACGAAGCAAAGACGCTTTTTGGGGCAGACGAACTTCAGCAGATCGCGAACAAGCACGCAGGGTATGGAAAATACATGGCCGGCTTCACGCCAGAGCGCGCAAAGGAGCTCACCGACATGCACTTCGCATCTCTCGCAATGAGGAATGTAAAAAGCTTGCGCAGGCTGGTCGATGAAAGAAAAGCCATCGAGGAGAAAAAAAAGAACCCGGGATACCGAAACTTGCTTGCCGACGTGGAGTGGGCCACAAAGGCGACTGGTCTTTCTGCCAAAGACCTGACCGCCACGGTGGACCTTTCGAATCGCGCGGGAAGCGAAGCGCGCCTGCAGGCCAAAGTCCGGGAACAGTATGACCAGATCCAGAATCGGCCGTTGCGGTGGTTCAAGAAAGCATGCGATTGGGCATTCAATTCTTCGGGCCAGACAGCTCGCTCCGCGTTCGATGCGATGAACGATACCGACAAGGCAACGGTCGTGAAAGAAATAAACAAGAATATCAACATCATCGGCCTTGTACTCATGAACACCATCCGGCCGCGTGCGGATTTTATTGCCGCACTTTCCCAAGAAGTGTGGGGCGGGAAGAAGGTTGAGCTGGAAGGCATGGAGCAAGTGACTTCAGCGACCGACGTTGAAAGCCGGAGAGCAAAGATAACTGATACTGCTTTGCAAACGAGATGGAACACGGAAAAAGATAAACTTTCGCAGGATAAATTCAAGAAAAAATACGGGCGGCTCAATCCTGCACAAGCGGACTCCCTTCGAGACGACTTCTTGAGCGACGCTGAAAGGAAGGCAGGCGGGCGCGGTTCAACTATTTTCGCGTCTATCCTTGAAAGAATTGTTTTCTTGATTTTTGGCAGTCACCGCATCAACAAAGCCACTCTACTGCCCTAGTTATGATATCGAACATCGTCGCAGATACATATGAGAAGCTTGCGGAGCTCGTGAGCACGGGGAAAGAAGCTGAAGCGCACGACTTTTTGGCGAGCCGCATGAAGCAGCTTCCGGAAGCGCTCCAAGCAGACATCCTCGGCATCATGCTCGCGGAAGCGGTGCATGAGGAAGCGCGCGAGATGGAAGCAGTGCAACAAGTCCAGAAGGAAGGTGTGGCGGCGATGAAGGCGCTTGTGGCGCTCAAGGAATCACTCGAGAAAAGCGGGCATGGTCAGTAGCCTATATCGACGGCGTAGCCGATATCTATCGGTTTACCGATGTCTACCGCATACCCGATCGGCGCCGCATATCCAATGGGCGCGGCATAGCCGATCGTCTGGGAATAGCCGATGGGCGCCGCGTAGCCGATCGTTTGCGCGTATCCGATCGGAGCGGCGTAGCCGATAGAGACAGGGTATCCGATGGGAACGGGATAGCCGATCGTCTGGGAATAGCCGATGGGGACTCCATAGCCGATGGACGCCGGATACCCTATCGGAGCGCCGTATCCACCCGATGCTCCGAAGCCGCTCGAAGCGGGAGAGCCGGAGTAGCCGGGGCTCGCGAAGTACGCGCCGTAGCCGCCCGGCCCGGGAGAGCCGGTGTACCCGGGCTCCGCGACATATGTCGAATATCCGATCGGCTGGTACTCGTATGCATAGCAGTCGTAGCCGTAGCCGCACGCCCATGTGGACGCGGGCGCAAGAAGCGCGGATATGATGAGTACGCTGATGATCGTTACGGTTTTAGGCATACTGCTTTGTCGTTACAGTGCCGCAACGAAGTCGGCTTCGAGGATATAGCGCGCGCTCTTCCCCGTGAGCGTGTCGCAGGTGACGAGCGTGAGCTTCCGCCCCAGGGTCGGCGAGAGGTCGATGACGGCGTCGCTCGCGTCGGCCTTCCGCACCGAGGTTACGTTGTAGACGTAGGAGCGCCCGCCGCCCTGCACCGTGATGGCATCGCCCGGCGAGAGCTCCGGAACCCTGTTGAACGCCTTGTACATCTGATTCCTGATGACAGGCAGGTGCGAAGTGTGCGCGAAGACGAGGACGTTCCCTTTCTCGCCGAGCCGCGCGGAATCCACATAGCGCACCGGCCCTTCCTTGAGGCGTTCGTCGAGAGCCGCGATGTCGCGCGTCTGCGGATTCTGGACCGGGAGGTCGAGACCGATGGCCGAAATAAGTATCCGCTCGGGCAGAACAGCGGCCTCCCCGCCGGATTGAGGTTTAGCCTCGATATCCGTTCCAAGTTCTGGAAGTTGCGAGAGAGCGACCGAATCGCGGCACGAACTATCGAGATAGCACGGCACGAAGCCGACCGAGTCGGCGGCCGAAAGCGAGAGAAAGAAAATGACGATAGTCGCGGCCGCGAATACCGGCGCGGGAGCGCGTCTGGGCGCTAGAGAGAAATCTGCCATGAAGGCGAAACGGTACACTATAATTTACCCCTTGTCAATCCCCTAAAAGACGAAGGACCGTCCTTCGTCTACGAAGGACGGTCCTTCGTCTCGTCTCTTCGTCGAAACCCTCGATACCTTGACAATGCGAGAATATGTAGTAGCATAGTACATTATATGGCTGACATCCCGCAGAGCGCTCCGCGGACGCCGTACCCGGCGGAAGAACCGCGAGCGAGCCTCCTCTCCAACATCCTCGCGATAGTCGGGTTCATCATCCTCATCGTCGTCGTCATCTGGGGGCTCGTCCACCTCGCGGGAATTTCCCGCACGTGGCTCTCTTCCCTCTTCGGCGGAGGAGCGAGCGCGATCGAGGTCTCGGCGCCGGAGCGGGCTGTTTCCGGCGTTCCCTTCGACGTTTCGTGGAAGTATAACGAGCCGGTCGAGGGCACGTACGCATTCCTTTACCAGTGCCGGAGCGGACTCCAATTCCAGACGCCCGGACCTTCTGGCAACATGAGCATCCCCTGCGGCGCCGCGTTCACCCTCGCGAGCGCGACCAAGGAAATCTCACTGACTCCCTTCCTGGGGAGTGATGGTGCGCTCGACGTTCCCGTCTCCATCGTCTTTATGCCGAACGCCACGTCGACGGATTCGACAAGCTCACCGCAAGCAGGCGCGGGGCAAGCGGCACAGCAGGCGCAGGGAAGCGCGACGGTGACGATAACGCCCGCTGAAGCTCCCGCGCCCGCGCCGGCCCCCGAACCCCCCGCGCCGACACCCTCCCCGGTCCCTGCGCCGCCGCCAGTTGCTAGAACGCCCGCCGATCTCTCTGTGCGCATTGTCTCCGTCACCTCCGACGGCTACGGCAACGGCGCCGCCGTCTTCGACATCGCGAACGTCGGCGGCTCCTCAAGCGGCGCGTACCACTTCTCCGCCAGCCTCCCGACCCGATCGGGGTATGCGTACACATCGCCTGCCCAAAGTCCACTCGCGCCTGGCTCGCACATCGTATCGACCCTGCGCTTTTCGCAGGCCGTCTCCGGAGTGTTCACCGTCTCTATCACCACTCCCGACGCCAACCAGAGCAACAATTACGCTAGCCAGTTCCTTAACGCGCCTTACTACAACTACAACGATGCGTACAACTACCTGCCCACCGGTCAGGCGGGCAACTATCCGTACTCTCCCTACGGGGCGATGCCGTACCAAACGCAATACTCCTCGGCCTACTATCCATACTCCTCGTACGGCCAGTACCCTTATGCGTACCAGCCGTACTCTCCGCAGTACTACGGCGGAGAGTACTACCAGCAGTCTCCCTACTCCGCGTACTACCCGTACGCATATTGATAGCTGTCAGCTGAAAGCTGAAAGCTGAAAGCTGAAAGCTGAAAGCTATTCAGATATCCAGCGTCGCTTCTTTTGCGTGGCTTTGGATGAACGATTTGCGCGCCGGGACGTCGGTGCCCATGAGCATGTCGAATATTTTGTCGGCCTCCTGCGCGTCCTCTACCGTCACCTGCTTCAGGATGCGCCGCGCCGGGTCCATGGTCGTCTCCCATAGCTCCTCCGCGTTCATCTCGCCCAAACCTTTGTACCGTTGAATGGATAGCTTCGAGCTTCTAGCTGCTGGCTTCGAGCTTTCAATTTCTTCCCCGCCGTCAACTGTCAATTGTTGACTGTCAACTTCTTCCACCTCCATTTCTTTGCCGGCTATCTTCACGCGCTCGGCATCGGAATACGCGTAGAAAATCTCCTTCCCTTTCTTTATCTTGAAAAGCGGCGGCTGTGCGATGTAGATGTAGCCGCCGTCTATGACGGGGCGGAAGTGGCGGTAGAGGAGCGTGAGGAGGAGCGTGCGGATATGCGCGCCGTCCACGTCGGCGTCGGTCGCTATGATGACCTTGTGGTAGCGCAATTTGGCGATGTCGAAAATGTCGCCGATCGCGGTCCCGAGCGCGACGACGAGGTTCTTTATCTGCTCCGAGGAGAGCATTTTGTCGAGCCGCGCGCGCTCGATGTTGAGTATCTTTCCGCGCAAGGGCAGTATGGCCTGAATGCGCCTGTCGCGTCCCATCTTCGCCGTGCCGCCCGCGGAATCCCCCTCGACGATGAAAAGCTCGGCCTCCTCCGCGCGCTTCGTCTGGCAATCCGCGAGCTTTCCCGGAAGGGTCATCCCGTCGAGCGCGCCCTTGCGCAGTATGGAATCCTTCGCCGCCTTCGCGGCTTTCCGCGCCTTCATCGCGAGCGCGACCTTGCCGACTATCGCGCGCGCGTCGTCGGGATGTTCCTCGAGGAATCTCCCGAACGCTTCGCTGAAGACGGCCTCGGTCGCGCCACGCGCCTCCACGCTCCCCAATTTCGATTTCGTCTGCCCCTCGAACTGCACCTCGCGCATCTTGACGGAGACGACCGCCGTGAGGCCTTCCAGCACGTCGTCGCCCGTGAATGTTTCGCTCTCTTTGCTCCCGTTCTTCACCTGCGCGTTCAGGGTGCGCGTGAGCGCCGCCTTGAATCCCGTCACGTGCATGCCGCCCTCGGCGTTGTAGATGTTGTTGGCGAACGCCGAGAGTCGCGCGGAGACGTCGTCAACGTACTGCAGTGCGATCTCAACCTGCACGCCGTCCTGCTCCTTCTCCGCGTAGAAAACGTTCTTGTGGATGGACTCAAGATGCCGGTTTTGGAACGCGACGAGCGAGCGCAGGCCGCCCTCGAAGTAGAAGGTCATTGAGGGCGCGTCGATGCCGAGCTCACGGAGGTAAAAGACACCCTCGAACTGCGGCAAGGACGGTCCTTGGGATCCCTTAAGGACCGTCCTTGCCGCATCCTCCGCGTTGCGAAGGTCGATGATCGAGATACGAAGGCCCTTCACGAGATACGCCTGCTGGCGCATGTGCGAGACGATGGTCTCCCAATTGAATTCGCGCTCGGGAAAAACCTTCGGGTCGGGCTCGAAGACGACGATCGTGCCGTGGAGACCGGAGGCCCCGATCTTCTTCACCTTCGAGACGGGCTTGCCGCCGTCTTTGTACTCCTGCGCGTATTTCCCGCCGTCGCGATGTACCTCGGCGCGCACCGAAACCGAAAGCGCGTTGACGACCGAGACGCCGACGCCGTGCAAGCCGCCGGAGACCTTGTATCCTTCCCCGCCGAATTTTCCTCCGGCGTGGAGCTTCGTCATCACGGTCTCGAGCGCGGAGACTTTCGTCTTCGGGTGGATGTCAACTGGAATC
>Ga0155250_143_pt1 | contig 2939 bp, 3 predicted proteins | sample RifCSPhighO2_02_FD_106218 | JGI IMG/M metagenome (GOLD analysis project Ga0155250, IMG submission 106218) | Candidatus Kaiserbacteria bacterium RIFCSPHIGHO2_02_FULL_59_21
AATATGTATTCCCGCCAACGACGTACGTTCCGACGCCGACCTACCAGAACACCTACTGCACGATAACGGCAACGCCCTCCTACATTCAGAACGGTCAGGCTTCCTACCTTAGCTGGACGAGCTACGGCGCGACGAGCGCATGGCTCTCCGACGGTATCGGCATGGTCGCTCCGAACGGTACGCTTGCAGTGCGTCCCAACGGTTCAACGACCTACACTCTCACGGTCTCCGGTTTCGGCGGAACGCGCACCTGCCAGGCATACGTGAATGTCTCGGGTGCAGCTCCGTACGTCGCACTCTCGCAGATACCGTACACAGGGTTCGACCTCGGAACCTTCGGCAACGCGCTCTACTGGATCGGGCTTCTCTCCTTCGCTCTCGCCTCGGCCTACCTCGTGCTCTACTACAAAGGCGGTGCGGGAGTCGTGCTCGGCTCCGTTCTCGGCAACGTTCGATTTCCGCGATCTAACATCGCGAGACCGAACACGGACAAGGCCGCGGGCTTTCCCGCGATGTTCTCGAACCATGCTCAAGCGCGGGCATTTTCTCCGGCCGTTTCCCGCAGAGCTCTCGAGACTCTCCCGGTCATCTCGGTTAACGCTCCCAAAGATTCGATGGCGGTCGTGCGCTCGGAGGGAGGCGAGGCTCCGAGGATCGTCGTGACGCGTAATTAAGAGGGAACGGGTGCGAGCTCCCCCTGCTTCGCGCAAAGCTACGCAGGGCACAGAAAGTAACAACAACTTCCGCGTTAGGCGGAAGTTGTTGTTATCGAGACTGGCGCGCAGGGGATTTGATGCCGAGATGTTTCTCTATTTCTACCACACGTTGGAGCACGTGATCGATTTCCTTCGCAAAACCAGCATGACCTTCGTGAGCCTCCGAAGCCTCCGCAAGCGCTTTTAGTTGCTCGCGTATATCTTTGATCTCCTTTCTGAGGATTTCCGGCACTTCTTCATGAATTACATCGCGCATCTCATCCGCCATATGATCCTTGATGAAGTTGACCGATTCAAGGATTGACTCAACATTTGCCTCTAATTTCTTCTGATTCATACTTTATTTGGTCAGTTTATAACGCTTCAGAATTCGCGCAATCGGGTCGCCGCACTTCGCGCAGAATTGGTTTGTGTCAAAAAACACTCCAAAGCCTGCATGTACAGCCTTTTTCTCGTCAGAGATAATCTTCCCACACCTATCGCACTTGGTTACACGCATCTAACGACTCTATCACGAAACGCGTGTGCGAATCTCTTCTTGGAGCTTGTGGATAATCTCTTCTATCGGCAAGGCACCGAGCTTGCCTTTGTCACGGCTCTCGAGCGTCGCCGTTTTTCCGCGGACTTCCTCGTCGCCGACGACGAGGAGGTAGGGGATTTTTTCGAGTTTGCTTGTGCGGATGCGCTTGCCGAGCGTTTCGCTCGAATCGTCGAGCGCCGCGCGAAGGCCCCCCATCGTGAGGCTCTCGAAAATGTCGTGCGCATAGATGGCGTGGAGTTCGGAGACGGGGAGTATTTTTACCTGGACCGGCGAGAGCCAGAGGGGAAATCTGCCCTCCAGGTGCTCGAGGAGAATGGCCACGAAGCGCTCGATGGCGCCCATGATGGCGCTGTGTATCATCACCACCCGCTCGCGCTCTCCCTGTTCGTTCACGCACGCGAGGTCGAAGCGCTCTGGGAGGTTCAGATCGAGCTGGATGGTGGCGACCTGCCATTCCCGCCCGATGGAATCGGTCGCGATGAAATCGAGCTTCGGGCCGTAGAGGGCCGCTTCGCCGGGCGCTTCGAAATAATCCGCACGCCGCTCCTTTGCGATCTCGCGCAAGGCGTCTTCGGCGTGTTTCCATATCTCCTCCGTGCCGAGGTATTTTCCCTTTTCCTTCGGGTCGTGGAAGGAGAGGCGCACCCGCAACTTGAAGCCGAACCTGTTGTAGAAGACGTCGACGATGTCCCAGAGCTTGAAGAATTCGCTCTTAACCTGCGCGGTGCGGCAAAAAACGTGCGAGTCGTCCTGCGTGATGGAGAGCACGCGCGTGAGGCCGCCGAGCTCGCCGGATTGCTCGTCGCGGTAGACCATCGTGGTCTCGGCGTAGCGCTGGGGCATCTCGCGCCAGCTGTGCGGCTTTCGGTTGTAGATCTCTATGTGGTGCGGACAGTTCATCGGCTTCAGCGCGTACTCGCGGCCCTCGCGGGAGGTGATGCGGAAGAGATCTTCGGCGAATTTATCCCAGTGGCCGCTCACCTCGTAGAGCTCGCGCTTCGTGATGTGGGGAATGGCTACGCGCTCGTAGCCGCGCGCGCGGCGCAGTTCCCAGACGAACTGGTCGAGCTCCTGGCGGATGATGGTGCCGCGCGGGGTCCAGAGCGGGAGCCCGCTCCCGACGAGATCCGAAAAGACGAAGAGGTCGAGCTCCTGGCCTATCCGCCGATGATCTCTCTCTTCCGCCATATCCGTTCAGAATAGCGCGCGCCCGCGAGAGTTCAAAGCGCCTTTGCACGTTCTACTACAAAACTGACCTCGCCGTTCCGCTCCGATATTTTTCCCTTGACCGCGACGCACGCGCCGGGCGCGAGGAGCGTTTCGTACTCCTTGAACGTGCGGGGGAACGCGATAGCTTCTATCGCATCAGAAAAATCCGCTATTTTCAGGAATCCCATCCGCTCGCCGCTCTTCGTCATGTTGACGCGCGCGCTCTCGACGAATCCCGCGATGACCGTCTCCACGCCCCGCAGGCGCTCTTTCGCGTGCTTGATGCTCTTCGCGGGGTCGGCAAATCTGGCCTTGTGCTTGTCGAGCGGATGGCCGGAAACGTAGAGGCCGAGGAGCTCCTTCTCCCACGCGAGGCGCTCCTCGAGCGTTGCCGGTGCGACCGTCGGCAATTTCAGGACCGCCGGCGGGGAGCTTCCCGCGCCGAATAACGAATTCTGATTCGTCGGCACGTT